>Ga0209068_10000879_pt1 | contig 15382 bp, 12 predicted proteins | sample ColStrG_CSR_2012_FD_187200 | JGI IMG/M metagenome (GOLD analysis project Ga0209068, IMG submission 187200) | Freshwater sediment microbial communities in response to fracking from Pennsylvania, USA - Cold Stream Run_MetaG_CSR_2012 (SPAdes)... | ecosystem: Environmental > Aquatic > Freshwater >... | reverse complement strand
CGCGGATCTGGACGCCGCCGGAAAACTGGAAGCGCGCGCCAAGAAAGTGGAGAAGGAACTGTCTACCGCGAAACTGCAGCGGCCTTCGGCGCTCTACACCATACTTTCGAAGGTTCCGGGCGAGATTATACTGTTCCTGTTGATGCGTTCCAGCCAGCGCCTCGTTCTCGACCGTCTCAAGAACTACTTGCAGAAGTATCTTCCCGCCGCTCAAGAAGTGACGGAAAAAGACGTGGTTGGCGCCGAGCCCGGCACGCCAAAATTCAGCAAGCTATTTCAGAAGCTGATCGCCGACAGACTGGATGCGCGGCCGAAGAAGGTGGTTATCGAAGAACCGCCGCCACCCCCGCCGCCCGGACCGAGCCGCCGCTCCGCCAGCTTCGGGCGCTAACTACTTCCCGGCGCAAAATTCTATCCAGCAGCCACTCCCTGACGGTCGTAGCTCTGTAAAGCCGCCGAAACCCCGTGACTGTTTTTCTGAACCGCGCACCTGAATTTGAAGCAGACGAGGAGCGTGGGCTCAACCGTGACGCTTTGGAAATCGTCTTTGTCCAGACCGCGCAGAACATGACTGCACCAGGGAGCGGGTTGGATGCGGTGTAGAGGTAGCCAAATCCATCTTTAGGGCCACATAATTCGCGAACCAGCCGGTAGGGCGGATTGAAACGGCCACCGCATTCAATAGCGCCGTTCACGGAATCGACTGAGCTGGTGTACCTGAACGAAACCGTTCGATCGAAAAGAGCGCCTATTTTGACTGGCTCGATGTGCGCGAGAATTCCCGCCAGCTCTTCTTCTTTTGGGCTGGCCAAAACTAGGGGAGCATCTCTCTCATTGCGTGGACCAGCACCGGGGAAATGGAGTGCATGGGCCAAACTTGAAGGTCCTGCTTCACCACTCCCCACCAAAGCCGTTGATTCCCTAATCCACACTCTTCAACCAACGCACGCTCTTCGGCTCGGTATTCTGGCAGCGGATAGTATCGTCAACGCCGGATGAAATATCCGCGCAAGCATTTTCGGTCGCTGACCGCACCGCCGCCGCTTCACTCTTCGCATTCACGGTTCTACAAGCCGATCGCCCATCGAACGTCATGCAGACCTCCACTCGATAGCGCGGACCATGCAAAGTCGAATACGCCAGCAGCGCCAGAAAACCTACGACGAACAGCGCAACGACGAGACCGATTTTCTTGTTCAGAGCACGCCCTCGTGGAAATAGCTGCCCATGGCGCGGAATTTGGCGAAGCGTTCCTTGACCAAAACTTCTGGCGCATGCGCCGATAGCTCTTCCAGCGCTTCATGAAGGGTCGCGCGCAAGGCGTTGGCGGCGGCGGCGGGGTCAAGCTGCGCGCCTCCCGCCGGCTCCGCCACAATGCCGTCTATGAGCCCGATGTCGAGCAAATCGTTGGAGGTCATGCGCAGCGCAAAAGAGGCTTCGGGCGCCTTAGTAGCGTCCCGATAGATAATAGCGGCGCAGCTTTCCGGCGAGATCACGCTGTAATATGCGTTCTCCAGCATGTAGACGCGATTGGCGACGCCAATGCCGAGCGCGCCGCCGCTGCCGCCCTCGCCGATCACCACGCTCACAATAGGACAGCGCAGGCGCGACATTTCGCGCAGGTTATAGGCAATGGCTTCGGCCTGGCCGCGCTCTTCGGCATCGATGCCGGGGTAGGCGCCGGGCGTATCGATGAGAGTAATAATCGGGCGGTTGAATTTGGCGGCAAGCTGCATGATGCGCAGCGCCTTGCGGTAACCCTCCGGCTTGGGCATGCCGAAATTGCGCAGCAGCTTTTCCTTGGTGTCGCGGCCCTTTTGCTGGGCCACCACCATCACCGGCTTACTGTCGAAAAACGCCATCCCGGCCAGGATGGATTTATCGTCGCCAAAAAAACGGTCGCCGTGCAGTTCCGAAAAATTGGTAAAAATTGCTTGAATGTAATCGCGCGCATGCGGACGCTTCGGATGGCGCGCCAGTTGCACGCGCTGCCAGCTTAACCTGACGCGCGGATCTTTGTGCTCAGCCTGTCGCGGCGGTCCGGGCGGGGGCGGCGGCTCCTCTGGTTCTTCGCCGGTTATTGGTTCGTCAGCCATCCAGCACTTAGATTAGCTTGCCAGGATCTCCAAAGACTCGGGTCCGCATATTTTTTCGAGTTCAGCCCGGAATTCGCGGTCGGGGCGAACTTTGCTGGCGACATCCATCACCACGGAGAAATCGCGCGGTTTTTCCAGGCGCAGCCGCACCTCGGTGGAACCGTGCTTGCGCACGAAGAGGTCGTTCAAGGCGCTGGCCTTTTCCATGGACGCCTCATCCTTCAGCCAAACACGAATGGAAATGAGCGAGGGCAAATCGAGGCGCGCTTCTTCCAGCTTGACCATTTCCTGAATAGACAGTTTCGGCGGACCGCCCTCTTCGGTCAGCACAGAGGCGCGCACGAAAACGGCGGCATCGTCGCGCAACGCTGGCAGTAGTTCCTCATAGCGATTGGCGAAGACCATGGCGTCCACCGCGCCGCGGCCATCGTCGAGCCGGAAGGCCGCCCAGTATTTACCCTCGCGATTCGTTTTGCGCACGATACTCGTGGCAATGCCGCACAGCGCGACGGGCGTGCCCCTCTCCAGTGTTTCGAGTTTGTCTGTGAAGTGTGTGGCAAGATCGCCGACCTTGTCCTTGAAACGGTCGAGTGGATGGCCAGAGACGTAAATGCCGAGAACTTCCTTTTCACCGGCGAGCTTTTGTTCCATGGTCCAATCGGGCAGCCTCGCCAGCGGATACTCGTTGGCCGCTTCGTCCTCCACCATTCCGAACAGACCGTGCTGGCCCATGGCGCGGTCGCGTGAGGCGCGCGCGCCGGAATCGATGGCGCGATCCAGCGCCTCTGTGAGTTGCGCGCGATTCGCGCCGGCGGAATCCAGCGCGCCCGCTTTCAAAAGGCTCTCAATGACCCTGCGGTTGACGTTGGCCAGATTGATGCGGTCGCAGAATTTGTAGATAGACGGGAAGACGCCGCCCTCCTCGCGCGCGGCAACAATCGCTTCCACCGCGCCATGGCCGACGTTTTTCACCGCGCCTAGCCCGAAGCGGATGGCGTCGTTCGCCGGTGTAAAGTTGAGGTCGCTCTGATTCACCTCCGGCGGCAAAACGCGAATGCCCAGTTCCTTGCATTCGTTGATGTACTTTACGATTTTGTCGGTGTTGCCGGATTCGGAGGTCAGCAGCGCGGACATGAACTCAACAGAATAGTGAGCTTTCAGGTATGCCGTGACATAAGCGAGGTAAGCATAGGCGGCCGAGTGCGATTTATTGAATCCGTAGCCGGCGAACTGCTCCATCAGGTCGAAAATCTTGGCCACCTTTTTGGCGGGTAACCCGCGGGCGGTTGCGCCGGTGATGAAACGTTCACGCTGTTTCGCCATTTCATCGGCTTTTTTCTTACCCATCGCGCGGCGCAGAATGTCGGCGTCGCCGAGCGAGTAACCGGCGAGCTTGTTTGAGATCTGCATCACCTGCTCCTGGTAGAGGATGACGCCGTACGTTTCAGAGAGGATGGGCTCCAGTTCCGGCACGTCGTAGACCACCGGTTTGCGGCCATGCTTGCGATCGATGAAGTCGGGGATCATGCCGCCTTGAATGGGGCCGGGGCGGTAAAGCGCGTTTAACGCGCACAGGTCTTCAATGCGGTTGGGTTGATAGCGCCGCAGCACATCCTGCATGCCGGTGGATTCAAACTGGAACACGCCGCTGGTGAAGCCGCTGGAGAAAATTTTCCGATAGGTAAGGGCATCGTCTAGCGGCAACTCTTCAGTGACGATCTTGTCGCCACGGTATTTTTGGATGAGCTTCAAGGCCTCCTCAATGATGGTCAGGGTGGTGAGGCCGAGAAAATCCATCTTCAACAGGCCGAGCTTTTCGAGCCCAACCATGTCATACTGCGTCACAATTTCCTGCTTGTTGGTGACAAACAGCGGAACCAGCTCGCGCAAGGGGACCGATGAGATCACCACGCCGGCCGCGTGCATGCCCGCGTTGCGGCAGACGCCTTCGAGTTTCAGACTGATATCGAGAACTTCTTTAACGCGCGGTTCTTTGGAGGCGGCGTCCCTAAGCTCCGGATCTTGTATAGCGTCTTCGAGCTTTATGTTGAGCGTTTTGGGAACGAGCTTGGAAATGCGGTCGACCTCGGCGAAGGTCATATCGAGGACGCGGCCCACGTCTTTGATGGCGGCTTTGGCGGCAAGCGTGCCGAAAGTGATGATCTGCGCCACTTGCTCGCGGCCGTATTTCTCCGTGACGTACTGAATCACTTCGCCGCGGCGGTTGGTGCAGAAATCGATATCGATGTCGGGCATGCTGATGCGTTCCGGATTCAGGAAGCGCTCAAAGAGCAGGCCGTATTCGAGCGGATCGATATCGGTGATCTCCATGGCATAGCTGACCAGGCTGCCGGCCGCGGAACCGCGGCCCGGGCCAACCGGGATGCCTTTCTGTTTAGAGAAGCGGATGAAATCCCAAACGATGAGCAGGTAGCCCGAGAATTGCATCTGCTGGATCATGCGGATTTCGAAATCCAGCCGCTCCAGGTATTCGGGCAAGCCATGCTTCAGGCGGCCTTGCTGTTGCAGCGCCTCCAGGCGTGGGCGGCGTTTCTCAAAACCTTCGCGCGCCACGTAAGCGAAGAAGCTATCAATGGTTTGGCCGGGCGGCACCTCAAAACGCGGGAAGGGGTCCTTCACCTTTTCGAGCTTCACGCGGCAACGCTGGGCGATATCCCATGTCCGGTCGAGCGCATGTTCTTCTTCGGAGAAGAGCTTCAGCATTTCGGCGCGCGACTTGACGTAGAACTCGGGCGTGGAAAAACGCATCCGGTTCGGGTCCGACATGGTCTTGCCGGTTTGGATGCAAAGCAGAATTTCGTGCGCGCGCACGTCGTCGTGCTCCAGATAGTGGGAATCGTTGGTGACGACAAGCGGAGTGCCCGTGTCCTTCGAGAGCTTCCTCACCTGGGGCATGACGAGCCGGTCTTGATCGAGCCCGTGATCCTGCATTTCCAGGAAGAAGCTGTCTTTGCCGAACAGGTCGGCGTATTCGCCCGCCAGGCTGCGGGCGTCTTCGTACTTGTCGGCCAGCAGCGTTTCGTTGATATCTCCGCGCAAGCAAGCCGACATGCCAATCAGACCGTTGGCGTGGCGCGCCAGCAAGTCTTTATCGATGCGTGGCTTGTAGTAGAAGCCGTCCAGGTAACCGGTCGTGACCAGGTTAATTAAGTTTTTGTAACCCTCCTGGGTTTCGGCGAGCAGGATGAGGTGGTTATAGCGGTCGCCATCCGATTTCGTTTTATGGCCCTGCTGAGAGACATAGACTTCGCAGCCGATGACGGGCAGAATGCCATGATCGTTAGCTTCGTTGTAGAACTCCACCGCGCCGAAGAGGTTGCCATGGTCGGTCATGGCGATGGCGGGCATTTTTTGCCGTTCGACCAGCGACATCAGCTTTTTGATGTCGCAAGCGCCGTCGAGCAGCGAGTAGTCGGTGTGGCAGTGAAGGTGAACGAACGGACGTTCAGGCATGCGGTTGCGAACTTCCTTTGGCCAAAAAGGGGGAGGGCTTCTTTTTATTGTCGCTCAAACCAGGGGTTCATTTCGCAAAACCTTCGCATCGCTAGTACGATAAACACCGCTGCTTTGCGACCCTGTAATGCAAAGTTAATCGTTTTGCAATAGTACTCCTGTAACTTAGTTGAGGTTATTTCAAAAGGAGCGTATGAACGGAAGAAGAATTTTAGGCCTGCTCTGTTTGGCCAGCTTGCCGGTGTCACTGTGGTGCGCCGAAACTGCAAACTCGCCGGCAGGTAGCGTGCCAAGTATTCCAGCGGCAAGCGCCACCGACTTGGAAACGTTGAAGCAACGGATAGCGGAACAGCAAGAGCAAATCAAGAAACTGCAACAAGCGATGGATGAGCAGCAGAAATTGCTGGAACGCTCTTTGCAGAATTTGGCAGGTTCCCCGGCGGGCGGCCAAGTGGCCACGGGCGATGGAACGCCGGTTGAACGGGCGGCCACGACGAACGTTGCCGGCCCGGTGAGGTTGGTTCCGGCATTGAATTTAGGTGGCAGGCCAAGCCCGCTGAATGCGGCGCCGCGACAAGTCAGTTCGTCCGATTCCAAGAATCCGTGCGAAAAGGAAAACGCATCGCCCACATTTATCCGGCTCGGCAACACCTGTACTATCCCCATCGGGTTCATGGATCTGACCTCCGTGTGGCGCGACAAGAACGCGGGCTCGAGCCTCGGTTCGAACTTCGGCAGCCTGCCTTACAACACCTCGGTCAACGCCCAGAACTCTGAATTCCGGTTTACACCCCAGAACTCCCGTCTTGGCTTGCGTGTAGATGGCGATTGGAAGGGCACCCATTTCACCGGCTATAACGAGTTCGATTTCCTCGGCACCGGCGCTGGAACGAACTATACGGTCACCAACGGCGCGTTCGTGCCTAGGCTTCGCCTCTTCTGGGTTGACGTGAGAAAAGGCAAGATGGAATTTCTGGCCGGTCAAAGTTGGAGCATGCTGACGCCGAACCGCAAGGGTATTTCAGCGCTGCCAGGCGATCTCTTCTACTCGCAGGTGATTGACGTGAACTACATGGCCGGCCTAACTTGGACGCGCCAGCCGGGCGTACGTGTCCTATTCCACCCGAACAAGACCGCGACCTTCGGTGTTTCCTTCGAGAATCCCGATCAATATATAGGCGGCTCGGCGGGCGGTTCCGGAATCACGTTACCTACGGCGCTTGCAGGACTCGCCAGCAGTCAGCTCGACAATGCTCCCAATATTTCGGGCGGTACCAATACCGTGTTAGCAACTCCCACGGTACATCCGGATATCATCGCCAAGATCGCGTTTGACCCGAGTTCACGTTTCCACTTCGAAGTCGCCGGTATAGAACGCACTTTCAAGATCTGGAACCCCCTCGCTACCCCGGCCCTAGGTGCCGGCCAACACTTCACCAAAGTGGGTGGCGGTGTCCAGGTGGGAATCAACGCCGAAGTCGTCAAGAACTTCCGTTTAATCACTACCAATTACTTCAGCGATGGCGGCGGCCGGTATCTTTTTGGCCAGGCACCGGACGTCATTGTCCGCTCCGACGGGAGCCTCAGCGCCGTACGCGCTTCTGGCACGGTCGACGGGTTTGAAGCCACCATCAAGAACACCCTTTTGTACGCCTATTATGGCGGCATTTACATCGGCCGCAATGTCACGCTCGACACAAACGGAAAGCCAGTAGGCTATGGTTTTGCCGGTTCCGCCAACAGCCAGAACCGGGCTATTCAGGAAGTCACTTTTGGTTTCAATCAGACCATGTGGAAGAATCCGAAGTACGGTGCCATCAACTTCATGGGGCAGTACGAATATCTGACGCGCGATCCTTGGTTTGTCGCCCTCAATTCACCGAAAGCGACGCACGACAACACCATCTACTTCAACTTGCGATATACGCTGCCCGGCAGCATTCCGAACTTCTAGTCTCCCGTCCCACTTAACGCTTTACACTTCGCATCGTCTGATCTGCCGTAACCGAGCCGCGCGCATGAGCAAGCGGTTGTCAACAATTACGCGTGACAGGACACTAGGCACTCAGTCAGGGCGGCGCTTTTGCCCTCCCCATGCGCAATTGCAGCAGACACAAGCGGCCATCGGCGATGCCAATGCACGGGCACAATTAGCTTTTCCATCACCCTTTTGAAGTTTCAGACTGGCGAAAGCCCCTAGGAAGGCCCGGTTTGATCTACAGTTTGTCACCCGAATGAAGTTCTTGCATCTGAATGGGTATGGAAACTACAGTTCGGTTCCTAGCTGGCGTCCGTTTTGAGGCCGAGGCGCGCGGTCACACGGTCCTCTGCGATCAGCCCTTGGAAAATGGCGGCCAGGACTCCGGCATGACCCCGCCTGAGTTTTTATTGGCGTCGCTGGGCACTTGCGCGGGGTACTATGCGTTGCAATATCTCAAGGCGCGCCAATTGAAAACGGCTGGGCTAGTGGTGAAAGTCGAAGCGGGCAAAGCGCCACAGCCGGCTCGCATGGACAATTTCCGTATTCTCATCGAAGTTCCGGGGCTGGATGATCCACGGCACCGCGATGGCGTGATTCGGGCAGCGAAAAACTGTCTGATTCATAACACCCTGCTGCACGCGCCTTCCATCGAGATTGCGCTGGCGGACGTGGAAGCTCTGAAAACCGCCTAAGCAGATAGCTCTTACAATGGTCGTGATTGGATCAAGACGAAGATCTTCAGGTGGCGAGTGGCCTTTTGGCCCGGAGGCCGGGCGCGTTCGACCGGTTCGTCGATGCGTATCACCTCAAGCTCTTTCAGTACAGCTATTTGATGTGCGGGCAGCGGGAAGACGCCGAAGAAGTAGCGCAGGAAACACTACTACACGTATTCAAGAGCCTGGATCAATTACGCGACCCGGCTCGCCTGAAGCCTTGGGTGTTTCGAATCGCCAAGAATGCTTGCCTGATGAAACGCCGCAAAAGCGTGTTCGCGCCCGCGCGCGAGTTGTCGCTCAGCGATTACCTCCCGGCGCGGCAATCCGGCGACGAAAGGAGAATCGAAATCGCCGATTGGTCTCATCTACCGGAAGACGAATTGCTCCGAACGGAGTTGCGCGCGGTTCTGAAGCAGGCTATCGCCGGGTTGCCCGAGAATTATCGCGCGGTCTTGCTGCTGCGGGATGTGGAGGGTCTTACGACGGACGAGACAGCCGAGATATTGGAATTGAGTGCCGATACCGTCAAACAGCGGCTACATCGCGCACGTCTCGCAGTGCGCGCCAAGCTGGATCAATATTTAAGAAGCGTTGAGCCATCTAAACATGCAAGCAAACTCGACTTTTGAGGGACTGTCCTGCGAACAGATTTTCTCGCTCCTTTCCGAATATCTCGATGCCGAGTTGCCGGCGGATGTCTGCGAGAAGCTTACCGGCCACATTGAAGACTGCGCGCCGTGCGTGGAGTTTGTGTCCTCGTTGCGCCAATCCATCGCGTTGTGCAACAAGTTCAGGCCCGATCAGCTTCCCGCGCCGCTGGCCGAAGAGGCGCGCGCAAAACTCAGGCTCGCCTATGAAGGCATGAAGGGCGCTGAGGGCCAGCCCTGAATTCTCTGGCGGATCACGTCACGGTTTCAGGGTATTCGCATCTTCGCTTGTGAATGCGATCGAAAACCGGCTCACTGCTGGGCTTGCTCTGCCTGACTTTACCGTTGGCGGCCCAGGAGAGCGCAAAGGGCGCGGCTGCGCGCCGCCAAACAACACAGGAACTCGCTATCCCTTTGGGCGGTGCGCTCCACACCGCGCCAGTCTTGCGCGAGTTCCTCCAAAGGCTATCACTGCTACAGGCGGTGGATCTGGCCCTCCACCAAAACAAGTCGCTGGAAGCCTCCCTGGCCTTGGCCAAGGGTTCAGAAGCTCACACAAAGAGCGCCCGGGCAGGTTTTTTGCCATCGTTGAATTATGCCGAAGCTGTCACCCGCGGTAACAACCCGGTATTCGTGTTCAGCTCATTGCTCGCCGAGCATCAGTTCAAAGCGGACAATTTTCAAATCGGGCCGCTGAACCGGCCGAAGGCTTTGGATAATTTTCGCTCGTCGCTCGTTGTTCGACAAACACTTTTCGATGGCGGCCTGACGAAGCACGATGTCCGCGCTGGCCAGGCGCTTCAAAAAGCGGCGGCAACAGATGTACGGCGGACGGAGACCGAAGTGACATATGCCGCTGCTCGCGCGTATCTGGACGCCGTACTGAGCGATGCCTCCCTCACGGCGGCCTTCGAGGCAGTCAAATCAGCCGACGCCGATTTGCAGCGCGCCGAGAACATCCATCAAGCAGGGATGTCGACAGAGGCCGATGTTCTTTCCATTCGGGTTCATCTGGCGCGTGTGCGTGAAAAACAAATCCGCCTGTCAGCCGGCGCTACGATTGCGCGGGCGGCGCTGAACGACGCGCTGGGACAGCCCTTGGATTCGCAATACGAACTTACAACTCCGCTCACTCGCTCCACCCCGCCGCCCGCCGCCTTGGCAGCATATGAAAAGGACGCGTTGGACAAGCGCCCTGACCAATTGCATTTGCAATTCGCTACGGATCTCGCGTCAGCGCAGCTTTCGCGTCAGCGGTCGGCTTTGTTGCCAATCGTGTCTGTCGAGGCAACACTTGAAGCGGATCGCCAAACCTTCGCCACGCGGGGCGGCGCCAATTGGACCGTGGCCGCTACCCTCAACTGGAATCTCTTCAACGGCTTTCGTGACAGGGCGCAAATCGAGGAGGCGCATCAACAATTGCTCAGCGCCAAGGCAACGCAGGAACGCATGGCCTCTGCCGTGCGCCTGGAGGTCCGGCGAGCCTGGGAGGAATTGCGAGCGGCCGGCCGGCGTATAGCGGTGAGCGAAGCGTCGGTAGCGCAGGCGGAAGAAAGCTTACGGATCACGAAGAATCGCTACCAAGCCGGTCTCAGCCCGCTAACGGATTTATTGAGAACGGAGGCGGAAGTCTTGGAAAGCAGGACTGAATACTTGTCGGCGCTACACGACCAGCGGCTCGCCACGGTTGACCTAGATGTGGTGTCCGGAGCCCTAACGCCGGATTCGCCCTCCCTGAAGGATTAAAGAGATGACGATTTACAAATGCTTGCGGGGCTTGGCATCGCTGCCCGGAATTCTGTTGCTTAACGGTTGCGGCCAATCGCCGCGCGCGGGACAAACGGATTCAGCGAAGGCTCCCGTGGCCGTTCAGTCAGTCAAAGTTCAGATGTACGACATCCCGTCGCTTTATACCGCTAACGGGACTGTCTACGCTCGCATGGAATCGCAACTGGCAAGCCAAATTATGGCCAGAACGCTTGCCGTGAACGTTCATGCCGGCGACCGCGTGCATACCGGCCAGGTTTTGCTCTCCCTTGACGCGCAAGAGACCGACGCCAACTACCAAGAGGCGGAGGCTGGCCGGGCTGAGGCGCGAAACGCAGTCGCAGAAAGTGAAAGTAATATTGCCGCCGCTAAAGCCAGTCTGGACTTGGCGAAAGTCACCGCCCAGCGCATGAATGATTTGTACGGCAAACGTTCTATTTCGAAGCAGGAATTTGACGAGGCGGATGCCAAGCTAAAGACCTCGCAGGCGAGCTACGATATGGCCCGCGCCCGCCGCGAACAGATCAGCGATCGCATTGCGCAGAAAGAGGCCGCCTTGAGGCAAGCAAGAGTCACGCGCGGCTATGCGGTGATTCGAGCCCCATTCGCCGGTGTTATCACGGCGCGTAATATTGAACCGGGAGCGCTGGCGGTGCCGGGCAACCCGCTCCTGACCATTGAGGCCGCTAGCGGTTTTCGGCTGCACGCCATTGTGGAAGAATCGCGCATTTCGCTTATTCACTTGAATGATAGGGCCGCGGTGTTTCTCGATGGCTTGCAGCAGGAGATCGAGGGGAGAGTCGGCGAGCTTCCACCGGTCGCCGATGCGAATTCTCATAGCTTTACGGTGAAGATCGATCTCCCGTCCATAACGACTGTGCATTCCGGCCAGTTTGGCCATGCTTCGTTCTCCGCCGGGAGCCGGCAAGCGATGACACTACCGCTGCAAGCGATTGTGGAAAACGGCCAGTTGCAATCGGTTTATGTGATTGATCGCGGGGTAGCCCGAAACCGCCTTGTCACGTTCGGAGACAAACGGGTTGGGCAGGTAGAGGTGCTTTCCGGCCTGCAAACCGGGGACCGCGTAATCTGCCCCATTCCCATTGGTTTGGCGGCTGGCAATAAAGTGGAGGAACGGCAATGAGCGCCCCGCGAAACCTGGGATTGGCTGGGCGTTTCGCATGCATTTGGATCAACTCCAAGTTAACCCCGCTCTTGATCGCAACATCGCTCCTCGCCGGATTGTTTGCGGTCTGGAAGTTGCCGCGCGAAGAAGAGCCGCAAATCGTCGTTCCCATGGTGGATGTCTCCGTTACAATGCCGGGCGCTTCTGCTCGCGAGGTGGAGGAACGCGTCACGAATCCGATGGAAAAGCTTATTTGGGAGATCCCAGGCGTGGAATATATCTATTCAACGTCGAGTCCAGGGTCGTCACTGGTGATTGTGCGATTCCTGGTTGGTCAGGATGAGGAGAAAAGCATTGTTCGCCTGAACCAAAAACTGCTGGCAAACTACGATCTCATTCCGCCGGGCGCATCGCAGCCGTTGGTGAAACCCCGCACCATTGACGATGTCCCGATTCTGGCCATAACGCTCTGGAGCACGCGCTATGGAGATTATGAGCTGCGGCAGATTGCGGCGCAGATGGAGGACACCATCAAGCAAGTACCGGACGTTTCGGCGGTCACCTTGATCGGCGGCCAGCGGCGGCAACTGCGCGTGACGCTGGATCTTGCCCGCCTGAACGCTTTCGGCTTGAATCCGTTGGTCATCGTGAAAGCGCTTGGGGATGCTAACCAGCGTCTTTCGTCCGGGCGCCTGGATGATTCTAATCGCGAAATCCTTTTGAAAACCGGCGAGTTTTTGCGGAGCGCCTCCGATGTGCGGCAGACTGTCGTCCGCGTTTCCGACGGCAAGCCGGTACTGCTGCGAGATGTCGCCACCATTGCGGACGAAGGGGAAGAACCGATTCAATATGTCCGCTATAGCGACCGGAATGGCTTTGCGGCGCCTGCCGTTACGATCTCAATCGCCAAGCGAAAGGGCGCCAACGCGGTGGTGGTGGCGGCCAATGTTTTTCAGCGGGTTGAGGCTATGAAAGCCGCGCAACTGCCGCGTGATCTAGAAATGACGCTGACGCGCAATTACGGCGCGACGGCGGCCGAAAAATCAAACGAACTCCTGCTCCACATGTTGCTTGCCGTCGTTTTCGTCAGCCTCCTGATTGCCTTCACCTTGGGCCGCCGCGAATCGCTGATCGTGTTTGTCGTCATACCAGTCACGCTCGCTCTCACGCTGGCGGTCTTCTACCTCTACGGATATACGCTGAATCGAATTACGCTGTTTGCGCTGATCTTTTCCATCGGCATTCTGGTGGACGACGCGATTGTCGTTGTGGAAAACATTGTGCGTCACTGGCGGATGCCGCAGAACCATGGCCGTCCAGCTGCTGAGGTGGCGGTCGAAGCTGTGGACGAAGTAGGCAATCCTACCCTGCTCGCAACGCTTGCCGTAATCGCCGCCATCTTGCCTATGGCTTTCGTCGGTGGGCTGATGGGACCTTACATGCGGCCTATTCCGGTGGGCGCGAGCGCAGCCATGGCGTTTTCGGTGATTGTGGCGTTCCTTGTTACGCCTTGGGCCGCTATCCGCATTCTAAAGCGGCACGGAATCGGCCAGCGCGACGAGCGTGAAGACTGGTTCACGCGCATCTATCGCAGCACCATGCATGCGCTTTTGCACCAACACGGGGTGCGATGGGCTTTTTTGGCTGGTGTGACGGCGCTGCTCCTGGCAGCGGTTTCGCTGTTCTACTTTCGTGCCGTGAAAGTTAAAATGCTGCCGTTTGACAACAAGAGCGAGTTTCAGCTGATTGTCGATATGCCAAATGGCACGACACTCGAGCAGACGCAGCATGTGGCGGAGGCGCTCGCAACCGAGGCCGCCAAGCAACCGGAAGTCATCAATATCCAGACGTACGCCGGCGTTGCCTCGCCCTTCAATTTTAACGGCCTCGTCCGGCACTACTATTTGCGGCGCGGCGCGAACATTGCCGATATTCAGGTGAATCTCAGCGGCAAAGCGGAGCGCTCGCTGCAAAGCCACGAGATTGCCAAGCAGGTTCGCGAACGTCTTTTGCCGGTCGCGCGGCAGTACGGCGCGCGCATCAAGGTAGCTGAGGTGCCGCCCGGGCCGCCCGTTCTGGAAACAATGGTGGCCGAGGTCTACGGTCCCACCCAGCAAGGCCAAATTGAATTGGCGAGCCGGATTCGCGATATTTTCCGCCGGACGGACGGCGTTGTCGACACGGACTGGTACGTTGAGGACGACCAACTGGAGTATCGCGTGATTGCCGACAAAGAAAAGGCTGCGATTAGCGGAGTGTCAGACGAAGAGATTGCCCGAACCATCCAATCCGCCTCCGAAGGACTCGCTATAGGACTCATGCACGCCGATTCATCCAAAGAAGATGTGCCGATCGTGGTCCGGCTGAACCGCGCCGACCGTTCTTCGCTCGATCAACTCCTAAGTCTGCGCGTGCCCGGCGCCGATGGCAAGCAAATTCCTCTTGCCGAGCTGGTCCATATCGAAAAGACCGTGATCGACAAAAGTATATATCACAAGAACCTTATGCCCGTGACCTATGTCGTGGCCGATTTGGCGGGAACAATCGAAAGCCCGGTCTACGCCGTTTTGAAAATCGGCCCGGAGATCGACAAGCTGAGGGCGCCGGGCGGGTATTCGATTGAGCAGCACATGGCCGCTCTGCCTGATTCTTCAGCGCGCTACTCCATGAAGTGGGACGGCGAATGGCACATCACCTACGAAGTGTTTCGCGACCTGGGCATCGCCTTCGCCGCCGTGTTGATCCTGATTTATGGCTTGCTCGTTGGCTGGTTCGAATCTCTTGCGACGCCGCTGGTGATCATGGTGGCCATTCCATTCTCACTAGTCGGCATTGTGCCCGCCCACGGCGCGCTTCACGCCTTCTTCACAGCCACTTCCATGATCGGCTTCATTGCCGGCGCCGGGATTGTGGTGCGCAATTCGATCATCCTAGTCGACTTCATCGAACTCCGCCTGCGCGATGGCTTGCCGCTTGACCAAGCCGTCGTCGAAGCGGGCGCCGTGCGCTTTCGACCCATGATGCTGACGGCGGGGGCCGTGGTGGCAGGCTCCGCGGTGATTCTGTTCGATCCAATCTTTCAGGGATTGGCGATTGCGTTGATGGCGGGCGAAGTAGCCTCGCTGGCTTTTTCGCGCATGACGGTACCGGTAGTTTATTTTCTGGTGAAACGGCGAAACCTGCGTCACCTTACGCGCGAAACTGCTTCTTCTTTGGCAGAGGAGCATTGAATTATATGAACTTGGAACGGTACCTAAGGCTGATTGCCGGAGTTTTCGTGTTGACCAGCATTGCGCTCGGCTATTGGGTGCATCCTGCCTGGTTTTTATTAACCGCCTTCGTCGGTCTCAACTTGGCCCAGTCGGCATTTTCGAACTGGTGCCCGATGATGACAATTCTGCGCAAGGCGGGACTTGGTAAACCAGCGTAAGAACCCGAGGACGGCCAATGTGAATTCGGCTTGGCCGAGAATCGTCACCCCAAAATAAAAACGCCCTCGGGCGAACCCAAGGGCGAATCGTTTTGGAAACCCGCTAGCGCGGGCGGCCGTTTACTTCTTTTTCTTAGCAGGGGCC
>Ga0209068_10000878_pt1 | contig 15390 bp, 13 predicted proteins | sample ColStrG_CSR_2012_FD_187200 | JGI IMG/M metagenome (GOLD analysis project Ga0209068, IMG submission 187200) | Freshwater sediment microbial communities in response to fracking from Pennsylvania, USA - Cold Stream Run_MetaG_CSR_2012 (SPAdes)... | ecosystem: Environmental > Aquatic > Freshwater >... | reverse complement strand
AACGCCGCGGCTTCCAGCACACCTATGAGGCGGCCGGGATCCGCTTCTTGCCGCTCGAGTTCAAGCATTCGTTCCGCTCCGTCCAGATCGTGCTCGATGCGGTCGATCTCGTGTTCAAGACGCCGGGCGCGTTTCGCGGTCTCGATGATCCGGTGGGGACCGTCCACACCGCGGTGCGCCAGCGGGCGCCCGGCCTGGTCGAAATCTGGCCGCTGGTCGAGCCGGAGAAAGTCGCCAAAGTGGAGGGGTGGGACGCGCCCTTCGACACCACCTCGGAGACGAGCCCGCGGGTTACGCTCGCCCGCAGGATAGCCAAATGCGTCGGAACCTGGATCGCGCGCGGCGTCCGGGTGGGCGACAGCGCGGAGCGTCACGCGGTCACCCCCGGCGACATTCTGGTTCTGGTGCGCCAGCGCGGACCGCTGTTCGAGGCCGTCATCCGGGCGTTGAAGAATGCCGGGATCGCGGTCGCCGGCGCCGATCGTCTCATTTTGACAGAACATATCGCCGTGATGGATCTGCTGGCGCTGGCCGACGCGCTGCTGCTTCCCGATGACGACCTCGCGCTCGCCACCGTGCTCAAGAGCCCGCTGTTCGGCCTCGACGAAGAGGCGCTGTTCGGGCTCGCGTGGAATCGCGCCGGAACGCTGCGCGGCGCCTTGCGGGCCAAGGCGGGAGCAAACCCGGTCTTCGCGGCGGCGGCCGCCCGGCTCGACCGCCTGGCCGTTGCGGCGATGCGCGAGACGCCGTTTGGATTCTATGCCGGCGTGCTCGGCCCCGAAGGCGGGCGCGAGCGTTTTCTGGCGCGCATCGGCGCCGAGGCCACCGACGCGCTCGATGAACTCCTCAACATTGCGCTCGACTACGAACGCCGGCAGCCGGCGTCGCTGCAGGGCTTCGTGGCCTGGCTACGCGGCGCCAATGCGGAGGTCAAACGCGACATGGAGATCAGCCGCGACGAGGTGCGGGTGATGACCGTGCATGGCGCCAAGGGGCTGGAGGCCCCAATCGTCATTCTGGCCGATACCACCACACCACCGGCCGGTCCGCCCCAGCGCCAGCCGCGCTTATTGCCGATCGCCGCCGCGGCAGCGCCCCCGGATGCGCCCGGCCCTTTGATCTGGCTGGGCCGCAAGGACGATGAAGTGCCGCTGGCCGCAGCTGCCCGCAGGACAGCGAGCGAAGCCGCCGAGAACGAGCATCGCCGCCTCCTCTATGTGGCGATGACGCGGGCCGCCGATCGGCTCGTGGTCTGCGGGGCGGTGGGCGAACGCGGAAAGCCGCCGGGCTGCTGGTACGATCTGGTGCATGGGGCCCTGACGCCGGGCGCCCTGGAAGAGCCTGCGGATGACGGCGATGGCTCGGTCTGGCGGCTGCGCGGCGCACGGCCGGTGGAGATCGAGGTTGCCGGAGCGAACGCCGCAGTCGCCCCAAGGCCCGGCCGCGAGCGGCCCGCTTGGCTTGATCATGATGCGCCGCCCGATCTGCCGCGCGAGCGCGGGCTTTCGCCATCGGCCCCCGACGATCAGAGCATCACGGCCGGCCCGCCAACGGCTGGCGGCAGCGCCGACGAGCGAATCAAGGCGCTCGCGCGCGGCACCCTGGTGCACCGGCTCCTGCAGGCGCTGCCCGGGATTGCGCCGGAGCGGTGCGCCGAGGCCGCGCGTCGCCATCTCGCTCGCTCGGCCGCGCAGTTCTCGGGCCCGGAACGCGAAGCCATGATCGAGCAAGTCCGCCTGGTTCTGGAGGATCCACGCTTTTGCGTGCTGTTCGGCGCGCACAGCCGGGCCGAGGTGCCCATCGTGGGCCGCATCGCGGTGGGCGATCGAACGATCGCGGTCTCCGGCCAGGTGGATCGGCTCGCCGTCACGCCCGGCGGGGTGCTGATTGCGGATTACAAGACCAATCGCCCGGCCCCCCGCCGGCCGGACGAGGTGCCACCGGCTTACCTGAAGCAGCTCGCGCTCTATCGGGCGGTGCTGCGCCGCATCTATCCGGACCGGCCGGTCCGGGCCGCCCTGGTATGGACCGATGTGCCTGATCTGATGGAGATTTCCGCGGAGGCGCTGGACCGCGCGCTCGCCACCCTCACCTCCCCGTGAAGCCGCCTTGACGCTTTGACGGCGCATTCATAGTTTCGACCTCCTATCGAGCGTTCCAAGGCGATTCTCCCTGTTGGAAGCATAACGAGGTAACTCCCATGGCGGTTGGCAAGGTTTCGGACGCAGACTTCGAATCCGAGGTGTTGAAGGCGAGCGGCGCGGTCGTGGTGGATTTCTGGGCCGAATGGTGCGGCCCCTGCCGCATGATCGCGCCGGCCCTGGAGGAGATCGCCGCCGGTTCGCTCAACGGCAAGGTCAAGATCGTCAAGCTCAATGTGGACGAGAACCCGCATACCGCGTCCAAATACGGGGTCATGTCGATTCCGACCTTGATGCTGTTCAAGAACGGCGAGATGGCATCGCGCCAGGTCGGCGCCGCCCCCAAGCAAAAGCTCGAGCAGTGGATCACCGGCGCCATGTGAGGCGCGTGCGTCTGCGTCTACGTTGTCATCGCCGGGCTTGTCCCGGCGATGTCGTTTAGGTTGGCACCGCGGTGCTTATCGATGGGACGCAGGCTCAAGCGCCGCCTCGTGTTGCAAGCTGAATCTGGTCGAACACGCTTCGGGCATTCTCGATGGCGATGAATTGTGGCGCGGAATCGAGTGACGGTGTCCAGGACGCCATGCCGTTGCGGCCAGCCCACATCGGGGCCGGCTCACCAAAGCGGATCGTGCCGCGACCGCCGGCGCTTTCGCTGATGCTCGCATCAGGCAACCGGTCGAGACTCAGCGCGGTGAATTTGCTGAACGGCCCGGAACGGGAGATCAGGATGCGCTTGTTCGTGACGGCATAGAGCATGCCGCCGCGTATCCAGGCATCGAGCAGGAAGCGCCCCACCATGAGGTAGAGACCGATCAGCACGAATGGAACGCCCCAAAGGACAAAGAAGGTCGGGGCGTTCGGTTGCACCAGCACGGTGCTCTCCCAAAACACCGCGAAACCGCCCCACACCAGGCTGAAAGGGATGAGCAGCGCATCCCGGCTGGTGAGCAGCAGACCCTGGCCGGGCCTTCCCGACCAGACGAGCCTCTCGCCCATCAGCAAGCGCTCCGACAGATCGGTCGTGCTCATGAACTCTGCCCCAAGGGGTCCGCGATCGCTGAACGCGCGTTGCCGGCACAGTGACACTTGGGGTCGCAATCAATCAAGCGCAAAAGCGGAATGAATGAGGACACGAATTAGGTTGTCATCGCCCACGCTTGTCGCGTCGATCGCGCCACAGTGGGCGCTGTAGAGTGGGAAAAATCGCTTGCGATGACGAAAAGGCTCGGTAGGCCTGCCGGCGATTTTGCCCATGCGACTATGCGCAGAGCTCTGCCCGCGTGGGCATTGCGCGATAGCGCCGCGCGAATCATTGATGGCCGAACGAGCGCAATGCCCGCCCTACGGCACCGAGCGAGATCACCGGGACAAGCCCGATGATGACACTCGGGTACCATCAATCCGGCGGCGTGCCGTTGAGCGCGAGCGCGGCGCCGGCCAGATAGAGCGAGCCGGTGATGAGAATGCGCGGGCGCTGATCGAGGTCGAAGCGTCCGATTTCGGCCAGTGCGATCTCGATATCCGGGCTCTCCTGCGCCGGCAGGCCGATGGCGCGCGCCGCCTCCGCGAGCGCGGCGGCCGGCAATGTATTCTCCTGCTGCGGAATCGGCACCGTCACGATGCGGCGCGCCAGCCCGGTGAAGTTTTTCAAGAAGCCTTCGCTGTCCTTGTTGGCGAGCATGCCGACGATGAGCACGAGCGGGCGCGACACCCGTTCCTCGAGATCGGCGAGCGCGCTCGCGATGACGCGGCCGCCGTCCGGATTGTGGCCGCCATCGAGCCACAGCTCGCCGCCCGGCGGCACCAGCGCGGCCAGCCGGCCGCTCGACAGCCGCTGCATGCGGGCCGGCCACTCCGCCTTGGCGATGCCCTCGAAGGCGCGAGGCGCGAGCGCAAGCGTGCCGGCCGCGCGCAGCGCCGCGATGGCGAGGCCGGCGTTCTCGTATTGATGGCGGCCATAGAGCTTCGGGGCCGGCAGATCGATCAGCCCCGCGTCGTCCTGATAGACCAGGCGTCCGCGCTCCTCGGTCGCGGTCCAGTCCTCGCCCGCGATCCTGATGGGAGCGCCCACCCTGGCGGCTTGCCGCTCGATCACCGCCAGCGCCTCGCGCGGTTGCGCCGCCACGATGGCCGGCACGCCGCGCTTGAAGATTCCGGCCTTTTCCGCCGCGATCTTGCCGACCGTATCGCCGAGAAAGTCCGCATGATCGAGCGAGACCGGAGCCACCACGGTGGCGAGCGGCTGCTCGACCACATTGGTGGCATCGAGCCGGCCGCCGAGGCCAACTTCCAGCAACAGAATGTCGGCCGGATGGCGCGCGAACAGGATGAGCCCGGCCGCGGTCGTGATCTCGAACACCGTGATGGGAGCATCCGCATTGACGCGCTCGCATTCGTTCAGCGCATCGGCGAGCTCGCTGTCCGTGGCCAACCGTCCCTGCCCGCTCGCGCCGAGCCGGAACCGTTCGTTGAAGCGCACGAGGTGCGGCGACGTATAGGCGTGCACCCGCAAGCCCGCGGTTTCCAGGATCGCGCGCATGAACGCGATGGTCGAGCCCTTGCCGTTGGTGCCGGCGACGTGGATGACCGGCGGCAGACGCTGCTCCGGATGGCCGAGCGCTGCGAGGATGCGCCACATGCGATCGAGCGTGAGATCGATCCGCTTGGGATGCAGGCTCAAGAGCCGCGCGACGATGGAATCGATTTGGGTCATGCAATGTGAAGGGGCCGGCGCATGGCGTCAGAGCGATTTCACATTAGCCGGAAATCGAAACCGCTCCAGCATTTTCGCATTGTCGCGTTTTCGGACGGAAAAGCGGATTCCATTCTTCCTGAAATGCTCAGGCACCTTCTATTTGTCGCATTTGCTCAGGCGTGCGCCGGCACCGGCACCGGTAAATTGTCGGCGACCTCGTGGGCGGGCGACTTGGTCAACAGCCGGCACAAATTGGCCAGCGTGACGCGCAATTCATGGCGGTGCACCACCATGTCCACCATACCGTGCTCCTTGAGGTATTCGGCGCGCTGGAAGCCCTCCGGCAGCTTCTCGCGAATGGTCTGCTCGATGACGCGGGGTCCGGCGAAACCGATGAGCGCGCCTTGTTCGGCGATCTGGACATCGCCCAGCATGGCGTAGGACGCCGTGACCCCGCCGGTGGTCGGATTGGTGAGCACCACCAGATAGGGCTTGCGCGCCTCGCGCAGCATCTGCACCGCCACGGTGGTGCGCGGCAATTGCATCAAGGCGAGGATGCCCTCTTGCATGCGGGCACCGCCGGAGGCCGCGAACATGATGAAGGGCGTGCTCTTGTCGACCGCGGTCCGCAGCCCTTTGACCACCGCCTCGCCGGCCGCCATGCCGAGCGAGCCGCCCATGAAGTCGAAGTCCTGAACCGCGATCACCACCGGGAGGCCGTCGAGCTTGCCGTAGCCGAGCTTGATGGCATCGGTGGTGCCGGTCTTGGCGCGCGCATCCTTGAGCCGATCGGTGTAGCGGCGTTCGTCGCGGAATTTCAGCGGATCGATCGGCACATCGGGGACCGCGATGTCGAACCAGGTCTCCCCGTCGAACATGGACTTCATGCGGGCCATGGCGCCCATACGCATGTGATAGTTCGAGCCCGGGATGACGAACTGGTTGGATTCGACATCCTTGTAGAATACGAGCTGCCCGGTCTCCGGGCATTTGATCCAGAGATTCTCCGGCGATTCGCGCCGGTTCAAGAAGTTGCGGATCTTCGGCCGAACGACGTTGGAGATCCAGTTCATGGCTTTCCTCGGGCTGGCGTGGGGCTGATATAGTACGAAACGCGGCCTTATTCAGTAGCGCGCGCGCACTTGTCCAAGAATCGATCGCGTGACCGCTCGACCCGCTCAGCGACGCGCCGGACCCTTCACCCGCCCGATCAGCCGCAAGATCGGCGCGCCAGCGCGACCTGCCGGTATTCGTATCCTTTGGCACACGAATTGCTCGCTTCCCGCACGGGACAGAGACCGTTCGGCAGGTTGAAGGGAGGCCGCGCGTGCAACTGCCGCTGCATATCGTGCCGACGAGCCCTGGCTCGCTCCGCCAGCAGCTCGTGGATCAGATGCGACACATGATCCTCGACGGCCTGCTGGCGCCCGGAAGCAAAGTGCCGTCAACCCGGACTCTGAGCCTACAGTTGAGCGTTGCCCGCAATACCGTGGTTCGCGCCTACGAGAAGCTCATTGGCGAAGGCTACCTGGAGGCGCGTTCGGCGGCCGCCACCTTCGTGTGCCGCGACTTGCCTAGTCGCTGCACCGAGGTCGCCCACATGACGACCGAGGCGGATCGTGCACGCAACATACCGCTGCGCGCGCCGGTCGATCTTTCGGACATGCGGCTCGGTCTATTCAACCCGCCGACCGAACGATTGTCGCATGATTTTCGAATCGGCCGCCCCGATGCGACGCTGTTTCCGAAAGCCGCTTGGCAGCGGTTGGTCGTCGCGTGTCTCGGGGCGTCGCAACGCGCGCTGACAGACTACGGGGATCCGGCTGGTCTATGGCCGTTGCGCATCGCCATCGTCGGACATCTCCGCCATGCGCGCGGGATTCGCACCCGGCCGGACGAGGTCATCATCGTGGCCGGGTCGCAGGAGGGCTTGAACCTGGTCGGACGGCTTTTGAACGTCGCGGACGCGACGGTCGCTACCGAGGACCCGTGCTATCAGGGCGCCGCATTCGCCATGAAGAGCCTGGGCGCCAAAATATTTCCGGTCCCGGTGGACAGCGAGGGATTCGATGTCGCGGCGCTCGGCCGCCAGGGCGCCAAGCTCGCCTATGTCACGCCCTCCCATCAGTTTCCGCTCGGCTTCACCATGTCGGTCGGCCGGCGCGCTCAGCTCCTGGAATGGGCGCAGCGGACCGGCGCCTACATTCTCGAGGACGATTACGATAGCGACTTTCGCTACCAATCCTCGCCGCTTCCCGCGCTCAAGGGACTCGATCGCCACGATCGCGTCATCTATCTCGGCACGTTCTCGAAATCGATCGGGCCGGGCCTGCGACTTGGATATGTGGTCGTGCCGGAACACCTGGCGGAGACGGCGCGGAGCCTCAAAGCACTCATGAACAACGGCCATCCCTGGCTCGACCAGGCCGTGGTCTGCGAGTTCGTCGCCTCCGGAGCGTTTCAGAATCACCTCGTGCGAATCCGCAAGCAATACATGCTCCGCCGCGATCGTCTGATGCATGAGCTCGAAGCGCTGCTCGGGCCCCTTCGCTTCGAAGGCGTCGACGGCGGCATGCATCTGACCTGCCACCTGCCCGATGATCTCCCGCCGGCCTTCGATCTCCAGCAGAGGCTCAAGCGGGTCGGCGTCGGCATCTATAGTCTGGCCGAGGCGCCGGTGACACGGCATGCCCGCTTCGCAGGCGATGACCACGTCGCCCTGTTTGGATATCCGTGCCTTCCCGAAGCTGAGATCTGCGAAGCGATCAGCCGGCTTGGGCGGGCGCTCGCCGCGGGAGCCAGCCCGCGCACGGTGGCGCACACGCGCGAGTTGACGCGCGCGGCGAGAATTTGATCGCCCGCAGATTGTCCCGGCGACCGGCGACGAGAATCCTGCGGCCGGGCACGTGCCCCGGCTGGTCCCCGCAAAAGTTCATCGACTGGATCACCGCGGGAACGCGGGGCGGTAGTAGGCTTCGCGAGCCGGGCTGCCGCCATCTGCAACGCAGATCAATTCGCAAAATCGGGAGTCAGCAAATGTCGATTTACCAGAGCATGCAGCGCGTGCGTTTCTCGAGCCTCGACAATTACGAGAAATTCAAGGTCGTTTTCGCGGACGTGAGACATCATCTCATGACCCTGCCAGGCTTCCTGCATCTGACCTGGTGGATCCATCCGCAAGATCCGACCTGGCACAACGAGGTCAGTTTCTGGACGAGCTTCGAAGCGCTCAAGGATTGGCACATGAATACCTACCACAAGCATGCCAAGGAGTGGGCCGTCCGCTCCGGCTGCATCATGGAGGACATCATCACCAATTTCGAGTTCAAGAACGCGCGATTGATCCGGGTCTGCCCGACCTGTGCCCTCATCACGGACAAGCCCTACGATCTGCACAACGAGCAGGTGGCCTTGGCCGAACCATGCTCGAAATGCGGCTACCATTTCCCGGTGATGGCGGCGACGCCCGAGAGCAGCGCGGTGTTCAAGGACGCGCCACCGTTCGTCGCGAAGCTCGCGAGCTGACCGGCGCGCGAATCGGGATGGTCTGCGCCGAGGTGATCCGCCGGGACGACAGCTATGTAAATCTCACTCGGCCGCCACCCGGCGGGCGGCGCGCACGCCCTTGGCCAAGCCCGCGACCAGATCGGTGACGGCTTCGACGCTCGATTTGGTCGCCTTCATGTCGCCGTCGAGGCTTTGCCTGAGCGCATCGATCAGCGCGGAGCCGACCACGACGCCGTCGGCGACCGCGGCGATCGCGCCGGCCTGGGCGGCGGTCTTCACGCCGAAGCCGACCGCGACCGGCAGCGCCGTGTGGCGCTTGATGCGCGCGACCGCCGACGACACCTTGCCGGTATCAGGGGCTGCCGCGCCGGTGATGCCGGTGATCGAAACGTAGTAGACGAAGCCCGACGTGTTCGCGAGCACGGCGGGCAGGCGCTTGTCGTCGGTGGTGGGTGTGGCGAGGCGAATGAAATTGAGCCCGGCTTCCAGCGCCGGCAGGCAGAGCTCGCTGTCCTCCTCGGGCGGCAGATCGACCACGATGAGACCGTCCACGCCGGCCGCCTTGGCGTCGACCAGAAAGCGCGCGACCCCGTAGATATAGATCGGATTGTAGTAGCCCATCAGGACGATCGGGGTGGCGGCGTCGCCGCGGCGAAACTCCGCCACCATGGCGAGCGTCTTCTTCATGTTCTGGCCGGCCTTGAGGGCGCGCAGCGACGAGGCCTGGATGGCGGGTCCGTCCGCCATCGGATCGGTGAACGGCATGCCGAGCTCGATCACGTCGGCGCCGGCCCGCGGCAGCGCGCGCAGGATCTCGAGCGAGGTCGCGTGATCGGGATCGCCGGCGGTCACGAAGGTGACCAGCGCGGCGCGGCCTTCGCGCTTGAGCGCGGCGAAGCGCTGCTCGATCCGCGTCGTCATGATGCGTGCCGATTCAGGTATTCGTCGACGCTGGACAAATCCTTGTCGCCGCGCCCCGACAGGTTCACCACCATCAGGTGATCCCTGGGCTTGCTCGGCGCGATATCCAGCACGCGGGCGAGCGCGTGCGCGGGCTCGAGCGCCGGAATGATGCCCTCGAGCCGCGAGCAAAGCCCGAACGCGGCCACCGCCTCGTCGTCGGTGGCGGACAGATATTGCACCCGCTTGATGTCGTTGAGCCAGGCGTGCTCGGGCCCGATGCCGGGATAATCGAGTCCGGCCGAGATCGAATGCGCTTCGTTGATCTGCCCGTCGTCGTTCATCAGCAGATAGGTACGGTTGCCGTGCAGCACGCCGGGCCGCCCGCCCGCGATCGAGGCCGCATGCAGCCCGGTGGTGAGACCATGACCGGCCGCCTCGACGCCGTAGATCTCGACCTGCGTATCGTCGAGGAACGGATGGAACAGCCCCATGGCGTTGGAGCCGCCGCCGATGCAGGCGATGAGCGAATCCGGCAGCCGGCCTTCCGCCTCCATCATCTGCTCGCGCGTCTCGTTGCCGATGACCGACTGGAAGTCGCGCACCATCATCGGATAGGGGTGCGGGCCAGCCACCGTGCCGATGCAGTAGAAGGTGTCGGACACGTTGGTCACCCAGTCGCGCAAGGCCTCGTTCATGGCATCCTTGAGGGTGTTGGAGCCGGAGGTCACCGGCCGCACTTCCGCCCCCAAGGCCCGCATGCGCAGCACGTTCGCCTGCTGCCGCGCGACGTCGACCGAGCCCATATAGACGATGCATTGCAGGCCGAACTTGGCGCACAGGGTGGCGGTGGCGACCCCATGCATCCCGGCCCCGGTCTCCGCGATGATGCGCGGCTTGCCCATGCGGCGCGCCAGCATGATCTGGCCGAGCACATTATTCACCTTGTGGGCCCCGGTATGATTGAGGTCCTCGCGCTTGAAATAGATCTTTGCGCCGACCGAAGGGCCGGGTTTGATGTTCCGGCAATATTCGGTCATGCGCTCAGCGAAATAGAGCGGCGAGGGCCGCCCCACATAGTGGGTGAGATGGAATTCCATCTCGCGACCGAACGCGGGATCGGCCTTGGCCTGCGCATAGGCCTGGTCCAAATCCAAGATCAGCGGCATCAGGGTTTCGGCGACGAAACGGCCGCCATAGATGCCGAAATGTCCACGCTCGTCGGGACCGGTGCGGAAGGAGTTGGGTTGCTGGACTGACATCGACTTGGCTTTCCCGGACTGCGCTTTCCGATCCGCTCAGCGACCCGCGCTCGGCACATTCGCCCGTCCCGCATCGGAACGCGGCGGCATCCTCGAATCGGCATCGCGAGCGGCACGGATGAAGGCGCGAATCATGTCGACATCCTTCTCGCCGGGGGCACGCTCGACGCCAGAGGATACGTCGACGCCGTCCGCCCGGGTGATGCGCAGGGCTTCCTCGACGTTGCCGGCATCGAGACCGCCGGAGAGCATGAAGGGCACGCGCAGAGCGAGATTCTCCAAGAGGTGCCAGTCGAAAGTCTTGCCGTGACCGCCCGGACGGCTGGCCGCGCGCGGCGCCCGCGCATCGAACATGAGCAGATCGGCGACCTTGCCGTAGTAATGGACCGATGACAGGTCGCCGCGATCGCTGATCGGCATGGCCTTCATGACCGGGAGCCCGAAGCGGGACCGGATCACGGCGACGCGCTCCGGCGACTCCTTGCCGTGCAGCTGCAGGATGTCCGGCTTCAGCGCCGCGACGCAGAGCTTGAGCAGCTCGTCGGTGGCGTCGACCGAGACCGCGACCTTGCGGGCCCGGTTTTGTACCCGCTCCCCGAGCATGCGCGCCGACTCGAAGCCGATATGGCGCGGCGAATGCGGGAAGAACACGAAGCCCACCAGATCGGCGCCCCCATCGAGCGCCGCGTCGAGCGCCGACGGCGTGTTCAGGCCACAGATCTTGATCAGGACGGACATGCGGGTTTCTTCCTGCGGCCGAATCTACCCCGGCTTTAGAGCATTTTGCGAAAAAGTGGAGTCCGGGTTTCGGGCCGGCGCCCGGAAAATCGCGGTCGCGGGAACGCTGGTCAAGCGGCCGGCGGCGGGACCATGAGGCGCAGCCGCTCGTCGGGGAGCGGAGCCGCGGGGCCGGCGCCCGACTGCTCGCTCAATCGGGCCCGCAACCGGCTCACCTGCGCCTCCGCGCGGCGTGCCCGGGCCCGCCATCCGCCCTGCCGCAGCCAGGCCGCGCATCCTCCCAGCATGACGCCGCCGATCAGCAGGCCGAAAATGAACAGGTACATGGGTTGCGACAACGCCAGCGCCGGGTTGGCCTGATCGAACGGATCGAGCGACACGGTGACGACCTGGCGGTTGGCGATCGCAAACGCGATCAGCGCCAACGCGACCAAGATCAAAACCAGGGCCGTAACGATCTTGCGGATCATGGGGTTGTTGGGGAGTGATGCGCCCGGTCAAGGACCGGGGCGGTTGAGCCGCTCGCGCATTTCCTTGCCGGTCTTGAAGAAGGGCACCGACTTGCGGTCGACCGAGACATGAGCGCCGGTCCGCGGATTGCGTCCGGAGCGGGCCGGACGATGCTTCACCGAAAAGGCCCCGAAGCCGCGCAACTCGACCCGGTCGCCGCGCGCCATGGCGGCGATGATCTCACCCAGTATTGCGTTGACGATATTTTCCACGTCCCGCTGATAGAGATGCGGGTTCTGCGTGGAGATACGCTGCACCAGCTCGGATTTGATCATTGTGGCCCCCGCCCCGCTGAACCGGGAAAACTCTAGTTGCCGGCCGAAGGGTGCCAAAGGGCCAGAAGACCGTCAAGGTTGAGCTGATCGATTGCGCGCACGGCGCCCCATTCGTCGAGGCGTTGCGCGAGCGCGCCGAAGCCCGCCGCGCCCAGGATCGCGCTCACCGCGGTATGCAGGAACGGCAGGTCGCTGAAGCGATCATGCAGCGGGTAGTCGCGGACCGGGGTCTTGGGGTCGATATTGCTTTCCTTCGCCAGCCAGGCAATCGCGGTCTGCTCGTCGCCGAGCTCGTCCACGAGCTTGAGCGGGACGCCTTGGCGGCCCGTAAAGACGCGCCCGTCGGCGACGCGCTCCAGCGCGGCATCGTCGAGCTGCCGGCGGTTTTTCACCAGATCGCGAAACCAATCGTAGGAATCCTTGACCAGCGCCGCGATCGCGGCACGCGCCTCCGGGCTCGTCGGCTCAAAGCCATTGGGCGCCGCCTTGAGGGGGGACGACTTGATCTCCTCCATGCTGACCCCGAGCTTGCTCAGGAGATCGGCCACATTGGGAAACTGAAACAGCACGCCGATCGAGCCGACCAGCGAGGTCTCCTGCGCCACGATATGATCGGCCGCGATGGCCGCGATATAGCCGCCCGACGCCGCCAGCCCATCGACCACCACCACCACCGGCTTCTTGCTCTTGAGCCCGATCAAGGAGTGGTGGAGCTCTTCCGAGCCCGCGGTGGTGCCGCCCGGACTGTTGATGTGAACGATCACGGCCTTGGCGCGCGAGCGGCCAAGCCGGTCGAGCGCCTCCACCCGCTCCTGATCGCTGCGAATGAGGCCGGTGATCGAGATGCGCGCAATCGAGCCGCCGGACTGGCCGGTCAAAATATCCATGCCGGGCGTCCGCAAGGCGGTGCCGAGCCCGATCGCCGCCCCGATGGCCAGGACCACCGCGACGACGCGCCAGAAGCTCAGCTTGCGCCGCATCCGGCGGCGATCGACGATTTGATCGGCATCGAGCGACATGTTCGTTTCCTTCGCTGGATTCGGGCGTCACGTTGAGCGTGGCGGCGCCGGCGTGGACTCCCTCCCCCACAAGGGGGAGGGAGAGATTCGCGGCGCCGTCACGACCAACCTAGCGCGGCGATTTTTGGCGATGGTGAGGCAAACGCAGGCGAGACCGCCGCTATTCCTCCTCGTCCGCCTTTTCGTCCTCAGCCTTGTCGCCCTTCTCGTTGGCGCGCTTGAGCGCGGTCCCGAGAATGTCGCCCAGCGTCGCGCCGGAATCGGAGGAACCGTATTGGGCGATCGCCTCCTTCTCCTCGGCCACTTCGAGCGCCTTGATGGAGACCGTGATCTTGTGGCTGCGGCGGTCGAACTGGGTGACCCGCGCATCGACTTTCTCGCCGACCGCGAACCGCTCCGGCCGCTGCTCGCCACGATCGCGCGCGAGCTCCGAGCGCTTGATGAAGGCCATCAGGTCGGTGCCGATGATCTTCACATCGATGCCGGATTCCTTGACCTCGGTGACCTCGCCGGTGACCACCGCGCCCTTCTTGATGTCGCCGGCGCTTTCGGTGGTGAACGGATCGCCTTCGAGCTGCTTGATGCCGAGCGAGATGCGTTCCTTCTCGACGTCCACGTCGAGCACCTGCGCCCTGACCATGTCGCCCTTCTTGTACTCCTCCATGACCTGCTCGCCCGGCCGTTTCCAGTCGAGGTCGGAGAGATGCACCATGCCGTCCACGTCGCCGTCGAGCCCGAGGAAGAGGCCGAACTCGGTCTTGTTCTTGACCTCGCCTTCGACCTCGGTTCCGGGTGGATATTTCTCGATGAAGACTTCCCACGGATTGCGCATGGTCTGCTTGAGACCGAGCGAGATGCGGCGCTTGACCGAATCGACCTCGAGAATCTGCACCTCGACTTCCTGGGAGGTGGACACGATCTTGCCGGGATGCACGTTCTTCTTGGTCCACGACATTTCGGAGACGTGGATGAGGCCCTCGATGCCGGGCTCGAGCTCCACGAAGGCGCCGTAGTCGGTGATGTTGGTGACGCGGCCCTTGAAGCGGGTGGCCACCGGAAACTTGGCCTCGATGCCCTGCCAGGGATCGTCCTGCAGCTGCTTCATGCCGAGCGAGATGCGGTGGGTCTCGTGATTGATCTTTATGATCTTGACCTTCACCTGCTGGCCGATGGCCAGCACCTCGGTCGGATGATTGACGCGCCGCCAGGCGATGTCGGTGACATGCAGAAGACCGTCGATGCCGCCGAGATCCACGAAGGCGCCGTAATCGGTGATGTTCTTGACCACGCCGTCGATGACCTGGCCCTCTTCGAGATTCTGCACCAGCTCCTGGCGCTGCTCGGCGCGCGTCTCCTCCAGCACGGTGCGGCGCGACACCACGATATTGCCGCGGCGGCGATCCATCTTGAGGATCTGGAACGGCTGCGGCACGTTCATGAGCGGAGTCACGTCGCGGATCGGCCGGATATCGACCTGGCTGCGCGGCAGGAACGCCACCGCGCCGTCGAGATCGACCGTGAACCCGCCCTTGACCTGGTTGAAGATGACGCCCGTCACCTTCTCGTTGCCCTGGAACGCCTTTTCGAGCTTGCCCCAGCTTTCCTCGCGGCGGGCCTTGTCGCGCGAGAGCACCGCTTCGCCGAGCGCGTTCTCGACCCGCTCCAGATAGACCTCGACGGTGTCGCCGACCTTGAGCTCATTCGCCCGGCCGGGCCCGGAGAACTCGCGCAACGGCACGCGGCCCTCGGTCTTCAAGCCGACGTCGATGACGGCGACGTCCTTCTCGATGCCGACGACGGTCCCCTTGATGACCGATCCTTCTTGCAGGTTGCCGTTCCCAAACGACTCGTCGAGCAGCGCTGCAAAATCCTCATGCAACGGCGCGGCAGTGGCGACAGCAGTGGCCATGAATACTCCCAGATAGCGGTCAGCGCCGGATTTGCGTTGATGAACGTCCCGAGCGCGCGCACCGAAAGTCGTGAGCGACTTCAAGTCTCTGTGACTTCAAGAAAGTCTCGGTGACTTCAAGCCTTGGCGACCTTCGGCGCCCCCGATCAACGGAGGCCCCGGCGCATAAACGCGCGATCGAAACGATGGTTCGGATCCGGTAGGCCGTCAGAGATCGGCCAACAGTGAAGCGGTCGGAGCAGGCTTAACCCTCCACGACGGAAGCGCGGTCAGCCGCGCTTCCGGCCTGCTCGGACGGCTTCGACGATTTCGACGGCGGCCCGGAATGCGGCGTCTATATCCAAATGCGTGGTGTCGAGCAAGTGCGCATCGGGGGCGGCTTTCAGAGGGGCGACTGGCCGCGTCGTGTCACGCTCATCCCGGCGCAGGAT
>Ga0209068_10000877_pt1 | contig 15398 bp, 19 predicted proteins | sample ColStrG_CSR_2012_FD_187200 | JGI IMG/M metagenome (GOLD analysis project Ga0209068, IMG submission 187200) | Freshwater sediment microbial communities in response to fracking from Pennsylvania, USA - Cold Stream Run_MetaG_CSR_2012 (SPAdes)... | ecosystem: Environmental > Aquatic > Freshwater >... | reverse complement strand
ATGCAGTACCTCTCTCCGCACCGACCGGTCTAGCCGATGGCGCGCCGCTATACTTTCGCCGACGAGCCGATGTCGCGCTTTGCCGTCTGGGCGCGGCGCATGGCGCTGTTCTCGCTCGTGGCGGTCATCGTCTCGATCATCATCGTGCGGTCGGAATGGCTCGATATCGCTCCCGCCATCACGACCTTCGTGGTGGCGCTGTTGCCTTCGATCGCGGCGCTGGGGCTGGCGGTCGGAGCATTGGTGGTCATCTGGACGGACGGGCTGCGCGGGCTCGGACGTACCTTGGCCGCCATGGCGATCGCGATGGCCTTGCTGGCCTATCCGACCTATCTGGCCTACCGGGCCTACAAGCTGCCCTGGCTCTACGACATCACCACCGACCCGATCGATCCACCGCGCTACGAGGCGCTGGCCCGGCTGCGGCCGCGCGAAGCCAATCCGATCACCTATGCGGGGCTCTATGCGGCCGAGCAGCAGCGCGTCGCCTATCCGGACATCGAGCCGCTCGACGAGGACGCGACCCCCGAGGTCGCCTTCAAGGTCGCGCTTGCCGTCATCACCAAGCGCAAGTGGATCATCATCGATCGCCGTCCGCCGCAGCCGACCCGGCGCGAAGGCCATATCGAGGCGGTCGCCCGCACCCTGATCATGGGGTTGCGCGACGACGTCGTGGTGCGGGTGCGGGGCGGCCCCGACGGCTCGCGCATCGACGTGCGCTCCTCCTCGCGCTTCGGCTCGTTCGATTTCGGCAGCAACGCGGCGCGCATCCGCAGCCTGGTCGACGACATCGACGACGCCATCGGGAAGGAAAAGCCGGAACCCGTGGTTCTGCCGGTGAAAAAACCGGCGGCGCCGGTGCCCAAGCGCGATCAGCCCGCCGCCAGCACGAAGAAATAGCGGCCGGGGATGCTCGGGTTGGATGCTTCGGCGCCTGCAAAGAAGACGGAAAGACAATGCTTGGTCACTTGTCTTTTGGTGTAGATGACCTCGATCGCGCGGCCACCTTCTACAACCAAACAATCGTCAAGGAGCGAATCTCTCTCGACAAGGCCGATCGCAACCTGCTGCACGACGAGATCACCACCATCGATCATGCCTTGACCCGCCCCTGGACAGTGACCCAAAACTACCGTCGCGGCCCCAATCCGTTGCCGTTCTGGCGCGAATACGTCTGTGCCGAGAACAATTCCCACGTGGTCGGCAACGAGGCCTATTATCTCAGCGCCGACGGCCTCCTGATGCCGGTCAAGAAGGACCAAGCGCCGCCGGATCTGCGATATTTCAAGCAGACGCGGAAGTGAGCGGGCCGAAGCGGCCGTCCCGCATTTCCAATTTGTAATCGAACGAGCCTGAACGGCGCCTCCATTGCACGCGACCAATCTCTGCCGGCGTGAGATGGAGAACCGCAATGATACGCACGATTCTTGCCGCGGCCGTGCTGCTCGGCGGCTCCCTCGACGCCCAAGCCGACGTCAACACCTGGATCAATACCGCAAAGTACCCGCGCGGCAACGATGCCGTGCAAGTGGACGCCCGTTACTGCGAGCAGCAGGTCGGCCAGGACACGAACGGCAAACCGACCTCCCGGCGATTCAAGCAATGCATGGCGGGTCGCGGCTGGAAATTCGACCACTCGACCTACCAGCACGTCGCCCCAGAGCGCACCTGGATCGATCCGGACACCGGACTGCTTTGCAAGGATCTGAAGGGATCCGACGGTCGTGCCTTCGGTTCCTATTGCTCGAATGATTGAGACTTGCGCTTTAGGACGGGTTCATATGGACTGGAGGCAGAAACCGCTCTAGCCTTTTTGCATCGCCGCATTTTCGGATCGGACTTGCGCTCGGCTGCGCCAGCCAGAACATACCGGTACGGAGAGCCACGCCATGCGAGCCGCAAACGAACGTATCGTATGCTAAGGTGGGCAAATGAGATCCGGTCCCAGGCACCAGGAGGTTAATATGAGTAGCCGCAGAATTATCGCAGCTCTGAGCGCGCTGGCCGCGAGCGGTCTGGCTGTATGCGCGCAGACGACGCCAGCCTCGGCTCAAGGGCAGCAAGACCTCACCGTGGCGAGACGGGACTATCGGCGGGCGCCGCCCTTGCCCGTGCAGAATCAGGCGCTGGTCGATCTTGGTCGCGAGCTGTTCTTCGATCCGCGAATCTCCGCGTCCGGCAAGACCGCCTGCGCGAGCTGCCATATCCCCGAGCTCGGCTGGGTGGTGACCCAAGCCCGGCCCATCAACGATTCCGGCAAGCCCACCGCGCGCAAATCGCAACCGCTCATCGGATTGGGCCACGCCGGAAAAGCGCCGGTCGGCTGGGACGGGCGCAATCCGAGCCTGGAAGCGCAGGCAAAGACATCAATCGCGACCGGGTCGATGTCGATGCGCGAAACCGATTCGCCGGTCAAGGTCGAGACCATCGAGGAGCGCATCCGATCGGCTCCCGAATATGCAACAAAATTCAATGCCGCGTTGCCGGGCCAACCGATCCAAGTCGACACCATCGTTCAAGCCGTCGCGGCCTTCGAGCGAACCATCGAGCCGCGGCCCGCTCCCTTCGACCGTTGGGTCGAAGGAGACGAAGCCGCAATCCCGGAATCCGCCAAGCGCGGCTTCGCGCTGTTCACCGGCAAGGCCGCCTGCTTCGCCTGTCACAGCGGCTGGAGATTCACCGACGATAATTTCCACGATATCGGCACGTCCAGCACAGACCAGGGACGCGGCGGCGTGACCAAGGACGAGTCCCTGAGCTTCGCATTCAAGACCCCGACGCTTCGATCGGTGGCGCTGCGCGCGCCGTACATGCACGATGCATCGATCGCGACGCTCGGCGATGTGGTGAAGCACTATGAAAAAGGCGGCATTGCGCGCCCGAGCCGCTCTCCCCTGATGCTTCCAATCCAATTGACCGACCAGGAACGACTCGACCTGGTGGCCTTCATGGCAACGCTGACGGGCGACTGAAGTCGATGGATGACGACCGCAGGCTTCACGACAATCGATAGCGCCCGTCGATCGACGGCGCGCCTTCGGTGGCCGCCAGGCCGCGCGCGGTCAAATCCTCCAGATGCGCCAGGACGGAAAGCCCGGCCGCCCTGGTGAGGCGCGGATCGAGCCCGACATAGATCGCGCGCACCAACGTCGGGATGTCGGCTTCGCCGGCGGCGAGCTGCCGGAGGATCGATGCCTCGCGGGCCCGGCGGTGAGCGATGTACCGCTGCACGAAACGCGGCGCGTCCCGCACCGCGCCGCCGTGGCCGGGAAAATACAGGGTCTCGGCACGGCGGCCGAGTTTTTCGAGCGACGCCATGTAGTCGCTCATGGCGCCATCGGGCGGCGCCACGACCGGGGTCGACCAGGCCATGACGTGGTCGCCGGAGAACAGCACCGGCGTGCCCGCGAGCGCAAACGCCATGTGGTTGGCGGTGTGGCCCGGCGTGGTCACCGCTTCGAGAACCCAACCCGGACCGCCGACGGTTTCGCCGTCGGCGAGCGCAATGTCCGGATGAAAGTCGCGATCCGCGGAGGCTTCCAGCGGCGGCGCCTCGCCGACATGGAGCGGCCGCGCCGCGCGGTGCGGCCCCTCCCCGTAGGTCTTGGCTCCCGTCGCCGCCTTGATGCGTGCGGCGGCCGGCGAATGATCCCGGTGGGTATGGGTGACGATGATATGGGTCACGGTCTCGCCCCGCACCGCATCGAGGAGCGCCGCGATGTGCGCCTCGTCGATCGGACCCGGATCGATGATGGCAACCTGATCCTTGCCGACGATGTAGGTGAGCGTTCCCTTGAAGGTGAACGGCCCTGGATTGTCGACCAAAAGCCGGCGCACACCCGGCATCACCTCCTCGACCCGGCCGGGCGGCAGGTCGAAGCTCCTGTCGAAGGGAATGTCCTCACTCATCGGAGCGGACATGTCGCATTGGCGCGGGCGCCGTCAACCGAATTCCGGCCGCTGGCCATTGAAAATACAATCCAAAAACAATGAGCCGGGATCAATCGTCAGCACGCGTCACCCGCCGGGTCGCGCCAGGAGAACGTGATGAACCGGTCGCTCCGGCTTGCCTCCCCGCTCGCGATCATGGCGCGTATGCGGGTTTGGACCTGGGCGTAGGTCTCGCCCATACCCCGAAAGAGATAGTGGGTTCGGCAGCGGGCGGCGCGAGCCCTCTCGAGGCCGTCGACCCGGCGCTCCAGGGACAGGTTCATGGTGCGTCGCCGAAATTATACTGATCCATCGGATTGCCCTGATGGGTCTGGCTGATCTGATTGTTTTTGGGAGCCGGCATGCCGGCATCACGCTCCAGCTTCGCCACCCTTTGCTCGAAAATCGTCGCCTCGAGAATGCGTGCGAAGCCGTCGACCAGTTTGAACAGCTCGCCGGCCTCGGACGGCGTGAGGTCGCCCGCCGCCACCGCCGCCGTGATGGCAGCCAGCGCCGACGCCGCGTCCTCCGCGTTCACGAGCGGCGGCAACTCGAACGCGATCGTGCGATGCTTGCAAGGCGGCGCCACACGATCGAGACACATGCGCAGCGCCGCCATGTCGCCGGCTTTGGCGCGCTCGATCGCCAGCCGCATCATCGCCTCCGCTTCGCCTTGCAGCAGGGTTTCGGCGATGATCGTCGCCTTGTTGCGTGCGCCCGGCGGCCGGCCGAGCGGATTTCCGCTTTGTCCTTTTTGAAAGGGCATCTGATTGGTCCTCTGTTGCATGTTGCGGGAACACTCTGCTCCTCACGAAAAAACCCGGCGCGGTTTCCCGGCCGGGCACAGTTCGTGAGTTTCAATTCCACGAATGCACTGATTTGCGGAAATGCGTCAAGACCGATTGCTTTTTTTCAGTTGCGCACCGTGTTGCCCGATGAATCGCGCCGTGCCAGAGTCGCGCATCGGATCGATGCCGATGGTCAACAAGCAGCAAAAGGGGGAAGCGATGCGCAACACGATTTTCCGCAGGACGCCCGCTTGGACGGCGCTCGCCGCCGTTGCGGTGATGGTTTCGGGCCTCGCGGCCGCGCAGACGCCCGCACCTGCGCCGACACCGGTGCCGGCGCCGACCATCGCTCCGGCACTGCCGCCATCCCGTGTGGTGAACCTGATGACATCGGAGGGAACCGCCGCGCTTGGCGCGCAATGGAAGCACATGGCGGTGAAGATCGTCGAAATCCCGCACATCCCCAACGCCATGCCGGAATATCCGACCACCTACGACGTCCAGCCCCATGCGGGCGTGAGCGGCTTCGACGATTCGTCATGGCCGACCATCGACGCCAAAACCCTGTCCGACCGGCGCGGCGGCGGCAAGGTGTCGATGATCTGGTACCGCACCAAGCTCACCATCCCGGAAAAGGTCGGCGACTTCGACACGACCGGCGCCAAGGCGGTGTTCGCGGTCGCGATCGACGACTACGCCGAGGTTTGGGTCAACGGCCAGATGCCGCGCCGCGTCGGCGTCCCGAGCCCGGCCACCATCCAGGGCTTCAACATGCCCAATCGGGTCGTGCTCGCCGACACGGTCAAGCCGGGCGACAAGTTCGAGATCGCGGTCTTCGGCATCAACGGGCCGATCTCGGTCTCGCCGGAGAATTTCATTTTCGTGCGCCAGGCGCAGGTCGAGTTCTTTAAGTGAGGCGAATGGCGAGTAGGGAGTAGCGAATAGGGAATGGTCAAGCCGCGCCTTCGCTATTCGCTATTCGCCACTCGCCACTCCCCGCTTGAAGAAATAACGCGCCGCCCGGAACACGGCCACGCTCAGGAACATGGCGGCGACGGCGAGGATGAAGATCTGCTCGGGGCGGGCGCCGGCGAGGCGGACCAGGAGGCCGAACACCACGCCCGGAAAGACGTGGGCCGGCGCCCAGACGATCGCGGAGAGGATGTTGGCCACATAGAACTGGCGCGCCGGCATGCGCACGATTCCGGCGATCAAGGGCACGAAAGCGCGCACCACCGCGGTGAAGCGGGCCAGAAAGACGCTGGCCCCGCCGTAGCGATTGAAGAACGCCTCGCTGCGCGCGATGAGCTTCGGAAACCGATTGAGCGGCCAGCGCTCGAGAACCTGCCGATGGCAGCGCTGCCCCAGCCAGAACGACGTCCCGTCGCCCGCGACGGCGCCGAGCGTGGCGGCGACCAGCAGCAGCCACGGGCTGATGGCAGCCTCGATCGCCAGAGCGCTGATGGCGACGATGAGGGTCGAGCCCGGAACCACGGTGCCGATGATCGGTATGGCCTCCGAGAACGCCAGCAGGAACACCGCCCAGGCCGCGTAGTGCGGATGCATCGCGATAAAGTCGGTGATGGCGGAGAGGTAGGCTGTCATTGATGGATTCGGGGTCGCCTGCGGGGTCGCTCTTGTAGCCCGCATGGAGCGAAGCGCAATGCGGGGAGAGCGTTGCCGCGGACGCGCCGGTCCCGCATTGCGCTTCGCTCCCTGCGGGCTACAGGCTGCAAGTCAATCCGGCCTGGCGCCGGAGAATTTCACCACCTTGGCCCATTTCTCGGTTTCTTCGGCGATCACCTTGCCGAAGTCGGCCGGCGTGCCCACCATCATGGTGCCGCCGAGATCGGCGAGCCGCGCCTTGAGCTTGGGATCGGCCAGACCGGCATTGACGGCGGCGTTGAGCTTGTCGACGATCTCGGCCGGCGTTCCCTTGGGGGCGCCGAGGCCGAACCAAGCGCTCGCCTCGTAGCCCGGCACGGTCTCGGCCACGGTCGGCACATCGGGCAGCGCCTGCGAGCGCGTCGCCGTGGTCACCGCCAGCGGTCGCAGCTTGCCGGCCTTGAGGTACTCGATCGAGGACGGCATGTTGTCGAACAGCACCTGCACCTGCCCGCCCATCAAGTCGGTGAGCGCCGGCGCCGAGCCGCGGTAGGGGACATGCAGCATGTCGACGCCGCTCATCATCTTGAACAATTCGCCGGAGACGTGAATCGAGGTCCCGTTGCCGGACGAGGCCATGTTGACCTTGCCGGGATTGGCCTTCGCATAAGCGATGAACTCGGCGACGGTCTTGGCCGGAACGGCGGGATTGACCTCCATCACGTTCGGCACCCGGATGATGCCGGCGACCGGTGCGATATCGCGGATGAAATTGAACGGCAACTTCTCGTAGAGCGTCGCGTTGATGCCATTGGCCGGATTGACGAGGAGAAGCGTGTAGCCATCGGGCGCCGCGTTCACGACCACCTCGGTGCCGATATTGTTGCCGGCCCCCGACCGGTTGTCGATGACGAACTGCTGGCCGAGCCGCTCCGACAGATATTGCCCCACCAGGCGGGCCAGGATGTCGACCGTGCCGCCGGCGGGATATCCCACGATCACATGCACGGGCCGCGTGGGATAATCGAGCGCGCGGGCAGGTCCGATGCCGGCGGCCGCAATCAAGGCCAGGCCGATCATGCCGGGCAGCACGCCAGATCGAACGGATTTCACCGACCATTTCATGGTGTTCCTCCCAGAACCGCGCCAGATCGCGCGCCGTCGCGGCGATGATGGATGCTCGTTATGACCCAAGCTTGACGGTCAGGGTACGCGGCTCCCTCGCCCCTGCACAAGGCCATTCTCCCGGGAAGCGAAGCCGGTCCTCGACCGATGCTCTTGCCTTCATGGCGGATGATCTAGACGATGGGCCCGAAACGCAGTGCAGCAGACTCGGAACCAGCCATGAAAATATTGAGCCTCGGCGTCGCCGCTATCGGCCTCCTCGCGCTCGCGCTCGGTCTCAAAGCCGGCGACGGGTGGGAAATCGGGTTGGGCGTCAGCGCGCTCATTTGCGCCGCCACGACCTACCTGTCGGCCGGGATTTCGAGCTACCTCAAGGTCTTTGCCGCCATCTTCTCGCTCGAGACGATCGCGTCCGGCCTGTTGACCACGATCATCAAGGCCGGGCTCTGGCCGGCGGCCTTTGCGGATTACCGACCGCCCGATTCGTTTCTCGAGACATTTCCCATCACGGTCGCGGTGTTCTCGATCCTCACCTATGCGGCCTCGCATATTGGAGTGATACGGCAGATCACCCGGATTGCAGATCTCTACTACGAGGCGACGGAGCGGGGCCAGGCGCGCATCTGGCCGCTTCGGCCCTACGCGGCCCTCGAACGCCGCATCGCGGTCACCATGGTGGTGTTCCTGGTCCTGGTCAACCAGTTGCAGGTCGGCATCACGGTGAAGCTCAACTTCTTCGGCCGCGACATGTTCAACGCCATCCAGAACAAGGACGAGCCGAGCTTCTGGCGCATTCTGCTGTTCGGAATCTTGCTCTGGGCCCTCATCTACGTCTTCACCGCGGTGATCGAATTCGTCGTACAATCACTGCTGGTCATCCGTTGGCGGCGCTGGCTCACCGATCATTTCATTACGCGCTGGCTCGGCGATCATACCCATTACCGCATGTCGCTGGTGGGCTCGGAGGCCGACAATCCGGACCAGCGCATCTCCGAGGACGTGAACCGGTTCATCGACGGCGGCACCGACAGTTTCGGCGGCATCGCCGGCTTCGGCATCTACTCCTACTCGATCGCTTTGATCTCTACGCTATCCTCGCTCGTCGCCTTCGTGGTCGTGCTGTGGGGCCTGTCGGAGGACTTCACGCTCCCTGGCACCGACATCCATGTGCCGGGATTTCTATTTTGGGTCGCGCTGATCTACGCCGCGATCGGAACCCTGATCACGCATTTGATCGGACGTTCGCTGGTCGGACTCTTTTTCGAGAAACAGCGGGTCGAGGCGAATTTCCGATTTTCGTTGGCGCGGGTACGCGAATACAGCGAGCAGGTCGCGCTGCTCGCCGGCGAGCGCGCCGAGCAATCCGCGCTTGGACAGCGCTTCGGCGCGATCATCGGAAATTATTTGGACCTCGTGCGCCGGCGCAAGTGGTTGCTGGCGTTCATTTCGTTCTTTGCTCAGATATCCCCGTTTATTCCCTACGTCTTCGCCGCACCGTTCTATTTCGCGGGGAAAATCCAGCTCGGTGTCATGACACAAACCGCGGGCGCGTTCGCGCGGGTGGAGGGCGCGCTCACCTTCTTCGTCAATTACTATAGCTCGCTCGCCACCTTCAAGGCGGTGGTCGACCGCTTGACCTCGTTCGGGGCGGCGATCGAGCGCGCCAAGACAATGGCCACCACCGGCCCGGCGCGCAGGCCGGCCCCGGCGGGCGAGCTCTCGGTCGCCATGGCGGGGCTCGGCATCGCGTTGCCGGACGGCCGGCGGATCGTCGAAGCCGAAGGCCTTTCCTACGCGGCCGGCGAGAGCGCCCTCCTGGCCGGACCCTCGGGCTCCGGCAAATCGACGCTGTTCCGCGCGATCTCAGGCATCTGGCCGTACGGCGAGGGAAGCATCCATGTTCCGGACGGCGCCGAGGTGATGGTGGTGCCGCAGAAGCCCTATATCCCGATCGGCACGCTGCGCGCCGCCGTCTCCTATCCGGGCGGGCCCGATACCTACTCGGACGCGGACATCCGCAAGGCCCTGGTCGACGCGCATATGGGCGCTCTCGCGGACCAACTCGACCGCGAGGAAATCTGGTCGCAGCGCCTCTCCGGCGGCGAGCAGCAGCGCCTCGCCATCGCTCGCGCGCTGCTCAAGCAGCCCGACTGGCTGTTCCTGGACGAATCGACCTCGGCGCTCGACGAGAAGCTCGAGGCTGAGCTCTACCAGATGCTCAAGCAACGCCTGCCCAAGACCACCATCGTCACCATCGGGCATCGCTCCTCGCTCGCGGCCTTCCACGTGCGCCGCCTCGACATGACGGAAAACAGCACCGGCCAATTCACGCCGCGGGAGACGAAGGCGGAGGCGGCGGAGTGAGGAGTGGCGAATAGCGAATGGCGAATGGCGAGTAGTAGCGGCTAGACTATTCCCTATTCCCTATTCCCTATTCCCTATTCCCTATTCCCTACTCGCTACTCGCTACTCGCTATTCCTAATTCGCTCCTGCCGCCGGGTACACGGCGCGCACGCGCTCCAGCAGCGCGGGCGAGAGGCTGCTGACTTGCGTCACCAGCTTCTGCAGCTCCCCCCCGCTCATGGGCGAGACACCGAGCCGGATTCTTTCAGCCTCGGCGAGAAATTCCGGGTCCTTCAGGGTTTCGTCGAAGGCGCGGCGCAGCGCGGCGAGGCGGTCGGGCGGAACGCCGGGGCTCGTAAAGAAGGCGGTGCCGACCTCGCTCGCATTCATGATGGCGGCCAGCACCGCCCGCTCGTCGTCGTTGCGCGCGAGCTCGACGGCGGTCGGAACGTCGGGGAGCTCGGGATGCCGCTTGAGGGCGAACTGCACGATGATGGCGACGGTCTTGTCGCGCAGCCAGTCGGGCTTGGCCACCTTCACGGCCGACCAGGCGGTGGAATGACCCTCGACCTCACCGCGCTCCATGGCCAGCATGGCTTCGTTCGAGCCCCGATAGCCCATCACCAGCTTAAACTTCGTTCCGATCACGTTGTTCAAGACGGTCGGATAGATCGAAACCGTCGATCCGGCGCCGGTCCCGGACAGGGTCGATTCGATTCGCTGCGCGTCCGCGATGGTCTTCACCGGCGAGGTCTTCCACATCATCACGATGTTGATGAGGGAATCGACACGTCCCAGCCAGTTGAGCTCGGCGGTCTTGAAGCGGACGCCTTGCGAGCCGAGCCTCTCGTCCAGCGCCAAGGTCGGCGCGCCGAGACCGATGACGGTGCCATCCTTGGGCAGCGTGGCGAAGACCCGGTTGACCGCCAGGAAGCTGCCGGCGCCCGGAGTGTTTCTGGGCACGATACTCGGCGCGCCGGGCATGTGCTTGCCGAGGTGGTTGGCGATGAGGCGCGCATAGGCGTCGTTGCTGCCGCCGGTCGGATAGCCGACCTCGAGATCGAGTATCTTGCCCTTGTAGAACTGTTCCGGGGTTTGCGCGGAGGCTGTCCCCAGGCCTAGCGCCATCGCGAAAGTGAGCGCCACCAGGCGCGCGCGCCGAACACCGTGCATGTGGACTGCTCCCTTGCGCTCGCCGGCTTGCTTGCACCCCGGCACCGCTTTGATTAGCGCGCAATCAGGCTGAGTGGAAGCCGGTCGGCTGCGACCAATTGAATGTCGAAAGTGAATGCCGAAAGCAAGCCGGGCGCAGTCGACGAAAACGTCGGCTGCGCCCGAGACTTTGCCGGCCGCGCACGGGGGGGAGGAAAATGGCGGCCGGCCACTGCAACAACGCGCGCCGCTCGCGATGGTTCCTCTCAGGCAGGGCACCGTGGACAAATACCGATGTTTGTAGTTCGTAGCCCGTAGGATGGGCAGAGCTCTAGGCCTCGTTTTCCAGCGCGTGGAACCAATGGCGCTTCTGTGAGTTGAGGGTCAGGGAAAACCAAGGAGCTCATGCAATGCGATCATTCATTCTGTTTGCGATTTCGGCAATCGCTCTTTCGAGCGCGTCGTTGGGACAGGCGAATGCCGGGACTTCGGCGGGCGCGGCCGGCTTGCGGGACGCATCCGAACAACTGCGCCTCACCGAACCGGTCGCCAAGGTGTGCAAAGAAGTTTGCCGCGGGGACTTTTGCCGAACGCGGTGCTTCAACGAGCGCGACCGCGACGAGGTGGTTCACGAGCGGGTCTATCGTGAGCGCGACGACCGCGACGAGCACCGGGATCGGGATCGAAGACCCGGCGTGGAATTGCACGTTCCCGGCGTCAATATCGAGGCGCGCTGAAGCAAATATTGCGGCCGCAGCGTTGCGATTGCGTCAAATCGAAACCCGCCGGGCGCGAGCTCGGCGGGTTTCGTGGACGACCAAAAAGCTTATTTGACCTTGAGGTTTCCGGCGGACTGCTTGCCGCGATCGGTGACGATCTCGTACTCGACCTGCTGTCCTTCATTGAGCGAGCTCAGGCCCGCGCGTTCGACCGCCGAAATATGGACGAACACGTCCTGGCCGCCTGCCTGCGGCTGAATAAATCCGTAGCCTTTCTGCGAATTGAACCACTTCACCGTACCGAGCGCCATGTGTCGATCTCCGAGTTGAGAATCGAGGATAGCCCGTAGGCGCCGAAATGCCAATCGCCGATCCCGGGCAAGAATCCACGGCGGAAGGGCGAGACCGTCGCGCGTTGCGGGGCAACCAAGCCTTCAAATGCGGCCCGGGCGCTGCTACCCTCGCGGCCGGGATGCAGAGGTCCGCCTCCGGCGCGACACGCAGCAACGACACCTCGCAAATGCACCCGAGAAAAGCGCTCGAGAAACGCGCTCGACGACCCCGATCAGGAGAACGCGAACATGAGCCTGAGCCCCACGGTCACCTTCCTGATTGTTTTGATCATCGGCATCCTCGCCGGCCTGATCTTCGATCGCGTTGCCGGGCCGAGCTGGTTCAAGCGCCAGATCGCAGGCGCCATGCCGAGCATGGTCACCAGCGCGCTGGTCGGCGTGGCTGGGTCATTCGTCGGCTTTCATCTCGCGGAATCGCTCAAGCTGACGGCGGAGGCCGCGCTCCTGGGCGCCGTGATCGGCGCCGCCGCCATCCTGTTCGGCTGGCGGACGGTTCGCTGACGCCTGGCCGGCACAACGCGTCCCGCCCGATGGCATCATCCATAAAGGATTGGTCCTTATAGGATTGCGCGGAACGCGCAGGCCAAGCCTCGATCAGAGGTTCGGCGGTGCGAAACGTTAAAAAGAGGTTGATATGGCTTTTGGGAAAAGGATCGCCGCGCCAGCCGAGGAGGCTCGATCAGAAGATGATGAGGCCTGTCCCCACTGCCGCGGCGCGGGGACCATCAGGGCGCGCGGACAGCGGAAGGTCTGCGTTCCCTGCAAGGGCACGGGCAAAAATCCGAGCGCATCATAGGGGATCGGTGCCGACCGGGCCCTTCGTCGGCGCATTCAGCATAGCCGCAGGCCGGTTTTGCATCCGTACGCGATCTTGCTCTATAGAGGAGGCGCGCTGTCCGGGCGGCTGACCGATGCCCTCGCAGCCTGACAGCACGCGGCGAACCGCCGCACAGATGCCCGGACATGCTCCAGCCCGACAAAGCTACTATCTCGATTGGTTGTACTCCGCCCCGGCGGTCGATGAGTTGAAGATGCTGTCTCCCGAACCGACCAAGACGCCGCCGGAAACGGCAGAGCATGTTCCCACCTCCGTGGTGCTGCAGGAGCTGCTCGACGTGGCGCCCGCGCATCATTTCACCTTGGATTGGCTGATCAGCAGCCTGCCCGAGCGCTCCTTCGGCATCATCATGCTTTTGCTCGGCGTGCTCGCGATGGTGCCGCTCGGCTCGCTCATACCCGGCCTGCTGCTCGCGATCCTGGCGGCGCAGATGACCGTGGGCCGCCATGGACCCGCCTTTCCGCGCCGCATCGCCACCTATCCGCTGCCGACGCGACACCTCCTGCGCATGGGACGACAGTCGATCCTGGTGCTGGAGTATCTCGAACGAGTCATCCGGCCGCGCTGGCCGATGCCGTTCGGGGCGACCAAGCGCGTCATCGGCGGCGGCGTGTTTCTGCTGACCTGCCTCATCCTGCTCGCGCCCTTGCCGCTGACCAATGTTCCGCCGGCAGCCGATATCGCGCTGATCGCGCTCGCCTATATCGAGGAGGACGGGGTTCTGCTGGCGATCGCGCTCGCGCTCGCGCTGATCCTGCTGGCGATCGCCTCGGCAGCCGTCTGGGGGGCGGTGCTGAGCGCGGTCTGGATCGGCCATCTTTAGATGCGAAAATCGTCGCCCAAGCCGCGACGATCTTGAATTTTGCTGCCATAATCGTCCCCACGGTGCTCGCCATGAGGGGGACTCACGATGCTGCTGCTTCTGGTCAACGTGCTGATCATCGTCGTCGTCGGTGCGATCTGCTTCTATCTCATCGAGAAGTTCGTGCGCGACGGGCGGCTCGCCAACCTGCTTAAAATCCTGGTCGTGCTCATTTGTATCGTGGCGATCTTGCAGCGGCTGCTTCCGGCCTTGGGGTTGAGCGGGCTGCTTTAAGCAGGTCTCACTTCGTCGCCGTATCCTTCGCCATGATGGCGAGGGCTTCCTGCACCGTCGTCATGAATTGCGCGGGGAAGATGATGGTCGAGTTCTTCTCGACCGAGATTTCCGCCATCGTCTGCAGGGTGCGCAGCTGCAGCGCCACCGGATGCTGCGCGATGATGTCGGCCGCCTGGCCGAGTTTCACCGCGGCCTGATACTCGCCTTCGGCGGCGACGATCTTGGCGCGCCGCTCGCGCTCGGCCTCGGCTTCCTTGGCCATGGCGCGCTGCATGTTGTCGGGCAGCATGATGTCCTTGATCTCGACCGCCGTCACCTGCGTGCCCCACGGCTCGGTGTGCTGATCGATGACGTCCTTGATCTGCTCGTTGATGCTCGCGGTATCCGACAAGAGCTGATCGAGGCTGAAGCGTCCGACCACGTTGCGCACGGTGGTTTGGCTGATCTGGCTGATCGCGTTGTAGACGTTCTCGATCACGATCACGGCGCGCTCCGGATCGGAGATGTGATAATAGGCGACGGCCGCGATATCGATCGAGACATTGTCCTTGGTGATGATCTTCTGCGAGGGAATTTGCATCGTGACGGTGCGCAGCGATACCCGCACCATCTGCTGGATGGGGACCAGGATGACGTTGAGCCCGGGACCACGCACGCCGCGGAATTTTCCGAGCTGAAACACGACCCCGCGCTCGTACTGCCGCAGCACGCGCAGCGACGCGAAGCTGTAGAAGATGAGAGCCGCGATGACGACGACCAGGGACATGGATGCACTATCGCACGGACCAAATTGGCGGTCGAGCGCCTCCCGGCAAGATGCTGCGCGCTACAACCGGGTCTCCGGAAGAAGCTTGCCGATCCGTATCGCGGCGAAACGCTCGGCGTCATCCGCCGGCAGGTCCACCTCGACGATCACCGCATAGTCATACGTCTTGGGAAGACGGTCGGGGGCCGGGATCTGCGTCTTGCACTGCTCCCTGAAGATCGATTCCGCCTCCTCCAGGGAAAGATAAAGGGGCGGCACCTCGCCCTCTTGGATCATTTGGCGGACGTGCTCGGACAAGGCACGGCGGTATTGCTCGCGTGCCGCCCACATCTGCGCATCGTGTCCCTCGCATGAGGGATATTCGGCGGACCGCACCGCAAACATGCCGTCCCGCAGCCGCAAAACATGCGCGATCGAGAAATGGGCCATCCTGGGCGCCCCTAGATTGCTCAAGAGGCCACTTTATACGCAAAGCACGGTCGGCGCGCGACCCCTCGAGTCCGGCAATGAGGACCACGGCGCGTTGAATTGGCGGTCATGGCGGCAGGATTTGAACCCGCAGGCGACGGTTGACGTTTCTTCGTTCCCTTGGCGCAGATGACGGCTCGCAATGACGCGATGCGGCAGCGATGGCCGCCGCCAAGAATCCTGGTTTTTACAATACATCGTGCGATAGTTA
>Ga0209068_10000876_pt1 | contig 15408 bp, 11 predicted proteins | sample ColStrG_CSR_2012_FD_187200 | JGI IMG/M metagenome (GOLD analysis project Ga0209068, IMG submission 187200) | Freshwater sediment microbial communities in response to fracking from Pennsylvania, USA - Cold Stream Run_MetaG_CSR_2012 (SPAdes)... | ecosystem: Environmental > Aquatic > Freshwater >... | reverse complement strand
ACACCGCCACCGCCACCGCCAACGACGGATCCACGTCCCCCTTCGGCACCTTAGGCATGTTCGGCTCGAGCGCCGGCGAACCGTTCGCCATCACGGTCACCCAGGTCGACGGCCGCTGGTACGTCAGCCCGGTGCGCACGGTGCTCGACTCGCTCGTCGAGGGCCTCCGTCGCCTGCAGCCGTCCGACCTCGAGAAGTGGGGGTCGTGGTTCGGCCGCTCTAGCTCCGTTTCGAACTCGAACTCGAAGTCGTTCAGCTCGGTCGGCACCGTCATCCCGGACTCGGGCGGTGGCTCGACGACGGCGACCACGATCGTCGGAGGAACGGGCAGCGTCGGGGCGGAGTTCTTCCCGGGCTTAAGCCCGGCCCGCCAACAGGTGCTGGTCCGAGAGTGCGCCGCCAAGGTCGGGGACGCGTACTCGGGCGAGGGGCTTCCGTTGGACAGCATCGACAGTTCCTACTACCAGGCGTACGCGGACCTCTACCGATGTGCCGGTCAGCACTCCGAGCCCCGGTACCTGCCGTGTGCCTCCACGCTCGACCAAGTCGTGGCCGCCTCCGAGAAGGGCCTGGCCACTGAGGTCGGCACCAAGCTGCGTTCCGCCCAGGCGTGCGTCGCCGCCGTGCGCGACTGACCAAGCCGCTCGAACCGCGCCAAAACGCTCGAACCGCGCCAAAACGCTCGGACAGGGCGCGGTTGGAGGTGAGCTACAGGGCGCGGACGATGATGGCGTCGCCTTGGCCGCCACCGCCGCACAGGGCAGCGGCGCCGATGCCGCCACCGCGACGCTTGAGTTCGTTGAGGATGTGCATCGTGATGCGGGCCCCCGACATGCCTACCGGGTGACCGAGGGCGATAGCGCCACCGTTCACGTTGACGATCTCGTCGGTGATGCCCAGGTCGGCCATGGAGGCCACCCCGACGGCGGCGAACGCCTCGTTCAGTTCGAACAGGTCGATGTCGCCGACGGTCAACCCGGCCTGGGCCAGCGCCAGCTTGATGGCCCGGGACGGCTGGGTCAGCAGCGACGGGTCGGGCCCGGCCACCTGGCCGTAGCCCAGGATCTCGCCGAGCGGTTCGATGCCGATCTCCTCGGCCTTGGCCTTCGAAACCACGACGACGGCGGCGCCGCCGTCGCTGATCTGCGAGGCGTTGCCGGCGGTGATGTTGCCCGCCTTGTCGAACGCGGGCCGCAGGCTGGACAGGGACTCGAGCGTGGTCTCGGCGCGGACACCCTCGTCGACGCTCACGACGATCGGTTCACCCTTGCGCTGCGGCACCTCGACGTTGACGATCTCGTTGTCGAATAGTCCGTCCTTGGCGGCGCGGGCGGCCCGCTCGTGGGAGTTGGCGGCGAGTTGATCTTGTGATTGGCGGTCGAGACCGGCCGATGCCGCGTACTTCTCCGTGCCTGCCCCCATCGCACACTGATCGAAGGCGCAGAACAGCCCGTCGTACATCATCGAATCGACGACGGTCTGATCGCCGATGCGATAGCCGGCGCGTGCACCGGGCAGGAGGTACGGGGCGTTGGTCATCGACTCCATGCCGCCGGCGACGATGATGTCGGCCTCGCCCGCCTGGATCATGAGATCGGCCAGGTGAATGGCGTTGACCCCCGACAGACACACCTTGTTGATGGTCGTAGCGGGCACGGTCATAGGAATGCCGGCGTTCACCGCGGCCTGGCGGGCCGTGATCTGGCCGGCGCCCGCTTGGATGACCTGGCCCATAATCACGTGGTCGACCTGATCGGGCGAGACCCCGGCCCGCTCCAACGCGGCCTTGATGGCGAAGCCGCCGAGGTCGGTGGCGGCGAATGACGCAAACGCACCCGACAACTTGCCGATCGGAGTGCGTGCGCCGGCAAGAATGACTGAACCAGACATGACGATGGGTCCCTCCCCGGAAGAACGTTCGAGGCCTGGAGTGTAGGGAACCGATGACCCGATCGGCCAAAATGGTCAGACGGCGGTGGCGCCCCGGTCGACGGGCTTGCCCTCTGGCTCATCGGCGGAGTGCTCCGCGGCCCGGCCCACGGCGGCGCGGACCATGCGCAGCAGCGGGTCCGCGCTGGGGTCGGAGGTGTCCACGTGATCGGCTACGCCGCGCCCACTGGCCGCGGTTGGCGCCACTGGTGCGGTGCCGGTGTCGGGCTCGGGTCGCGGCGAGACAGCGGCTTGGGCGGCAGGCTCGGGATCGGAGGGGTCAGCATCGGTGAGATCCAAGATCGCCTGCTCTGGGTCGCCGCTCAGTCGATCGATGGCCTGTTGCAGGTCACGGCGGGCCGAAAGGAGTCGCTGTTGCGCGCTTCGTTCGGCGCGGAGGATCTCGGCGACCTGCGTCTCCGCCGCGGCGATGAGTTTGCCGGCTTCAGCTTCTGCCCCGGCTCGGCTGGCGGCGACGACCTCGGCCGTCTGGCGTTCGGCGTCGCGGAGCACGACCTCGGCCTGGGCCTCGGCGGCGGCCAGAACCAGCTTCGACTGTTCCAAATAGGTCTCGGCCTCGCGGCGGATATCGCCGGCTTCGAGTTCGGCTCGTGACCGTACTGAGGCGGCAAGGCCGTCGGCCTCGGCCCGGACGGCCCCAGCACTGGCGCGTGCCGCCCGGAGCAGACCGGCGATCTCCTGGCCGACACGAGTGAATTCGTCGCTGTCCGGCCCGTCTGCGGGTTCGTTCCTCAGTGCATCAGTTATCTCAGCAAGGAATCGATCGACCGCTTCGCATTCGTAGCCGTTGGGGGCCAAACGAAATCGACGCGCTTCGATCTCCTCGGGAGTGAGTCGCACCGCTGGTGAACCTCCTGACGGTGACCGACTGGTCATCCGCATGCCTGGCCTCATCGCGTAGGCCGTATGACCTAAGAACATAGAGCAATGTGTGGTGCTTCTCAACTGGTTCCGTGGTGAAAACCTCCGAAATCGGCCACGGAGGGTGGTTTTAGAGGCGGAAATACCTTGACCTGTGGGGTCAAAGAGGGCGCTGGACGCTGCCATTGGTTGGAGTTTCGAGGTGCGGACTACGTTGGCGCCATGTTGGAGATCCGAGACGCCATCCTGGGAGGCGCGTCAGGCGACGACCTCGCCGCCCTCCCCCTGCCCGAGTCCTACCGAGCCGCGGTGGTCCTGGCCGACGAACAAGAGATGTTCGCCGGCCTGGAATCGTCGGACAAAGACCCCCGCAAGAGCCTGCATGTGCAGTCGATCGCCCTGCCCGAGTTGGCTCCGGACGAGGCGGTCATCGCGGTGATGGCCAGTTCGATCAACTTCAACACGGTGTGGACGTCGATCTTCGAACCGTTGCCGACCTTCGGGTTCCTGAAGCGGCTGGGCAAGGAGAGCTACTGGGGGGCCCGCCACGACCAGCCGTTCCACGCGGTCGGCTCCGATGCATCGGGCGTGGTCCTGCGGGTGGGTTCGGCGGTGCGCAATTGGAGGCCGGGCGACAAGATCGTGGCCCACTGCAACTACGTGGACGACCAGGACCCGTCGTCGCACAACGACTCGATGTTGGCCGCCAACCAACGCATCTGGGGCTTCGAGACCAACTACGGCGGACTGGGCGAGATGGCGGTGGTCAAGGCCAACCAACTCATGCCCAAGCCCACCCACCTGACGTGGGAAGAGGCCGCGGTCAACGCGCTGTGCAACTCGACCAGCTACCGCATGCTGGTCTCGAACCACGCCGCGGGCATGATCCAGGGTGACGCCGTGCTGATCTGGGGAGCCACCGGCGGCCTGGGTGGCTACGCCGTGCAGTACGCACTCAACGGCGGCGCCACACCGGTTGGGGTGGTCTCCTCGCCGGAGAAAGGCGAGATCCTCAAGGCCATGGGTTGCGACGCGGTGATCGACCGCAAGGCCGCGGGCTACAAGTTCTGGGCCGATGAGTTCCACCAGGACGAAAGCGAGTGGCGTCGCCTGGGCAAGGACATCCGTGGCCTCATCGGACGCGACCCCAACATTGTGTTCGAGCACCCCGGTCGGCAGACTTTCGGCGCCTCCGTCTTCGTGGCGGCCCGAGGCGGCACCATCGTGACGTGTGCCGCCACGAGTGGCTACATGATCGAGTACGACAATCGCCATCTGTGGATGAAGCTCAAGCGCATCGTGAGCTCGCACTTCGCCAACTACGCCGAGGCGTGGGCGGCCAACCAGTTGATCTGCGACGGCAAGATCCAACCCATCCTCTCGGCCGTGCACACCCTCGACGACGTGGGCGAGGCCGCGTATCAGGTGCACCACAACCTGCACGAGGGCAAAATCGGGGTGCTCTGCCTCGCTCCTGACGAGGGCCTCGGCATCGACGATCCCGCGTTCCGCGAGCAGGTGGGCGAAGACAGGATCACCATGTTCCGCCGCCACGGAGCCTGACGAAAGGTGGAACGGACATGAGCCCACTCAGCGCCCGCATGCCCGGTGAGGATGCCGCCGACCAGGTGCAGTCCGGATCGGCGCAGGTCGATCCGCTGCTCACCGAGATCGATCATGTCGCCATCGCCGTGAACGATCTCGGGGCCGCCATCGACTACTACCGCGAGACGTTCGGCGCGGTGGTCGATCACCGCGAGTTGGTGGAGAGCGACGGAGTCGAAGAGGCGTTATTGAAGGTGGCCGATTCGTACATCCAACTGCTGACACCAACCCGCGACGATTCACCGGTGGCCAAGTACCTGGAACGCAAAGGTGAGGGACTTCACCACATCGGCTACCGGGTGGCCGACTGCGCCGTAGCCCTTCAGGCGGTGAAGGACCAGGGCGGCCGCGTCATCGACGAGGCACCGCGTCCGGGTTCGAGAGGCACGACGGTGGCGTTCATCCATCCCAAGACGGCGTTCGGCACGCTCATCGAACTCGTTCAGGAGTAACGCGCTACCGGCGGGTGAGGCGTCGGCCGAGGGCCCGCACCCCCGCGATCACGCCATCGGGGTACACCACGACCACGACCATCAACATGAGTCCGTTGATGGCAAAGGTGGCGGCGCTCGAATTGGAGCCGATGGCGGCGGTCAACACCCCGCCGTCGGCCACCGCCCCCGCCACGAGGGCTCCGCCAATCGAAGCCACGCCGCCTAGATACGTCGTGGCCAGCAGGGCCAGCGAGGCGAACACGGTGAACGAGTTCACCGAAAGCGTGTCGTACTGGTAGGCCAGCATCGATCCGCCCAGCCCGGCCAGGAAACTGGAAAAGGCAAAGGCGGTCAGCTTCACCCGACGGACGTCGAGGCTGGCGGCTGACCCGGCCCGTTCGTTCGCCCGCACTGCCAACCAGGCCAGACCAGTTCCACCGCGGCGGAGGTTGGCCACCCCCACCACCGCGGCCATGAGGATGACGAGGCACAGCACGCCGAACGCGGGTCGCGGAAAGTCTGAGCCGGTCGCCCCGATCCCGAGGTCCACGCCGAACAGTCGGGGCCGGGGCACCGCCGATCCGCCGAGTCCGCCGGTCAGCCAGCTCCACTTCAAGACGAGTTCCTCGACAACGGTGGCCGCCGCCAAAGTGGCGATGGCCAGATTCACGCCCCGTACCCGGGACGCGGGAATGCCCACCAACAGCCCGAGGCCGGTGGCGACGAGCGCGGCCAGCAGCGGGGCCAGGGGGAACGGGACGTGGGCGCTGGCAGTGAGCTTGATCATGGTGAACGCCCCGATGCCGGCCAGGGCCAGAGGCATGAGCGAGATCTGGCCCACGTAGCCGGTGAGCACCACGATCGAAAGCGCGATCAACGCCATGACCATCGAGACGATGAGACCCTGGCGCCACGTGCTGCCCAGAGTGAACAGGGCGATCACCGTCACCAGCGAAGCGCCCCCGACCCATCGCAGGAGGTGTTCCGGTCGGGGCGAGGCGGGGAAGCGGCCCTCCCGAAGCGTTCCCCGCGAGGGAATCCGCTCGCCCCGCACCGCCATGATCATGATGATGATCACCAGGGGGAGACCGGCCTGCCAGTCCAGTTGGGGCACCCAGGCGAACTCGGTCCGCACGTTGAGGATCTCTGACTGCAACATGCCGATGCCCAACCCGGCCGCGGTGGTCAGCCCGAACGACCGGAACCCGCCCAGCAACGCCGCGGCCAGAGCGGGCACGATAAGCAGGCTGGTGGTGCCGGGATCCAGCCCGGCAATGGGGGCGATGAAGATCACCGCCGCGCCGGCCAGCATGGAAGCGATCATCCAATTGATGGCGGCCAGTCGCACCGGGGAATGGCCGAGCAGCACCGCCCCTTTTTCGCTCTCGGCCGCGGCGCGGGTGGCGAGACCGAAGCGGGTGCGCTGGAAGACGAGCGCCAACACGGCCGTGGCCACGACGACCAATCCCAGGAGCCAGAGACGATCGGCCGGAATCTGAACCCCGACCACCTTCACCACCGTCGAGGGCAAGATGGCCTCGGGCTTGGCCAGCGCCGCGCCCTGGCTGCCGAGCCGCTGGTTGGTGATGCCGAGCAGATAGAGGAACAAGCCGAGGCTGGCGACGACCTTGGCCAGCGTGGGTGCGTCGCGCAGGGGGCGAAACACCAGGGCGTAGATGGCCAGACCGAGGGGGGCCGCCACCACCATGGTGAGGGCGAAGGCGGTGGCCCACGTGGGCTTCACGTCGCTCGGGAAGATCCGTACCTTCCCCGGCAACCCCAGGATGGGGAGGAGCAACTCACCACGCTGTCGCAGCCCCACGTAGGTGTAGGCGAGGTACATGCCCATGGCCGCGTAGGCGAAGTTGACGACTCCTGAAGCGCGGTACGTCAGCAGCACCCCCAACGCCAGCGCGGCGATGACCGCGCCCGACCCCAGCCCCAGCAGCAGGAACTGGAGGTAGGTCACGCCGTCGACCCAGGCGCAGCCGCCTGCCCACTCGAGAACTGGCGGGCCGGGCTCATCCCTGGAGCAGCGCCGGGACGTCGATCCAATCGGTCAGCTGCGCCAACGTGCCGTCGCGGTGTTCCACCAGGATCTCCTGGGGGGCGCACAATGCCGGGAGATTGGGTACTTGGCGACCGTCACAGGTGTAGTTGTGTCCGTTGAAGCTGGGATGGTCCACCGCAGCCCGCGCGTGCTCGAGGAGCGATGCCCTGGAGATGTTGTCGGGCCCGAGCTCGAGCATCATGGCGTAGAGATTCATCACGTTGCGGAAGCCGATGGTGCCGGCGCTGGCGATGGGCAACTTGGGGTCGCCGTATTTGGCCACCGCGGCGCCGTAGATGGCGGCCTCGGGTGGACCCGTGGCGATGAGCGGACCCTCGATATTGAAGATCCGACCCGACACCGCGGCCTCGCCGATCTGGTCGGCAATGGCCGGTGCCGCGCACGCCCCGACCAGGTACATCTTGGCGGTGATGCCTAGGTCGTAGGCCGTCTTCATGGCCGGTGCGCAGGCCGTGTCGGCCGCGGCCAGGAAGATGGCATCGGGCTCGAGCTGCTTGGCCTTCGTCATGGTGGGGAGGAAATCGGTGCTGGTGATCGGGTAGGCGATCTCGGTGACGTCGCTCACCCCGTTCCGCTTCAGCACGGCCGACCCGTAGTTCACCGCCGCCTCCTTGATCGGGGCATAGTCGCCGTAGATGACGACGACCTTCTTGGCATGTTGCGTATTGGCGGCGTAGTCGGCGAAAGCGGCCATGGCCCCCGGCGATCCACCACTGAACTGGAAGGAGATCGGGCTCTTCATTTCGTCGTTGTTGACCGGCACTCCGCCGATGAGGGGGAGTTGGTTCTGTTCGAGGATCGGCACGGAGCCGTTGCTCGACACATCGATGCCGCCGGTGACCGCCACCGCTCCCTTCTGGACCATCTCCTGGGCACAGGCCTGGGATTTCTCGACGGAGAACGTGGTGATGCAGGTCTCGAGTTGGATGGGTCGGCCGTCGACCCCACCGAGCTCGGTATTGATCCACTTGACCGCCGATTCCGCGGCCAGGCGAATCTCGGGGAACGATCCGAGTGGCGTGTTCTCTTGGTTGATCATGCCCACCACGATCGGGTTGTCCGTTCCCGCCGCCACGGGCTCGCGGGGGAGCTTCCCGAACGAGGTGTCCACGCCGGGGAACTGGCTCACCACCGTCGGACCATCGGCCCGTTCGCCGCCCTGGCTCACCGGTGCGCTGGTGGCCGACGACTCCTGAACGACGGTCTTCTCGACACATCCGGAGGCGGCAAGGACGAGGAGTACCAGTGCGACCGCCCATGGGGTGCGTCCGCGCTCGTTCCTGTGCATCAATCCCCCGATAACGCGGTGTGGCCAGCCTCTGGGCGGGTCGGCCGAGCGCTGAGGCTAACACTGTTCACCTGGGACTTGGGGTCGCCCGCGAGGCTCGGGCCGGGCGGCCGAGAACCCGCTCAGGAGTAGCGAACGGTTCGGTCTTGGTCGTCGCCTGGGCCCTCGGTGCGGACACGAGCCACAGCCGCCGCGAAGTCAGCGAGCAGCTGGGGAACATGGGGTCCATGGCCCGGCGACACCATGAGATGGATGCTCAACGGGTCGGTGTTGCGATTCACATGCCACCCGGCGCGGTCGAGGTCCTCGGCGACAGCGAAGATGTCCAACTCGGGATCGGTGGCCACGATGGCGAAGACGGGCCCGATCGGGTCGCCCAACACGGCAAGTCCGTCGATGCCCTCGACGCCGGCGCGAACGGCGGCCACGCTCTCCATCAATCCCTCGATGATGGCGAGGTACCCGGCCTGGCCGAGGTGGCGTTGCACCGCCCACGCGGTGGCGATGGGCGCCGCCGGCCTCGCACCGGCGACGGCGGGCGAGCCGTAGAGGCCCGATGGCCAGTCGGCGTAGAGGAACCACTGCAGGTCCCGCCAGTCGGCGTCTCGATGGAGGATCACCGAGGCCCCTTTTGGCGTGTACCCATATTTGTGGATGTCGACCGAGATCTCGGTCACGCCCGGCACCCGGAAATCCCAGGGCGGCATGTCGACGCCGAGTTGCTCCAGAAACGGGAGGATGAAGCCTCCGATGCAGGCGTCGACGTGGCAACCCACCCCGTGACGCTCGGCCAGGGCGGCCAACTCGGTGACGGGATCGATGAACCCGTACGGATAGCTGAAGGCGGAGGCCACCACCACAGCGGTGCGCTCATCGATGAGCTCGGTGGCGGCGTCGACGTCGGCCCGGTGATCGGCGCCGAGGGGGATGGTGACCACCTCGAGATCGAAGTAGTGCGCCGCCTTGGCGTAGGCCGGGTGCGCGGAGTACGGCACCAGAATGCTGGGGTGGTCGATGCCGCGCGCTCGGGCCCGCTCACGACTGACGAGCATCGACATGATGATGGACTCGGTACCGCCCGACGTCATCGCCCCGCCGCCACCGTCGGGCAGGTGCACCAACTGACCGACGTTGCTCACGACCTCGGCTTCCATGTCCGCCAGGCTGGGGTAGCGAAACGGATTGAGGGCATTGCCGAACAGGTAGCGCTCGTTTACGGCGAGGATGAAGGCCTCGAGCTGGTGGTCGCCGCTCGGGTAGACGAGACCGAACAGGCTTCCGTCGTGGGGGTCGGGTTCCGCGGCCAGGCGTTCGTCGAGCTCCGCCAGTACGTGGTCGGCGGGTTGCCCGGTCTCTTCCATGGCTGTCTCCGCTCGATCGGGTGCCAGGCAGGGCCCGGCTGTCGACCAGCGAGCCTACGGTCGATACGTCGTTGCTGCCCGGGGAGTCGCGTCCCCCGAGCGGCGATCCGGTCAGAGGATGGCCGAACCGATGGTGGGCTCGTCGTCGGGGCGGATCAACGGGGTGGCGGTCAACATACGCAGGATCACCATGATCCAGCCCAGGGTGGCCACCGCAGTGATGAGGACCACGACGGGCATGGTGGACGCCCCGATGCCTCCAAAGAGCTGACCGATGAACCACGGCAGCACCAACCCTCCCGCGGCCGAGGCGCCGATGAACCACGACGTGGCCCGGCCGGTGAGGTGCAGGTGCTGGCCGGCGACTGTCATCATCGTTGGGTACTGGGGGGCGAGGGCCAGGCCGAGCGTCACGGTGGCGATCAACGTGGCGGTAGCCCGCGACCCGCTGAGGGCTAGGCCCGCCGAGGCGCCGATGGCGAGGGCGGCCGAACCGACAAGGATGGGCCCGGCCCGGAGACGACGGCTGAGGCCGATGGCCACGAGCCGCCCGAAGGTGAACGCGCCCCAGAAGGCACCGGTGAGGAGCGCGGCGAACCGGGCTCCGCCCAGATGCTGCGCCTCGGCGTAGGCGAAGAGCCAGCCACCGGCACCCATCTCCAACCCCACGTAGAGCACGAAGAAGCCCGCGATCACGGCGAGGCGGCGGCTGGTAGTCCGCCGGCCGGACGCGCCGTCGGCCTCGGGCGCGTGATCGGGATGACTGGCCATCGTCGGCGAATGTCGGGTGAGCACCCAGCCGGCGGCCACCAGAGCGATGCCGGCGGTGGCTAGACAGGCGACCCCCAACCCATCGGTGGACGACAGGGAGAACTCCACCAGCAACGGGGCGCTGACCGCGCCGACACCGAAGGCGAAGTGCAAGGCGTTCATCGAGGGGCCCACGCCGTCGCCGCGTGACCACACCAGCAGCGTGTTGCTGGCCAGATCGATGGCGCCGGCGCCCGTCCCGATGAGGCAGAACACGATGGCCAACGGCCACAACGACGAGATCAGCGGAACGGTGGCCACCACCACGGCGAGCCCCACGAGGGCCGCCGCCAACAGCCGGTTCCCCCATTGCCGGTCGATGCCCGGCGCGGCGAGCAGCGAGCCGAAGAGATACCCGAGGGCCTGGGCGCTGAACAAGATGCTGATGGCCTGCACGCTGACCCCGGCGTCGGCCTGCAGGTGCAACAGGCCCGGCCCCAAGAAGCTGACCGCCAGGCCGACCGTGAGAAAGCCCATCAGGTAGGCCGCGAACGGGTCGCGCTCGACAAGGGGCGCGGAGCTCGACGGGCTGGTGGTCACGCGTCGGCTAGCGGTGTCACAGGCTGGGCCCGCCGGTCAGGCGGAACAGGCTCAGCACATCACGGCGGCTGACGGGTCCCCGGGCGGTCCAACGTTCGGGGATGGCTCCGTCGGCGCTGAACGACGTGTACTCGGCGCGGGCAATGGCGAGCTTCGACTGGTCGATGGCACAGGTCGTGGCTTGCGCGTCGAGCCCGAGCAGCGTGGCGGCGTTGAGCCCGAACACCTTCCGGCGGGTGTTGTCGGTGAGCGCCGGGTAACCGAATCGCTGCTGGAACTCGGGAGTGATCTGGAACGTCCGGAACGCCATGATCTGGGGTTGCGGCGAGCCGTACCAAATGGCGTCGGTGCCCCACAGCACTCGGTCCTCGCCGACCCGGTTGAGCAACTTGCCGATGACATGGGCGGCTTGTGTCGGTCGACTCATGACGGTCCGCCAGGTGGTCCCCAACTCGCACCAGATGTTGGCGTTGGGAGGGATCTGGTGATCGTCGAGCGCCTTGAGCAGGGAGTTCACGCCGACCGCAGAGCGGGCGGGGTCGTAGGGACCCTCCACCGACTCGGTTTCGAAGGCTGAGTGGTAGACGACGAAATGCAGGTCCGGAAACTGCGCGGCGGCGGCCACCAGGTCGCCGGGGTGGTTGAACTCCTCGTTGAGACCTTGCAGGCGGAGCCCTTTGTGGGCGCAGAACACCTTGACGCCCAGGCTGCGGACATGGTCCAGCACCGGCAACCCGATTGCCGGGTCGTCGAGGCGGTAGCCCTGGCCGCCCGGTCCCCACCCGGTGTAGGTCTTGAATGAGGAGAGCTGAGCAGCCTCGGCGTCGTGGCTCATCCCGTCGAGTCGGGCGTTCAGATCGCCGAAGTTGGGGGCGATGACGCTCTGGACGAGCGCGCGGGGTTGGCCCCCCGCGGAAAGCGATGCCACGAAGTCGTGGGTGTCGACGTTGTCCTTGAACGGCAGTGGGGCATTGTCGGGTCCCGAGTTGGGCACGTCGGACAGCATCGCCACCGAGGTATCGCTGTCGAGGAACAGATCCTGCACGTACGACACCCGGTCGAGGCAGACGAGGGGGTCAGCCTGGGTGCAATCGCTAGGCACCAGACGGCGCACCATGGAAACCGTGGCCGGAGCGTTTTGCCGCCAGGGCTCGTGGGGCATCACGTGATGGGTGTGGACGTCGACGATGAACTCGCGGCCGGCGGCCGCGGGGCCGAGGGCGGCGTCACAGGCCGCTAGGTCGGTGGCCGGTGGAACGACGAACGTGCCCCCCGTGCCGGTTGGGGGCCCAGCGGTGTCGGGGGCTACCGCTCGGTCCTGAGTTCCGGAGCAGGCGGCCAGGTTCACCACCGACAACATCAGGGCCATGCCGGCGGTTGACTGCAGGAAACGGCGACGGTCCATGCCCAGTCGATCAGCGACGATCTCGGCCTGGGCCAGTGTCGTGCGTTCGATCCACCGCGCCCCGCTCCCTTGAGCCCGGGGGAGGAACTCGCCGTTGGACACCTCGCCGGCCCGGAAGGGCAGCGGCGCCGGCCGATCCGGCTCCCGATGGGTCGGGTACCGCTCCGAACGTGGCATCGATCCACGGTACGTCTCGGGCGACAGCCGCGTGGGATTCGTCCTATGGTCGCGCCGCGGGGTGGATCCGACTCATCGAGGGAGATCCCTATGAAGTTCGTGCAGTTGATCGAATTCCAGACGTCGCGCGTCGACGAGCTCACCGCTCTGTTGGACGAGTGGTCGGCCTCGGTCGAAGGGCTGTCGGACGTGCCCAGCCGGGTGATGCTGTGTGCTGACCGGGACCGACCGGGCACCTACGTGCACATCGTCGAGTTCGCTTCCTACGATGCCGCCATGACCAACTCGGCCCGGCCGGCCACGGCTGAGTTCGCCGAGCGCCTGGGCAAACTCACCGATGGGGAGACCCTGTTCCGCAACCTCGACCTGTCTCGGGAGATGTAGAGACCCTGCGTCGAGAGCATCGCTTCAGCGCGGGCGCAGGACGCAGAACTCGTTGCCCTCGGGGTCGGCCAGCACCACCCAGGTCACGTCATCGCCTTGGCCGACGTTGGCCGGGGTGGCCCCGAGCGCGATCAGTCGGTTGACTTCTTCGCCGAGGTCACCGTCGGCCCACGGCGCCACGTCGAGGTGCAGGCGGTTCTTGACCGTGTGGGGGTCATCGATACGCGACAGCTCGAGATCGGGCAGGTGGCCATCCGGGTGGCGGAGGCTGAGGCATTCGTCGTCTTCATCGCCGACGACGCGGCCGGTTGCCGCTATCCAGAACGGCGCCAAAGCGTCGGGATCCTGCGTATCCAAGACGATGGCGGCGAGCGCGCTCGAGCCCCGATACCGGGGGCGCGAATCGAGCACGCAGAACTCGTTGCCTTCCGGGTCGGCCAGCACCACCCAGGGAACATCCTCGCCCTGACCAACGTCGGCGTGGGTGGCACCGGCCGCGAGCAGTCGGGCCACGATGTCCGCTTGGTCTTGCGGGGACTGGGCGGCCAGGTCGAGGTGCACTCGGTTCTTCCCCTGTTTCGGGTCGTTGACCTCCACGAAGACGAGCCCAGGGATGCCGGGGACCTCGAGGGCATTCGGTGGAATCACCACCACCTCGTCCGGCGCCTCGTACATCACTTCCCACCCCAGGGCATCGCCCCACCAGTGGCCAAGGGTTCCGGGATCGGCGGCATTGATGACCACAGAGAACAGGCGGGTGCTCATGACCCGAGGTCTACCTGATCTCCCGGCCAGCCGCTCAGATGGCGCGAAGCGTCCGCGGATCGAGAGCGGTGAGGACGCGGGTGCGCAGGCGGATCTGGTCGCGAGTGGTGGACCGGAACGAGTCCGCCGTCGCCCAGGCTGCGTCGGCGTCGCCGTCACTGAGTTGGTTCGGATCGAACCGGGCCCGGTTGGCCAGCCCCCCCAGGTCGGCAAGCTGCGTGCCGGCGTCGTCCCCGAAGCGGTGGCCCACGAGCCCGGCCACTTCGGCGGCGGTGTAGCTCGCCAGGGCTCGACCCGGGGGTGGGTGAACGACGCCGAGGGCATAACGCCAGGCCCCCACCACACGGTCGCGCGGGGAGGCCGCCCGACGACGGGATCGGGTGCGGCGGGCGCGAACGGCCACCACGGACAGCGGGAAGAGCACCAGCGCCATGAGGAGGGCCAGGCTGGCGACGAGGCGGAGAATGGTGGCGGCGTCGGGACCGGCGGTGGCGGCACTGGCGTTGGTCGCCGCGCCGGGCGTCGCCGCGTTGGGATCGACCACCCCGGGGGTGTTTGGTGGGGCGGCCACGGCGGGACTGGTCGGAGCGGTGGGCTCGACCGAGCCGGCCCCGGGCGTCGAGTCGAACGGCACCCAACCCAGGCCCTCGAGCGAGACCTCGGCCCAGGCGTAGGCGTCGGCGGAGGTCACCGTCACGGAGCCGTCCTTGACGGGGCCGTGACGAAACCCCGCCACCACCCTGGTCGGGAAGCCCAGGGCGCGGGCCGTCAACGCGTAGGCGGTGGCGAACTGCTCGCTGGTGCCGGCATGGTCGACGGTCAGGAAGTGGGTGATGCGGGCATAGGACTGACCAGCGGGAGCATCGCGGGAGACGCTGAAAGGAGCCGCCCGAAGGAAGTTCTGGAGCGCCGTGAGCCTTGCGTACGGCGTCGCCGCGCCCGCCACCACTGCGTTGGCGGTGAGCTTGAGGGTGGCGATATCAGCTGGCGGTCCCGGGGGGAGCTGGGTCCACGAGGGATCCCCGACGGCGGGTTGCGCGGCCTGGAGTTGCGCGGCGGTGGGCCGGGTCACGACCGACTCCACGGAATAGGTCAGACCGGCCACAGTCTTGCCCGGGGTGGCCAAGGATTGGGTCTGCCCCCCGACATCCACCACGGGGAGCGACACCTTGACCGGAGTGGCCAGCTCGGGGAGCCAGAAGCCGTCCAGGTCGTGCACCGTTACGTCGGTGGTGATGGTCTCCGTCGCCGCGGTGGTGGGCGGGGCCGGAGCGAGGGTGCTCGCCGCCGGCACGAATCGTTCTGATGATGACCACTGGGATCCGTCGAATTGATCGAGCACCGACAGCCGGAAGTTGGGGATGCCCGGGCTCGGCGCCGACACTTGCACGTCAAACATCGTGACCGGTTTGGGCAGGCTCAATCGGGCCTGGATCTGTCGGAGCGGCGTGAGCGCCGAGCGGGCGGCGATGTCGATCGGCACCCGATCGTGCAGGTCATACGGCGGCGCGGAGAAGGTAACTGCGGAGGCGGCGCCTACCGAGACGAGCGTGATCGCCACGACGGCGGGGAAGCCGAAACGCACGAGCCGGCGGGCCCGACCGCGCCGATCGAGACCGCTCAGCCGGGCTACGCGGACCACCACATACAGGACCGTGGTGGCAACCATCGCGCCCGCCAGCGGCGCCTGGTCATCGGCGCCCCCCATGAGAAGTCCGAACGCGAACCCGGTGACCGAGGCCAGACACGGGATCACG
>Ga0209068_10000875_pt1 | contig 15416 bp, 18 predicted proteins | sample ColStrG_CSR_2012_FD_187200 | JGI IMG/M metagenome (GOLD analysis project Ga0209068, IMG submission 187200) | Freshwater sediment microbial communities in response to fracking from Pennsylvania, USA - Cold Stream Run_MetaG_CSR_2012 (SPAdes)... | ecosystem: Environmental > Aquatic > Freshwater >... | reverse complement strand
GCTTTGTAATGGCACTTTCGGGAAAAGTCGGGGCGAGCTTGGTGCGGCTGAAGAGTGCCGCCTGGGCGCCGTCGTTGAACTCGGAAACCTTGCGCAGCACCCCTTCAGCGGTGTCGCCGTCGATGATGTCGCAACCTGTCAAAAAGGTGAGCGCGCCGAGGCTCGCCGCGCCGCGTAGGAAGCCGCGTCGGCTGGCGTCAGGCATCAGCTTGGCGGCGTCCTTGATGAGCAGCTTCGGATCGACACCGGGAATGATTTTACGTTGACGCATAACCGGCCTCCTAGCGTCCCGTGACCATAGCGCGCAGGCTCTTGGGTACGATCAGCGCCAGCGCTACATGCACAATAAGGAATCCGACGATCGCGCTCATTGCAAGGAAATGGACGTAACGAGCGGTATCATAGCCGCCAAACAATGTTGTCAGCTCCTGGAACTGTACCGGCTTCCAGATCGATAGGCCCGATAACACAATTACGATGCCAGCCAGGATCACGCCGGAATAGAGCAGCTTCTGCACCGCGTTGTAGTGCGAGAGATCGTCATGTGTCAGTTTGAAGGTCAATGCTGCCTTGATGTCCGAGATCACTTCGCCCGGACGAATCGGCAAAAGTTTGCGTCGAAATCGACCGGTGACAATGCCAAGCGTAATATAGACGAGACCGTTGATGACCAGCAGCCACATGGCGGCGAAATGCCATAGCAGCGCGCCAGCGAGCCAGCCGCCGAGGGTGATAGTTCCAGGAAACGTAAAATCGAAGAGCGGCGAGGCATTGTAGATTTGCCAGCCCGAACCGATCATCACCAGAATCGCCAACGCATTGATCCAATGGCAGACGCGAACCCAACGCGGGTGGATCGTTGCGTCGGTCGACGTCATCGTCATGGTCTCGGCGCTCATTGCGATCTGCCTTTGCCAGCCAATTTCCCACACTCCAATGAAGATACGGCGCGGCCGGGCCCGCGGATGCGCGAACCCGGCCATTTGTAGAGCTTACTTCTTCATGGTGTCCTTGGACATATTGCCCTTCGTCATATCGTCTTTCGAATCCTTGGACATACTATCCTTGGACATCATGTCCTTTTTCATGTCGTCAGCGAAGGCCGCCGGCGCCAGTGGGGCGAAGGCCAGTCCGTCCGCATCAGTTTGCCGTTGCCGGAAGCTGGTGTTTGGCTCACGGTTTTGTGAGAATGCTTCGCCGGACATCATCGGATGAAGGAGTGAGTTTGTGAGCCGCGTCCCGAAGACCAGTCCGGGCAATTTCTTTGAGGATTTTCGGCTCGGTCAGCAGATCCGCCACGCCACACCACGCACGGTCACAGTCGGCGACGTGGCGCTCTACAACGGGTTATTCGGGGCGCGCTTTGCCGTGCAATCATCCGATACCTTCGCGCAAAAAATCGGCTACCCCGCCTCTCCACTCGACGATGTCCTCGTATTTCATATCGTATTCGGCAAGACAGTGCCCGATATCTCCCTCAACGCAGTTGCCAATCTGGGCTATGCCGACTGTCGCTTTCTCAAGCCCGTCTATCCGGGCTCCACATTAGCTGCGGTCTCTGAAGTTATCGGGCTCAGGGAGAACTCCAACAAAAAGACCGGCATCGTCTATGTGCGATCCCGCGGCTTCGATGAGGCTGGCGATATCGTGCTCGAATACGTCCGCTGGGTGATGGTGCGCAAACGCAACGAAGCGGCACCGGTGCCGGTCGAAAAGGTGCCGGAGCTTCCTGAGCACGTGGAGGTCACGAAACTCGGCGGCGCATGTCCGAAGATCAACGGCGCGACTTACGACAACATCCTTGCCGGAAGTCCGTACCGCTTCGGCGACTACGAGGTCGGCGAAAAAATCGATCACGTCGATGGCGTCACCGTCGAAGAAGCCGAGCATCAAATTGCCACCCGGCTCTATCAGAACACCGCCCGCATCCATTTCAACCAGTTCACGGAAAGCAAAGGTCGTTTCGGGCGTCGCTTAATTTATGGCGGCCACGCTATTTCGCTCGCACGTGCGTTGTCATTCAACGGCCTTGGCAATGCATTCCAGCTGGCGGCAATCAACGGCGGGCGTCACGTGGCGCCGCTATTCGCAGGCTGCACGGTGTTTGCGTGGTCGGAAGTGCTCGCATGCGCCGCCATGCCGGGACGCAAGGATGTCGGCGCGCTTCGTGTGCGTACCATCGCGACCAAGGATCGGGCTTGCGCAGACTTCCCGCTCAAAAGCGGCGATGACTATGATCCCGCAGTGATCCTCGATCTCGACTACTGGGTGCTGCTGCCGCATTAACCGACGTACCAGAGATCGAACAGATTTGCCGCTACGGCCTTGCGTCTCATTCAAAAGCTTTTTTGATCATCGAGTAGCGCGTTACGCGCTCGCGCGCAAATGATCGACGAGTTGTCGCGCATAAGGTGGGAGGACTGCGACATCGCGCACGCAGATAGTGAGTTCGCGCGGCGCCCAAGAATCTGTAAGGCGCACGGCACTGATCGCCATGGTGCGCTCGGTACGCCGCACGGTCGTTTCCGGCACGATACCGACACCGACATTACATTCGACCAGGCGACAGATGGCATCGAAGCTGCGCAGCTGTACGCGAAGGCGAAGAGGACGGCCAATGCGATTGGCTTTGTCAGCGAGGAACCGTTGGATAGCGCTAGCGCGGTCAAGCCCGACCATGTCGTAGTCGAGAACCTCGGCAAAACCGATACGCGTGCGGGTGGCGAGCGGATGGTCTTTTGCGACCACCAGCACGAAACGGTCGCTTCGAAACGGAAAGGTATTCAACCCACCGTAGTCGACGGTGCCGGCGACGATGCCGATATCGGCATTGCCTTCCGCGATCAAGCCGACGATTTCATCACTCAAGCGCTCCTCGAGATCCACGCTAATGTCCGGATGAGCCATCAGGAATGAGCTCAGTGTTTCAGGCAGAAATTCAGTGAGTGCATTGGTGTTGGACAGGACCCGCACCTGACCGGCAAGCCCGCGCGCGTAAGGGCTTAGGTCTTCCTGGAGGCGTTCGCTCTCGGCAAGGATCGCCCGGGCGTGTTGGAGCAGCGTTCGGCCGGCCTGGGTTGGGACGACGCCCTGGCGCCCACGCACCAGCAGTTCCGTTCCGAATCCCAACTCCATTTTGCGGATTCGGGTCGAGGCGGCCGCGAGCGCCAGATTGGAGCGCTCCGCTCCGTGCGTAATGCTCCCGGCTTCGACGATGTGCCGGAACAGATTGAGGTCGGTAAAATCGAACCGCATGGCACATCCTTCTTATTTCGCGAAGGCAGGCTACGTAAAAGGCATATTGCAATGGGCAATTTGTGGGTTCAAGCTTCGTAAACCATGAAGTAGCGAGTTGTGGTGCGGGGTCAAGTGGAAACTTTGCACAGCCCCGCGTCTTGCGGTCACGCGATCCGCCAACATGCAATACCGTCTCGCGTCCTCATGTTGAGACGACGGCACTTACGTGCATCGAGGCAACCGTTCGGCGGGCTTTTCTGGAGACTGGCGATGGCTGAGCTTGAGGCGGGAACGACGACCGAAAGGCAACGCGTGCGCCCGTTGTCTCCTCACCTGCAAATCTACAGACCGATGCTGACGATGACGATGTCGATCGTGCATCGCATTACCGGCGCCGCGCTCTATTTCGGAATGTTGTTGCTTGCCTGGTGGTTGATCGCGGCGGCCGCCGGCCCAAATGCCTACGCCAATGTCGAGTGGTTCATGGGTAGCCTGATCGGGCAGCTTGTGCTGTTCGGCTACACTTGGGCTCTGCTTCACCACATGCTTGGTGGCATTCGCCATTTGATCTGGGACACGATCCACGGCTTCGAGCCGGCCGAGCGCGAATTGCTGACGCTCGCAACATTGATTGGCTCGATTGCGCTCACGCTCATTCTCTGGGTGGTCGGCTATCTCGTGATGGGAGGGCCACGATGACAGGATCGCAACCCATGCGCACACCCATGCGTCGCGTACGCGGTCTGGGAACGGCCCGCTCCGGCACGATTCATTTCTGGCATCAGCGGGTGACCTCGGTTGCCGGCATCCCGTTGACCATCGGACTGCTGCTCATCATCACTGCACTGCTTGGCCGCAGCCATGCGGCGGTCGTTCAGATCCTGGGCTCACCGATCGTCGCAATCATTATGCTGCTGTTCATCATCAACACGGCCTATCACATGTGGATCGGCATGCAGGAAATCATCCTCGACTACGTGCACGAGGAGGGATGGAAGCTGTTGAGTCTGATGGCCAACACATTCTTCGTTTTCGCCGTCAGTCTGGCGTCTGTCTACGCCATCCTGAAGCTGTCGTTCGGGGTATAACCCATGGCAGCGAACGGAAAATCCAACGACGCTCCTTCAGTTAACGGCCGCGTCTATCCAATTGAGGACCACAACTACGATGTTGTTGTCGTCGGCGCCGGCGGCTCCGGCTTGCGCGCCGTGGTTGGTTGCAGCGAGGCGGGACTACGCACCGCTTGCATCACCAAAGTGTTTCCAACGCGGTCGCACACGGTCGCCGCGCAAGGGGGCATCGCCGCCGCGCTCGGCAACATGGGCGAGGACGATTGGCGATGGCACATGTACGACACCGTCAAGGGCGCCGACTGGCTCGGTGATCAGGACGCCATCGAATATCTTTGTCGCAACGCGCCGGCTGCCGTCTATGAACTCGAGCACTGGGGCCTCCCCTTTTCGCGTCGTGAGGAAGACGGAAAAATCTATCAGCGTCCGTTCGGAGGGATGACTACTCACTACGGCAAAGGTACCGCCCAACGCACCTGTGCTGCCGCCGACCGCACCGGCCACGCCATGCTGCACACCATGTACGGCCAAGCACTGCGCCACGCGGCCGAGTTCTACGTCGAATATTTCGCCATCGATCTGATCATGGATGACGAAGGCCGTTGCCGGGGCGTGGTGGCGCTTAACATGGATGATGGCTCAATCCATCGTTTCTCTGCCAACATGACCATCCTCGCCACCGGCGGTTACGGGCGCACCTATTTCTCGTGCACGTCGGCACACATTTGCACCGGCGATGGCAATGCCATGGTGCTGCGGGCAGGATTGCCGCTTCAGGATATGGAATTCGTCCAGTTCCATCCGACCGGCATTTATCCTGCCGGTTGCTTGATTACCGAAGGTTCGCGCGGCGAAGGCGGCTATCTCGTCAACTCAGAGGGCGAGCGTTTTATGGAGCGCTATGCCCCGTCGGCCAAAGATCTTGCATCGCGCGACGTGGTCTCGCGCGCAATGACTGTGGAAATTAGAGAAGGCCGCGGAGTCGGCAAGGAAAAGGACCACCTGTTCCTGCATCTCGATCATCTCGATCCTGCGGTGCTGCATGAACGGCTGCCCGGTATCAGTGAAACCGCGCGCATTTTCGCCAATGTCGACGTGACGCGCGAGCCGATCCCGGTGCTGCCGACCGTGCACTACAACATGGGCGGTATCGCCACGAATTATCATGGCGAGGCGCTGACCAAGAAAAATGGCAGTGATGATACGGTTATTCCGGGCCTGATGGCGCTTGGCGAGGCCGCCTGCGTGTCGGTGCATGGCGCAAACCGGCTCGGCTCGAATTCGCTGATCGATCTCGTGGTTTTTGGGCGCGCCGCGGCACATCGCTGCGCCGAATTGCTGACACCGGGAGACAAGCAACCCGAGCTGCCGAAGAATTCGGCCGATATGTCATTGTCGCGGCTCGATAAATTCCGGAACGCCTCAGGTGGCACGCCGACCGCGAAATTGCGGCTCAACATGCAAAAGGTGATGCAAGAAGATTGCGCCGTGTTCCGTACCGGTGATGTGCTTGAGCAAGGCCACAAACGTATTCACGACGTATACGAGGGCATGGCCGACGTTCATGTGACCGACCGATCGCTGATCTGGAATTCCGATCTGATCGAGACGCTCGAACTCGACAATCTGATCGCCCAGGCCGTCGTCACCATGGATTCAGCAAAGAACCGTACAGAAAGCCGCGGCGCTCATGCACGTGAAGATTATCCGGAACGTGACGACAAGAATTGGATGAAGCACACGCTGTCGTGGATGGACGAAAAAGGCAAAGTGAAGCTCGATTACCGTCCCGTGCATGCCTACACGCTCACCAATGACGTCGCCTATATCGAGCCGAAAGCTCGCGTTTATTGACGGAACCTTGCCATGGTCGAATTTACGCTGCCGAGAAACTCCAAGATCACCGAGGGCAAGAAGTGGCCACGCACGCCGCATGCAACGCATGTGAGCGAATTCCGGATCTACCGCTGGAATCCGGATGACGGACAGAACCCCAGTGTCGACACCTACTCCGTCGATCGCGACGACTGCGGACCGATGGTTCTCGACGCGCTGATCTGGATCAAGAACACCGTCGATCCGACACTCACCTTCCGCCGTTCGTGCCGCGAAGGTGTGTGCGGTTCCTGTGCGATGAACATTGACGGCACCAACACGCTGGCCTGTACCAAGGCAATTGACGATGCGCGTGCGCCAGTGAGGATCTATCCACTGCCGCATCAGCCGGTGGTGAAGGACCTCGTGCCGGACTTGACCAATTTTTACGCGCAATATGCTTCGATCGAGCCCTGGTTAAAGACAACGACCCCGACCCCCGAGAAGGAGTGGAAGCAAAGCCACCACGACCGCGCCAAGCTCGATGGCATGTACGAATGCATTTTGTGCGCCTGCTGTTCAACGTCATGCCCGAGCTACTGGTGGAACTCGGATCGCTATCTAGGCCCGGCTGCACTGCTGCAAGCCAACCGCTGGGTCCAGGATAGCCGCGACGAAGCGACGGGTGCGCGCCTCGACAATCTCGAGGATCCGTTCCGGCTTTACCGCTGTCACACGATTATGAATTGCTCAAAGGCCTGCCCAAAGGGTCTCAATCCGGCCAAGGAAATCGCCGAATTGAAAAAGGCTTTGGTCGACCGTCAACTTTGAGATTTCCGACGGCTCACATCTGCTGGCGGTCTGCTTTGCGCGGCTTGCGGACCGATCTCAAAATTGCCGCCGCTGCCGTCTGAGGAAGTCGAAGCCGAGCGGCGCAAGCAACGGACCGACCAGATCCGCGATTACTTCGCCCAACTCAGTCGCCTCCACAGCGTCGCGTTTCGCCTCCGTGTCGCCAATCGCGCTGACTGCAAGGATTGGGCTTGGGCGCAGATCGGCCTGGACGCAGGCAGTAACGAGCCTGCCGCGCAAATATCGTCTTATACTCACGAGGCCCTGTCCGTCAGTTGGACGCAGGCTACCGTCCTATCTGTTGCCGACACCTCGCCGGCTTCCGTCGGCGGAATCAAGCCTGGCGACCATCTTCTGACATTCAACATGAGCCAGTGCCACGGTCCGAGACAGCCGGATGGATCGGCCGCTTTGTGCGTAACAACGGTGAACGGACGATCCAGATCCTAGCGCGCCGCGATGGCGTCGATGAGCTGCACACGGTGACCCCGATAAAATCATGCGCCATTCCGATTGAACTAAGATCCGATTCACCACCGAATGCTTTCGCAACCAAAACCGGCATTGTCATCCATTCCAGTATCCTGCGGATGGCACGCACCGACGCACAGCTTGCGCTTGTCGTGGGACATGAGCTCGCGCATGCCAATCTTGGCCATTTGGACAAGCAACAAGCGAACCAGATTCTTGGATGGGCCAGCGGAGCAGTCATCGACGCGGGTATCATGCTTGGCGGAATATCAACCGGTGGCGCGTTTACCAGACTATTCACGCGCGCCGGTGAACGGGCTTTCAGCGTCAGTTTCGAACGCGAAGCCGACTATGTCGGCGCTTATTATGCAGCGCGAGCCGGCTACAATTGCCGACAAACAGCGCCGAAACGAGCCGCTCATACCCGAGTTGAAAGCCATCCAGGTCGACTCGAAGCCCGCGACAATTCAGAATGACAATGTTCACTAACCCGACTAAATGCACTTCTTAGCCTGGCAGAGCTTCTCAAGCTCGGGAAACGGCTTATAGGTGGCGTTTCCACACTGTTCCTTTGTTGCCTCGACTAACTGGTTGAGGTGGCCACCATAGAAAATAGCAATTCTGTCTTTGCTGCCAGTATAAAGCCTGTTGGCATCACGCGAATCCGATCGCACGCACACCACATAACGCTCATTATTACCCGCCCGCTGGAGCACCGGTTCGCTGATATACGCGCCGCGCACATTGGTCGGATCGTCGAGCGAAGTCGTCATTGTCACTAGAATTTCGCTCTTGTAGCTGGACGGGAACACATTTTCTTCCGGCTCGTCCTTTTTGCTCGACGAACAGTTGCCGAGGACCAAAACAACGGTCGAAAGCAGGCACAGGTTCGCTATGCGTCGGACCATGAGCGCAAGCTCGCTCAATCAAGTTTCAATTTGCGCCGCCGCTGACCGAGTGTGCGCAGGCGGAGCGCATTGAGTTTGATAAAGCCCTCGGCGTCGCGGTGGTCGTAAGCCACCGCGCCCTCCTCGAAAGTCACCAGGTCCTGGTCGTACAACGAGTATTTGCTCTCTCGCCCGACGACAGTGACATTGCCTTTGTAGAGCTTGACCTTTACGCGGCCGGTCACAAATTCCTGGCTCTTGTCTATTGCCGCTTGCAACATTTCGCGCTCGGGCGCGAACCAGAAGCCGTAATAGACCAGCTCGGCATATTTCGGCATCAATTCGTCTTTGAGATGCGCAGCGCCTCGGTCGAGCGTAATGGATTCGATACCGCGATGGGCCGCGAGCAATATCGTCCCGCCCGGTGTCTCGTACATGCCACGCGACTTCATTCCGACGAAGCGATTCTCAACGAGATCGAGCCGGCCGATGCCGTTGGCGCAGCCAAGATCGTTGAGGTGCTTGAGCAATGCCGCCGGCGACATTTTCTTGCCATCGATCGCAACAGCTTCGCCGCGTTCAAAATCGACAGTGATCGTGGTCGGCTTGTCTGGTGCCTTTTCCGGATCGACGGTGCGCGAGAAGACGTAGTCCGGCACTTCGTGGCCAGGATCTTCCAGCACCTTGCCCTCCGAAGAGGTGTGCAACAGATTGGCGTCGACCGAGAACGGCGCCTCACCGCGCTTGTCCTTGGCAATCGGAATCTGGTGCTTTTCCGCAAATTCGATGAGCCTGGTCCGCGAAGTCAGATCCCATTCGCGCCACGGCGCGATGACGGTCACGTCCGGCTTGAGCGCATAGTATGTCAGCTCGAACCGGACCTGATCATTGCCCTTGCCGGTGGCGCCATGCGCCACCGCATCGGCACCAACCTTCTCCGCGATCTCGATCTGCTTCTTGGCAATCAGCGGCCGCGCAATCGAGGTGCCGAGCAAGTATTGCCCTTCGTATAGTGCGTTTGCCCGGAACATCGGAAAAACGTAGTCGCGCACAAATTCTTCACGCAAATCCTCGACGAAGATGTTTTCCTTTTTGATGCCGAGTAACAGGGCCTTCTGGCGCGCTGGCTCCAGCTCCTCACCCTGGCCAAGATCCGCGGTGAAAGTGACGACCTCACATCCATATGTGGTCTGCAACCACTTCAAGATGATTGATGTGTCGAGTCCGCCGGAGTAGGCGAGCACAACTTTCTTTACGTTCTTCTTCGTCTTGCCGTTGGACATCGGACAACCGTCACATTGAAAAATCGCGGCGGACTATAGGGCCAAAGGTAAGCGGCGCAAAGTGCGTCCTGGATAACGTCACGTCCCGAAATTCGAGTTCTTTTTCGGTTGCCGCGCTATTTTGCTTTCCGGTTCCCGCTGAATAACCGAGCAATAAATTCGTGAGCGGGCAAAGCCACACGCTCGAGCGCGTGCTCGATGTCATCATCCGACAGACGCGTGCGCGGCAGCCAGTAAAGCAAGGCATAAACGGTCCAGACAACAAGAAACGTGAAAATGCCGGCGAAGATGACATCGGAAGGGAAATGCGCGCCAGCCATCACGCGGATTGCCGCCATGCCGGTGCCGAGCGCGATTGCCGCACCATAGGCGATAGCTCGCCATTGCGGGGGTGCCAATGCCGCAGGCGCGATCGTCCAGAATGCGCCAGCTACGTCGCCGGAGACGAAAGAACAGTTCGACGGGCAACTGCCGCGCGGATCCCACCAGGCGACAAAACGATCGGTGCCTCCGAACTGCATGACGTCAATCGGCCGTGGGCGGCCCCAGTGATCCTTGAGGAGCACGTTGACCAGCAGCCCTGGCGCCAAAACCATGGTGCTGATCAGGAAAACGACCGCCCGCCCCGATATCAACAATTTACGCTGTGGCAGTATCAACTTGACGATGAGCGCAACCACCGCCGGAGCCACCAGCGCCGCGGCGACCCAGAGGCCAACGTCCCGCGCCAACATCAGCGGCGGATAAATACGGAAAGCGAACATATTGTGGTTCGCATCCTCAAACGCATGGAAGTAGCGCGCGATGCTTAAGTCGATCTCGGGATAAAGTCCAAAGGCCACGCCGGCGACAACGGCAATGGTGAGCGTGACGATGAGTCCGGTACGATTCATGCGCGCCTCGTCTAGCCGAGACCCCTGAAAATAGAAAGGCGGCATCGCCCATGGGCCGCTATATTGCGCCCATGGCCGCGCCGACGCTCGACTTCTGGTTCGAATTCGCCTCGACTTATTCTTATCCGGCGGCAATGCGCATCGCACCGCTCGCCGAGGCAGCTGGTGTCGCCGTGCGCTGGCGGCCGTTCATGCTGGGGCCGATATTCAAAGCGCAGGGCTGGACCACTTCGCCATTCAATCTGTACCCGGCGAAGGGCCGCAATATGTGGCGCGACCTGGAGCGAATTTGCGGGGCGCTCGATCTGCCATTCGTGCAGCCAAAATCGTTTCCGCAGAATACTTTGCTTGCTGCGCGCGGCGCACTGGTGGGGCTGGCGGAGGTCTGGGGCGAGGATTATTGCCGCGCGATCTATCGCGCCGAATTCGGTGAAGGCCGCAACGTCGAGGAGGCGGAGGCGATCGTCGACGTGTTGGCAGATCTCGGACTGGATGCTGGCGCGATGCTGGAACGCGCTCAATCAAACGAAATCAAGTCGCAACTTCGTGCTCACACCGAGGAGGCCCAGCGGCTCGACATATTCGGCTCACCAACCTTCATTACGGCGGACGGCGAACTATTCTGGGGCAACGATCGGTTGGAAGCCGCACTGGATTGGGCCAGACGCTAGCTCGTGCGCGGCTCCCGCCAGCGGCCTGCGTTGCGGCCGGCAATCACCCAATAAACGAGCCCGCCAATGATCCCGGCCGCGGCCGCAAGCTGCAAGGCATTGCCAACCGGTGCGACGTCCGTTGTGTTTTCGAGCCTCACGGAAATATCGGAGCCGTAGTAAGACGCGAGCCCGACCAGTGCACCGCCGACGCCGTAATAGAGGAAGTTACGCAATCGCACGGCTTCCGCGATCACGATCACCACCAACGCCGGCAGAAATGCGACTGCGCCGACGAAGCTTGTGGCAAAGAATGAAACGATAAAGAAGCTTATCCGCTCGAAAGGATCGGAATCGACGCCGGCCCAGTCTGGCGCCACGACGCCGATGGCGAGAGCGACGCCAGCAGCGACGATAGCTGCGATAAGCGCAAAAAAGATGACGATGATCCGGCCAAAGACGGACATATTTTTTCCTTTAAATAAACGACGCTGTCACTCCACCATGACCATGGCACGCAGCGCCATGCGCTCGCGCGCAGAAAGTTTCTCTGTCGCGCTCTTGAGTTGGCCGCAGGCAGCAAGAATGTCGCGACCACGTGGCGTGCGAACCGGTGAGGCATAGCCAGCGTCGAAAACAACCTGCGAGAACTTTTCGATCTGCTCCCAATCCGAGCACTCATACGTGCTGCCCGGCCACGGGTTGAACGGGATGAGATTGATCTTGGCGGGAATGCCCTTGAGCAGCCGCACCAGCGCTTTGGCGTCGTCGATGGAATCATTCACGCCCTTGAGCATGACGTACTCGAAGGTAATGCGCTTGGCGTTGGAAACACCGGGGTAGTTGCGGCAAGCTTCGAGCAACTCAGCGATCGGATATTTGCGATTAAGCGGCACCAGCTCATTGCGTAGCTCATCGCGCACCGCGTGTAGGGAAACCGCCAGCATGCAGCCGATCTCGGCCCCGGCGCGCGCGATATTGGGTACGACGCCGGAAGTGGAAAGCGTGATGCGCCGCTTGGAAATGGCGATACCTTCGCCGTCTGCCATAATGAGAAGCGCATCGCGCACTGAATCGAAATTGTACAGCGGCTCGCCCATGCCCATCAGTACGATATTGGTTATGCAGCGTTCGCCGCTCGGTACCACCCCATCGGCTGGCCGTGTGCCGTCGGGCCAATCGCCCAGACAGTCGCGCGCAGCCATCACCTGACCGACGATCTCTCCCGCAGTCAGATTTCTGACCAGGCGTTGAGTGCCGGTGTGGCAGAAGGTGCAAGTGAGCGTGCAGCCAACCTGGCTGGAGACACATAAGGTGCCACGTTCGGTGTCGGGGATATAAACGCACTCGACCTCGTGGGGACGTTCGCCCTGCACTTCACCGGGAAGCCGCAGCAGCCATTTGCGCGTGCCGTCCACCGAAACCTGCTCGGCAACCACCTCGGGGCGAGCCAATGTGAAATGCTCGGCCAGCGCTGCGCGAAGCTCCTTCGACACGCTGGTCATTTCATCGAACGACGTGAACCCGCGGAAATAAATCCAATGCCAAAGTTGCTGAACGCGCATCTTGCGCTGTGCTTCCGGCACGCCGAGTGAACCCAGCGCCTCGACAAGTTGCGCTCGTGTAACGCCGATCAGTGACGGCTTTTCAGGCGCAACATAGCGCTCGAGCGGAGTCTTCTCGACGAAGGCGGTATTATGCAAGGGCAAGGTCATCGCAAAGAGTTAGCAGTTATCGTCGCCGGGGCTTAGTCCCGGCGATCCAGATTGCAAAGGTACAGTCTATCTAAGCTGGATCGTCCGGTCTCGCCACTGCGCGTCGGTCGGCAATGACCCCAACAGATCACTTGCACTCATCCGCGACCTTGTCGAGCGCCTGGGCAATGCCCTTAAGCGAATAAGTGTCGGTGGTTTTGGTGCCGCGCGCGGATTCGCTTTTTACTACGAGATCGGAACCTTTGCGCATCGTTTCGACCATTTGCGCCTCTTCGGCGGCGTTTTTCACCCAAGCACCATCGTTTTGCGTGTACATCGGGTAAGTTGCCGTGCCGACCGCCGCGCTAGCATCGTGACCGGGCTTTTGCGGGTAACCGACGATGACCGACACCTCGTTCTTTACTTTCTCTGCCGGTCGCGTGGAGACGAATGCATAAGAGGGGTCGCGACTGCGTCCGGACGGTTCACTCACCACCGAAGTCGGCTTTGACAGCGCGAAGCAGACCTTCTTGCCGCCGGGCGCTGCCCGATAGGCGCCCCACTCGCCGAATTGACCGAGCAGTACGGCCTGATCGGTGGGATTGGCCGGCTTCTTCTGTTGCGCCGAGGCAGAGACGCTGAATGCGCCCACAGCCAACAGAGCAAGGCAAATGCGGAATAAAGCAGTGGTGTTCATCGGGCCCTACCGGTGACGATGATAATGACGGTTGCTGAACCGTCCCAATGAGAATCGCTGGATACTAGCCCATTACGGGGGAATGTCGGCAATGTGAAGGCGACAATGGCAGAGCATCAAGGGGATAGCGCCTTGCTAGTACTGCAAGGCCTTGCTATTCGCGCTGCACAATCCCCTCAGCCCGGTCGCCATGAAAGCCCTGCTCTGCACTCGGTACGGCACGCCCGAGGATCTGATACTCGACGATATCCCCGACCCTGTTCCCAGACCGGGCGAAGTGGTCGTGCGTGTCCAGGCCGCCGCACTGAATTTTTTCGACACGCTGATCATCGCCAACAAATACCAGACCAAACCGCCGCTGCCATTCTCCCCTGCGGCCGAATGTGCCGGTACGGTCGAGGCGCTGGGCACAGGCGTGACGCAGATCGCGGTCGGCGACCGCGTGATGGCTTATACCGGCTACGGCGCCGCGCGAGAACGCATCGCCATTTCCGCCGACAGGATCATCAAGATTCCAGATAAACTCGATGTTGACCGGGCGGCCGGTCTCTGTGTCACTTATGGCACCACGCTGCACGCGCTGAAGGATCGCGCCAGGCTCAACGCCGGTGAAACCCTCGCTGTGCTCGGCGCCTCGGGCGGTGCAGGGCTGGCAGCGGTCGAACTCGGCAAGCTGATGCGTGCGCGCGTGATCGCCTGCGCTTCTTCGGCGGAAAAGATTGCATTCGCGCGCAAACACGGCGCCGACGACGGGATCGACTATGGCAGCGAAGATTTGAAAGAGGCGTTGCGCCGCGTCACGCAAGGTCGTGGCGCCGATGTAATTTATGACCCGGTCGGCGGTGCATATGCCGAGGCCGCCTTGCGTTCAATCGCCTGGAAAGGGCGTTTTCTCGTGGTCGGCTTCGCCGCCGGTGAAATACCGAAACTGCCGCTCAACCTCGTGCTGCTAAAAGGCTGCGACGTGCTCGGTGTTTTCTGGGGTTCATGGATTGAGCGCGAACCGGCTGGCCATCGAACCAATATGGAACAATTGATAGCCTGGTGCGCGGACGGGAAATTGTCGTCACACGTGCATGCAGTCTATCCGCTTGCAGAGGCACCGGCCGCGCTCAACGCAATCGCGGCACGGCAAGTCATGGGCAAAGTGATCTTGCGGCCGTAATTGTTTGGTTCCGCCTCAACTCTGCGAGGAGAACTCCGCGAGCTTGCCTCTCGCCATCGCGCGATGTTCCGGCCGGATATGGGTTGCCACCAGGTTGATTGCAGCCGCCAACACGGCCGCATCATCGGTAAAGCCGAGCACCGGCAGCACGTCGGGGATCGCGTCGATCGGCAACACGAAATAGGCGAGCGCGCCGATCAGAGAGGCCTTCACCGGCAAGGGAGTACTATGGTCAAACGCGCAATAATAGGCCGCGAGTAAATCCTGGGCGAAGGGGATCGACGCCGCGACGCTGCGCGCTTTGCGCCAGAACTGATCGCGAAACGCGCCGTCACCGGCGTTACTTTGCGCGAATGTGAAATTTGCGAATTCCATGCGGCCCATGTGGTTAGCGGCTGGGGCGTCTGCAAGGACCCAATTTCAAGGATTCCAGCTAGCCGGACGCAATTTTATCCATTGCCTCAGCCAGTTTCACATCAAGATCGGTCAGGCCCCCGGCATCGTGGGTCGATAGCGTCACCTCGACCGTTTTGTAGACGTTGAACCACTCCGGGTGGTGATCCATTTTCTCTGCAATCAGCGCAGCACGCGTCATAAAGCCGAATGCCTGATTGAAATCCTTGAACACGAATTTTTTCGTGATGGCGTCGCGGCCTGCCGTCTCCAACCAGCCGTTAAGTCGCGACAGCGCGGACTTGCGGG
>Ga0209068_10000873_pt1 | contig 15431 bp, 11 predicted proteins | sample ColStrG_CSR_2012_FD_187200 | JGI IMG/M metagenome (GOLD analysis project Ga0209068, IMG submission 187200) | Freshwater sediment microbial communities in response to fracking from Pennsylvania, USA - Cold Stream Run_MetaG_CSR_2012 (SPAdes)... | ecosystem: Environmental > Aquatic > Freshwater >... | reverse complement strand
ATCGACGCCGGGGCACCATCGAAATGGCGGCCGCCGTGATTGGAGACGATGATGCCGTCGGCGCCGAGCGCGACCGCCCGCTCGGCATCTTGCGGATGCAGGATGCCCTTGACCACGAAAGCCCGCTTCCAGCGCTCGCGCAGGCGCGCCAACTCGTCCCAGGTGTGGCTGCCGCCGCTGCGCAGCTGCATGGTGCGTGCCGTCGACACCTGCGTCGGGTCGGGGCCCGCATAGGGTACGAGGTTTTCCGTGCGCGGCATTCCGTGCTTGAGCAGCGACCAGGCCCAGGCCGGCGAGGTCGCGACCTGCCACATGGTCTTGACCGTGATCGGGAACGGAACCGCGACGCCGTTGCGAATATCGCGCGGCCGCTTCGACTTGCCGGCGCTGTCGACCGTGGGCACCAGGACGCGGGCTCCAGCCGCGTCGGCGCGGCGGACGAGGTCGAACGTGATGGCATGGTCGTTGTACGGAAAGCGGTACAGTTGGAACCAGAACACGTCCGGCGCAATCTCGGCAATGCGCTCGATCGCATCATTGGCGGGGGTCGCGAGCACGAAGGGAATGCGCGCGCGCTGGGCCGCGGCGGCGAGATATTGGTCGGCTCCGGGCCACATCAATCCGGGCGACCCCATGGGGGCGATCCCGATCGGCGCCGCGTAGCGCACGCCGAACAGCTCGACCTCGGTTGAAGCGCCTTTCGTGTCGATGCAGTAGCGCGGCAACAGCTCGACGTCCCGGAAGGCTTTGATATTGCGTTCGACACACGTTTCGTCATTGGCGCCGCCATCGACAAAATCGAAGGCGAAGCGCGGAACCCGCCGGCGCGCGCGCCGGCGCAGGTCGTCGACGGTCGGAAAGCGCCGACGCAGCCGTACCGCTTTCGCGCTCGCCCCTTTGGCGTCACTCGCCTCCTCGGCCTTTCCGCCGCCGCGCGGTTCGCTCTCGGCCATATTTCGCCCTTCTCAAACTCGGCCCCGCCGCCGGTCTCTCGCCGGGTCGGCGGCGCCAGGCGCCGACACATCGGGCGCGCCCAATCATAGAGCATGATGAGAGGGAGAATAACTACGCGGTCTTCTTGCGCTCCCGGATGTCCTTCACGTTGCTGAAGGTGATGCCGGGGCTCTGTTGGCCCGTGTAGTCGACATTAAAGGCATTGCGCGCCAGGAAGACAAGGTCGCCATCGAGATCCTCCGCTATGGAGGCGCGATAGGTCGACACGAACCGATCGAGGACCTTGCGATCTTCCGCCGTGATCCAGCGCGCGAGCGCGAATTCGGCCACGCTCCATTCCATGTCCACACCGTATTCGCCGGCGAGCCGTTCCCGCAGCACGTCGAGCTGCAGCGGGCCGACCACGCCGACCAGCGCGGGCGAGCCGTCGGTCGGCCGAAACACCTGCACGACCCCCTCCTCGCCCAGTTCCTGCAGAGCTTGCTTCAATTTCTTCGCTTTCATGGCGTCGGGCAGGCGAACCCGGCGCAGGATCTCCGGCGCGAAGCTCGGCACGCCGATGAAATTGAGCGTCTCGCCTTCGGTCAGGGTATCGCCGATGCGCAAGCTGCCGTGATTGGGGATGCCGACCACGTCGCCCGCATAGGCTTCCTCGGCGAGCGCCCGATCCTGGGCGAAGAAGAATTGCGGCGTGCGCAGGCTCATGACCTTTCCGGTCCGCACATGGGTGACCTTCATGCCGCGGTTGAGCTTGCCGGAGCACACCCGCGCGAACGCGATGCGGTCGCGGTGGTTGGGGTCCATGTTGGCCTGCACCTTGAACACGAAGGCCGACATGCCGGCTTCATCGGCCGTCACCAGCCGCTTGTCGGCCACCTGCGCGCGCGGCGAGGGCGCCATCGTGGCGAGCGCATCCAGGAGATCGCGGACCCCGAAATTCTTGATCGCGCTGCCGAAAAACACCGGGGTCAGATGTCCCTCGCGGAAGGACTTGAGGTCGAAGCGATTGACCGCGCCGCGGACCAGATCGAACTCGGCCTGCGCTGCGGCCGCGTCCAGCCTGGGATTGAGCACCGCCATCTCGGCTATGGTCATCTCGCGCAGCTTGCCGGTTGCGGCCGTGTCTCCCTTGAGCAGGCGCACGCCCCCGGTCTCCACATCGATGGTGCCGATGAAATCGCGCCCGCGACCGACCGGCCAATTGCTCGGCGCGGCATCCAGCGCGAGCGTCTTCTCGATCTCGTCGATGAGATCGAAAGGGTCACGGCTTTCCAGGTCCATCTTGTTGATGAACGTGATGATCGGAATGTCGCGCAGCCGGCAAACCTCGAACAGCTTGCGGGTTCGCGCCTCGATACCCTTGGCGGCGTCGATCACCATCACGGCCGAATCGACCGCCGTGAGGGTCCGGTAGGTGTCCTCCGAGAAATCCTCGTGGCCCGGCGTATCGAGCAGGTTGAACACGCGACCTTCGTATTCGAAGGTCATCACCGAGGTCACGACCGAAATCCCGCGTTCGCGCTCGATCGCCATCCAGTCCGACCGGGTCGCCCGCCGGTCGCGTTTGGCCTTGACCTGGCCGGCGAGCTGGATTGCCCCGCCGAACAGCAGGAGCTTCTCGGTCAGGGTGGTCTTGCCGGCATCCGGATGGGAAATAATAGCAAAAGTCCGGCGCCGCTCGACTTCAGTCGCCAGCGGCAATCGGGTCTGGGTATCCTCGGGGGGGCGAAGCGGGACATTCATGATGCCCTGGATGTGGCAGTTCCGGCGGCCCCGATCAAGGTTGCCTCCGCGGGTGCGGTGATCGCGGCTTTACAAAACTTTACCTGCCGGACACGAGGCGGAAAACGCCCGCCCCTAGCTTGGGGTTGGCAGGCGCTATCGCTTGCGACCCAGACAGGAGTTCAGGATGGCAGATCAAAGCAGTTCCCCGTCTTCGAGCCCGAACCCGCCCCCGGGTCGGACCTGCCGAGGCCGGCGAGGCCTCTTCGTGTTGGCGTTCCTCGCCGTCGCGGTCGTGGCCGGTCTCACCGGCAACATGCTCACCACCGCGTTCGGGCAAGGTTTTGCCATGCACGCTTGGCACGCCGGCGCCTTCATGGGCGGGCCGCTCACGCCGGCGCAAATCGACGATCGCATCGATCGCATGACCAAGCATATGGCGATCGAGCTTGACGCTAGCCCGGACCAACAGGCCAAGATCGCCAGCATCGCCAAGGCGGCCGTCAATGATCTGCGGCCGCTGCACGAGAAGGCGCACGCCGCCCGCAGCCAGGCGGTCACGCTCTTGACCGCACCCTCCATCGATCGTAGTGCAATCGAGCGACTGCGCGTTGAGCAGATCGGGCTGGCGGAAACCGCAAGCAAACGCATTGCCCAGGCGGTGGCCGACGCCTCCGAAACGCTCAATCCGGATCAGCGCCGGAAAGTTGCGGATTGGCTTGCGGCATTCGACGGTGGTCCCTGGGCGCGCTGGCATCGCGGTTGATCGGCATTCGTGATCGATATTCATGATCGATTTTCGTGGCTGAACGCATCCTCCTGATCGAAGATGATTCCCGCCTCGCCGGCATGGTCGCGGAATACCTCGGCAAGGCGGGTTTCCACGTCATTCATGCCGAGAACGGCGCGCGCGGCCTGGCGCTCCATGGACGCGAACCGGTTGATGCCGTCATCCTCGATCTGATGCTGCCGGACGCCGACGGGCTGGAAATCTGTCGGCTGATCCGCGCCCGATCCGACGGGCCGATCCTCATGCTGACTGCCCGCGGCGACCCGATGGATCGTGTGGTCGGGCTCGAAATGGGCGCCGACGACTATCTGGGAAAGCCGTTCGAGCCGCGCGAGCTATTGGCGCGGCTGCGTGCGATCCTGCGCCGGAGTCGCGCTGGACCGAAATCCAACGTGCTGCGATACGGCCGGCTCGAGATCGACCGCGGCGCGCGCGAAGTCCGCCTCGACGGAGCGCCGCGCCCGCTCACGAGCTATCAATTCGCCTTGGTGCTGGCGCTCGCCGAACACGCCGGGCGGGTCATGTCGCGCGATGCCCTGATGGACCTGGTCAAGGGCGAGGCGATCGAGGCGTTCGATCGTTCGATCGACGTGCATGTCTCCCGCATTCGGGCGGCGATCGAGGACGATCCCAAAAAGCCGCGGCGCATCATCACGGTCCGCGGCACCGGCTATGTGTTTGCCAAAGCCCAAGACCAATGAACAAGACCAATGAGCAAGACCACCGAACAAGACAAGTGAGCCGGACGGATGATGCGGGCTGATCGAGCGGCCAGCGCAACGATACATCGACGAGAGCGGCCTTATGCGACGCCTTTATCTTCAAATTTATTTCACGATCGTGGCGAGCCTGTTTCTGGTCGTCGTCACCGCGGGCGCGGTCTGGCACTTCAGCGCCGGCATTCTGCCGTTCGAACAGCCGTTCGAAGTCGCGGGCGAAGTGATCGCCGAATTGGTCCCCCCGGCGAATGCGCCGGGCGCGGTTCAGCAGCAGGCCATCGATCGGCTGGCGCGGCGTCTGGGCGCCGATTTGGCGCTGTATGGCCAGACCAACAATCCGATCGCTGCCGCCGGCCGACCGCTTCCGGCTCCCAGCCGCGGCCGCGCGGGCGGCTGGCTGCACACCCCGGCGGGACCGGCGGTGTCGATCCGGCTTCCGGATGGACGCTGGTTGGTGGCACGCCTGCCTTTCTCGCAACGACCGAGCGCGGCGCTGCTGGCCGCCTTTCTCGGATCGATCGCCTTGGCGGTCGCGCTCGGCGCCCGACCGGTGGTTCGCCGTCTCACCGGACGGCTCGAGCGCCTGCAACGCGGCGTCGAGTCGCTCGGCGCCGGCGATCTGCGCGCCCGAGTCAAGGTCGAGGGCCGCGACGAGGTCGCGCAATTGGCGCAAAGCTTCAATCAGGCGGCGGCCCGCATCGAAAACCTGGTCGACGCGCACAAGATGCTGCTCGCCAACGCGTCCCATGAGCTGCGTACGCCGCTCACGCGCATCAGGCTCGGTCTCGAGCTGGTGGAGGCGGAGCCCGCGCGCAAGGCGGAGCTTACGAGGGACATCGCCGAGCTCGATCAGCTCATCGATGAAATCCTTCTGGTCAGTCGCCTCGATGCCACCGACGGGCTCGACATTCGGGAGGACACCGATCTTGCGGCACTCGCGGCCGAGGAATGCGCGCGGTACGAGGATTGTTGCGTGCAAGGACAGTCCGTGACGGTGGGGGGCGACCCGACGCTGCTGCGCCGAATGATCCGCAACCTCGTCGAGAACGCGAAGCTCCACGGCAAACCCCCGATCGAGGTCGCAATCGAGCGACACGGCGATCAGGCCGTATTCAGCGTGTCCGATGGCGGCCCGGTGATTGCCGCGAATGCGCGCGAGCGTTTGTTCTCGACCTTCTACCGTATTCCCGGACGAAGCGGCCCAAGGGACACCGGCCTCGGCCTAGCCCTGGTCCGGCAAATCGCGCGGCGGCACGGCGGCGATGCGGCCTACCATCCGGAGCGCGGCAACTGCTTTACGGTGACATTGCCCGCCGTTCGAAATTGAGCGATGATTCGTGCCGGCGCGATCGCCGCCGACGTCGCGTAGGGTTGCACGTGGCGTTAGCGTTGAGCTCAGTGGACTGGAGCTCATCGAACGGTCAGAAGCGGGGTAAGACCAGGGATCGCCTCAATTCCACGGCAGTCTGCTGCCCAAGCCATCGCGAGTCATCTATAGTGTCCAATCGATCCGAGTGATCGACGGGGGTCCATGTGAAATTGCTGGGCTGGATCAAGAGCGCGGTCGAGTTCATCAAACCACTGGCCAGTCGGCGACAGGCCGGTCCGCAGCAGGCTGGACCGCAGCAGGCTGATCCGCGGCAGGCCTGGCCGCAGCCGGATGCGCCCCGTGAGGTCGACAGTCACACGGTGGCGCAAGACGCCAACCCGGATGCCGTTGAGACCCGACCCGATAGTCCGATCAGCGTCGAACCCGAGATCCGGCTCAGCGTTGAATCCGAAAGCCGGATCAGCGTTGAGCCCGAGGGTTCGCCGAGCCAGGAAGAAATCGACCGCCGCCGCGGAGTCGTGCGCGCGTTCTTCAATGACTATTGGTCGTCCGCCGACGACAAGCCGGCGTCGTTCGCGGATCGCCTGGATCGGGCGGAAGGTTACATCAACGAGCGAGTGGCGGCCGGCGGAGAGTCTTGGCGGCTCGGCCCCGCGAGCCGCAAGCAACTCGGACTGCCGCCTTCAAGAAAAAAGTAATGGAAGGATGCCGCAGCACGAATTGGCCGTCTGCATTCGCGGCCGAGGCCGTCGAGCGCGCCATTGAGCGTGCCGTCAAACGCGCTTCGGCTGCGGCTCCCTGATCCGGTGACTTTTAATTGAGTACGACTTGGAGAAAGGCAGCCCGACCGGCAGTTGAAGTCCGTTGTGGCTTTGATCGCGGCCGCCACGCCAACGTGGGCGCAGATCGTCGGCGGTTTTGTCTCCCTTAGGGTTGATACCCTAGGGCCTAGACTGTAGGCGCGCGTTGCGGGCGCGCCTCTCGTGCGTTGCGGCGAGGCTACTCAAATGTTCGGCTCGTACCAAGCTACCGCACGTTCTCGCGGCGAATCATTCATAGTACTCACGGAATTTGGTCTGGGAATGGATCGGGCGCGTGGACGCGCGGGGCAATTTTGCGCCGTCCTCGAGTCGATACGCCACGCGAGGTCCGCCGCGATCCCAAACAGCACTTGGCCAAATGGGAAACCAGCGATGAAATCACTTGTCGTCAAGCGTTCGGTCGTCATCAACGGTCACAAGACCAGCATCAGCTTGGAGGAGGCCTTCTGGAAGGGACTCAAGGAGATCGCGGGTGCTCGCAAAATGACTTTGTCCGATCTCATCTCGTCGATCGATGCAGAGCGCAAGCATGCGAATTTGTCATCGGCGACCGCCTGTTCATCCTGGATTTTCACCGCAGTCATCTTGAGCAGGCGGCCGCGCGCAACGTGGCGTTGGCACGGTCGGCCAACACCGCTTAGAGCATTCCAGGAAAAAAGGGTTCAGTCCCGGCCCGGTGTTACGGCCCAGCCGCAATGACCTCGCTGATTTCGGCGAGGAAACCCAGCGCCGCCGGGCTATTCCGGCCCCGGCCATTTTTCCCCATATTCTCGATTGCATCCTTGATGATGTCCTGAATAACGCGGGCGATCAGGTCGCTATCGCGATCAGCCTTCATGGCTGCGATTGCCAAGCGCGCATACTTGCGGCCCAGCCGAACGTCGTTTTCCCGTTTTCCCGTCGAAGCCACATTCCAGAAGCTTTCCGGACGCCACAATGGCTGATCATTGGCTCTGACCTTTACAAACGGCAGCGCCTTTGTGGCCGGCAGCGTAAAGCGACGGATTTCGCTCACGATCGATTCGTCAGGCTCGGGAGCCGAGTAGGCGAGTCGCAAGAACGGAGCCGACCTCTTGGGCTTGGATCGTGATTTGGCAGTTCGCACTTTGGCAACCGGCGATTTGGCAGGCATGAGAGCCCTCCCAGGCGCTCGAGTTCCGTGCTCAGCAATGCGCACGGATCCACGCCGACGCGAATAGCGTCGGCGCAACAGCGATGTCTGCAAGCATCTCCGTCACGCGCGCACGCGCAACGCAGCCGCTCGCAATTCCCTGAGAATGGCCCCCGCCCTGACTCGGCGGCGAATTGCCGTCGAGCCTTCTCATCGGAATAAACTGTAAGGCATCGGGGCTCCCACGGGAACGCCCACGCAGCCCCAACGGGCCACCAAACGACAATTTTGCTGACATGTGGCGGCGGAGCAACGCTTCTGCTCAGGCGGCAGGTCCCGCCCGCCTCCGCCGACCCTGCCCGGCGGGCGACCACACGTTCGTGGCAAAGACGGCCTTCGCAACGCTCGCCTCATGACGGCCGAGATTCTCCCCTGCCTGCAGGAAATGGCTTGCCGGAACTTCTTCATGGCCCTCGATGCGCGTCTCGCCGTCCGAAAAGGTCCGTGGATCGGAACCGTCGCTCCGCGGATATCTTGCCATCTCAAATTCAGGATCAGGCTTTTCGAGCCGCCGTGAGCCGCATCAGCTGCCATGACGGGCAAAGCAGCCGATCGTCGCCCTCCGAGCTTTCAGGTCGATGGTTCTCGGGTCGATCGTTGATCGACTGCAAGACGACAGGCGCTGCTCCGGAACGCAAGAGAATGCCGAGCGACGTTGGACAAGCACGTTCACCGTTGTCCTCAAGATCAGCAGCGATCTCTTTGATCCATTCCAGTCCTGGTTTGCGCGTTGTCATGCACGACAATAAAAAGCAAAACTGTGTCGCCAGTTTGTTCGGATAACATCGTCCTATGATACCGAATACAGCCACATGCTACCCAATGCCGCCACATGATACCAAATTTCTTGCTCCGAAACTCGCGAGCAAGACGAGCAACAAAACTAAGCTTTAATTTGATTCGAGTTACTCCATCGAGCGAGAGATGCGTGTCGCATTCTCGTTCCCGTGGAGTGCTGTCGTGTTGCCTGAGATTCACTTCGATTGCCGAACGCAGATTTCGGCGCGCCTCCGGAGCCGCGGTTGCTCCCGCATATTGATCCGCATCGTTGTCGCTGCGTCGTGCGTCCAGGCGCTCGCGGACTGCGCTCGGCGTCCGATCGTACCGGACGACACGACCATGCGCGCTCCAATCAAAGCAAATGTGCCGGTTCTGCTTCCGCGCCGCGCGCCGCCCCAATCTCAGCCCAGGCCCGACTATCAATTCGATGTCGGCGGCCGCGGCGACACCTGGCGCAATGCCGACAACACTGCGCCGAGAGACCGGGTCACGAGCGCCGTAGTGCTGACTCACCCCCCTTCAACGGCGGAGTAGTCAAGTCGCATTTTTCGAACGCCCGGGGACGATCTTCGGTATTTCGGCCGGAGCTACCGGAATACCTCTCGGTCCCACGGATTCCCGCCGAATCGCGCTGCCGCCCTGTTGTCGCCGCGATCTGGCTCCAGGCAGGCTGGCGGTCGTCTTTGTCGCGACGGCTTGGGGGTTCATGTGACCGTTCGGGATATGGCGTCTCGCAATATAACGGCGCTTGTCGACGCCACCTCGCGCCGCGCCGTGCTGCGAGGGGTGATGTCGACCGCGTCCGCGATTGCGCTCGGCGGCTGCGCCAGCTTGGCGTCGACCGGCGCTCGCTTCGATGCTTCGGAGATTTCGTCCAACCCGAGGTTGCTGGTGGCGACCAACCGCAAGCCGGTGGATGGAGCGCGCACGAAACCCTGGTTTGGGCCGGAGCGGGCGTCCGGGTTGAGCATCGCGCACGCCAAGCTTACGCCGCCAGGCGACGGCCGATTCTCGCTCTCCTCGGTCGGGCTCGACGACTGGCGCCTCGATGCGATTGAACCGGTGCCCCAAATCGGCGACCTGCCCGGCCAAACGATCGGCCCGCACGACGTGCTGATCTACGTGCACGGCTTCAACCAAACATTCGAGACCTCGGTGCTCGATGCCGCGCGGCTGTCGGACGGCATCAGATTCCGTGGCGACACATTGGCGTTCTCCTGGCCGTCCAAGGCGAAGTTGCTGGACTACGGCTACGACCGCGACAGCGCAATGTGGTCGCGCGACGCTCTGGAAAAAGTGCTCGACGGATTGTCGGCAAGCCCGACGGTCGGCCGCCTCAATATCGTGGCGCACAGCATCGGTACCATGCTGACGATGGAGGCGCTGCGACAACTCTATGCGCATCAGGGCGATATGATTGCCGAGAGGTTGGGCGCCGTGGTGTTTGCTTCGCCCGACATCGACATGGATGTGTTCGCATCTTCCGTGGAGCGCGTCGGACCCATTGCCCGCAAGATCACCGTTCTGACCGCGACAAACGACCGCGCGCTCGCGGTGTCGCGATGGATGGCCGGGGGGATGACCCGGGTCGGCGCCGCACAGAAGGCTCAACTCGAGCAGTTGGGACTGCACGTGATCGACGCCTCACAGGAGGGCTGGGGTGTGGTCAACCACGATCTGTTCCTTTCGAATGGTCAGATTCGGCAGGTCATTCGCCACGCCCTCGACAACCCGTCAGGGGCTTGACCGGCCGGCTCGGGACGGCGGCACTGGAATCTCTCATTCGGCCGCCGGGAAATCTGCCGTCACTGCGCCTGGCCGGGCGCCGCGAATGCCTTCGTGTAGCGGTCGGCGATGTCGCGAGGCGTGGAGGCGATCAGGGCGATGATCTTGTCCACGGCCTCGCCGGAGATCGGATCGACCTCCAGCCCCGACCTTTCCGCATCGGCCAGAAATTCATGATCGCTGGCGAGCGCCGCCAACGCGGTGCGCAACACCGCCAGCCGCTCCGCCGGAACCCCGGGCGGCGCGATGATCGGCCGCGCCGCCTTCTTCTGCGTGAGGAAGAGCTCGATCACCCTGCGGTCCGAGTCGGTCCTGGCGAATTCGAGCGCGTTCGGCACCTCCGGCAGCTCGGGATCGCTCTGCAGCCCGCTTTGCAGCAGGAGCGTGATCTTCTTGTCGCGGATCCAATCCGGCTTCTGCTTCTTGAGGCTCGACCACGACCAATCGCCGATCCCCTCGACCTCGCCGCGCTCGATCGCCAGCCCGATGTCGGTAGTGCCGTTGTACCCGTTCACAATCTTGAATTTCGTTCCGAGCACGGCGTTGTAAAGACGCGGCGTCAGCTCAGGGTCGACCCCGGTGTGCCCGCCGACGATCAGCTCCCTCTCGAACAGGTCCTTGGCGGTCTTGTGCTTGGAGGTGTGCCAGGCGAAGGCCAATCCGACCTCGCTCGAAAGGTTGCCGATCCAGTTGAGCCTGTCGAGATCAAAGCGCACGGTTCCCGGATTGATGAGGCGTGCGAGCAGCATGCCGCGCTGGATGAGCGCGATGGTGAGGCCATCTTTCGGCGCCGTGTTGGCGATGAGGTTGGCGGCGGCGAGGCTGCCGGCCGCCGGCATGTTCTGCACGATAACGGTCGGATTGCCCGCAATGACTCGGCCGAGATGGCGCGCCACGAGGCGCGCCAGCGCATCGTAACCGCCGCCCACGGCCGCTCCGCAGATGAGGGTGATCTGCTTGCCGGCGAAGAAGCTCTGCGCGGCGGGCTGGGCGGTCGCGATCCCTGCCGGCAGCTGGCAGATCGTGACCAGCGCCGCGACGGCGGCAGATCGCAAGCCCGCGGTGATCGACGTCATGGCAGTGGCCCAAGGGTCGTCACGTTCTGAATGCCGGGATTGACTTCATACCGGGATTGACTCGGGGGACGGTCGTAGAGCTCATCGGTTGATCGTGGCTGGAACGGACCGATCTTGCAACAACACATTGATGGCTCGAAATCACGCCCTGATCCGTTCGCCGGCGACCGGCCGCAGAAATCCGCTACCCCAAACCGGGCAAATCTGCTCTTTTCCAGCTGACTGCACGATCGGGTCCGACGCGAGGAAACACGTGCTGAGGGGCCGGTCATGTCCGGCGGCTCTTGATGCCAAGATCCGCCGAATGCCGGAGAGCAAACTTTGAGGTGATGGACGTGACGTTTCAAACCATTGTGGTCGAGGTGTCGGCGCGCCGCATCGCCACGGTTCTGCTGAACCGGCCGGAGCGCGGCAACGCGTTCGATCAGCTCATGCTCGATGAGCTCAGCCAAGCCCTGGCGGTGCTCGCGGCCGACGATGAGACTCGCATCGTCGTCTTGCGCGGAAGCGGGCGGCACTTCTGTACCGGCGCCGATCTCGCCGCGCGCGCGGCCGCCGCCCCGGCGCAACCGCGGGAAGCCGCACCCGCGCATGTCCCATTGCGCGACGTGTTGGCGAGCCTGGACACCTTGCCGAAGCCGACCTTGGCGGTGGTTCACGGCGCGGCTGTCGGCGGCGGCGCCGCCTTTGCGGCCTGCTGCGATGTCGTCATCGCTGCCGATAGCGCATACTTTTCGATCCCCGAGGTTCGAGTCGGCATCCCTCCGCTCGGCGTCGCCCCGTTCATGGTGCGCGCGATCGGGCATCGCAATTTCCGCCGCTTTGGACTCTCCGGCGAACGGATCACGGCCGCGGAAGCATTGCGCCTCGGATTGGCGCATGAGATCTGCGCCGCCGACGCGCTCGACGAAACACTGGCTCGCATTACCGACGAGTTCCTGCACGGCGCGCCGGGCGCGATCAGCACGCTCAAGTGCGCGGCCGCCCAATACGCATCGCCGACCCTGCAGGCAATCCTGACCACGCAGCCGGGTCATAACGCGAAGACCCCGGAAGCGCTCGAAGGGATCGCAAGCTTTCGCGAAAAGCGCAAACCGAGCTGGTATCCGCGATGAGAACCGCAATCCTGTCGTGCGCCGCATTGGCGATCGCCGACATTTCGCCCGCAGCAATTTCCTCATCCTGGGGAGACGCGCGCGCCACGGCGTCTCGAAGAATGGATGCGGCGGCACGGGCCCGCGGCCATGCTCGTCCTTCAAGAGCCTCAGAATGCGCGGGCGTTGCCAGCGCTCCTCACTATGGGGATTGAAAAGAGACCGACGATAGCTCACTCGCCGCCCATCAGATTGCTCCGAAACGCTGAATGTGTGGTTCGCGGCTCGGCAAGTGCTCTTGGTGCTCTTGGTTCTCTTGGGCGAGTCTTCTCGAAACCAAGCTCCCGGCAACAAATCAATCTACCAGACTCCAATTTCGGATCAGCTCCAACAATTAACAAATAGAAAGAGATATTTCGGAAAGGTTTAACGATGTATCAAGAGCTGATTTGTAGACTTCAGTCTTCCGGATGTATCGGCAAGCACCGACACAAAGGAGCAAGTCTTGAAGACACTCTATAGCCGCTTCGCGTCTGATCAGTCGGTCGCGATTGCCATGAAATATGTCCTGGTCGCCGCCATCGTCTCGGTTGCGATCTTCAGCACATTAGCAAGCACCGGCTCGAATCTTTTCAATACGACATACGAGCTGGCCCTCAACTCGCAAGCAGAGCGCTGAAATCCCGGCCGCGACTGTGGTTTACGAGAGGCCAGGCGCCACGCCATCCCGGTCGCCGTGAGCCGAGGCTATTCTCGGGCACAGCGAGAGGTTAAACCGCGCCTCCACCTTTGCGCGCGCCAGTTCACGCTTTCTTAACCCTCCCGTAACGCTCGGGCTTTAGACTGCTACGTAGTTCCCCATAGGGAGCATGCGGTTTTCCCAAGGCAATTGATGCCATGGCGTCACTGGGAACCCGAGCGGTGGCTGGAGACGACCGATGCGCAGCTTTTCCTCATCAGTGCAATTCGTTCTGATCGCCCTGTTCGGCCTCATGGCGACCGCTCTGGTCGTGATCTGTGGCATGTCAATGAACTCAGCGTGGCGGCAACAGGCAACAGCCCAAGGAAGAATGGAGGTCAGCAGCATAACCCGACACTTGTTCCTGGCGATGCAGAACATGCGGGTCGAGCGCGGCACGGTCAGTGCGGCGCTTGTTGAAAGTGAGCCCGTCGATCCCGCCACTTGGCAAGATATTCAGAATCTGCGAGCCAGGTCGATGCGAGCTCTGGCTGACGCACTGGATGAGATGTCGCGTTTCGACATCAACGACCGTGATCGCTGGTTTGCTGAACTACGCACAAGAGGCGCAGCCGTCGAAAACATTCGCGCGACTGCCGACGAGACGCTCAAGAAACGCCCGCTTGGAAGCAACGCGGAAGTCAATGACAAATGGATCGCGGCCGTCGGCGCACTCGTCGACAAGATCGATGCGCTATCGGGTCGACTTTCGTCGGGGGTGCGGCTCAATGATCCGTTTTTCGACCAAATGATGACGGTGAAACAACTCGCTTGGAGCGTCCGCTCCGACGGGGGCGTGGAACGTCTGATGATTGGCGATGCGATCGCCGGCGGAGCGAAGGTGTCGGACGATTGGCAGCGAAAGACAATAGAGCTCCGCGCGCGCGTGAACGCCACGTGGGCAGCGTTGCTCAACTTCGTTGATGACCCGCAAACACCGCAAGCGCTCTCGGATGCGATAGCAAAAGCAAAGGAGAGCTATTTCAGTCGTTACAATCGCTACCGCGATGAAGTCTATAGGTCACTGATCGTCGGCAACAATTCTAAAATTACCAGCCGAACCTGGATACAAGAGTCAAACCCTGCGCTGGAGAGCCTTATTGGCGTGGCCAACACCGCTGTTGATCTGGCACAGGCAGCTGCGGAACGAATGTCGGCCGACGCACAACGACATTTGCTATACCAAAGTCTGCTGGTCCTCGTTGCCGTCCTGGTCGGGTTTCTGGGATTTTTCAAAATTCGGCGGAACGTCATCAGGCCGATCGTCACCCTTACGGTCGCCATGAGGCAGCTGGCAGCGGGCGATACCGGCATCGAGACCCCGAACACGACGCGGCAGGACGAGCTTGGGGCAATGGCCAGGGCAGTCGAGATTTTCAAGCAGGCCGCGATCGAGAATGCTCGACTCCGAGTCGAGCAAGATCAGACAACTGCTCGCACCAACGGGGAGAGACAGGCAGCTGCCGCCAAGCTGGCCAAAGCCTTCGATGTCAAGATCGGAAAACTGGTGCAGTCACTCAAGATCGCTGCGCACGAGATGGAAGCGACTGCACGGTCGATGTCGGAAACAGCGGAGGAAGCCGGCCAGGTATCCAAGCTTGCAACCGCCTTCGCGGAGCAAACATCAACCAATGTCCGCGAAGCGGCGGCTGCCACCGATAAGTTTGCCGCTTCCGCGCGCGAAATTGGTTCGCGAGTCTCGACTTCCGCCGGCCTCGTCGGGAAAGCGGTGGAGGACACGAGGCGCACCGACAGCGCGGTGAGCGTGTTGTCCAAGCGGTCCGAGCGGATCGAGCAAGTCGTAAAGCTGATCTCGGACATCGCGGCGCAAACCAATCTGTTGGCATTGAATGCGACCATCGAATCAGCGCGAGCCGGCGCGGCGGGAAGGGGATTCGGCGTGGTAGCGTCGGAAGTCAAGACTCTGGCTTCCCAAACCGCCAAGGCGACGGAAGAGATCGCATCTCAAGTGGCACAGTCTCAGGAAGCGACGAGAGATGTCGTTGGAGCGATCAAAGGTGTCGGAAGCACGATCGAGCAATTGCACTCGATTGCGTCTGCGATCGCGGCAGCGGTCGAGGAACAGCACGCCGCTGCCCAGGAGATTGCAAGATCGGTTGCGGAAGCCGCGAGCGGCGCTCAGGAAATCACGAACAATATCTCACAGGTACGCCAATCAGCTGCCCAAACCGGTTCGGCGTCGAGCCGAGTATTGGCAGCAGCAACCGCCTTGTCGCAGAATTCCTCCGAGCTCAGCAGCGAGGTCGAGTTGTTCCTCGCAAGCGTAGCGGCGGCATGACACCGCCTGGGCGGTGTATTCCTGTTTGTGCCGTGCCTATCCATCTTCGGCATCGGGATCGGCGGCCGTCGAGCGATGATGTCAACGATTGGGTGGGCGCCCACCAAGATCGAGATTTGTAGTCAACCTCAAGACCGCCGCGCGCCTGGCC
>Ga0209068_10000872_pt1 | contig 15451 bp, 16 predicted proteins | sample ColStrG_CSR_2012_FD_187200 | JGI IMG/M metagenome (GOLD analysis project Ga0209068, IMG submission 187200) | Freshwater sediment microbial communities in response to fracking from Pennsylvania, USA - Cold Stream Run_MetaG_CSR_2012 (SPAdes)... | ecosystem: Environmental > Aquatic > Freshwater >... | reverse complement strand
GTTCGGAGGAGCCGAGTCCCACTCCCGCCACCTCCGTTGCGTGCCAACGATTTGTGCGTGTTCTCGGCGCATTGAGGAGGCGGGAGCCATCCGCCGTGGATGCTCCTGTGGAGCGTGCCAGAGATCAACACGATGTTGACGGCGTCAACATCGTGTCAACAGCGCGCTGAGCGGTGACTGCCCAGCGATGTGATCCGGGTCGGACGTCGCATCCACATGATTGACGCGTCTGCACATAGGGGACTCCCACAGTTGTCCGTAAGCAGGGTGTTCGGTGTTCGGTATTGACCGAACACCGAACACAGGTCACACTTGAGAGGTGGCCGAGACGCGGGGCAAGGAGGCGGTCGACGCCCTGAGTGGCGCCCTAGCCGAGGTTGGCCTCCACGTTGACGCAGACGCGAAGCACGACGACAGCGGAGCCGACCTGGTCGTCCGTAGTGCGGCGGGCGACCGGTTCGAGGTCAGCGTCAAGGCGATGTCGCTCGTCGCGAGCCCGCTGCCTGCAAACCTCGTTCGGGCTAGGCACTCAAGCCGCACTAGCAGCGAAACACTGGTCATCGTGGTGGGCGACCGCGTGACAGCGGAGGCTCGAGATCAGCTCCGCTCCATGGGCTGGGGCTGGCTCGACCTGCGCGGGCACTTGCATGTCAACGGCCCCGGGGTGTTCGTCGATGCGAACGTCACCCCCGTACAGCGCTTCAGCCAAACCCGCGATCCGATCGCCGGCCACGTGGGCACCGAGGTCGCCTCGTTGCTGCTCATGGACCCAGAGCGGCGAATCGGGATACGTCAAGTCGCCGCCGAGTTGGGTAGGGCGCCGAGTTCAGTTTCGGAGGCGCTCGCCCGACTTCGAGACGCGGGCCTCGTCGAGAAGAGCGGCGCTCCCGCGATACCCGACCTCTTCCGCGAGCTTTCGCGCCGCTGGCGCACTGAGACCTATGACTTAGCAACGCTTCCAGGCCCTGGCAGCGGTCCCGTCAACGACGCGCTGCAGCTGGGGCTCGACACGTCAGCCACTGCTCCCGGGTGGGCGCTGGGCGACAGCCTCGCGGCCCTGGCATACGGGGTGCCACTCAACCTGAGCGGCTCCTACCCGCCGGACTTGTACGTCCCCGACAAGACAACCGTGCGGCGTGCTCTTCAGCTGCTGGGACCAGCGACGGATCACCAGACCCGGGCAGGAACCTTGCGTCTGGCTCCGGTTGCCCTCGTGTGTTCCCGCCGAGTCGCAGGAACGCCCAGGCACAACCTCGAGTGGCCGCTCGTTCATCCGTTGTTCGTTGCGCTCGACCTGGCGCAGGACCCGGGCCGGGGCACAGAGGCACTTGAGGCCTGGACGCCAGATCCGCAGTGGCACCGTGTCTGGTAGCCCCGTGGTCCCGATCGTGGAGCTAGTCGGCGCCGGGATGTCCGCCATCGTTGCGGCCATCCCCATCACCGAGGCAAGCACGGGGAGCCCTGTCATCGTCGTGGGCGGATTGGCGGTCTTGTGCCGCCTGTCGCAGCCGTACCGGGTGACTACGGACCTCGACACGGTGAATCGCCGAAGGGTTGGCCAACCCAGCCAGCTCGAACTTCTCGTCACCCGCGGTGCTCGCCGAAGCGGCCCGTCGGGCGTACTGCTGGACACTCCGCTCGGGCCTGTCCAGGTCGATGTGCTCGAGGTCAACGATGCTGACTTGAGCGACCTTCCGGCAGACCCCTCGGATCGACTTCACGTGCTCAGCCACGCATGGGCTGTGGAGACGGCCAGTCCTGTCGTTCTTCGATCCGAACAGGGTGCCGAGGTTCATACCCTGGCGGCACGACCGGGCGCGATCATCGCGATGAAGCTGCAGTCGATCATGAACCGTGGGGCAGCTAAAGAGGCCACGGATGTGCTCGACGTTGTGCGACTCACCCTCGATCCCGGGTGCGGCGAAGCATCGCGCACCGAACTTGCTAGCGCAGGCGACCAACTCCGCCAAGATGCACTGCGCCACGCGCACCTCTGGTTCATCGAGAGAGCGGACCGCACGTTGAGAGTCGTGAGGAGGGTCCCCGAGGGCCGCGACACGACCGGCGACGATCTCCAACTCGTCGGAGAGCTCCTGATCTCAGCGCTGAACGTGCCCGTCTGACGGGGAGGGACCCTCCCGGTTGCCCCAGCAAGCCGTCACCTCTTCGTTGACAGCGTCAACGCGGCAACGCGACGAGTCCAGAAGGTTCACCCCGCCCGCCGAGACTTTGCGCTGCAACCCAACGGTTCCCGACGTATCCCGACGGTTCGGACAGGTTCGATTCCCGCCACCTCCACTGTGATCATGCCTCTGACCTGCGACGATGCGGGTTCGAGGAGTCGAATCCTGTTCCCGCCACCTGTCTTGCGGGGCAGCGGTTTCCGTGTGTCCTCGGCGCATTGAGGAGGCGGGAGCCACCCGCCGTGGGTGGTCTGCGGAGCGCGCCGGAGATCAACTCGTGTTGACGGCGTCAACATCGTGTCAACAGTGCGTTGGCTGGTGACTGCACCCCGCCTGGGATGTCGCAGGGGCGCGGCAACGTCAAGGTGAAGCCCCGCCTCTCAGCCTTCGCTGGCTAGGTATCGAATCAGATACCTAGGAGATGAGATGTCGGCGACGTTGCTGGCTCGGGCGCGGGACGAGTCCGGCCTGACCCAGAGCGAGGTCGCGCGGCGTGCCGGTACGTCGTAGGCCGACACTGTCGGCCTACGAGCACGGACGGACGTCACCAACTTTGGACACCGCTCAACGCGTGCTCGCCGCTACCGGGCATGGGCTCGCGGCTGTCCAGGTAGTGACGTTCACCGAGCTGGCTTCTCGTCGCGGGCGGGTGTTAGCGGTTCCAGACCGACTGCCGCGGCTTCCGGTGAGTCGCGCGATGGGGACGATCACTCTTCCGGTACACGTGAGCTGGTCCGAGCCCGGGCGTGTGTCCCACCTGGCCGATCGCGGCGAGCGCGCGAGGGTATACGAAGTCGTCCTCCGCGAGGGACGACCCGCGGACATCCTGGCTTCCGTGGACGGTGCCTTCTTGGTTGATCTGTGGGACGAGCTAGTCCTCCCACAAGACGTCCGTGAAGCCTGGGCGCCGGTCATCTCAGCCGCGCTGGACGGTGGCGCCTAGTGTCCACCACAAGCAAACGATGACAACGTCTCCGCGTTGACGGGCTTCCAGATCACCGTCGCCCGACTCTTCTTCACCCTGCCTGCAAGTGAGCGGTTCCTCCTGGCAGGCGGTGCAGCACTCGTCGCTCAGTACCTCAGCGAGCGACCAACCCACGATCTCGACTTCTTCGCCCGTCAGCTCTCCGACCTGTCGGCCGGGGTTTACAGATAGCTTCGGAAAGGCGAAACTGTCTGTTATGTCCATCCGGGATGAGTTCGTCGGCGTGAGCGAAGCTGCGCGACTCCTCGGCGTCAGCGAACGCAGGGTCCAGCAGTTGGCGATTAGTGGCGATCTGACTTTCACCGCCCGCGGGCTCGTCGATCGCACCTCTCTTGACCACCACCTCGCAACTCGTCAAGGCACGCGTAGCCGGCCATGGTCCACCAAGACTGCCTGGGCCGCCGTCGCCCTCTTGTGCGGCCTCGAGGTCGACTGGCTCGGAACCGTCCAGAAGTCGCGCCTGCGGAGCTCGCTGCGGATCACCGACGCACAAGCGTTCGTCTCCCGAGCTCGCAACCGGGCCCGCGTCCACCGCTACGCCGGGCACGGCAGCACCGCGGCGCGACTGCGTAGGGAGGTTGTCGTGGTCCACCTGGCTAGCGAACTTGGCATCACAGGCGACCAAGGGCAGTTCGACGGGTACGTAGCGACCGACTCCCTGGCCAACCTCGTGATGCGCCACGCGCTCATCGAGGACCCCCACGGCCAATACGCCTTGCGGGCCACCGAGTTCGACCTTGATCGCATCGCAGCCATCGCCGCTGCGGGACAGATTCCTGTGTTGGCGGCCCTCGACTCGGCCGAGTCACTAGACCCCCGTGAACGCGGAGTCGCATTCGAAGCCCTCGGCCACGCCCTGGCGCAGTTCCGTGGCTGAGACGGGACGTGCACGACCGACCATCCGTGTACAGCCGGTCGTCGGCGGCTGGCCACACCCGTGGCCCAACGTCGAAGAACTCGCGCGCGTCCTGCCTGCCGACCAGTGGACCCTCATCGGCGGGCTCATGACGCAGTTGCACGTCATCAACCGCGGCTTTGGCGTCGTGCGGCCAACCCACGACGTGGACATCGTTCTCCACATTGAGACCTCGCGCGGGGTTCCGTCGAGGACCGCGGCAGCGCTGGAGTCCATCGGCTACCGCCTGATCACCAGTATCGATCCTCGAACCCGGACCGCCCATCGGTTCACGCGAGGGGGCAGCCACGTCGACCTCCTGGCCAGCGGTGCGCGCGATGAGGATGGGGACGTTGCTGAGGTGCAGGTCGAGAAGCGGGTCAGGGAGCAGCAGGAGAAAGCTGGTGACATTGTCGATGTCCTCATGGCCGACCATGCGGCCCCCTCGACCGAAGAGATGCTGCGCGGCAAGGCAATGGTCAGGGTCGAAGGCGCCACCCAAGCGCTGCGACGGACTGTGAACGTCGTCTTGGAGATCTCGCCGGCGGTGCTCACCACTATCAGCCTTCCAGGCCCGTTCGGTGCCCTCATCTTGAAGGCCGCGGCCTTCAGGACGGACACCCGCGACCGCGCGCGCCACCTTTACGACGCAGCCGCGCTCCTTGCCTGCATCGAGGATCCATACGCAGAGCGCGAGGCTTTCGCTGGCTCGGATCGCGCACGGCTGCGCATCCTCGAGACCGCCCTAGCTGCCGACCACGGTGCCTGGATGAGTCTGCCCCGAGACATGAGACCCGTTGCCCAGGCGGCGCTGCGTCTTCTGATGGCCCCTGACGCAGGACAAGCCCGCGATCCCAATCCTCGACCTCAGTGAACTTCCGATCTGGACGAGTTCTGGGATCCGACCCCTCACTAAGACCCCGTTGACAGCGTCAACACCCCAGCGCGACGAGTCCAGATGGTTCACCCCGCTAGCCGAGACTTTGCGCTGCTACCCAACGGTTCCCGACGCTTCCAGACGGTTCGGACAGGTTCGATTCCCGCCACCTCCACTCTGATCATGCCTCTGACGCGCAGATTCATCGAATCTGCGCGTACCACGGTGCGCCTCAGGGACGGCGCCGGGTTGCTGACCTGCGACGATGCGGGTTTACGGAGTCGAGCATGAGTCCCGCTACCTCCGTTGCGGGGCAACGGTTTCTGTACGTTCTCGGCGTGCCGAGGTGGCCGGAGACGACGGTTTCGGCTAGCGCCCAGTGAGGCTGGGTTGGCCGAAGCACGTTGACAGCGTCAACGCAGGTCGAGCCCACACGAGCGGTCCCGCTGGCAGCCCGGCCGGTGCGGGGACGGTGTCGCTCGAACCATCAGTCACCGAACCATCCGATCTTAGTGCGGGCTCCCCGAGGAGACTCTTGGCATAAGATTGCTCTCGCACTAATCTTATGGCAGGGAGGTGTTGGGCCTGTGTCGCAGATGATTCCCGACCTGGTTGCAGCTCGAGAGGAGCTCCGGGCCGTGGCCGATGAGGTCTTGGCGCGCTTGGCTGCCGGTGTTGGCCCGAACGCCGTCGAGGTCGAGCGCGTCGACGTCAAGGAGGAGGCGGCTCGGCGAGATCGCAGTGGTGGTCTGCTGCCCGCCTCACCGACGAACCAGGCAGCGGCGGAGCACCTGGCGGGTGAGGTCCGGTGTATGGCCAACACGCCACGTGGGGGCGCGATCGTGCTCGGTGTGGAAGACGGCACCTGGGCACCCCTGGGAACGGACTTGGACATCGAGTGGCTACGCCAACGGCTGGATGACTTGACCGGAATCGCCCCTGTCATCGAAGAGCGTGAAGTGGGGGGAGCTCGTGTGCTTCTGCTCCTCATCGCGGAGAGCCCGGATCCCGTGGAGGACTCGGACCATCGAGTGCGATGGCGAGTCGGAGACCGATGCGTGGAAGCGGACCGCGCAGAGTGGTGGACGCATCGAGCGGCTCGGATCGGCGTCGATCCGATGGCGGCGCCCACAGAGCGCAGCACGGCGGACATCTCAGATGCCGCACTCGCGGCCGTACGCAAGTACTTGGAAGCCGGCTCCGAGGACCCCGAGCTCGTCGCTGGGGACGCGGACACGCTCTTGACTCGTCTGGGCGTCCTTCGCCCGACGGGCACCCTGAGCCAGGCCGGCGTCCTCGTATTGACACCCTCCCCGACTGCTCAGATCGAGCTGTCACGCCTCGATGTGGCCGGCGGCAACGTCATCGGCCGATTCGACCAACGGGCCGGAACGACTCTGATCGAGGCGCTTGCTGCCGTCGAGGAGCGTCTCGATGCGTACAACGAGGTGCGGCCGGAGAACCGTGGGTTTGTGGAGGCTGGACAACGACAACTGCCCGTTCGAGCTGTGCGCGAAGCTGTCCTCAACCACCTCGTACACCGGGACTGGATGCAGCCGGAGCCGACAACTGTTCGCTGGATCGACGCGGACGCATCTCTTGAGGTCACAAGCCCCGGCGGGTTCACTGGTGGGGTCACAGCCGAGAACGTTCTCACCACACGCCACCCCCGTTACCCCGCGCTGGCTGACCTGTTCCGTGCCCTGCGCCTCGTCGACCGTCAGGGTGTCGGGGTGCCGCGGATGTACCAGACGATGCTTGCGGAAGGCCACCATGTGCCGCTGATCGAGTCGATCGCTGGCCCCCGGATTCGAACGACCCTGACAGGCGAGCCACTCCGTCCGGTGATGGCCCATCTCCTCGGCGCCGTCACCCCTTTGCCTCGCCGCAGAGATGTCCGAGTGGCTGTCCTGCTTGACGCGCTACTAAGCAGACCTGCGCTCACCGCGGCCTCGGCCGCCCTTGTGTTGCAGTCGTCGGTACCTGCTGCGCGCCTCGCGCTGGAGGCCGCAGAGAGCTGCCATGTCGGCGGTGTCCCCCTCTTGTCTCGTCACGGGGACGCGCGGCTACTCACCCCGGGGATTGCCAACGACGTCAGGAAGGGACGATACGGATCGCTGCCAACCTCCACGGACCTGTTGTGGTTTAGACAAGGCTCGGCGGACACGGTGCGCCGGGTGGCCAAGGAGTGGCTCGATGAGCATCCGAGAGTCTCGTCCGGCGACGTTGCGACTCTGACCGGAATGTCGCAGCCAAACGTGTCCAGCACCTTGAGCGCGCTGGCCGCGGTAGGCGACGTGATAGTGCGCGGCCCGGGAAAGGGGCGAGCTGCGCATTTCGTGTCCACGGCCAGGGACTAACGCCGCCCACGCAACGGACGCCGGGCGGTCCGCGTCAGGGAAGACTAGAGCTTCGGCGACCTGCCGTCGGTGCAATCGAAGCCCAACCAGCCGGCCGTGACGGCATGCCTGGGTTGGCCGACCCTTGGGCGATTCACCGTGTCGAGGACCGTAGTCACCCGGTACGGCTGCGACAGGCGACGGAGAACTGCAGCCAGCTCGAACTTCTCATCACCCGCGGCCGGCGCGAGCTCAGGGGACGCGCCGTTGCAGAGCCGGGCGGCACGCCACGGGTAGCCATTTCAGCTAGGTCTGGGGGTGAAACTCAGCCGGCTCCGATCCCCACGCCTCTGTCGTCCGTAGGCCGGCGGGCAGACCGGCGTAGTCGAGCTGTTCACAACAACCGGCGCAGCAGGTACGACGGTGCAGAGCGGGTCGGCCCATTGCGCCGTCGCCCACGGCCTTGTTGACGTGAGTAAACGGATGGGCGGCTGTCCGTGGCTACCTGCAATGGACGATCATGAACACCTTCGAGTGGGCCTTCGGCCAACACCCAACCCGCTCGGCCAGTACTAGCTTTCAAGGGGTTCAACTCCGTGCCGGCTCAAGCGTCCGCCGATGCCGCCTTGTTCCTGAATTCGCACCTCGCTGCCTCGCTGGCTCAATCACCGGTGTGGCGATCGCCGTCGATGCCGGGCACCTCGCACTCCCGGGTCACAATCCTGCGCCCACCAGGTAAGCGGAAGCAGCCCCAAGGAGATGCACGCGTCGGGTTGGCCCCAGCACTACTTCGGTGTGGCGGTGGCGTCGTCCCGGTTCACGATCGTCGTCGTCCCGGGCGACAGCTACTCGCCTACGATGGTTGTCGTTGAACTCAGGGCCGCCGATCGATGAGTCGGGCGAACGCAGTGGGCGAGCGGAGCCCATCGGGGCTATTAAGGCAGGCGTCGCAGAACATCCTAAGTTGGGTGGCCTCCATCGCGGTGCGGGCATCGGCATTCACTGCCAGGGACAACGCGACCGCCCGGGCCGCGACGAGCATCTCGCGGTCGTCTATGCGAACCGCACGGTTCACCTCCCGCCAGGCGATACGGACCGCCTGGCGGGCGCTGCCGCGGGTGGCCTCAGCGGTCATGCGATCGATCCATGACAATTCACGCACCTCACAGGTACGAGTTGTTGGCAGTGTCATCAGCAGTGCAATGAGGCTTGCCGACGGGCTCGTGCTTCGGGCGTTCCCCCGAGATGTGACTGACGGGTTCACGCCTCGTGAAGGGCCTTGCACGCGGCCACGTTACAGCCGAGTCCGTGGATCAGCAGGACCGCAGGCCCTTTGCCGCGCATCCGGGCCCGGACCCTCCTCCCCGCGACTCTGATGTACCGGTCATCCGCGGACTTGACGGCTCGTACGCCGGTGCCGACGGGGCCTCGTTGAGGTGGAGGACCGCGACAGGCTTTAGCATCTTGGTCGGGCGTTGCGTCAGCGGCATGAGGGCGTGGCACCGGTGCCGCGGCGTGCAGCCGACGGGAGGGTTCCCGCAGGATTCTCTCGAAGGCCTTCTCTGAGGGATCGAGATGCTCCGTCAGGAACCGATGGCCCTCATCTGACGGCGGGGTAACGAACCAGATGAGTTCCGCGCCGTCGTCTGGGGCGACTGGCTGGAGACCGACCAAGGGTTGTCCTCCGTGGTGCCTGCCGCGGAGTGACTCTTGATTTTCGACGGACGATAATGGCCAACCATGCTTGACGTCTTCTCCTGGTCCAGTGGAGTGCGGCAGCCCCTCACTGGACCGGGAACTCGAGGATGATGCGACCCCGGGTGCCTCCCGCGTCGAGCAGGCTGTGGGCCCTCGGTGCGTCGAGGGCGGCGAACGTCGGACCTACTCGCATGCTCAGCACGCTTTGCTCGACGAGATCGCGCAAGCTGCTGATGGCCGTCTGGTCCGTGGCGCGCTCACGCACGTTGAGATGGTGGACCACCACACCTCGTTCCAGGTCGTAGGAGGCGGTGGACCTCAGCGCGGCGATCTGTCCCCCGTCGCGAACGCCACCGACGACAGTCGTTCCCAGGATGGCCGCGTCCGCCACCGCGTCGACCCCGTCGGGCTGTTCGTCCCGCACCCGTCGCGCGAGGTCGGACCCGCGGGGAATCACTCGGGCTGCGCCCATCGAACGGACCAGTTCCGCGTCTGCTGCGCTCGCGACCCCCACGACGGAGATGCCTTGGTAAGCGGCGAGTTCGACGACGTATCCGCCCACGGAACCGGCTGCCCCTGTGACGAGCAGGGATGAGCCGGGTTTGAGTGCCAGGGTGTCTAGCGCGTTGCGGGCCGTGAGCGCGTTGTTGAGGAAGGACGCCGCCTCAGGTGCCGTCGAGCCTCTCGGCGCATGAGTCACGGAGGCCGCCGGGAGAACGACGTAGTCGCTGTATCCGCCGTGGCTCCCGATGGTGTCGACGAAGCCCACGACGAACGCGCCCAGCTTGATGTCTCCTCGGTCTTCGAGGCCGGAGCCCACCTCGTCGATTACGCCAGCCACCTCCATGCCGGGGACGTACGGAGGGGCATAGCCGGCGTAGGCCCCGGCGAGGAGACCCGTGCGCAGCATCGCGTCGACGGGGGCCACAGCTGCGGCTTGAACCCGGATGCGTACCTGACCCGTGTCCGCGTGGGGATCTGGAAGCTCGACGGAATGCAACACCTCTGGGCCCCCATAGGTGACCAGCGCGATGGTCCGCATGATGTGTCCTCTCGTGTGGTGGGGATGGCTGGCCCCGTTACGTCGGCCGATGGGATCCGGCTCCGGAGTGTTAGGGCTGGAGCAGGACCTTGATGGCACGCCGTTCGTCCATGGCGCAGTACCCCTCGGATGCCTGGTCGAGTGGAAGTGTCAGATCGAAGACGAGTCCGGGGTCGATCTCGCGGTTCCAGATCCGTTTGATGAGGTCGGGTAGGAAGCGACGCACGGGTGCCGGACCGCCGTGAAGGTGCACGCCGGAGAAGAAGAGCTGGTCCCCCGACAACGCCACGTCGTGCGAGACCCCCACGTACCCGACGTGGCCGCCGGCGCGAGTGGAACGAATCGCCTGCATCATGGACTCCTGTGTGCCGACGGCCTCGATGACGCTGTGCGCACCCAGCCCGCGGGTCAGCTCCTTGATTCGCGCCACGCCCTCGTCTCCGCGCTCCTCCACCACGTCGGTCGCTCCGAACTCGCGTGCCAAGGCTTGGCGGTCGGCGTGTCGGGACATCGCGATGATGCGGTCCGCCCCCAGCTGCTGGGCGGCCATGACGCCGAGGAGTCCTACGGCACCATCTCCCACGACGGCGACGGTCTTGCCCGGGGCCACCGCCGCGGCAACGGCTGCGAACCAACCCGTGCCGAGCACGTCGGAGGCGGCCAGCAGCGACGGGATCAGCCCCGGATCGGGCATCCCCGGGGTCGCGACGAGCGTCCCGTCCGCCAGCGGCACGCGCAGCAGCTGCGACTGGGCGCCTCCTGCGCCGGCGAACTCCCGATGGATGCAGTGCGTCTGATAGCCGGCTCGACAGATGTCGCACGTGTTGTCGGACGCGAAGAAGGAGCCGACCGCGAAGTCGCCGACCTTGATTGTCGCCACCTCGGTCCCGACCTGCTCCACCACTCCTGCGTACTCGTGACCCATGGGAATCGGGCTGGCAGCCATCGGCTCAAGGCCGCGATAGGGCCAGAGGTCCGAGCCGCAGACGCATGTGGCAGCGAGACGAATCACTGCGTCCGTGCTCGCCAGGAGTTGCGGATCGTCGCGGTCTTCCACCCGGATGTCTCCTGGGCCGTAGAGCAGTGTTCCGCGCATGGTGTCCCTTTCTCGTTAGTCGGTCGTGGCTGCTGAAGGTGCGGGAGCCGCTCAGCTGAGACCAATCGCCTGGCATAGCACGTAGATGTCTGCGGCCTGGACCATCTCGGTCAGCGGCCAGTCACGCGCGACGCCGTCTTGGCTCGCCGATGACTTCATCATCCATGCGGTGACCGACGCGAGGGAGAGAGGAATTCCTCCCCCTCAGTTAGGGCATGCGGGACCTGCGCGGGCGTCGCGTGCTTACGCCTCATCCAGGCGCGCAGCTCGCATGCCGGGCGCAGCAGGGTTGTGCACCTTCCAGGGAGGAATCCGTCCCCCTCACATGATGATGTCCCTGCACCATGCTTGCCCGAGGACGAGGGCCGGATGCGGCTCAACAGAACGGGAGAAGAGGAGGAGAGCCGTGACCGACGCCGCGATCGGAGCAGCATCGTCCGCTTCGCTGCCGGAGAGCGGCAAGCGGGTCACGTGGACGGAACTGTTCTTCGACCTTGTGTTCGCCTACGCGATCACCCAGGTGTCGGAACTGCTCTCGGCGCAGCACACGCCGTCGCACGTTGGTCGTGCGCTGATCGTCTTCATCCCGGTCTACTGGACGTGGGTGGGAGCCACCATGCACGGCAGCCTTCACGACGTGGATCGGCCCAAGACTCGGATCGGCATCTTCATCGTCGCGCTCATTGGACTGTTCATGGCGCTTGCTGTTCCGGCCTCCTTCGGCCCTGACGGCGTCTTGTTCGGGGCGAGCTACTGGGCTGCTCGTGTCGTCCTGCTGGTGCTGGTGCGCGCCGCCTACCGCGGAACGAGGTTCAACTCGTTCGTGGTTGCCGCGGTTGTCAGCGGCCCGCTCCTCCTCGTCGGAGGCTTCGTGGACGAAAATGTCCGTGTCGTGTTGTGGGGCTTGGCCGCATGCATCGACGTGTCCGTGCCCTACCTGGCGCGCCGCCGGCTCGTCGGGATACCGTTCGAGCCCGCGCATCTGGCCGAGCGGTACGGGCTGTTCGTGATCATCGCGTTGGGCGAGTCCGTCGTCGCGATCGGCGTCTCCGCGGGACATCAATCGGTGACGCCGACGCTGCTGAGCGCCATGGCTGTCTCGTTCACCCTGACGGTCGCCCTGTGGTGGGTCTACTTCGTCTACGCCGCGGCCGCCATCCGGTACGGGCTGCAGCGCGCCGACGTCCCTATCGAGGTGATCCGCCCCGTCCTTCCCTACGGCCACCTCGGGTTCGTCGCCGGCATCATCGCCAGCGCCACAGCCGTCGGAGCGGTGATCGCAGAACCCTCGTCGCATCTCGGCTTCGAGATGGCGGCCCTGCTCTTCGGCGGGGTGGCGCTCTACCTCGCAACCTTCGGTTACACGAGATGGGCCATGTTCCGCACGGTGTCCGGGCCCAGGCTGATCGCGGCAAGCGTGTGCGTCATGGTCGTCCCCGCCGCCGTTGCTGTGCCCGCGGGGGCTGCGCTTCTGATACTAACGGTGATCGTCGTGAGTCTTAACCTGATCGAGGCGCATCTCGTGCCGCCCGGAGCGTCCTGGCTGGCCACGCATGAGTAGGGAGAGCCGCACATGCCGATGAACGACCTGGGCAAATTCCTGCGGAGCCGCCGAGCCGTGATCACGCCGGCGGACGTCGGGCTCCCTGACTTTGGGACGAAACGCAAGGTGCCGGGGCTGCGCCGCGAGGAAGTGGCTCAGCTGGCGCTGATCAGCCCGGACTACTACACGCGCCTGGAGCAGGGGCGGATCGCCGCGTCGGCCCCGGTGCTCGATGATCTTGCACGAGTCCTCATGCTCGACCAGGACCAGCGAGCGTACCTGTTCGAGCTCGCTGGACGGAGCCTGCCACGGTCCCGGCGACGCGGCCGCCAGTCGCTGCAACCGCAGCTGCAGAGACTCCTCGATGACCTGTCGACGACTCCGGCCTTCGTCATCGGTCGTCGTACGGACATCCTCGGATGGAACCGGATGGGTGCCGCTCTGATCACCGACTTCGGCCTGATTGCGGAGAAGCAGCGAACGTTCATTCGTCTCCTTTTCACTGACGCTCGCATGCGGTCGTTGTACGCGGACTGGGAAGGCGTGGCCCGGCTGGCCATTGCGCAGCTGCGAATGGACTCGGCCAAGTACCCCAACGACCCGACACTCGCGGCGATCGTGGGGGAGTTGTCGGTGACTGACGGCCAATTCCGCACCTGGTGGGCAGCGCACGACGTCGCAGCCCGCGGAACCGGCGTGAAGACGCTCCACCACCCTGCTGTCGGCGACCTGACACTGGATTGGGACACGCTCACCTGCGCCACCGATCCGGACCAGCAGATCATTGTCTGGACGGCGCCCGTGGGGAGCCCGTCGCACGACGGCCTGCGGCTCCTCAGCTCCTGGGCCGCTGACCAGCCGCAGCTCGCATCCGCAGGCGAACAGCAAGTAAGGAAATGAGCGCAGTAGTCCGACCCCATCTGCAAAGCCGTGGTCGTCGATCCCGAAACCTCCGCCGCCGCTGCTAGTTGCGTGTGGTACCTAAGGTCACCCACTGCGCGATGGTCGGATCAAGCAAGACCAACGCAGTCGATCAGTCTGGCGGCCTCTGACGGCTCAGTTGATGACTTCTGCCACGCAATGAACCACGCGGCGTCCGGCCTAACGTGGGCGGCGCCTCGGGCCTGAGGTCTGCGCTCGTTGCCTCGGTTCCGTACCAGCCACTCGGCCAGGGTCACGTCCCGTCGAGTGGTGTAACTCCGGGCCTGCCTCCTGAGCGTTGAGGGGCCATCGTGTGAGGCTTCGTGAGAACCGACCAAGGAACTCGCGAAGGGAACACACACGATGGCCCTGTCCCAGTCTGCCCTGCCCGAACTGCTCTCCGCTCTGGACGCCGCTGATGGCGTGGAGCGGGTCCGGCTCTCGCTGCAGCGGATGTATCAGGAACTGATCGAGGTCGAGGCCACCGAGCACATCGGTGCCGGCCCGCACGAGCGCACGGACGCCCGGGTGGTCCAGCGCAACGGGCACCGGCCGTGGACGTTGTCCACGACTGCGGGGGATCTGGAGCTGGCGATCCCCAAGCTGCGCGCGGGGTCGTTCTTCCCGTGCCTGCTCGAACGGCGCCGCCGGGTCGACCAGGCCCTGTTCGCGGTGGTGATGGAGGCCTACGTCACCGGCACCAGCGTTCGCAAGGTCGACGACCTGGTGAAGGCCCTCGGGGCGGACACCGGGATATCGAAGTCCGAGGTGTCGAGGATCTGCGCGGATCTCGACGTCGAGGTCGCGTCCTTCGCTGACCGGGACTTGTCCGAGGACGAGTTCCCGTATGTGTTCCTCGACGCGACCTACTGCAAGGCCCGCATCGGTGGAGGGAAGGGCGGCAAGGGCTCCCGGGTCGCGTCCCAGGCGGTCGTGGTCGCGACCGGTGTTTCCGCTGACGGGAGAAGGGAAGTCCTCGGCTTCGCCGTCGGGGACAGTGAGGAGGGCGCGTTCTGGACGGCGTTACTGCGCTCGTTGAAGGCCCGCGGCCTGCACGGGGTGAAACTCGTGATCTCCGACGCCCACACCGGTCTCAAGCAGGCCATCGCGGCGGTGATGATCGGTGCCTCGTGGCAGCGCTGCCGGGTCCACTTCCTGCGCAACGTCCTGGCCCAGGTCCCCAAGGCATTGCAAGAGATGGTCGCCGCGGCGGTCCGGACGATCTTCGCCCAACCCGACGCCGAGCACGTCCGCGACCAGTTCGACGTCATCGCCACGATGCTCGGCCGCCAGTTCCCCAAGGTCGAGGCCATGCTGCGCGAGGCCGCCGATGACATCACCGCATTCGCGGACTTCCCGCCCGCGCACTGGAAGAAGATCTGGTCCACCAACCCGTTGGAGCGGGTGAACAAGGAAATCAAACGCCGCACCGACGTCGTCGGGGTCTTCCCCAACCCGAGGGCGCTGCTGCGCCTGGCCGGCGCCGTGTTGATCGAGACCCACGACGAGTGGCAGGTCTCCGACCGCCGCTACCTGTCCGAGAACTCGATGGCCCAGATCGGCGCCCTCACCCTCGACTCCAGCAAGGAGGTGGCGGTCCCCGAACTCATGGCCTCATAGTTCAACCAGCACCACCGCGAAGCCGATCACGACCGGCTCGAATTGCACCACGCGGTGGGACGTGACCATCGGGGCTGGGCTGCCTGGTCATACTGAAGCACCCCAGGTTTGATGCCGCTCCTGTCTGAGTCCAGGAGGATGTGCACCATGCCAAAGAAGATCGATTCTGAGTTGAAGTCTCGTGCCGTGAGGTTGGTCAATGAGCATCGTGGTGAGTACCCGACCGTGACGGCCGCTTGTGCTGCGGTGGCC
>Ga0209068_10000871_pt1 | contig 15462 bp, 11 predicted proteins | sample ColStrG_CSR_2012_FD_187200 | JGI IMG/M metagenome (GOLD analysis project Ga0209068, IMG submission 187200) | Freshwater sediment microbial communities in response to fracking from Pennsylvania, USA - Cold Stream Run_MetaG_CSR_2012 (SPAdes)... | ecosystem: Environmental > Aquatic > Freshwater >... | reverse complement strand
CCGTGGGTGTGCCCAGTGACGCCGTCGACGACGTGATCGAGGCCATGAAGCACACCACCATCAAGGGCAACAAGGCCAAGGTCCGCCGCGACCGCGGCCGCTGAACGCAGGTGCCTCTCCGGTCTTGCTAACCGAGCACCGCGAGCGCGTGTTTGCATCGACCCCAGAGCTGGGCCGCGAAACCATTGAATGAGAGCCACTCGTCGGGGTAGGAATACGCCGAGCCGCTGCTGGTAATGGCGACACACGTCGCGTCCAGCATCCGCTCCTGGTCGAGCCGCTTAAATGCTTCGGCGTACCGCTCCGCATAGCTCATGCCGTCAAAGCCGGAGTCGACCACCATCCCGGGAGGCACCGCCTTCCCGGCGAGAAGATGCTTGGGCTCAGTGGTCTTGGGCGTTTCCTCGACGATCATCACGTAGCCGACCCAAGGACGAATGCCTGAGACCAAGAGGCCCCGCTCGTGCGACTTCCAGACATCCGCCGCTTGACCAATTGCCTCCTCGACTCTGTTGTTGAAGTTATTCGCCAGGCGGGATCCCTGCGACTTCGCCTCGACGATCGCTAGGGCATGTCCCTTGTACTGAAGGACGACGTCCCAGGATTTCGTCTCTCGGTAATAGCCGGGCACATAAATCGTCTCCGCCTGTTCCACATCGACAGTCACCCCCGCATCCCTTACGACCTGTCGGACTAACTCCTCGAATGGCGCCATGTGTTTGCCGGCACGGACGGCTCCGTGGGTGGCCCCGGCCGATGTACCGGCCTGGTCTGCCGCCGCCTGCTGGTTCGTCTTGATCGCCCAGAACTGCGCGATGGCTCGGGCAAACTCAGCTTCGTAGTCGGGAACACCCGGAACGGTCACGCGGCGATTCTCCTATCGGCGGTTTCGGGCCGCGCACCCTTGAAGGGTGGCGCATGCTGCGTCGGACAGGCCGTACACCTTGGCCGCAATACCGGTCGCTCGGTCGACGTCACGATCATCGAACGCCTGCGCCAGTCCACGGCGCTCGGTCAGGGAGAGACGCTCGGGTTCTGGCACGCGAATGCGGCGGAGGTATTGGGCCTGGAACCGGTAGGTGCCGCCCCGCATGCGCACGCAATACGCCCCTACGAAGAGGTTCGCAACGTCCGACAGGAGAAGGCCGCCGAGGACTTCGGGGTCCCAGGCGTCGGAGACGATGAAATAGAGGTTGTGATGTGGGTAATACCGTCCGTCATCAAGAACGGGATGCGACGCCGCCTTCATGTCGGGCAATACCAGCTTGGGTCGATCGATCAAGCCATGATCGACGCGATCGATTGTTCGGAACCACGTGGCCGGGCGTTTCTTGGCAATGTGTCGAGCACGCAGTCGATCCCCGTGAGCTTCCATGTAGCCGGCCAGTCGCGGAAAGCGAACGAGGTCAACGAGCCCGTGGCGGTCCCAAGGATTGACGAGGAACCGGCCAGACCACTCGACCGCCCCGCTCGCTATGTCGGATGCGTGAAGTAGCGGAAGGAGGCGATCCTCCTCAACGACAGTGGGGTCGCTCGTAATGTAAACCTCGTCGCACCCGGTGGCGACGCCGATGCCGACTCGGGTGCCTGTGGCCTTGTCCTGGAGAGCCGGAAACCGGGCCTCGAGGTCGGCGATGAGCGCTAGCTCTGATGGCGATCCCGTCGGCCACAGATCGCGACCCTTGAACCAGCGGTCAACGCGGGTGGCCTGGTAGCTGTCATGAACGACCGTGCCGCCACGGCCGCCACGAACCCAAGATGCCAAGCGACGGGCGTCCCTCTCGCCGAAGGAGCTACTTGCGTCAACCACCGAAGCCGACGCCTGCGCCTGGTTCCGCAAGACGATGACGGCCGGGTAGGCGGCAACATCGTCTTCGAAGGCATCGACGTCGTGCATCGATATGACGGTGTCGACGGCGTAGCGCGAGCTGACGAGCTCGCGGAGGTCCGCGCCGTATTGATTGCGCATCCAGCGATCCGCGCAGATGAACCCAAGCACGCCATTCGCCCGAAGCAGGGACAGCCCCATCTCATAAAAGCCGATGTAGATGTCGGCCCGGCCACGCATAGTTGGACAGAGAACCCGATAGGCATGCATCCGGCGGTCCGTGACCGACTCGAGCCGGATATAGGGCGGATTGCCGACCACGAAATCTGCCGACTGCGGCTGATGCGGGTGGAGGAGAAAATCGCCGGTCGCGACCCAGGCGATGGCGAGCCCGTCGGCAGGTTCTTGGTCAAGTCCCGCGTCCTGAAGCTTTAGCGAGATCACCTTGCGTGCCAGCGAAGCGTTGGCGTCGAGCAGGTCATACGCACGGACCGCCTGCGTCAGTGACGCCAGTGGGCGTCCATGGTCACGGGCGGACTTGATCAGTCGATCCACGATCGGCCCTAGAAACGCGGCCGTTCCACAGGATGGCTCGACGATGGTGAGGGAACCGAGGTCCCGATCGGGGGTATATCCGACGAGGTCGAGGATGAAGTCGACGACCCAGCGCCGAGTAAAGACTTCGCCATAGTCGGCACCTGGGTCCGGCTCTAGCTGCGTGACCCCAATAGGTCCTCCGACAAGTGAGAGCTGCTGCGCTGCAGACATGGGCACCTCGGTAACGAACGTGTGTTCGATCATCCTACCGACGGTGGCGGCCGGCGCAAGGGCAAATCCCGAATCTGGCAAAAGTAGCGGAGTTGCTCTCCCCGGCCCGTGATGGGAGCGCGGCGCAGCGTATGCCACCAAGCGACACCCGACGCGGGTGCCGCCGGCCGTCGTTTCCCCGTAACAGCCCGAATGTTGACGTTTAGGCCACGCCTGACCCCTAAGGGACAGATATCTATCCGTTGACGTCAGGGCCTGAGCGGCGGGCCAAGACGATGCTGTCGGTGAGGGTGCCGCGCTGGCCGTCCGGTCCCTCAGCCTCCCGGTCGACGGTTTCGCAGCGCACGACCGACCACTGGCCGTCCGGCAACTCCAGGCTGGCCAGGACCTCCTCGGGGGTCGGGAAGTGGACGTCCGCATCGGAGTGGGAGGACCACGGTGGGAAGGCGGCGTGGCCCACGATCAGCACAGCTCCGCCCGGGGCCACGGCGGTGGCGGCGCGCTTCAGGACGCGTTCTCGGGGCAGCTCGACGGTCGAGTGCAGGTACTGCGCCGAAATGAGGTCGAACGTGCCATCGGGGAACGAATCGGCCAAGTCGTGGCACTCCCAGCCGATGGCATCACCCACCCCCGCCGCTTCGGCGTGGGCCGCGGCTCGCTCGAGGGCGATCGTCGACACATCGACGGCGGTGACCTGCCACCCCTGCTGGGCCAGCCACAACGCGTCTCCCCCTTCGCCGCAGCCCAAGTCCAGAGCGCGGCCCGGGACGAGGGCGGCCGCCTCTTGGGCCAGCACGGCGTTGACGCGACCGCTCCACACGCGTGGCCGATCACGGTAGACGGCCTCCCAGAACTCCGCCGCCTCGCCTTCAGGTGATCCGTTCGTGGCCATTCGGCACACCTCCTGCGCCCCAGGCTGACCCGAACCTCGCCCGTTCGACAACCTCGTGACGGCGGACGGGGAACCGACGACCTATCTTCAGGGCGCATGGTGGACCGGGCCAGCAGCAACCCTGCCGTGATCGACACCTCACTCGACGCCCGGGCCGTGTCGTTCGAAAGTCCCGGTGGCGAGCGAGGCGCCGGCGGGCAGGCGGCGGGCGGGCGAAAGGGCGCGCCCAACAAGCTCCTGCACGCCGACGAGCGAGTGGTGCTCGGTGACCTCGCTGGTCCCGGCATCATCCGCCACATCTGGCTGACGGTTCCGGCCGCCCCACCCGAGCAACTCCGGTCGCTCATCCTGGAGGCTTTTTACGGCGACGCCGACGAACCCAGCATCTCGGTGCCCGTCGTCGACTTCTTCGGCATCCCCCACGGGCGACCGACTTCCTACCAGTCGGAGCTCACCTCGATCCTCGAGGGTCGCGGCTTCACCTCATACGTACCCATGCCCTTCCGTGACCGCATCCGGCTGGAGCTGTGGAACAGCGCGAACGTTCGACAGCTCCTCTACTACCAGATCGACTACACGTTGCAGCCCGAGCTGGCGGAGGACCTGGGACTTCTCCATGTCACGTTCCGGCGCGAGAACCCCACCACCCTCCGTCGCGACTTCGTCATCGCCGAGGGACTCCGGGGCCCCGGGCGGTTCCTCGGCTGCAACGTCGGGGTGCGGGTCATCGACGCCGCCGATTGGTACGGCGAAGGCGAAGTCAAGGTCTACCGGGACGGCGACCGCGAGTGGCCGACGATTTGCGGCACCGGCCTCGAGGACTACGTCGGCAGTGCGTGGGGATTGGGCCGGTTCGATTCGTCCCACAGTGGCGCGCCGCTGATCGTGTCGGCCCAGGGCGATCTCCAACCGATGGGCGTCAACCCCGACCTGGTCGGGTTCTACCGCTGGCATGTCCTCGACCCGATCATGTTCGAGCGCGAGCTCACCGTCACCATCCAACAAATCGGCGCCAAGTCATTCGGCCTGGGGCAGGAAGCCGCACTCGAGGCGTACTCCGGAACGAACCCGGCCGCCGGCAACGGCTGGCTGCGAAACCTCTCGCCGGCGTTGCTGGCGTGGGGCATCGCCGAGCGGGTCGACGACTACTGCGCCACCGCCTACGTCTATTGCACCGAGCCCCAGCCCGTTCCCCGGGTAGACCCGGCGGTGGCTACCGCCGACATCGGTCGGTTCTCTTATGAACGCGCGGGGCCGATGGAACTGTTCGCCGCCGGCCTCGCTGGCCTGGCAGGCGATCTGGACTGACGGTCACGACCACCATGGCGGGGGGCGGTCGTCGGCCTTGACGTGATGATCCAAATTGGTGGTCGGGTCGCGGACCGTGTGAACGTAGAGCGGCCGCCGGCCTCGAAGTTCAGAGATTCCGGAGGTGGCGGCCCAACGCCGCAAAGTCGACAGGGGGAACCAATGCACGATCTCGTGATCAGGGGTGGACGGGTCGTCGACGGGACGGGCGCGCCGGCGCGCACCGCCGATGTGGCGGTCGTTGGCGACCAGATCGTCGAGGTCGGACACGTCGGTGAGCGCGGCCGCCACGAGATCGACGCCGACGGCGCACTCGTCGCGCCCGGCTGGGTCGACATTCACACGCACTACGACGGCCAGGCCATTTGGGATGCCGAAATGGCTCCATCGGCCCACCACGGGGTGACGACCGCGGTGATGGGCAACTGTGGCGTCGGGTTCGCTCCGGTGCGACCCGGCTCCGAGGACTTCCTGATCGAGGTCATGGAGGCCGTCGAGGACATTCCCGGCACCGCCCTGCACGAGGGCATCGACTGGCAGTGGGAAACCTTCGGCCAATACCTCGATGCACTGGCCACCAAGGCGCGCACCATCGACCTCGGCACCCAGGTACCGCACGCCGCGGTTCGCGCCTATGTGTTGGGCGACCGCGCCCACGAAGACGATCTCAGCGCCGAGGAGTACGCCCGCATCGCCGCTGTTGTCGCTGACGGGGTGCGCTCCGGGGCGCTCGGTTTCTCGACGTCGCGCACGATCCTCCATCGCTCGAAGTACGGCTATGTGCCCGGCACGTTCGCCGTCGACGACGAGCTCTCGGTCATCGCCGATGCATTGGCCGAGGTGGGTCGAGGACTCTTCCAGTTCGTCTCCGACGATCGTCCCGAACTACCCGACCGCGAGATGATGGAGGGACTGACACGACGAGGGATCGACGTCACCTACTCGATGGCGCAGTCCCCCATGGCACCCGACGCCTTCCGCCATTCGCTGGCCGACGCCGAGCGGATCAACGGGAGCGGCGGCGCTCGCATCGCCCCCCAGGTCCCGGCCCGCCCGACGGGGATGCTCTTCGGTCTCAAGAGCTCGTTCCACCCGTTCGTCGCCCACCCGACCTTCCGGGCCATGAGCGGGCTGCCCATTGGCGACGTCGTGCGCCAGCTCCGCCAGCCCGACGTCCGCGAGGCGCTCCTAGCCGAACAACCCCGCACGAAGCAACGCCCGGCCGAACATCTCGCCACCGCCTGGCACCAGATGTACCGTTTGGGCGTGGAGCCCGACTATGAGCCGACCCGCGAGTCGAGCGCCATGGCGACCGCCGAGCGCGAGGGCCGCACGCCCCAGGCCGTGGTGCTCGACTGGCTGCTCGAAGACGATGGGGACGCCCTCTTGTTCTCACCGTTGGGGAGCTACGTCGACCACGACCACGAGGCCATCCGCGAGATGATCCTGCATCCGTCGTCGATCCTCGGGCTCAGCGACGGCGGCGCCCACTGCGGACTCATCTGCGACGCGAGCTTTCCCACGTACTTGCTCACCCACTGGACCCGCGATCGCTCCCGGGGGGACCTGATCCCGATCGAGCAGGTGGTGCACAAACAGACCCAGGCCACCGCCGTCACCTACGGCATGTTCGACCGCGGCGTGCTGGCTCCAGGCATGCTGGCCGACATCAACGTGATCGACCACGAGGCGCTGCGCCTGCACCGCCCCCGCATGGTCTACGACCTGCCGGCGGGCGGCAAGCGTCTGCTGCAAGACGTGGAGGGGTACCGCCACACGGTCAAGGCCGGCGAGATCACGTTCGTCGACGGTGAGGTCACCTCGGCCCGCCCGGGGCGCACGCTGCGCGCCACCGACGACGGAGTCCTCCGTACCTGAGGTTGCGCCCCATCAGCGCGCCGAACCGACCTCGACGACGGTGCGCCCGACGGAGCGGCGATGCTCGTGGTCGTCGAGTGCCGCCGCCGCCTCGTCCAGGGTGACCACTCGCCCCACTCGGGGCCGCACGGCCTCATCATCGATCAATCGCACCAGGGCCTCGTGCACCTGGTCCCCGTCGCTTCGAGTGAACGGGTTGAATCCGAATCGACGCATCCCCGGATCCAGGTCGTCGACCCACGCGCACATCACCCCGACGATGGAGAAGTTCCCGATGCTGGCCATGCGCAAGGGCCGCCCAGTCATGCCGTTCTCGTCATCGTCGGTGAAGCCCACGGGCAGATAGCGGCCGTCACGGGCGATGCACTGCCACGAGGTGGGGACGAACGCTCCCCCGGCGAGATCGCACACCACGTTCGCCCCCACGTCGTCGGTGGCGTCCAACACGGCCTCGACGAAATTCTCGGTCGTGTGGTCGATGACCAGGTCGGCGCCCAACGAGGTACACCACTCCGCCTTCTCGGGACTGCTCACGGTGGCCAGCACCCGCGCGCCGGCGGCCACGGCCAGCTGGATCGCCGCGGTACCGAGGCCGCTCGCCCCCGAATGCACGAGCAGGGTCTCGCCCGCCGTGAGCTGGGCCCGATGGAACAGGGCCAGGTGCGTCGTGTGGAACGGCAAGAGAAACGCCGCCGCTTCGCGGTCGTCGAGGGAGGCGGGTGCAGCGAAGACTCCGTCGGCGGGGGCCACGGTGTACTCGGCGATGCCTCCCAGCGCATCCTTCGAGATGGCCACGACGCGCTGTCCGATCCACGCCTCGGCGCCCGCCCCGGCCGCCTCGACGACGCCACAGACGTCCATCCCCAACGTGAACGGCGGATCCTTGGTCACCGAGACGAGCTTGCCCCGGCAGCGGTCGATGTCATTGAAGTTGAGCGCGGCGGCCCCCACCCGGATGAGCACTTCGCCGGCCTCGGCCACCGGCACTTCGACGTCGTTGACAGCCAGCACTTCGATCGGGCTGCCGTGGCGGGTCACCTGCAACGCACGCATCACTGTCTCCTTCTCGTGGACCACCCTCGCGGTGAGCTCGACGGGTGCAACAATGCCCGAGTTCGTGGCGCAGTACCTTGCCGCTCTCTACCTTTCATCGATGACGGTCACCATGACCTGACCAAGGGGAACACATGTCCACACCGATCGACGGCTCGACGACCATCCGTGACCGCCTCGTCGAGGCCGCCGTGGCCGCCACCGGCTTCGATGATTTCGGAGCTCCCAGCTGGCAGGAAGGCCTCGATCTTTTGCTCGAGTCTCTGGCGGCAACGGCCCAGCTCAACGAGATTGGGGTCAGCGTGGCGGAGGGAGGAGTCGTCACCGATCTCTCCAATCGCCTCCGGATCGAGGAGTGGCGCACCACCCATCCGTCCGTCGCCGCCGAGAAGATCGTCCGCCCCATCATCATCGTCGGCCAACCTCGCACCGGAACGACGATCCTGCACGACCTCATGGCCCAGGACCCGGCCAATCGGGCGCCACTCAGCTGGGAGATCGAGCGACCCGTGCCCGCACCGCAGACGGCCACCTACACCACCGATCCGCGCATCGCCGAGGCCCAGGCCGGCTTCGACCTGGTCGAATCGATCATCCCCGGTTTCACGGCCTTCCACGAGCTCGGAGCCCAGCTCGCCCAAGAAGACGTTCGTATCTTCACGAGCGACTTCCGCTCGATGCAGTACTCACTGCAGTTCGAGGTACCCACCTACAACCGGTGGCTGCTCCACGAGGCCGACATGGCCCCGGCCTACCGCTGGCACCGCCGGTTCCTGCAACACCTCCAGTCGGAACACCACGCCGAGCGATGGCTGCTCAAGTCCCCGGCCCACCTCTGGAGCCTGCCGGCCCTGATGGCGGAATATCCCGACGCCATCGTGATCCAAAACCACCGCGATCCCCTCAAGGTGATCGCCTCGATCAGCGCGTTGGGGGCGAGCCTGCGGGAGATGACCACAGACTCGTTCGACGTGCGGACGCTGGCGGCGCAGTACGGCGACGACATCATGGTGGGTCTCGACCGGTCGCTGGAGGCGCGGCGCGATGGGCTCTTCGCCCCCGGCCAGGTGGTCGACGTCCGCTATCAGGACTTCCGCTCCGATCTCATCGCCACCGTGGCGCGGATCTACGACGAGATCGGCCTGGAACTCACCGCCGAGGCCGAGTCGCGGATGCGCACGTTCCTCGCCGCCCACCCCGGCGATCAGGCCGGCAGCCTCAAGCGCTACTCCTTTGCCGATACCGGACTCGATGAAGCCGCCCTACGCGAGCGGGCTCGTCCCTACCAAGAATTCTTCGACGTCGAGAGCGAGCCCATCAGCTGATCCCGAACCAGCGGGATTGATCACCGTGGCCAGCGCGTTCGCCGACAGGCTTACGGACCGAACCACCCGGAGACGTCGATGATGGCATCGGTCGTACTCGATGCGTAGAGGCCCACCGTGTTGCCGGAAGACAGGGAGGAAACGGTCATGGCGGCGCGGCTCTGACCGGCCCCTGACCAGTTCACCGAGGAAGCGTTGGGGCGCATCGTGCCCAGCGGATGGGCCGTGATGAAGCCCCCACCCGTCGTGTTGGTGGCCGTCAGGTTGTAGAGAACCGCCGCCGACGGGGCCGGCGCCAGACCGGTGAAGTCCATCGGCGCCTCGACGTCGGCGCCGATACGGGGGAAGGGCGCTCCAACGTTGCGCGAATCGGCCACCCGATGGGGCGCCACGACGGTGAAGAGCCCGTGGGTCCCGGTACCGGCGGTGAACCAACCGACCACGTCGATCACGACGTCAGTACCGGCATGGGAGTAGATGGTGACCTTCCCACCCGCGCCCAAGCCGACGAGGGCCAGGTTCGAGCGGATGTCGCCGGGACCGTTCGGGTTGGACGTGGATGCGGTTGGGCGCGGCTGGCCCGCGGGCCACACGGTGAGGAAGCCGGGCTGCGCCACGTTGGTGTAGGTGACGGTAAGCGCCGCGGCCGTGGCCCCCGCGGGAACCGCACCGATTCCGGCGACCGTGAGATCGAACTCGTCGCCACCGAGGAAGGGGGTGGCCTTGCCACCGGTCCCGGTACGCGTGTCAAGCAGACGAGCCGGGGTGGCCGCGGCCGTAAAGCGCCCATCGGTCGTCGCCCCGACGGCGGTGAAGTAGCCGGTCACGTCAGCGACTAGGTGGGTGCCGACCTGCGTGGCGAGGTTGATCTGCCCGCCTGCGTCCACCGCCACCACCACGGCATTGGCCGCCGTCTCGCCGGGCGAGGAGAGATTTACGCTCGACGTGGCCGGTTGGGCCTGGCCGGTTGTCCACGCCGTCACGAACCCGGGGCCATCGGCATTGGTGGCCGTGAGGTTGAGCGCCACCGCCTTCGCTCCGGCGGGAACACTGCCACCGGTCACCTTGACGGTGATGGCCGACCCAGCGGTGAGCTTGCCTGCCGCGACGCCGATGCCGGTGCGGGTGTCGAGCACGCGCTTGGGCTGCACGGCGTTGAACTTGGTATCAGGGATGGTGGTGGGCGGTGGCGTCGGCGAGGGACCCACGACCTTGCGCAACTGACCGCCACCGGCATACGTCGTGTAGAACAGCTCGTAGGTGCCGTCGGCTTGAAGGAACTCCATGTCGGTCGTCTGGTCCATGCCGGTGGCCAGCGTCGCTGGCGGGGCGCCCGTCTGTCCAGGTTGGGCGACGAACAACTTGCCGCAGCCAAAGTCGACGAAGAGATAGGCGCCGTCGTAGCCCGCCCACGTGCCCGAGGGCACGAACGCGCCGGCGGTGATGACATTGCAGCCGATCGAGTGGTTATAGAAGAGCACCGGATCCGTGGTGGGGGTATTGCAAGGAGCACTACTCGTTCCCGCAGCGGGACCCTCCCGACATGGCCACCCGTAGTGCGCTCCGGCGACGGCTTCGTCGACCTCTTCCCAGGTGCTCTGGCCGACGTCGTTGATCCGGAACTTCGCTCCGGGGGCGGCGTTGTCGAATCCCAGGCGGAACGGATTGCGCAACCCATCGGCCCAGATCTCACCGCAGGTCTTGTTCGCTCCCGGAGGTCCCCACGCGTTCCCGCATACGGTCGTGCCGTGCGGGTTGTCGGCCGGGATGGTGCCGTCGCGATTGATCCGCAGGATCTTGCCGTTGGGCAAGCTCATATCGGCCGGGTTGCTGTCGGGTCGACCGGCTCCCCCATCGCCCACGCTCACGTAGAGCGCTCCGTCGTTGGCGACGTGGACTTCCCCACCGTTGTGGTTCCCACCCCATTCGGGCATGTTGTCGAGCAGGACCATCTCGGTGGCGGCGCTCACCGTCGAACCCGCCACGGTGAAGCGCGACACCCGATTCTTGGCCCCTCCAGCGGCGGCGCCGGTGAGGGTGCAGCTCCCCACCTTGGCCGTATAGAAGAGGTAGATGTACCCGTTGGTCGAGAACTGCGGGTCCACGGTCACGCCCAAGAGACCCTCCTCGGCGTCGGTGCACACCTTCGCCGAGGCGACGAGATCGAGGGCTGTCGTGGCCGTCCCGTTCTGTACCAGGGCGAGCTGGCCGGTCTGGCGGGTGACGAGGAGGCGCCCGTCGGGGAGTTGCGCGACCGAAGTTGGGGTGCCCAATGCCCCGACGACCTCGGTGTCGGTGAAGCCTGACGGGAACGTCGACGCCGCCGCGGGCTGGGCCGAGACGATCGACACGAGGGCGAGACACAAGACGACGACGGCACCAGCGAAGCGGCGGGACACGACCAAAGGCTTAGCGCACTCCGGGTCCTAGGGGCGGGGCATGCCCGTTTCCGGTATCCGGCGCGGCGGGGACCATAGACTTTGGCCCGCACCGAAGCGAGGAGCCACGCTCATGCCGACCTACCGATCCGGCCTGCCCCAACTCGGAGGCGCGCTCTACCTCACTGACGCCGGGATCGAGACCGATCTCATCTTCAACAAGGGCATCGAGATCCGTGAGTTCGCCGCCCACACGCTGCTTCCCGACCCGGCGGGACGCGCCGCCCTGGTTGACTACTTCCGACGATTCCTCTCGCTCGCCCGCGACCTGGGCACCGGCTTCGTGCTCGACAGCCAAACGTGGAAGGCCCATACCCACTGGGCCGATGACCTGCAGACGACCGAGTCGGAACTGGCCCAGGCCAATCACGATGCGGTCGAGTTCATCGCCGGCATCCGGGCCGAATTCGTCGAAAATGCCGGGCCGATCGTCCTCAACGGTCTGATCGGTCCCCGAGGTGATGCGTACGCACCGGAGTCCGCCATCGCCGCCGATGAAGCAGAGAACTACCACGCCACCCAGATCGGCTGGCTGGCGGACACCGACGTCGACATGGTGACGGCGATGACGTTCACCCAGTCGACCGAGGCGATCGGGGTGGTCCGCGCCGCCGTGACGGCGGGACTGCCGATTGTCGTGTCGTTCACCGTCGAGACCGATGGTTCGTTGCCGAGCGGTGAATCCCTGGGCGCGGCCATCGAGGCCGTTGATGACGCCACCAACGGGGCCGCCGCCTACTTCATGGTCAACTGCGCGCATCCCGACCACTTCGCCCACGTTGTCGGCGACACGGTGTGGGCCCACCGTATCCGCGGGTTGCGCTGCAACGCGTCGCGCCAAAGCCACGCCGAACTCGACGAGGCGGAGGTGCTCGACGACGGCGACGCGGAGGAGCTGGCCGAGGGCTACGCCCGCCTCGTCGAAGCCATGCCGTGGGTCAACGTCTTCGGCGGATGCTGCGGCTCGGATCTGCGCCACGTGACCGCCATCGCCCAACGGGTCAGCAGCTGACCATCAACCACGGTCGACTCGGCTCGCACCCACCGCCCAGGTGGCTGACGGCCGACTCGGCGCTCACCCACTCACGATGGCCGGTAGGTTTGCAGACATGACTGTGACGGGCGCTCCTCCGGCCAACCTGCTCGATCCGGCCTGGTGGGTCGACCTCGACCGCGTGCACGAATTCTTCACCTGGGCCCGCCGGGAAGCACCGGTGTATCTCGATGCCAACGGCGTCTGGATCGTCACCCGCCACGCCGACGTCATCGACGTCGAACGCCGTAGTCGGGTGTTCTCCTCGCGAGGGGCCTACCGGGCAAACGTCAACCCCGATGAGTCGAACACCATCGCCCTCGACGACCCCGACCACCTCGAGCAGCGCCGTCTTGTCAGCCGGCGCTTCACGCCCCGGGCCGTGCAACAAGACGAGCCCTTTCTCCAGTCCCTCATCGACGAGCTGCTGGACGCTGTCGCCGCTGATGGCCAGCTCGAAGTCGTCCACGACCTTGCCGCTCAGCTTCCGTCGCGCCTCACCGCTGACTTGCTCGGCTTCCCCGAGGATCGATGGGAAGACATCAAGTCATGGTCGGAGCGGCTGATGCGCACCGACTCCATCGCCTTCGACAACGACGCATTTATGGGCGTGATGAACGCCATCATGGAGTTCAACCCGCTCCTCGTGGAGACAGCCGCCGACCGCAAGGGATGCCCCGCCGACGACCTGATCTCGGTGTGGGCCGGAGCGGACATGGATCCGATGACCATGATCCACGAGACCGGCCTGTTCATTGCTGGCGGCGCCGAGACCACGCGCACCGTGATCGCCCGCGGCCTGGCCATCCTGGCCGAGCACCCCGACCAGTGGGAGGCGGCCGCCGCGGACCCGACCCTCGTGCACGGCCTCGTCGAGGAGGTCATCCGCTGGGTGACGCCGCTCAACAACATGTTTCGGATCGTCGTCACCGATGACCACATCGGGGCACAAGCGGTGCAGGCCTCCGACCGGGTAATGCTCGCGTACCCGTCGGCCAACCGTGATGAGGCGGTGTTCGCCGACCCCTTCCGCTTCGATATCCGACGGGATCCGAACCCGCACGTCGCCTTCGGCCAAGGCACCCACTTCTGCGTCGGCGCCAACCTGGCCCGCCTCGAGCTTCGGCTGCTGTTCGGTGCTCTCACCCAACGGTGGACGAAGCTCCGCGTCGTGACGGCACCCGACATCGAGCCCAACATCTTCGCCGGCGCCGTCAGACGCTTCGACCTCGCCTTCGAACTGCGCTGACCGCTCATCGCCAAGTGACAGTCGGGGCGGTCATGGGGTCTGCGGGAGTTCCCAGGAGGCGTGGAGGGTGCACTGATGATCACGCTCCATCGTGGTCATTGTTCCGAACAAGCGGAACTCCCTCCCCCCAAGGAAAGACACGATGCACATCCTCCGCAAGACCGCCATCTCCGCCGCCGTGATCGCCGCCACCATTACCGGCGGCGCCCTGGGCGCCACCATGATCGGTACCGCCAACGCGCAGACCGCTACCACGGCGACCGCCGCAGCGTCGTCCGCGGCAACGACCGCGGCCGCACCCGCGGCCACCAACCCACCGGCGGGGCCCCATCAGGCCAACGGCAAGACCGAGGCGCTCCTGACCGGCGATGACCTGGCCAAGGCCACCGCCGCGGTGAATGCCAAGGAGCCGGGTGCCACCATCGATCGGGCCGAGACCGACGCCGACGGCGCCGTGTACGAGGCGCACATCACCAAGGCCGATGGCACCAAGGCCACCGTCAAGATGGACGCCTCCTTCACCGTCACCAGTGACGCCGCGGGCATGAACTAACCAACCTCCCCCAACCCGGCGCCCGCGTCCGCCAGTTTCGGATAGGCCCGAAGCTGGCGGACGCCCGCGCCTGCGACTATTGGCCCAGGTTGGCGATGATCTGAGGCAGCTCGACCGCGGTACGTATGCCGGGTTCGGCCTCACAGACGAAGGGGATCGCATTCACCGCCCGATTGGCGGTGAAGCCGGGCGACAGCTCCCCCATCCGCGCGAGCGGCACCGCCAGACGCAGGTCGACGTCGAGTGGGGCGTCACCATCGACGACGATCCGCCAACCCGTCGGTCGCAGATCCCAACCCGGCTCGAGATCAGTGGTGCAGTACCACGTCGCTTCGAAGCTCATCACGGTCGTGCCCCCGCGGAGACCCAAGACGAGCATTCGCTGGGCGGCCACGGTTCCGGCGTCGATGGTGCCCGCGGCGATGTCCACCGACCGCGCCGCCACGGCCAGTTCACCACTCCCTTCCACTGAATCGAGCGGCATCGAGAGCGCTTCGGCCACCGTGCGAAGAGACGGGCCGAAGCTCTGGGCACCATGAGCCCAGCGACCGGGGTCGAACGATGCCGGATCAGCCCCAAATCCCATGAGCTCGAAGAGCAGCTCGGGTGAGTCGCGTTGAGAGAGATCGGCGAACTCGTAGATCGACATCCGGTCGAGCCGCCGCTGGATCGATGTCAGGACCAGGGGAACGGCTTCGGTGATGAAGCCCGGACTGCTGCCCGTGCTGTGGATCGACGTACCCCCGGCGCGGCACGCCTCCTCCACCCGCTCACGAATAGCGGGATCGAGACTGCCGGGATGGTGGAACTCGCCTCGGGTGGTCACCACGTTCAATCCGGAGCCGAGCAGCCGGCACACCTCATCGAAGTCGCACTGGCGTGGCATGTACACCACGCAGTTGGCCTGGAGCCCGAGGATCTCATCAATCTCGGCCGTCGCCCGGACGCCCGTGGGGCCGAGCCCACACAACGCGCCGGCGTCGGTCCCGACCTTGTCGTCGGCGTAGACGAACACGCCGGCCAGGGTGAGATCGGGGTGCTCGATCACGGCCCGGAGCGACCGCGAGCCGATGTTGCCGGTGGCCCACTGCACCACGCGATATGACATCAGTTGTCGGTCTTGTCGGAGCCCGATTC
>Ga0209068_10000870_pt1 | contig 15467 bp, 13 predicted proteins | sample ColStrG_CSR_2012_FD_187200 | JGI IMG/M metagenome (GOLD analysis project Ga0209068, IMG submission 187200) | Freshwater sediment microbial communities in response to fracking from Pennsylvania, USA - Cold Stream Run_MetaG_CSR_2012 (SPAdes)... | ecosystem: Environmental > Aquatic > Freshwater >... | reverse complement strand
GATGCGCAGCGCGACCTTGTCGGCCACCAGCGTATCGAGCAACGCAGAAACGTCGGCAGCGATCACGGCGGGGTCGCCTGAGTAGTGCTCGGCCAGGGTGTCGACGACCTCCTCGAGCGTGCGCGCCTCGGCGAGCAGCGCCCACACGTCGGCGCCGGTGCCGGCAAGGATCACAGGCTCGTCGCCGTCGACCGCTAGCAACACGAAGGTTTCGAGCGTCCGGCGCTGCAGCACATGGGGCGAGCGCACAAAACGCGCCGCAACGCTCATTCGTCACCCTCCCGGTCCGCGACCACACCATCGAGGATGCCCTCCGCGCCAAGGTGACGCGTGATGGACAACAGGTCGGCGAGCACAGTGTCGCGATCCACCGCGAGCTCGGCGCTCACCTCCGTCGCCAACTCCGCGAGCGATGCTTCACCGTCGTAGAGCTGCCACAACAGCGTCGCGGTGTGGTTCAACAAGTGGAGCCGGTTCTCCCGCTCGTCGAGCAGCACCGCCTCGCCGTCGAGCACCACGGTGTGCACGTCGTCACCGCGACGCGGAGCGAAGTTCGCGTCGATCACCGGGCGCCCCGCACCTTCACCCGGCACCGACGAGCTCCTGGATACAAGACACCGCGTCTTCAAGCGTACCAACGGTGAGTCGGTAGCAGTCGCACGCCTCCACCACGATCGCGAGCTGGTCGAGGTATTCACGGCTGTGCTGGTTGAACTCGAAGGTGTTCTTCGCCAGATCGACGAGCGCCTCGGCGCGGCGGATCGGGGTGAGCCGCGTGTCGGCGCCCTCGACGTACTTCGGGAAGACGATGTAGCGGGCGTCGCACGGGCCCGACACCGCATCCGGACGGATCGAAAGCGGTGATACCTGCCACTGGTCGCGCTCGCTCTCGCCGAACGGCTCGGGTTCGAGTTCTGGGAAGAGGAACCACGAGCCTCGATCGAGCGTGATCGGTTTCGGATACGGCTCGATTCGCAGGGTTCCTGGGCGAAAAGCAACTCCCTCATCGGTGAGGTACGCGGAACCGGCGCGCACCAGTCCGCAAGTCAGCGTGCTCTTGCCCGACTCGGGATCCGCGGGCAACACGACGCCCAAACCTTGATACGACACCCCTCCTGCGTGGCACACCGGGCCGGGCCAGGACCGAACGAACTCAGTGTTCAGTCGCTGGACCAGCGCAAGCACGGCCGAATCGAGGCTCGCCGCATCGAGGACTTCCTCAGCGTTCACCGAGAAACGCCATCGAGATTCTCCGTCGACCAGGACGCGTTCGATGCGCCACTGATCGGAGACGTCTGACTCTGCACACTGCAAGACAGCGAGTAGATGGGTGAGCCCGTCAAGGACTCGCTCGTCGCTACTGAGAAGCCCGAACTGATATTCACCTGCACGCATCAAGTAACGATTGTGTCGCGTGGCGTGCGCGGGTTCAGACCCGAAGCTCCATCAGGTGCAGCAGATCACCAGATAGTAGGTGCGGGTAGCGTTGAAGAGGCCCGAGAACGCAAGCGTTGACGTCGTGGACGTGTTCGTAATCGTTGGCGTCGTCGAGCTGCAGAACGCGTTAGCTGTGTTGTAGGAAGATCCGGCCGTGAACCGGCAGGTCGACGAGTGCGTGAGCACTGCCGTCAAGGCCGTCTGGCCACACGTCGTCTCGTTCACCTGGCCCAGCAGCGTCGCATCCGCAGCGAAAGAACCCCAACCCGTCGGCGAACACCCGGTGGGCGCGGCCGCGGTACTCCCGGACTCGGCCCCACACGAGCTTGCGCCGGTGGACGAAACGGTGAATCCGTAGCATCGGCCAGGCACGGATGCTGCGGCAGCAGGCGACACAAGGCTGTCGATGATGATTGGCGCGGTCCAGGCGGCCGCGCCCGCAATTGCGGCGCCTTTGATCATCGTGCGCCGGTCGAGGCGGCGAGGACCGTCGCCTGCGTCAACGACAGGCCCCTCGATGTTGCTACCCATGACTGCACCCTCCTGGAAGGCCGCCACTCTAACCCAAGCTCGGAGAGTGATTGACCATCCTGTTCTTCGGCACGCTCCTGTTCTTCGGCACTCTTCGTGGCCGACTCAAGATGCTCTAATACCATGAATCGCCCGCCGGATGTGAACTGCTGGTGTCAGACCTCGGGCCTTTAGGTAAGTCGCGGATGGGAACGCAATGGCTCGGAGGTAGGCGAGCCGGTTTCCCCAGCCGTCGAGAACTTCAAGCGCAGCAAGGTGGCGGGTGAACATGCGCCCGCTGCCCTGATGAGCCGAGAGCAGCCGCTGCGACCGCCGATCAGGCTCGTAGTTGCGCGCCCACTTGAGCAGTGGCGTCTCCACGGTCAATGCGAGCTCGTCCCACGCCGTGACGATCGCTCGGGCGAGGATGACCTCACACTGCCAGGCCTTGGCCATCATCAGTACGTCGAGGAGATTCGGTTCCTCCCGCAGGACAATCTGGGCCACGTCGCGGAGCGCCACGAGCCTTGGGGGCCAGTCACCGATCGCCGCGGCGTAGGCGGCGTGGAGCAGCCTCGGGGGCATCGGCAGTGCAGTGAGTTCGTAACCCGCCAGCGGAAAGCGGTACGGCGGCGCGAACAGATCGTCGACCCGGATGGTGAGCCCGAACGCGCCATCGACGAACACCCGGTGGAGATCAACTTCGATGCCGTCACACTCGACCAAGACCTCCTTGCCGAAGCGACAGTCGAACCCGGGACGAAGCTCGGGTTGGGCCCGCTTCCCACGGAACTGTTGTTCGAGCACCTGCTGCGCCAGCGCGAGGTCGTCGCCGGCGACGAGGAGATCGACGTCGCCGAACACCCGGAGGTCGGCCGGCTCGTAGACGGTGTGCGCGAGGCCGACGCCTTTCAGGACCCTCGACCGGACTCCGGCGACGTTGAACGCTTCGAGCACCTGAAGAGCGAGGCGCTCGACCCGCACGACGTGCGAGGACCAGGCCTGCAACTCGGCTTCCAGCATGTCCCGCTGTGTGTCAGTCGCGGGCAGGGCTTCCGATCCAATGGCTTCGCCGAGAAGGCCGAGCACTCGGTGCGCGACGCAACTCCCGATGAGCACTCCGAAGTCATCGTCGCTCAGCGACTCGACCGGGAACGACGTGCGCGAAGGGAGACGGTAGGCCGCGACTGCTCGAAGTGTGGTGTCAGTCATCGAGCGCGATGGCGAGGGCGCTGGCCTCGGGGCGCGGCATCCTTCGGCTTCGCGCGGCGTCGCACCTCGGCGGGGTACACCGACAACAACACGAAGAAGAACGGCATCATGACCGATCGCTCACGAGCGAGAATGCCGAAGTTGCTCACGCTACCGAAGGCCAGAATGAAGACCAGCACGAAGGCGAGCGCGAGCAGCGTGTAGGGCTCGGGACGCAACCGCCGCGGGATCGACAGCAGGCGCCGCCACGACGACACACACAATCCGAGGAGGAAGAGCCCCTCGAACGACGTTGCGATCATGTCGGTGCCGTGCGCTTCGAAGAGCAACGGCCGGAACAGCACGGTGAAGACGGCGATCACGTACCCCACCGGGTTTTGGGGGTTCGGTGCAGAGAAGGCCGATCCGCCGAGTCCGGTGCGGCCGGAGAGGTCGATCGACGCCCCGCTGATGTCGTTCGCGTTCAGGAGGGTGGCGGTGCGGGTGGCCAGGACTGCGCCGAGCGCGAGCAGCACAACGAGGCCCGCGACCTTGGCCACGCTGGAAGGCGTCAACGCGCCCCGCGTGTTCTGACGCCGCCCGATGAGCAGCGCAGCCGCGAAGGCCAGCAGGAAGAGCAACGTGACGTGCGGTCGCACGAAGCTTCCTGCGAACAGACCCAACCCCAACAACAGGTAGCCACCGGGACGCCGCACCAGCACCCGGGACGCGCCCAGCGCCGCGATGCCGATCGTGAACAGCAGCCAGCAGTCCTTGCCGATGCTCGACGGCCAGAACAGCACGGTCGGCCACAGCATCACGAGCAGCGCGTACCGCCGGTGGTCGGCATTCGGCAGCGCAGTCACGAACGCTCGGTAGACGAAGTAGCAACCCAGGAAGCCGAGCCACGCGAAGAGCAGGAAGGTTGCGAACTCGTTCGAGTTGGTGAACACCTCGGCGACACCTGCGATGATGCGCATGCCGCCCGTACCAGGTACCGGGAATACGGGATCTGCATTGAAGTTGAGCTGCCGGTAGCTCTTCGCGAGCTCGCTCCCGGCGAGGTGGTAGGTCGCGCCGTCGGAGGCGTTCGTGAAGCGGTAGTAGGTCGCCGCGAAACGCAACGCCAGGCCGGTGGCGAGCAGTCCACCGATGTCGAAGCGCGTCTCGTTGCGCGACGCGAACGCGAACAACGGCGCGCTGAGCAGGAACAGCAACGGCATCGCGATCACGGCGACGCCGACTGGCTTGCCTTCGATGAGCCAGAGCCACGAGTAGAGAGCCAGCAGCGCGAGGAACAGCACGACCGCGACCACCCGCCATTGGAAGTACCGGGGCGTCGCCGCGCCGCGATCCGGGAGCTGCGCGCGGAGCGGTCGCCGCGCGGGGCGGTCGGCACCGGTGGGCGCCACCATCAGTCGGCCGCGGGCTTCTGATGCCTGGGCGCGGGCTCGGGACCGAAGAGGTCGTCCTTCTTCGCGCGCGCGCTGGTGTTCCCGTTCCCGTTCGCCGATACCGGCGGCGCCGGCGGCGCCGCCGCACGGGCATCGTCGGCTCGGCCCGGCCGGTAGTAGTAGTAGTAGTCGTTCGACGTGCCCTTGACCGCCGAGAGCACCACGCCACCGAGCGGCGCGTCGAGCCGGTTCAACAGCTCCGCCGCTCGCGAAGCGCTGTCGAAGGTCGTCTCCTCCGAGCGGGCGACGAGGACCACGAGGTCTGCAGATCCAACGAGTTCGACCGCGTCGTTGGCCGTGAGCAACGGCGCGGTGTCGAGCAGGATCACGTCGAAGCGACCCCGGGCCGCCGCGATCACCTGCCTTTGGGCTGCGACGACCTGCGATGGGTTCGCCGCCGGGTCGCTCAACACGTTGGTGACGATCTTCACGCCGCTCACCGACGTCTCGTGTACCCGGCGCGGCTCGTCGTCGACGTCGAAGTACTTGTGAATCGCAGGGCGACGGAAATCGCAGTTGACGACGAGAACCGATGAGCCCGACTCCGCGAACACTGCCGCGAGGTTCGCCGTCGTCGTGGTCTTGCCGTCAGACGGCGAGGAAGATGAGACCATGATCACGAACGGATCGTCGGTGTCGGGCTCGAACAGCTTCGTGTCACCCGTTCGGTGCAGCCCCGCCGCGCCGTGCTCGTCGAGCAGCGTCCCCCGGGCGAACAGCAACGACGAACGGACGGCGCGATATGCCTCGGCCGCGCGGGACAGCGGTGCAGTCGCGGCGACGATGTGGCCTTGGTCGCTGCGGCTGAAGCGCGGGACCTCGGCGAGTACGGGCAGGCCGAACGCGGCTTCGGCATCGGCCACCGTGCGAATCCGCCGATTGAGTCGCTCCATCAGGAGCGCCAAGCCGATGCCAGCCAACAGCCCGACCAGCGCACCGAAGATGCCGCGAGCTGCCTTGCCGTTGAACGCGGAGCTGCTCGAACTGGTGGCGATCGTGACCTGGTCCGTGGAGCCGTTGGTATTGGCACTGAGGTGGTTCTGCCCTAGCGCGCCGAGGTTGAGGCGCGAGTCGTACTCAGCCTGGTTGATCGGGATCGCCTGGGCCTTCTCGAGCACCGAGAGACGGCTCGCCGGCGGACCCGTTGCGGTGAGGTTGCCGAAATCGGTGAGCGCCTGACCCAGTTCGTTCTGCGCAGTGTTGAGCTGCGCGGCGACCACCTTGTCGGCAGGGTTCGCGGCGAGCTGCGCAGTGAGTGCGTTCACTGAGCTCGTGAGGTTGGTGATGCGGGTGCTCAGGTAGTCGCGTTGGGTGTTGTAGCGATCAGTGTCACGCTGGGCGAGACCAGCGATCAGCCCGTCGGCAAATGCGTCAGCGGTGCGCGCCGCCTCATCTCCTGCGGGTTCGGCCACCGTGATCGCCAGTGTGTTCGTCGAGCCGTTCACCGTGGTGACCAAGTGGTCGGTGAGCCCCTTCGGGTCGACGCCGAGCTTCTTGGCCACGGAGCTCGGGACGTCACCGGTGGTGGTGAGGATTGCGATCTGGTCGAGGTTCGTGAAGGCCGACTGGAAACTTCCGGAACCCTGGCTCGACGTGTCGAGCACGAGCGTGTTCGTCGCCTTGAAATACGTCTTGCTCTTGCCCGAAGCAGAGCTGGAGCTGAGCACCGTGGACAGCACACCGAGCCCGGCACCGACGGCGGCGAGAACGAGGATCAACACCCAGCGGCGCCGAAGCACCCTGACGTAGCCGAGGAGATCCATCGTGAGCGGTGCCTGTCGTTGGTGTGGTCGGTCGAGTCCCGTTCACGCAGAACGGTTCGTCAATCACGCAAAGTGGGGAGCTGATTCTACCCGCCGCCGAGGTCGCGATTTCGCGCGTGCCGGAAGGCACAGCGCTAGCGTCATCCGATCCGGATCCTGCAGGCCATCACTTCCACAGACCGCCGGGGGGCCGAGGTCTTCGCCACGTTGCTCGGCGAGGGCCTGACCGCACGAGGCCACGCCGTGGAAACCGTCGCGCTCGGGCCGGGAGGGGCCGTCAACGGGCTCGCGGTCCCGGTCCTGGGGCCTGGAGGCCTTGCATTCAAAGGGCTGCGGGCGCTCCGAGCCGCGGCGCGGGAGCATGACGTGGTCGTTGCGCACGGCTCCCGGACACTCCCGGCCTGTGCGCTCGCCCTCCCCGGCAGTGGAGCGCCGTTCGTCTATCGGAACATCGGCGATCCGCTGTACTGGTCGGCTTCGGCAGCCAAACGACTCCGGACCAGACTCCTCCTCGGCCGGGCGGCCATGGTTGTCGCGCTTGCCGACCCCGCTGCTCTGGTCCTCCACGAGCGATTCGGCGTCCGGCGGGAACGGCTCACCACGATCCCGAATGCCGCCGACGGTCGGGCCAACCGACCGGCCGACCGCGCAGCTCGGGCGCTCGCCCGGGCCCGGTTCGGGCTACCGGGCGATGACCCAGTGGTGCTCGCCATCGGCGCGCTGAACCAGGAGAAGGCCGTGACCGACGCCGTGCGGGCCGTTGAGGCGGTCGCCGGTGCACACCTGCTCATCGTCGGCGACGGTCCCGAGCGTTCCATCATCGAGGATCTCGCCCGACGCGAACTACCGGGTCGGGCGACATTCACCGGCGCGCTCGACGACCCGTCGGCCGTTTTCGACGCCGCCGACGTAGTGGTGCTTTCCAGCCTGAGCGAAGGCCTGCCTGGCGTGCTGATCGAGGCCGGCCTCCGCGGCCTGCCGGTCGCGGCCTCTGACGTCGGCTACGTCTCCGCGCTCGTAATCGACCGTGTGACCGGCGTGCTCGCGCCGCCGGGTGACCCCGCGGCGCTCGCCGAGGCGCTTCGCTCGGCACTCCAGGATCGCGAGCGGCTCGGTGCCGAGGCCCGGCGCCGCTGCCTCGCGGAGTTCGAGATCCAGCCGGTTGCAGACCGATGGGTCGAGGTGCTGACCCGCGTCGTGCGCCGCGCTAGTTGACCTGCGGTGCGGATGAACCCGGGGCTGAGACCCCCGTCGGCCCGGCGCCGTTGCCGAACACGAGGTTGTCGACCACAGTTTCCGGTGCTGGAGTGATCGCGGGCCGAACCTGGCTGTAGTAGTAGGTCCGCGACGGCGTTGTCTGGTTCGACACGAGCACAACGCCCCCGAGCGGTGCTTCCAGGCGCACGAGCGCCTCACCCGTGTGGTGCGCGTCGTCAACCTTGGTGAGCTCCGACCGCGCGACGACGAGCACGATGTCGGCGCTTGACACCAGCGCCAAGGGGTCGTTGGCCGCGAGCACCGGAGCCGTGTCGAGCAGCACGACGTCGAAGTGCTCGCGAGCGACGGCGACCACCTGCCGCTGAGCTGCGATGTACTGCGCGGGGTTGGTGTTGGGATCGGCCAACACATTGGTGACGACCTTCAGCCCTCGTACCGCCGTCGACTGCACGCGGCGGGCATGGTCTTCGAGGCCGAAGCACTTGTGGACCGTGGGTCGGCGGAAATCGCAGTTGACGACCAGGACCTTCGCCCCGCTCTCGGCGAACACCACCGCGAGGTTGGCCGTGGTCGCCGACTTGCCCTCCCCCGGAACGGCAGACGTGACCATCATCACCAGCGGCCGGTGTTCCCGCACGCCCCCGCCATTACCGTCACCCTGTTCGGGCGTGAATCCGTCGGAGCCCGTGAGCTGGAACAGGACGGAAGTCCGCACCGCGCGATACGTCTCGGCGATCGCCGACAGCGGTTGCGTGCTCGAGATCACCTCGTCGGCGGCGAGCTTCGCCGGGTATATGGGCACCTCGGCCAAGACGGGGAGCTGGTAGGCCTCCTCGGCGTCCATCCGGTTGCGGATCCGGTTGTCGAGCCGCTCACGGAGCATCGCGATCCCGATGCCCACCAGGAATCCGAGGAATGCGCCGAGCAGACCACGGGCGAATGGGCCGTTGATCGTTGAGTCCGACGCCGTGGAGATCGTCGCACCGTTCGTGCCCTGGCCACCGTCGTCGCGCAGGTTGTTCTGCCCGAGCGCGCCGAGACTCAGGCGCGAGTCGTATTCGGCCTGGCCGATCGGCAGCGCTTGCGCCTTCGTGAGCAACGACAGGCCGGTCTGCGGCGCCCCTGCGGAGATGTGCTGCTGCAACTGACCGTAGGTTGCGTAGTACTGGTTCTGCGTCGCGTCGTATTGCCTCTGAATGGTGTCGACGTCGGGTGGGCGCGGCACCTGCTGCAGCTGTCCGAGGAACGCATCGGCCTGGGCCTTGAAGTCGGAAAGCTGCTCGCTCAGCTGGTCTCGCTGGGCGTTGTACCGGGCGAGTTCCTTCGCGTTGAGGCTCGCTAGCAACTGCGTGCTGAAGGTGTCGGAGAGGTTCGTCGCCTCGTCTGGCGTCGCGGCGACTGCAGTGAGGCGAAGCGTGTTCGTGACAGGGCTGGTGACCGTCACCACGCGCTCAGCGACCTTCTGCGCGGGATCGGTGAGCCCGAGCTGTTTCACGACGGCGGCAGGCACATCGCCCGTCGTGGCGAGAATGGCCATCTGGTCGAGGTTGGTGAGCGACGGCGCATTCGAGGCACCCTCGGTACCGCTGTTGAGCACGAGCGTGTCGGTGGCCTTGTAGAAGGTCTTCGACTTGGTCGAGCTCTGCCGGAATTGGGTGGAGGCGACCCCGATGGCAGCGCCCACGACCACACACACGAGGATCACGAGCCAGCGGCGGCGGAGGATCCGGAAGTAGGAAAGAAGGTCCATCGTCCTCGGTGGCAACGGTTCCAGCAGGCAACTGGTCGACGTACTGTACCTGTCGGGTGCGGGTCCTCGCGGGGCGGGCCCAGGGCCACCTACCATCGCCACCATGCCCGGCGCCGACCAGCTGTTGCGTCGATCTCCGCTGCAGTGGTTGAGCGAGCGGCGAGCGGCCAAGCGGCTCACGGTGCTCGCCTACCACTCGATCGACGACCCGGCGACCTTTGCTCGCCATCTCGACCACCTCGCGGCCCACACTGCGCCGGTGTCGCTCACCCAGGTGGAGGCGGCTGCGCTCGCGCACACGCCGCTCCCTGCCCGGGCGGTGCTGGTCACCTTCGACGACGCGGACCGCTCCCTTGTGGAACACGGGATTCCGCTGCTCGGGGCGCGGGGCATCCCCGCGGCAGCGTTCGTGGTCGCCGGGTTGGTGGGCACCGACAAGTCGTTCTGGTGGGACGAGGTGACCGCGCTCATGGAACGTGGTCTGCGCCCGAGCAGGCAACCCGGCGGCACACCGCAGGAACTGGTGCGCGCACTCAAGCAGGTGCCCGACCCCGAGCGGCGCGCCGCAATCGACGAGCTCCGCGCCGCGGCAGGGGGCCCGGTCCGCAGCCCGGGTCGGCAACCGTCCGCCGACGATCTCCGCGCGCTCGCGGCGAATGGCATCGCGATCGGTAGCCACTCGTGGTCACACCCGTGCCTCGACATGTGTGACGACGAAGCGCTCGCCGACGAGCTCACCCGTTCACGCGCCGCCCTCGGCGAGATCCTCGGCAACCCGCCGACCGCGATCGCCTATCCCAACGGCGACCAAGACGCTCGCGTGATCGCGGCGGCGAAGCGTGCGGGCTACTCGATCGGCTTCCTCTTCGACCATCGCGCCGGCCCGCTCGACCCGCCCGACGCGATGGCGATCTCGCGGGTGCGGGTGAACTCCGACACGAACCCGGATCGCTTCGCGACGATTGTCAGTGGCTTGCACCCGACGATCCACCACGCACGCGGCCGGAGCTGATGACCCGAACCGCAGTGTCAAGCCACCTCGTGGACACGCGTAACATCGAATGATGCCGAGAATCGCACTGCGCAGGCGGAGTGGCGGTACTTCGGTTCTCGCCCTCAGTGCTCCGTTCTTCAGCGCGCAGCGGTCACGGCTGATCCGCCTGTCGATCATCTCTGTCGTCGCCGGCTTCGCCGAGGCCGGCGTCCTCGTACTGATCGCGCGGATTGCCTTCGCGCTGACCTCGGACAAGCAGCAGGTCTCCATCAGCCTCGGGCCGCTCGGCACGGAGTCGTTCGACATCGAGTTCCTTCTCGCGCTGGCGATCGCGCTCGTAGTCGTGCGCATTCTGTTGCAGGCCGCCTCGGTCGTCCTCGGCACCCGAGCGACCGCAGCCGTGGGTGAGATCACGCGAAGGAACCTGCTCACCGCGTACCTGGCCACCAGTTGGCCGCTGCAGGCTGCTCAGCGAGACGGCCGACTGCAGGAGCTGCTCACCACGTACGTCAGTGCAGTCTCGAACTCCTTCGGCGCCGTCAGCCAAGGGATCATCAACGGCTTCAACCTCACGGCGCTCCTCGTCACCGCGCTCTGGGTCAGCCCGCTTGCCTCGCTCGGCGCCGCGCTCGCCGCACTCGCGATCGGGCTGCTGCTGCGCCCATTGCGTGCGGCGGTTCGTCGGCGGTCCTCGCGAGCAGCCTCCGCGGGGCTCGATCTCGCCACGGGTGTAACCGAGCTCTCCGCCAATCTGCAGGAAGTGCGGATCTTCGGTGTCAAGCAGGCCGTCGGCGAGAGGCTCGACGTCCTGAACCGCAACAGCGCTCGCCAGACCCTCCTCACCGGCTACATAGCCAGCTCCGTCGGCGTCATCTACCAGGGTCTGGCACTTCTGCTTATCGTCGGCGCGCTCGGCATCAGCTATGCGGTGGGACTCACTGGGCTCGCGTCCCTCGGCACGATTGTGCTCATCGCACTTCGTTCGCTGAGCTACGCGCAGGCGGTTCAAGGGAGCATCCAGGTGCTCTACCAGTCGGCGCCGTATGTCGAGGCCCTAGAACAAGAGGAGGCCGCGTACCTCGGCGCGGCGGTGCAGCACGGTGGCCGAACGCTCGAGCGGATCGGGTCGCTGGCCTTCGACCGTGTCGACTTCGAGTACGAGCTGGGCCATCCCGTGCTGCGCGACATGTCCTTCGCGGCACATCCGGGCGAGATCATCGGCATCGTCGGACCATCGGGGTCCGGCAAATCCACGCTGGTGCAGCTCCTGCTCCGGCTGCGCGAGCCGAGCGCGGGCAAGTTCCTCGTCGACGGCGTCGACGCGAGAGAGTTCGCGCTCGACGACTGGTACCGAAACGTCAGCTTCGTGCCGCAGGAGCCGCGCCTCTTCGCCGGCACCATCGCCGAGAACATCCGGTTCTTCCGTGACGGCATCGACGCGGCCGCGGTCGAACGGGCGGCCCGTCTTGCCAACCTGCACGACGACATCGTCTCGCAGCCGCAGGGATACGACACACCCGTCGGCGAGCGTGGCGGCCAACTATCTGGAGGTCAGCGGCAGCGGCTCTGCATTGCCCGAGCCCTGGTCGGTGAGCCGTCCCTCATCGTCCTCGACGAGCCGACGAGCTCGCTCGACGTACGTTCCGAGGCACTCATTCGCGAGACCGTCGGCAACTTGGGCGGGAAGACAACCGTGTTCATCGTCGCCCACCGTCTCTCGACGCTGGCCGTGTGCGATCGCATCATGGCGGTGCTCGACGGCGTGCTCGAAGGGTTCGACGACCCCGCGACGCTGGAGGCGACGAACCCGTTCTACCGAGAAACCCTGAAGCTGTCGGGGCTCCGCTGATGACGGCGTTTGCACGGCAGACCAAGACGTTCAAGCAGCGAACGGCACTCGCGCTTGCACGCCACCACGACTCGCGCGTCGTGCGGCGTCTCGTCGACCTGGCGTCGTCGGTGAGCCGCTCGGCGGCGAACGACAGCGCCGACTTCGTGCACAACGGAGAAGCGCGTGTGCTCGAGATCCTCGCCACCCCCGCGCCCGTGACCGTGCTCGACGTCGGCGCGCACCACGGCGGTTGGGCGCTGGAAGTGCTCGCGCGCTTTCCTTCCGCGCGGCTCCACTGCTTCGAGATCGAGCCGCGCAACTGCGAGCGGTTGCGCGCGGCGGTCGGCTCCGACCCGCGCGTCGTCGTGGCCGGGTGCGGGCTCGCCGACGCGCCCGGCGCCATCGACGTCTGGTATGACCCCGAACACCCCGACATGACGTCGGCGTACTCGACCTGGGACACTCGTGAGTCGATCACTTGCGAAGTCACCACCGGTGACGAGTATTTGCGGTCCACCCGGATCGAGGAGGTCGACTTCCTCAAGGTCGACGTCGAAGGCGCAGACCTTGCAGTCCTCCGAGGATTTGGTGACGCGCTCACCGAGGGCCGCATAGGGGTGATCCAGTTCGAGTTCACGATGTGGGCGGCTGTGGCCCGCACGTGGCTCGGCGACTTCCACGACCTCCTAGAACCCAAGGGCTTCACCATCGGCAAGATCTTTCCGTGCGACGTCGACTTCCGCCCGTACGCCGCGGAACAGGAAGTGTTCGTGCGCGCCAACTACCTGGCCGTCCACGACTCGCGCCAGGAGTTGATCGGGAGGCTCCGACGATGACGCAGCCGCAGACCCGTCGCGAGCACTAGCCCGTGTTGGAGGGTGCGCTCCAGGGATTCGACGATCCTGCGATGCTCGAGGCGACGAACCCATTCCACCGCGAGACCTTCAAGCTCCCAGGGCTGCGCTGATTGCCGGCACTACTTCACCGCGAGGTGAGGGACTCCTTGACCACGTATGCGTCGCTGCCAGCAGAGGTCCGGATCGCCTCGGGGCGCTCTTCTCGAGCGAAGTAGTCGTGCACTGCGCGGCGACACCCGACCCAGTCGAGATAGTCGTCGATCACGAGCAGGCCGCCGACCGCCAGGAGCGGAAACAGGTGCTCGAGGCAAACCATTGTCGACTCGTACCAGTCACCGTCGAGACGCAAGACCGCGATCGGTCGCTTCTGTGCTGCCCAGGCGGGGACCGTTTCATTGAACCAACCCTGATGCACCTCGAATTTCTGCCCGGTCGAGGTCATGACGCTGCGCGCCCGCTCCACATCGGCCACAAGTCGGTCGCGCTCCATCAACTCCGCCGCGGCGACCCCGTCGCGCGTCTCGGGTTCAGGGAGACCTTCGAAACTGTCGAACAGCACCGATATCCGTCCCGGCAGCACGGTGGCGAGTGCGGCGCTCATCCCACCGTTCCACGTGCCGCACTCGACAAGGTCTCCGTCCACCTTGACGTTGCGAACCTCCCGCAAGTCCGCGACAAACCGGCGGCGAGGGATCATCGAGTAAGGCCGGAGTTTCCGGTACAGCTGATACTCCGCCGGGTAGGTGACTGCGAGCCTGACCTTGTCAGCACGGATCTTCGCCTCGTACAGCATGGAGCGAGAGCCTAGAGCCGCCACGATCGTTCGTAACATGATGACCTCACGGCACAAGGAACTCCTGGTCGCGCCTCGCTAATTCCCCGCGGCGACGGACCCGAGGGCCGCGATCGCTCACGACACTGCGTCTTGAGCGTGTATCAGTTCTCGCCGACCTTGCGGGCCGCGAGGTAGTACCACGGCTCCACCCACCACGACGTGCGGGTCGGGTATCGCGAGCCGACGCGCTCCTCCGCGTGCAGTCCGAGCCGCGCGAGCGCAGCCTCGAAGCGCTCGGGCGTGACGGCGTACATGACGTTCGCCGAGGCGGAGTCCCGCACGTACCCCTCACCGCGCCACGTCGTGCGTGACGGCAGGGCCCGCCACCACAACCGAAGTGTCGCGTACACCTGCACGAGCCGGCCTTTGAGCGCTGCCGCCAGCCCGGGACCGTGCTCAGGCACGGGGCGAAGGAGCGCTCGCGCGTTGTGCGTCGACACGATGAGCACACCGTCATCGGCAAGGACGCGGGCCATCTCGGCGATGCAGCGCTCCCGCTTCGCCTCCGGGTGCAGGTAGTCGATGCCGTTGTAGGAGAACACCACGAGGTCGAACGCGCAGGCGGCGAACTCCCCGAGCTCGGCCGCGTCACCGAGGCGCACATCGACATCGGGGTGCTGGGCGCGACAGTTGCGGACCATCGCCTCCGAGTAGTCGAGCGCCACGTAGGTGGACGCCTGCGACGCCAGCGCGTCGGTGGTGCGACCGCCTCCGACACCGAGGTCGAGGACGCGCATGCCGGGCGTGACGAGTCTTGACAATAGGTGCTCCTCGACCGGGAACAGCCCGTGGAGCTCGGTGAATTCCTGCACCACGCGGTCGCTCTCGTAGACGGCGCGGTTGTAGGCGTCGACCTCGGAGTGATCGTGCTCGGCCATCGACAACGACTGTAGAGCTCTCGGCACCGGAGCCCGGTAGCGTTCGATGATCGCTGCTGCACGCCCCGCCCCGCACGTGCTCCTCGTATCCCACGAGGCCTCCCGCTCCGGCGCGCCAAAGGTGGCGGTGGAGGTGGCCGCGGCGCTCCGCGATGCCGGCAGCGAGGTCACCACGGTGCTGCGCTGGGATGGCCCGCTGCGCGCGGAGTTCGAGGCCGCGTCGACTCGCCTCATCATGGAACCGTGGCGCCACCCTCGCGCCGCGCTGCGCAACCGATCGCAGGACTCTCGTGGCGCCACGCGCCTCGAGGAACTTGCCGCGCACCGGGTGCTGCGCAAGTACCGACCCGACGTGGTGTGGGCCAACACGGTGAAGGCCGCCGCCTACGTCCGCCCGGCCCTCGCGCTCGGAATTCCCGTGGTGCTGCACGTGCACGAGCTCGAGCCGCTCGCGTCGTCCACACTCGCTCGCTACCGCCTCACTGCGGACTACCCCGAGACGACGCTCGTGGGGTGCTCGATCGCCACGGCGGAGAACCTCGCCCGGGTGGCTAACCGGCCGCTCGGCAACGTGGTGGTGATCCCCACGGCCGTCGACGTCGAGGCGATCCGACACGAGGCCGGCGCCGCGCTCTCTCTCGAACGCACCGGCACACCATTTGTGGTCGTCGCTTGCGCGCGTGCGGACCATCGCAAGGGCACCGACGTCTGGGTGCGCGCTGCGGCCCACCTGCGCGAGATCGCGGTAC
>Ga0209068_10000869_pt1 | contig 15470 bp, 27 predicted proteins | sample ColStrG_CSR_2012_FD_187200 | JGI IMG/M metagenome (GOLD analysis project Ga0209068, IMG submission 187200) | Freshwater sediment microbial communities in response to fracking from Pennsylvania, USA - Cold Stream Run_MetaG_CSR_2012 (SPAdes)... | ecosystem: Environmental > Aquatic > Freshwater >... | reverse complement strand
GAGATAGGCCAAAAAACCGCTGTCCTGCGGCCCCGGAGCAGATCCTACGGAGGACCAACCATCACCAGGGTGCAGCAGGGCAAAAGTAAAAGTACCGTTAGGCTCAGTGGCTATTGTAACCTTTTTTTGCGGCTCATTAAAAAAATGGACTTCATACACACCCTTGCTCTTGTTGCGCTCTATCATGTTCACATTGTCTATGAACAGGCGCATGGCATCTTCCGGGTCCTCTTCATAGAAAAGGATCCTTCCTTTTTTCACTTGCTCAAAAACGGCGCAAACAGGATACTTTTTGTAAGTTTTAAACTTAGCAATAGTTTCCTCTTTGCCAATTACATCAGCTGCCATTACCTTGCCCTGTTTTGTACGGGTGCCAACCCGCCTTTGTTCTTGTCAATCAATAACCCATCCTTGGTTGTCCAGGTATACCATACGCCCAGCACTATTGCCAGCGGCGTAGTATTTGCCAGGCCACCGGGACTGATATTTATAAACGACTTTTGCCATTGCACATACATGTCCTTGTACGGGAACAGGTGCCTAACGAAACTGCTGTTATTTGTAGCCACATTCTGCAGCCGGCGTAGCTGCGTAAGGCCTATGCCCTGCTGTGTCTGCAATGTGCCCTGGAATTGGCCTGCCTTTCCCTTCAGGCCCGTAATATCATCCGGGTCATTTGTTTCAAGAACAATTGATACCAGGTTGGCCTGGTTATCGGGCAACAATGCAACATTGCCGGGATAGCATGTAGCAAGGTCGCTTGCCAGCAGCGCTTCAATATGCTGCACGCGTGCATACCTTATCTTGGGCTGGTCATCCCAGGTAAACTGTGTATCCAGGTTGCCGGGGCCGGCCTTGCCGGGCACGGTAAAGATTACTTGCGTATAATAGCTTGCACCGTTATGCATAAGAGTATATTAAGGCCCCGGGACCATGGCCCCGGGACCGGTTAAAAATTAGTTCCCCTGTTTCATCGATGGGGCATTGTTCATTATGCCAGAAGCATTTTGAGCCAGCCAGCCAAACTCTTTGAGCACAATACGGTAATTGAGCGTTCCCAACACTATTGAGTTGAAATTGCTGCCATAGTTAATTTGGGTCTGGTTGTCGCTGCTTCCGTTCAGGATCCAGTTGGGCTCAATAACATACTTGCCGTCATTCTGCAGGTCCACCTGGTCCCAGAATATAGAGCCGGCTATAGGGTTGGCCGGTTCCTGGGTTTGTGGAATATACAGGTGATTGCTCAGGTCGTGTGCAGGCGTTATTATTTCCCCGCCGATACTGAATTTGAGATTACCTGCAGTCCACAGGCCTACCAGTGTGGCCAGGTTGGAGGCGCCGGCGCCAAAGAACTGGGCCGATGGGAACGTCATGAGCTGGTTGACGAATGAGCCACCGCCCGGTGATACCGGCCTGATATAAAAACCAAGGGCATATGTAAAGAATACGTCGTTGATCTTCAGGCGCTGCTCATCAGGGAACAGCGTCGCTGTAGCACCAGGAGCTGGTGTATTCGGCGTGCCTTCCTTCATGTTGAGGTCGTAGCTGTTGTTTGTAGGAGCCAGCTGTACCTCTGAGCACAGGAAGCTGTCAGCCATACGAATATTTGGCGTTTTTGTGACCAACGATCGCGGGATATCATTTACCACAAATTGATTGCCGGCTTCAAGCATCATTTTAGCCTTGTTGTACGATTGCCTCTTGGCATATTCGTATTTGGTCTCTGCCATAAAAAGAAATTATAAAAAGTTAATAAAAGTGCTCCCAAACACTATCAGGGCACGTTTTTTTGATTAAATAAATCCGTTGCCGGCTACTGTATTCATGTTATCTAACCCGGCAACCATCTGCATGTTATTGAAGCCATTTACAGGGAACTCAATGGTCTCCCGGGTATCACCTGGACCAGCCACCCCGTCAAACAGGCCAGCCATCATGTTCTCCACACCGTGGATGATACCCACGTCATGTACCAGGTGCACGGCGCTAACGGTTATAACACCGTTGGCTGCTCCCTGCATAAAAGGACCTTTAAAATGGTGCTTCCCAAATACGCCGGCACCTATGCCCAGGAGTGCCACTATTTTGGGATTAAATTGCGTGGCCTGGCGCTGCACTGCTGTAGCCAGTACTGCACCTGCAGCCATGCCCAGCACATCTTCCATTGTACCCATCATACCACCGGGTAGTCCACTCATTTTGCGTCGGCGGGTGGTACTGCGCCTTTTTACTGGATGTTTTTTTCTTTTTGCCATAATGAGCGTTGTTAAAATGAAAAAATAAAAATTTATATAGAGCGCTTGAGCGCCGTTACATGCTGTTTTGAAGCCTTTAAGGCATTTTTATACTTTACGATATCGCGCCTGATTGCTGCCTTTTCTGCTGCCTTCAGCAGTTTCTGCTTCAGCTTTTCAGCCAGGATCTTTATGTGCCCTTCCATGGTGCGCTGCTGTACCAGCTCACTGTTTATTTTTGTCAGGCTCAGGGAGCCTATGCCGCCTATTTTTAAAGTTACTCCCCCACCCTTCTTGGTACGGATAATGGTTTTTACCTTGCGCGGTGCCTTGGCCGGTGCAGCTCTTTTTGCTGCTGTCTTTTTAGGTGCCGCGCGTTTTTTCTTGCCTACCTTGGCAGCAGCAGCGCGTTTCTTTACGGCCGGTTTTCGGGCTGCAGCTTTTTTTGCCGGCGCTTTCTTGCCGGTGCGCAATTCAGCAGCGGCCTGCTTGATGCACATCTTCCATTCCTTGCCCGGATGTGCCTTGCGGATAGCCTTCGCCCTGGTTGTGATCTTCTTTAGTATATCACTCATCGTCTGCCTTTTTTAGGGTGCAATAATTTGGGTACGAATATAAATGCAGCGATAGCTACGGCGCCGCCGATAAACCAATACTTATGGTCTGAGACAAACTCAGTAAATTTTGTAAACACTTCATTGACCTTGTCCATGGCCGTGCCGGCATTTTTATCTGCAGCTCCACCGGTATCAACGTCGGTACTGCTTGCCGGCGCTACGTCTGTATTGGTAGCTCCTTCATGATTGCTGGCACCGGGCACGGTCTTGTCATCAACCTTGAGCGACTGATTGCCCTGGGCATCGGTTTCTACCTTGCCCTTGCCATCACCGCCGGCTGCAACATCCTTGTTGTGCTCGTCTGCTACCTGATCAGCGGCTGCGTTGGCTTCCTGGTCTACCTTTGAGGTATCCACATGAAAGCTTTTGAGAATGCCGGCAAGAGCGGTAAGTATGGGTGCAGCTGCTGCTATTATTGCGGCTGCAGCCACGGCGCCCATGGTTGCATACTCTTCATAATCCATGCCGTGCATATACTGTATGTCCTCTATCCCGGATATCACATCTTCAAACCCGCCTATATAGCCATCTTCTACCCCTGAGTAGCTATAGTAGCCGCTTACATGCTGTGATTGCTTGTGCAGCTTGTTGTGGGTGCTTACGCCGTTTTTGATGGACTGCAATAAATTTTTTGGATTGCCCCCAAGATCCTTCCACTTCCGGGATAGCTTTTTCCAGCCCTCGCTGTTCTGGTCCTTGGCCGCGTGTTTCCACATGGCCACGCCCAGGTTAAAGACATTCCCCTTGGTAAGGAGCAAGAACGCATTGCGGGAAGTATAGAGGCTGTACTTCAGTGCCGTGCGTTTGCCGGCCTTCAGGGTGTTCTGAAGCTTGTCCTCTGCTTTGTGCTGCAATTTTTTAAGCTTTTCCTTGCCATGGCCATGCTTGCCTACCCCGTTCATTTCATCCAGCCAGTGGGCGCCGGGCATGTGCACCGGTATATGGTGCGGCATATGGTGGTGGAAATGGTGCCGGGTAGTCTGTGGATTGTGGTGGCCGTTGCGGTCGGGTGTAAGCCGGCCTACCCCACCGCCATCGAGCCAGTGGCCGGTAACTGTGTTCAGGTTATTGAGGCCGGTAACCGTGTTGAGGTTATTGAGGCCGGTAACCCGGTATAATTGCCCGATACTTGATGAAGTGCTCATAGGCGGTAGTTTGTCCACTTTATAAGTGGGAATTAAAGATCTTGAATCATAGCCACCGGATCCGGGAACAGGATCCACCCAAATTTCCTTGCCGTTGTGGACCACCACGGCAAAAACATGCTTCAGCTCCTTTTTTTTCGGGTGATATCCCGCGAAGCGGTAAAAGGCCCTGATAGGATAGCCAAGCCTTGCAAGGGCCTCACAGGTGCCTACAATGTAGCTTGCCATGTGCTTGCAGTCAGCGCCGTACTGGTGGCGCTCCGTAAGTATGGCCGTGGGGCTCTTGGTAGTCTGTTCCAGGGTGTCCTCTTCCTTGTAGGGCACGGAAACATATAAAAAGTCATAAAGCCCGCGAACGGTTGCCGGCACATTGCCATGCCAGTGCTGTATGCACATCTTGTCGTAATAGCTCTTGAACGCGCGATGTGCCTTTTCTATTTCCCTTTCGATATCGAATGTCGTCTGCCGGCTCTTTATGAGCCTGGCCTTACCCTGGTAAGGCGGCAACACTTCCAATATGTCGTTAGGGTGTGGCATGTTACGCTAGTTGGTAGCTTTCGTTAACGGGATAGGGTACATTGTCAATGTTGATGGTGCCGGTAAACTGCAGTACCTGGTTCTTCATCTTGCCTGATATCAGGTTGTTGAAATACGCAAGTACCTGGATAAATCGGAGCTTCACGACTATGGGAAATTTTGTTTCTGATACCGGCTGTATCACAGCCGTGCCGTACCGGGCAACATTGCCTACCTTCAGCCGGCCCGTGCTGGAGCTGTTGATCCACACCTCCCCTACTATCGCCTTTATCACCATCGGGTAACTGTTTGGATTTTGGATATACACATCCATGTCCACATTGTCCCCTGACAGCTTCACCTTGATGATGTTGAAGCGGAAACGCGCCACATACCTTTCGGCCTTTACTGCCTTGCTTGCCGGCGCTATTACCTTTTTGTAAACCCACCAGGCCACGCCTGCCCCTGCCAGCCACCAAATGCCGGTATTGCGTTCTGAAATGACAAGGGAGTTGGGCGCCATGTGCTACAGGTCCTCTTTTTTGCTGTAGAAGATCGTGGCCATGTAGGTAAGCACTGCACCGTTCAGGAAGGTGCTTGTCGGTGATACGCTTACTGATCCAGGAACAACCGTGCCAGGAGTGAGCAATAACTCTATAGCTGTCTTTATTGCAGCATCCAGTAAAGCGGTTGATGTAACGTTGGTGACCGTCTGAATGAGCGGCACCGTGTAGGTTGAAGCCATAAAAAAAATATTAAGAGGTTAAGAAAATGAAAAAAAAACTAGCCTGGCATAACGAACAATACCAGGCTAGGGGTATCCCACCCTATGCCTGTTAGGGCAATGCGTTTGTATCCGGTTCTGGATCCGGTGTTTGTTCCGGGTCCGGTGTTTGTTCCGGTTCGAAAGAAAAACAGTCAATAAGAATTGAAAACTGCGCGGCTGCCTTGGTTGAAAAATCTATCTCACGGGCTATCACGTCTTGATCTTCAACCGAATGCGCAAATGATGATATGCGCGCAATGAATATTTTTTCAGCAAGATTGCGGAATGCCTGGTTAGGATCAGGCGTATTCAGGGCCTTTATTTTTTGGATAAAGTCATCAAAGGACATACCCAGGTTATCCTGCATCCATTTTTGGAAGTTAAAGGGTTTTGGTTCCGGGAAGTGGGGAAAATCGGGAACCGGCGGATATAACCTTATCTCACTTTCGGTAAAACCTTTTAAAAATTCATCGAAATCAAGGCCAGGGTTGTGGATGGACCAGTTATACATTTCAAAGAGGCACTCATCAGGAGATTTAACCGGAAATAAACGGAGCTTCGGACTGCCATAGATCGTATCATAATCTTCCAGGAAAGGACCTTCTTTTTTTACCGCTCTTTTTGGTTGAGCTGCTTTTTTTGCACCGGGTGCAGCTTTTTCATTGATACTTTTTGCCATAAAAAGGTATTAAGCGTTGAGGAAACGCCCTAATATGGCAAGTGTGGGATACGATAAAAGTATGATATTATTCTGAAAAAGCAAATTATTTCACTTCCTCATACTCAATATCAATGATTTCAGGGTCTTTTTTGGGCATTGTGCGCTGCTCATAGGGGATATCAGCCACTGCCAGCAGCAGAAAGTGCGCTGAAGCCTTGGCCAGTGGCCGGTAGCGCTTCCTAAAAGCGACATCAACAATCATATTAGCAAATTCTTGCATAGTAAGCGGTGGTATTGGTTTTTTGGGTGCCATCTTCAAAAAAATTTGTGATAAAGATAGTAAAAAATACATAATTTTGTGGCGAACAAAATCTATATAATGCGAAAAGAACAAAAAAGCACTATTGTGCTGCCACAACTGCGTGACATCACGCTGATACAGCCCACCCGGGTTACTTACGCGAAAAAAGCCTACAACAACATCCATAACAAGCTGCTCACGTATGTGATCTATGAGCTGCAGGAGCACATCAGGCGTACCAAGGCAGGTGAACAGATACACCAGCTTGACATTTTTAAGGCCAATCCAGCCCTTATTGAGGTAAACCTGTGCATGGATCACGTTGGGCGCCCGGACCAGTACAATTACATCCGCAAATGCGCCATTGCCATGTGTGGCATCGTTATAAAGATTGATGATCTCGAAAAAAAGGAGGTCATGCATACCGGTTTGTTTGCCGCGGTCATAGAAAAGGAGCCCGGGACAAGAACAAACATACTGAGGATTCAGATCAGGGAAGAGATAGCCAAGCTATTGATAAAGCTGGACTGGTTCCCTGAGCGCCACGGGCAACAAGCCCACGCCGGAAACTTCACAGAATATCAACTAAGGCCGCTGCACATGTTCAAGAACAAGTACAGCGATCCGGTTTACAAACTGATATCTTCCTGGAAGGATAAAGTTAAATTCTGCATCAAGATTGAAGATTTCAAGGCGATCCTGGGCATCAAGCCGGAACAGTATACCAACTATGCCCACTTTAAGAAGCGCGTACTGTTGCCGGTACAGGCAGAGCTGCGCGCACATGCCGACTGCTGGTTCAATGTAGGGAGCCGGGAATTTGAGACAGTGAAGCAAAAAAAAGTAACGCACCTCAATTTTGTGGTCATGAGTGAAGACTCAGAGATAACACTAGCGAAGCAGAAAGAGATCTGCAAGGTGTATATACGCGATACTTTCCGCATGAGCGTAGGGTACATGAAAGAACTGGAGCCAATGTTCGACGGTGCCACATTGCCAACTATACGCGCCATCATGGACAAGGCACACGATCTGAAATTGAGGTACGACCAGGAAAAGAAAAACATAAACAATATGCAGGCATGGGTATTGCGTGCACTTAAAAACAGATTTGCAACGGTTTAACCGCATTTTTTCGCATTATTTTGGTTGAACACTGCAATCCCGCTTTCGAGCGGGATTTTTTTTGCCCAAAAAATAGTTGTTAAAGTGTTACAATAGCGTGTTTTAGTTGATAATCTGTCCCAAATTAGTTGATAATCTGTGATAGTTAGTTGATAATTTGTTCGAAACAGTTGATAATTTGACACAATCAATCCTCTGAAACGCAAGCCTGTATTGCTTATCCCGGTTCCTACTAGTATTCTACGATTATTACTACAATTTATCTACTCAAAAAAAGGAATAGGCATCCATGAAAAACATGGACAATTTGGCAGGTTGGAGAGGGGAAATCTCCTGAAATTGCAAGATTTTTTGCCGCGCGGAATTTTTAGTTGATGATTTGACACAATAGAGATGTATAGTTTGTGTCTATATAGTTAAGTGATTGAAAGACTTAACGATGTGGCGTATTTATTTTTTGAGTATGGAATAAAAAAACGCTCCTGGTACATTACCAGGAGCGTGAGCAGGAGAGCAACCCCTACCCTGTTGTTGAAAGCAAACCAAAACTATTTTTCATAAAGACGTTTCAGAAACACGTCGCCAATGATCACACACGGCTCTTCCCTTGTAGGAGAGCCTAACGACGTTGTGCCTACTACAATTGCTGATATATCACTATCTATGTTATCGTGGCTGTCCCACACTGTAACAGGTAAATTTCCATATATCCTACGTATCTCCTGCAGGCGTTGAATAACACCATCTATAGCGTATATCATAACTATTTTTTAAGGATATGCTGTAAACGGCCTTTGTTTTTGACCGGTCCTATTTTTACATCAGATTTTAATCTAAGGCGCTTGCCTTCACACAATGCCTGGAAGGGAGTAATACCGTGCTCCCTGGCAAAGACAGCATCGTAAAATCTGGACCCGTCAAAATTTGCGTACTTCATAATATTTGCCTGGACCCGGATTTAAAATCTGCTCTTTTTACTTTTCAACTACTTTTTTTTTTCATCTTCAATTTTAAACGGATCTTTATGCATGTACATTACATAGAGGTTGCGCTCATTGTCTATGTGGACTATCATTACATCGCTGTTGGCGGGATCTTCCAGGATATCACGCATATCGTTGGTTGCGTCCGACTCGAAAATTTTTTTGAATTTGGTTTTAAAGCGGCTGCTGCCGGCACCTTGGTCCATGAGCTCTTCTATACGTTCTGCTTTCCAGTCATTTTGCCGTTTCAAGCGCTTGTATTTTCTAAAAAATATTATCATCAGAATTGCCACCCATAGGCAGACAATATTTTGTATGAACTGCAATAAATCTCTGTGATCGCGTAAGAACTGTATCATAATTTATTGTTTTGATGTTTCAGGAAATGGCCCAAAAATAGGATGTTCTGTTTTAAAAAGCCGTAACACGCGCTCCTGTGTTTCCAGGTTATAATAACCGGTATAGTAGCCAATGTTTTGCAGGCATATACTACGTGCCGTATTACCGGCTGTAAATTCATTTTTAAATTGTTCCTGGTACTCAATATATGCTTCCAGGTACTGTTGTGCATCTGCCTCGTCTGTTATCTCCATTGCGGGATCCAGGCATTCGCCGATCGTCAGCAGCTCTTTATTTTCAGGATTAAATTTTGTCCATGTCGTTGTTTTTTTTTTCTTTAAAAAATCTGTGATAAAAAACATTGCCGTGCAAAACAGCAGTATCCCGAACACCCATGGCGCTACATCCTGCATTGATAGATCTTGTGCTTTCATCTCTTTTTATTTATGTCTTGATCATTGATGTAACGACCGATTTGTAAAAAGCAAAAAAATAGAATTATAATAGCAGGTATGACAGTGCATAATATGAATGCTGCTATCCACCAAAAATTCTGAACGCTCTGTAAAAATTCTGCTTTTGTCATTTTACGAAATTTTCTCTTTCCATTAAAAATTTGTCCCATTGTCTTTTGGATACGCATACCTCGTTATATCTCGATACCAGGGCTCCCACTTTCATCTGTTGCTCATCAGTCAATCTGATAAGTACATCAATTAAGTATTCCGGCAAATCCTTTTCCCGGCACCAAATGCTGTATTGTCGAAAGAGTTCTGGATCCAGTCCACTTGCCAGCATCACTACTTCATTCTGTACCTGATATCTGTAGGATATTTTTTTAGGATATTTTTTGCGCAACAAATCATAAAAAAAAGAGCACGTATAAATTACTACAGTTAATGCCAGTCCTGTTAAAAAAAGAGTAAAATCCATCATTGTAAATTTACCTGCGTTAAGAATGCACTGCCCAGGTATTCACCGGTAGTGGAATAGACTTCCTTATAAAATAAATGGTCGTGGATCTGCACGGTACAGTCATTGACGGCCAGGTCCTGCACCACCTGGAACAATGCCCCATTTTTACTTACCAGCTGCTCCCTGAGCGCCTTGTATATGGCCGCGTCCGTGGGCTTGGTAACATAGGCCGCTGCTGCCAGTATGGCCATAAACGAAAGGAATGAAAATAGCTGCTTCATAACGTTGCATATTTTATTGAAATTGCCAACCAATATTTAGTGCCCTCCGGGGACATGCTCCAATTGAATGCCTGATAAAGGGCTGTCACAAAAGAAGAGTTCATGCAGTATTTATCTTCCCACCACATGTTTGTTAACGCTTTCTCCCTTACCTCCGTGTCAGGTATGAGCTGCAGCCACTGTTCTATTGTTTTCATTTCCAATATTTTATTTTTTAAACCACCCAAAATTTTTTTCATGAACACCTTTTACAGAAATAGTATCGTAAGGCAAGTGTCTATTTACGACTGAAATGCCCGTACATAGCACGAGCGCATAGAAGGTCGGATCGTCTTTTATCGGCATATCAAATTCAACCGAAAATTCAACCGTTTTAGGAGATTCATTTTCAATTATTGAAGCGCCAATAATGAAGTAATGCATAATAAATGTTCTCTTGCTCATGATATAAATTCTTTTTTTAGTGCCTTGTATTGTTCGTGGAAGCCACAAAATTTTACATACTCTTCTTTACACAGCCATTGCATTGACATGAACGTAGGGAAAGAAGGATCTCCCATAGTGTTCTGCTTGTCCAGGTACTCATAAAGCAAAACAACTTCGCCCGACTTCATTTTATCGAAGAGAGGATCGTCACGGTCCATGAATGTAAGGATAAAAAATACCCTATCGATATTATTCTCATTACATTGCCGGTCTGTCCATACCTTGCCGTCATATACATCTATTGCGAGCTGCTTTAATTCCTGGTCCGTCATAAAATCTTATTTGCAGTTAAAATATGCTGTGGATCAGTGAGCACCCGGAATGCTGCCACCTGCAGCGCCTCGTGCAGCACCGTGCTGGCACTCTTGCCGGTAACATCACATATATGCCTGAGCGTATAAAAATAACCCTCAGTGCACCGGTAATTGATATGCCTGTTCATCACGTAGTTGTTGCCGGCATTGGCCGCTCCCCTGGGCCGGCCCGTTGGCTGATTCCTGGTATAGCGCTTGTCGTCTTTTTTGGGTATGGCCATTAATTAAGATAAAGACTTAAAATAAACAGTATTGTTGAGATTGCTGCCAATTATTGTGAACCTCGACTTACCATCAGTCGAGATTAATTTATCAAGCTGCAGCATTACTTCCGTGGCTTCCTGTTCAGTAAGGCACATGGCATGTTCCAACTGTTGTGTAAATACCGGCCTGGTTGGATATCCACCATCCGTACCTGGCATCCGCGACAAATAAAAATGCTGTTCATAATCAATAATTGTTGGCATGTTCATTAACTGAACGCCTGTAGTCCTGAATGTCGTGCACATGATGTAGCACGGTATTTGTAGCTCTTTCATATTTTAAAAGGATTTCTTAACAATACCAAATTTAGGCTTATCATACTCACTGTTCATCCGGTCCAGTACCTGCTTGGCCGCGTCCATGTCCGTGTACGATGCTGAATGTTCCATCTGCCTGGTAAACAGCGGCCTGCCATCCATGTCTATTATGGTCAGGTACATAAACTCTATGTACTTGGCTGATACGCCCTCTGTTACTTCTATTCCTGATAGCCTGGGCCTCAGGCACATTATTGTGTACATAAGCTATCCTTTTAATGCATTTTCCCGAGTTTCGATTATACATTTGATTGCGGTATCATGGCTATAGCAGACAAGGCCATCGAGGTATCTTCTTAAAAAAGGATGATCCATTTTAAATAATTCAAATTCTAATTTCTGCCTTTTGATATCAGTAACGATTTTTTCAAGCATCCTATCTTCAATCTGTTGCGGCGTAAGTATGTCCATAATGCTACTTTTTTAATATTTTATCAAGTTCAGAAAATAACGCCTCATCTTCCGGTGGTGAAACGCATTGCTTGGGCCGTAATTCATAATAAACAGTATCGCGGCCTTGTTTTTGCGCAATTTCATTCATATAAACTATTTTATGGAGCTCATACACCTTTTTTAGATCTTCCATTTTATCCTGGATAATATTGTCACCGGAATAATCCTGAGAAAAATGGTTCATAAACTCCCAAACGCTGCTGTAATGCTTGTAAGTGAGCGTCATGAAATTTTTACTTGGCCAATGTACCAGCTCGATCTCTGTTAAGTACTGCATAATGCTATTATTTGTACTACAAATATTGCACTAATTCCTGAAATAGCAAAAAAAATTATTAAAAAACGCGCAAAAACGAAAAGCAGCCATAGCAGCGGCTTTCATTGCGCCCTGGTAGGATGTTCCCCGGTTGCGCATCCGGGGGCCTGTTCCATAACACCGAATATGTTAATCAGGCATTAAATGCAATACATTTATTAGCCCGTTATTTCGGATAAGTTACCCTCGTAAATACTAATAATTTGCCCAGCTACCTGCCTGGTGGTCTGGGTAGTCTTGCTGTAATGGTCTATGGCCGCGATCACATTGCACACAATAACACTGGCATAGCTGTCTGAGCTGTCGGCAAGCAGGTCCACCGTCTGCCATACCTGGTAGAATGCCAGCGCGTCCCGGCTGTGCAGGTTCCAGGTATACCGTTTCTTGGCCGTGGCCGCCGGCGCCACCCTATTGTATATCCTGAGCAGATGGTAATACTGAAATACCATGTGCTCAAATAGCAGGTCCTCATGTTCATTGGCCGGCTCATAAAGGGGAATATACTTGCCGTATACCTTCAGCAATTCCCTGAGCTCCGATATCGTCAATTTGATTTTTATCATGGCGACATGTATATTTTTCAGACAAATATACTACTTTTGTAACCGCGAGATAGAGCAGCGGTAGCTCGGCGGGCTCATAACCCGTAGGTCACGGGTTCGATCCCCGTTCTCGCAACAACAAAGGCGCCCGTGTGGCGCCTTACTTTATGAAAAAAGATAATCAGCACTATTTAGCCTCGTCCTCTAGCTGCCAGGCAATAGCCTTTACAATGTTGTACACATCTTTATCAGTAGGCTCATAGTTCTTACCCTTCTTTTTAAGCAGCTTCTTTATCTCCCCTGGTATGAGCTCATGCACCTGTTCCAGTGTGCCCATGGCAATCAGCCCGCCATGTGCTATGGTGTAATCCTTGCCCTTTATATGTATGGTAGTTGTAGCCTGCATCTTACTCTGTAATTCTGTTGTACAAATATACACCGCTTAGCCCTATCAATCCCCATCCCCACCACGGTATGCCGTCTTTAGATTTTGCTTTGGCCGCGTCCTTTTCGGCCTTGTCCTTTTCGGCCTTGTTCTGGTAATTATTGTAGTTGGTATCCAGGTCGTGGGTCATTTTTAAAAGCCTTTTATTCGCCGTCTGCAGTTCCCTTAGATAAACAGCAGGATCTTCTTCATAATAGCCATTTGCGTGCAGCCTGTTGTTATAGTCTACCATACTTGCAGCCCCTGAAGGATTGGCCCCCTTTGTGAGCTCGTGCGCCATTGCATGTGCCCAATCCTTCCAGGTATCAAATATGGCATAGCCATTGGGTCCCAGCCTGGCATTTCGTTGGCCGGCAAATTTTATGCCGCTGGCATTGTTGTAACGCTTGTATCCGTTATTGGTCCAGCCTTCAGTTTCTGCATAGCATTGCGCCACTGCATAGCCCAGTGCCGGCTGCTGTATACCTTCTGCCTGCAGCAATAAATAAATATTGTGGGCAATGTTGTATTTGGGTACATCTACCGTTTTCTGCAGCGCAACATTTTTTAGCTGGATCTGATTTTTAATCGGTTTGACGGGCGTGTCTTTATTCCAGTCGAAGTTAACCCCCTCCGGTAATTTGTTGGACTTGCCAACCGTGCTATAGTCTAACCAGTGCCCCATATTTTACCCCACTAAAAACCAGTTCCAGGAATAAGTAGTATTCGGTGCCAGCGGCACCGCATTGCTTGTCATTGTCCACGCCGTAGTCGTGGCCGCGTTGTAGTTGGCAAACGGCTGTGCGCCGGCTGCTGTCAGTTGTGCCGTTATCTGTGTTACCGCGTCGATAAATACATGTGGTACATTGCTGAATGGCGTTGCTATGGTAAATGACATTATTGCGGCAAATGCCGTTGGTATGCCGCCTGGCAGGCCACCGGTAGTGAGCACTATATGCCCTGCAGTATCAGTGGCATTGCTCAGTGTGAGCACACGGCCCGTAACGCCGGCTCCTGGTCCCAGTACTGCAGTAGGTGCAGCGCCCACGGTCTGTTTTAAATGCGGCTGCAGGAATGCAGCCGGCACTGCCGGTATATCGCTCAGGTGTGCAATTATGCCGTCAGAGTCCTGGAGCTGGTGCCGCCGGTTGCCGGTAAGCGCTGCACGGCTGGTGATAAAGTTATAGAGCCCATTAAAAGGATCTGTTCCAATGCCTATGCCAGGAAAGCCGGCAATGGCCGAATAAGATATCAGCCACCGCTGTGCAGCTGCACCGTCATCTCCCACAACCACACCCTTGCTCACGGTGGTAGTGCCGGTTCCGTCCTGCACAGTGATATCCTTGTCCGTTGTACTGCCTATCAAGGTTACATCTTCCAGGCTGGGAGTCGCTGCTACCCCACCGTTTATGACCACTACCCAGGCGCCGCCTATGAGCTCATAGATCCGCTGCGTGTCCGTGGCCACATAGAGTGTGGTATTTTGGCTTAATGCCGGGTTGGGAAGGCCTGCATCCAGGCCCGTAATAATACCATAGGCACTGCCATTGATATTGGACACCGCGTTTTTGAATAAGCCACCATACCCATTACCCATTTCTATATTCTTTTACAATAGCCAATAATTTGCAGCCGTTCAGGGTATCGTCCTGGAACTGTATATGGAAGCCCTGCTCAAGTACTTCACCGGGGAAGCCAGGATAGGTAAAACCCTCGCCAGGCAACAAAGGATTATTGCTTTCAATCATAACCGGCACCGTTCCCACATTGCGGAATATAACCATGTTGGAATCGCTGAAGCGTACATCCCCGTTCTTGGTAATCGGCAAATGGGACCAGTATACATGAAGTAATTCCATTATTGAAAGGCTTTAAGTTTTTTAAGGGCAAGCTCCATTGCATCTTCGTCAGTTGTGAGGTTGGCCAGCCCAACGATCGTGGCAGCCATGTCAATGGCGCCCTGCTCATTGGCCGCCTCTCCCTGAAGGCCGGTACGTTTTACAAAATAGGCCAGTATTATTTGCAGGCCCTGCTGGATCTGCTCATGTGCCGGCAATGCACTGTTTATATTGCCCATGGCCCCTACATTATGCCTGGCATTGTGTGCTGCACTTCCAGGTACCCGTAAAAAATTCTTGCCTACCGTAATCAGGTCCTTTATGCTTTCCTGCATCCAGGGATATTTTTGGCCCATCGCGCCAACCGTATCCATCACACCGGCCACACCGGTAAGAGCCGGCCCGTCTGTTGTGTTCTTGGTAGCCTCTTCCAATTGCGCTTCCAGTTCCTCAATTGTTTCCTGCTGCTCTTCTACCAGATCTGTAAGCTTATCCTTCTCATGCATGAGATAGGCCAAAAAACCGCTGTCCTGCGGCCCCGGAGCAGATCCTACGGAGGACCAACCATCACCAGGGTGCAGCAGGGCAAAAGTAAAAGTACCGTTAGGCTCAGTGGCTATTGTAACCTTTTTT
>Ga0209068_10000867_pt1 | contig 15505 bp, 8 predicted proteins | sample ColStrG_CSR_2012_FD_187200 | JGI IMG/M metagenome (GOLD analysis project Ga0209068, IMG submission 187200) | Freshwater sediment microbial communities in response to fracking from Pennsylvania, USA - Cold Stream Run_MetaG_CSR_2012 (SPAdes)... | ecosystem: Environmental > Aquatic > Freshwater >... | reverse complement strand
AACCCGTCCCGGCTTGCCTCCCATAGTGTTCCCCGCCCCGGGCAACCCGCCACCGGTGACTCCGCCAGCGCCCAAGCCCGTTCCCCGTCCCCTTCCTCATCTGACAATGACTCCGGGTACGGCCAAGTTCACCAATTCTTCTAACGATGGCGAGTTCTATGCTTCACCAACGCAAACCGTGATTGTTCGCAGCGACGGAGCGGCGGATATTAGGCAGCTCAGACTACGCGTCTCGCCTTCCGGCGTATTCAACTACTCAACCGACTGCCGGATATCTCTGGCGCATGGACAGGCCTGCAAGGTACAAGTGAAGTTCACGCCGCGCGACACGCGCTCGTACGCGGGAACGATCACGGCATACGAATTCGGCACGCAAATGGCGATGGTCACTCTTCAGGGCGACAGTCGCGCGCCGCCCGCTCATCCTCATCTGACGGTGAATCCTTCTTCCGTACAGTTTGGCGATGTCTGGCCCCCGACAAGACTCTTTAACTCGCCGCCACAGGCATTGGTTCTTCGCAACGATGGGACCGCAGACCTAAGGCAGCTAAACCTGAAGATCGATCCGTCTGCCGCGCCTTTCATCTATTCGTCGCAGTGTCCGGCGTTTCTGGCACGCGGGCAGAGTTGCACTGTGCTGGTGAGATTCGCTCCTCGCGATTCGCGCCAGTACGCAGGCACACTGATCGCGTCCGAAGGTGGCACGCAACTGGCGGCGGCAAACCTGCGCGGGGGCGGGACGAGTTCGTCTCCGCCGCCAAAGACGGTGGGCAACGGGACAACGGGTGGGGTTCCTCCTGTCGTTGGCCCGGGCCCGGGCCAGGGAGGCAGAACGAATGGCGTGCCTCCACAAGGTCCTGTCGTCGGAAAGGTTGGCCCCAGTCTGGTCCCGGGGAACTCGCCCAATAGCGACTCGAATCACGCCGCCGCGCCGCCGCTAACTAACTACAAATGGCGCGTCGGGATTCCTCCGGGCGGCAACGGCGGGGCGGGATCGTCACCCACGCTTACTGTGCCTCCGGGCAATGTCGTAGTCAGGAACGGTGGCAGTGCGGTGGACATTGTAGGGAACCGAGGAACTCCGCGATCGGCGCCTGCCAACACGGGCGTACAACTCCCGAAAGCCCCCGCGCCTCCCACGTTACCGAAAACCATGGTGCCCAAACCGCCAGATCCTCGTGCCCAGAGGTCCACGCGACGGCCGCCCTCGAGATAGGTGTTTTCGTTTTCAGGCGGAACAGTTCCCCGCCTTTTACGACCTGCGCTTCGCTGCTCCCCTCTAGTAGCAACCGACTTGCGAAATTCCACGTCTGCCTACCAAGCTTGTCCGCGGCCGCCCATCCCTACAATTCTCCGCAGCCACTCTGGTGACTCGTTCTGTGCGGTTGCGTTTTTCTTTGCTTCATTCAGGGCAGCCTGCTCTTGCTCCGGGCTGGTGCCGATCCCGAAGGAAAAATCCGTCCCTTCGATGGCTTGGATGCGGCCGTCTGCATAGAGCTGAAAAGGTTCCCGAAAAATCTGCCGAGCTTGAGAGAGCTTCTCCTCCAATTCCTCACGCGACTCCCCCTTGCAGAGAAATTCATCTCCTTGGTGGTGGTATGGGTCCAACCCAACGCCGATGAGAATTCTGCCCAGCCTGCGTATAAGTGCATCCCCGGCGATGGATCCGTAAAAATCATTAAAAGTCTTCATGAGGTTAACGTCGGCGATGGCTAGGAACGGGCTCGCTTTCCCCTCGTCAAAGGCCTTACGGTTCGGCAATCCAGTCAGCGTGGAGATCAGCACGACAGGCTTTACATGTTCCACCATCTGAGTCGCTGGCTGGACGGGCCGATGAACCGAGATCGCAGCTTTCGCCTCTTCCAGGCTCGACGAGATTCCGCTCTCCACCATGAACGCCGCGAGGAAGCCCGGGGAACGGGAGATGCCGTACTTACAGTGGATCAATATCCGTTCGCCTTTTTCCGTCTGTTCCCGCAGCCAAGCCAAAGCTTCCTTCACATGCTTGGGAGAGATGAATCCCGTATCGGGGGCCGGAATATATTTGTATGCCTTGCCTGGATGTTCCGCAGACTGGTCCCGCCCCGCTGGATGGTAAGCGTCGGCGCCGCGAACGTTGAGGATGGCCGTGATCTTTTCGGGATTCTTGCGAACCAGTTCGTCAGCATCTTGCTGGCTGCCCAGCCACAGGTTGCCGACGATGTGGTGCATCATGGATTTCGTTTTCACCAGTTTCTCCCGGCCTGGCCTGGTTGGCGAAAACCGCATTCACACGTTTTTAACAATTGCGATTTTATTTTTTCTCCCCTGTGGAGCCGTAACCCTCTAACCGCCAGCCACTTGCAAGCGCTCGCTTTAGCTATAAGTAATAGTCAAATGTTCCACGTGGAACACTATGCTAACCCGCGCCCTCAAGCTTGCTCAGCACTTCAAGCGGCTCCGGCCTTTCCGTGTAGTCCTCGTTCACAGCGGCAAAAAGAATCGTGCCATCGCGATCGACGATGTAAGTCGCGGGGACCGGCAGCGTCCAACTGTCGTCGCCATTGACGAGCGGCAAGTTGACGAAGGTGCGGCGATAAAGATCCTGCTGCTCCCGCGAGGCGCGGTACACCAGCCCGAATTGATGCGCGACTTCATTGCGAGCGTCCACCAGCAGCGGGAACGCGAGCTTGTGCTGGTCGTGCATGAAATAGGCCTGCTTCTCAGTCTGCGGCGAGATGGCGGCCAGCGCTGCCCCGGCTGCCGCGATCTGCGCGGCCACATAGTTCATGGCTTCCATCTGCCCGACGCAGAAAGGGCACCAGCGCCCGCGGATGAACAGAAGAACCAGACGCCCCTTCGCGAGCAAATCGGTGGAGGTCACGCTCTTGCCGTTGTGGTCCGGAAGCGTGAACGCAGGAGCCTTGGCGCCAACGCCGAGCGCGCCAGCGGCGAAGTTCTGCGCCTTCAGTACGGCGATCGTGCGCGCATGGATGGCCTGCACGTCCGGGGGCACGTACTTCGCGATGGCCTCCTTGCGCTCGGCAAAAATCTGCCGCAAGGGGCGAGTGTCGCCATTCGACCCAGATTCCTGGAGGGAGCGCCACTTCATAGTCGCTGGTTACTGGTTTCTAGTTTCTGGTTCGAAGCCGTGTACTGGGCAACTAGAAACCAGCAACTAGAGACTGGTTCTGGTCACATTCCCGGCAGCTTCATCCCCGCCAAGCGCCGCGCGAAGCTGGCTTTGCCCATCTGCTTGAACATCTTCTTCATCTGGGCGTATTGGCGCAGGAGGTTGTTGACTTCCTGCACGCTGGTGCCGGAGCCGCGGGCGATACGCTTGCGGCGGCTGCCACTGATGGCTTCGTGGTGGTCACGCTCGTAGGCAGTCATCGAATTGATGATGGCTTCGACGCGGTTGATCTGCTTCTCGTCCACTTTGTCGGCGGCTTTCTGCATTCCGCTGAACGGACCGATCGAGGGTAGCATTCCGATGATGCTTTGCAGCGAGCCCATCTTGCGGACTTGTCTTAGCTGATCGCGGAAATCAGCGAGCGAAAAGCCATCCCCGGTGAGCGCCTTGGTTGCGAGTTCCTGGGCTTTCTTCTTGTCGATCTGTGACTCGGCCTTTTCGATCAGCGACAGAATGTCGCCCATACCCAAAATGCGTGACACGATGCGGTCGGGATGGAAGGGCTCGAGCGCGTCGTATTTTTCGCCGATGCCGATAAACTTGATGGGCTGACCGGTGACCTGACGAATGGAAAGCGCCGCGCCGCCGCGAGCGTCGCCGTCCATCTTTGTTAGTACGACGCCGGTGAGCGTGAGCTTCTTGTGGAACTCGTCGGCCGAGTTGACGGCGTCTTGTCCCGTCATCGAATCGGCGACGAACAAAATTTCCTGCGGGTTGAGCAGTCGCTTGAGCGACTGCATCTCGTCCATGAGCTGGTCGTCAATGTGGAGACGGCCTGCAGTATCGACGATCAATACGTCGCAGCCGGAATTGATGGCCTCGCGGCGCGCTTCCTTGGCGAGGCGTTCGACGGTGGCGGTGTTCGCCTCTCCCACCTCGCCTTCGTAGAGGTTGGCTTTAATGGCCGCTGCAACAACTTTGAGCTGCTCACGCGCAGCGGGCCGGTAAACGTCGACGGAGACCAGCAGCGGACGGTGACCTCCATTCTTGAGCCAGTTGGCGAGTTTGCCGGACGTGGTGGTTTTGCCGGAACCTTGCAGCCCGGCCATCAGCACGACCGTCGGCGGCTGCGAGGCAAACTTCAATTTGGCCGTGTCTTTACCGAGTGTTTCGACGAGTTCGTCGCGGACGATCTTGATGACCTGTTCGCCCGGCGAGAGCGCGGTCAGCACTTCCTGGCCGACGGCTTTGACTTGGATGCGATCGATGAGGTCTTTGACGACTTTGAAGTTGACGTCGGCCTCAAGCAGCGCCAAGCGGATCTGTTTCAGCGCCTCGGAGATGTTCTCTTCGGTGAGGACGGCTTGTCCGCGAAGAGACTTGAAGGCGCGCTGGAGTTTTTCCTGGAGACTCTCGAACATAGCGTAAGCAGTTATTCTAGCAGCCGAGGAAGCCCGAGCCGTAGTTGGGCGATTGATCGTTCACGATTGAAAGATTCGGGATGCCACTAGCGGAACTCTGACTTGACGGGCATGGCTCGCTGTAGGACGAGAGGGTGAAAACACATGCCGGAACGGATATGGATCACAGATCCAGAGGAACGGCAAAGTGGACGTAAACTCAGAGGCGATCCTTCCAGTATCCGGGCCGCCGGTGCCCGTGAGCGATTGCCAGGACTTGGATTGACGCTGGTTTCTCCCGATAGACGCCTTTCACCCAACCTTCGGCCGGTGCAATTCTCGCTAGCTCTTTCGCGTGAAGGCACAGGTGTTTCGGGAGCGCGTGCCCAACGAAGGTAAAATGCTGCTGGCGTCTCGAAGTTTGCGAGGGATTCTGTGACTACGCGCGTCTCGGCGGCTTTTTTTGTCGTGCTGATTTGCATTTACGTCCGTGCCGGCTTTGCCCGTCAGGAGCGGGTCGCCGCGCCGCCAGCCGCTGTTTCTTCGGCTCGGGCCGGAGTCGTCGGAAACGTGAACGTGCGCCCGCAGCCGGATGGCCTGGCGATCGAGATCGCGGTCAGCGTACCAACGCTGCCGCAGAGCGAGCTCATCGCCAACCCCGATCGCCTGGTGTTCGATTTTCCAGGATATGAACTTGAGGGATCGAATCGGCGCATCCCGGTTAACCGCGGACCCGTGCGGGGCCTGCGGCTGTCACTGTTCAGCGTTCATCCACCGGCCACGCGCGTCGTAGTTGACTCGAGGGAACCCCTCGATTTTGAAGTTCGACTTGCCGGAAAGACTGTCGTGATTGAGATTAAGTTCCCGGACAGTGCGTCGGGGGGTGTCGCCTCAGCGCCACGCGCGGCGCCGCCGAAGGATGAGCCCGTCGCCGAGCCCACCCCGCGTCAACCCAAACTGCCAGAGCCGGAGATCGCGATCCCCGCTCCCACTTCGCAACCGCACGCTTACGGCCTGCTGGCAAAGGCCAGGGTCCTAAACATAGGAGACTTGCAGGCGCTGGAGGACAAGGCGAAAGCAGGCGACCCTGAAGCAGAGACCACACTTGCGCTTGCTTATCACGCTGCGGTTCTCCTGAAGAAAGACGAAGCGGAAGCGCTGCGCCTGTTGCATTCAGCTGCCAATCACGGATTCATGGCGGCTCAGGAATCACTGGGTATTTTCGCGGAGGCGGGCGTTGGCACGGAACATCCCGACCTAGCCGGGGCTCTCGAATGGTACAAGAAAGCGGCACGTCAAGGGTCTTTGGATGCGGCGACGAATATTGCACTGATGTATGCGGACGGAAAGGGTGTCCCAAAGGATCCCCAACAAGCTGCGATCTGGTTTCGTAAGGCTGCCGAGGGCGGCGATGTTACCGCGCAGTACAACCTGGCGCTGATGTATGGGCAAGGCGCCGGGATACCTCAGGACAATCAGGAGTCGCTTCGCTGGCTGACGAAGGCTGCGAACCAGAACGTGATTCCGGCAATTCTGGATTTAGCAAAGTTGTATATGCATCCTCCGGATTCCACGGCTGCTGACGTTAGCCGTGCAGTCGGCTACTACGAGAAAGCGGCCGATCTGGGCAGCGGTTTGGCGGCGGCAATTCTGGGCAGCATTTTCGCGAATGGGCAAGAAGGGAAACCGGACTATGTGCAGGCGGTGAAGTGGTACCGAAAGGCAGCGGATCAGGGTCTAGCGGAGGGCCAGTTTGGGTTAGGAGTTCGCTACGCGCTCGGCCAGGGCGTGCCCACCGATCTGGAGGAGTCTCGACGGCTGTTCACGGCCGCAGCGGAGCAAGGTCATCGGGGTGCGCAGTTCGACCTCGGTAACTTGTATGAAGATGGGCAGGGGACACCCGCGGACCGCGCGCTGGCCGTGCACTACTATCAACTAGCCGCCGAGCAGGGCATGGTGAAGGCACAGTACCGGCTGGGGGCGCTGCTGGCAAAAAGCGACGGATCCCAGAGCAACCGCGTTTCCGCATACAAATGGCTCATGCTGGCGCAGGACGCAATCAAAGAAAATGTACCTGCGTTGAGCGATCTAAGGAAATCCATGAGCCAGCAGGAGATTGTCGAAGCCGAACGGGAAGTGGACCTTTGGCGAATTGCGCACAAGGGACAGCACTAACGCACCGTTCGGCTGCTCTCATCAGTCAAACTGACGGGAAGAAGGCTATTGCACTCCGAATACTTCTTGGGCCGCCAGGACCGTGTTGCAGTGGATGGCAATGGTGTCTTCGAGTTTGTGAGCATAGCCGCCGGCGAGAGTGACCATCACAGGGATGCCGTGCGTCCTGGCAACGCGGAAGACGAGTTCGTCGCGCTTTTTCAAGCCGTCGATTGTGAGCGAGAGGCCGCCGAGTTGATCATCGCGGTAAGGGTCGGCGCCAGCGATGTAGCAGAGCAGTTCCGGTTCGAACTGGCGCAGGCCGGAGCTGAGCGCGTTGTCGAGCCAGGCCAGGTAATCGTCGTCGCCAATTTCGTCGGGGAGGTCTACATCGATGGACGATGGCGGCTTCCAGGCGGGATAGTTATTTTCCTGGTGGAGCGAGATGGTGAAGACGTCGCCGGCGTGGGCGCTACGGATCTTGGCAGGGCGCGCAGGATTCAGCACGGATGCGGAAGCCGACGGCAGCGGGTCGCTGGGAATCCGCACGCCCGCAAAAATCGCCGCCGTGCCGTTGCCTTGGTGGACATCGCAGTCGAGTGTCATGGCGTGGCGGATCTTGTCGTCACGCTGCATGCGGCGAATCGCGATGGCCACGTCGTGGATCATGCAAAAGCCTTCGCCGTGGTCGGGAAAGGCGTGGTGGAATCCGCCGCCGATGCTGATGGCGACGCCGTCATTGAGCGCGTAGTCGGCGGCGAGCATGGAACCGCCGGCGGCGAGCCAGAATGCTCGCACCAGTTCCGGAGAGTAGGGGACCTCCATCTGTAGTTCTTCGCGCACGCTGAGCGTGCCGGTCTTTAATTTCTCGACATATTGGGGTGTGTGGACGAGGAGAACGTCCTGGTCGGTCGCGGGGCGAGGCGCGACGAAGTCGGAAGCTGCGGCAATATTGCCAGCGAGCAGGCGGTCATGGATGCGCCGGTATTTTTCAGCGGGAAAAACGTGCGAACCGATGGGCAAGAAGTAGTCGTCGCTGTAGACGAGCTTGAAGGGCAGCATGCGGGACTCAGAGTTCAGCACCCGGGCGAGGGCGGAAAACTCCATATCATACGCGGGTGGCGGGCGGTTCGCACGGGCATTTAGAACCAGGCACGGGATTCGAGAAGCTGCGCCAAGTGCCCGGCGGGACGCCGGCGTTACTTCCCCTGATAAACTTGGCGCGTTGCCTCCTAAGAAGAAATCTGCGCCGACAACTCTCGCTGGGCCGAACGAACAGGCTCAGGCGGACAGCCCGAAACGGCAGCTTGCTCACGACTTGGGCAAGGGCCGCATCTTCCTGATCGATACGATGTCATTTATCTTCCGCGCCTATCACGCGATGACCCGGCAGCGGCCGATGTCGACGAAGAACGGGACTCCCACCGCCGCTACTTACGTTTTCGTGAACATGTTACGCAAGCTGCGCGACGACTTCTCGCCCGAGTACCTGGCTGCGGTGTTTGATGTCGGAGCGCCCACGTTTCGCGATCAGCAGGCCGAGGCGATCACGACGATTCGAAAGTTCGACATCAAAACGCAGACGTTCAAAGAAGTGGAGTATGGGGGCTACAAGGCGAATCGCGCGGAGATGCCGGCGGACCTGGCGCAACAGATTCCATACATCCGGCAGGCGCTGGAGGGGTACCGCATTCCGATTCTTGAGATGGAAGGCTATGAGGCTGACGATCTGCTCGGGACGCTGGCGCGGAAGGCGGCGGCGGAATCGCACCCGGTATTTGTAGTGTCGAGCGACAAGGACATGCTGCAACTGGTCAACGACAAGGTGCAGGTGCTGAATCCTCCGAAGGACAACCTGATTTGCGATGTGGCGAAGGTCGCGGAGATTCTGGGTGTGCCGCCGGAACAGGTGGTCGATGTGATGGCGCTGCGCGGCGACGCGATCGACAACATTCCGGGGGCGCCCGGCATTGGGGACAAGGGGTCGGTCGAGATCATCCAGCGCTTCGGCAGCGTGGAGCAGGCGCTGGAGCGGGCGGCGGAGGTGGAGAAGAAGACGTATCGCGAATCGCTGCAGAACAATCGGGAAACGATTCTTGCGAGCAAGCAACTGGCGACGATCGATAGCAACGTTCCGGTGGAACTGGATGTCGCGGCGATGAAGGTTGGAGAGCCAGATGTGGAGGCGCTGCGAGCGCTGTTCACCGAACTCGAGTTCACCTCGCTGCTGAAAGAGATTCTGCCGGTGGTGGAAGTGAAGGAGGGGGAGTATCGGGAGATCCGGTCAACGGCGGAATTCGACGAGTACATGCGGAACGGGACTTCGATTGCGGTTGCGATTCCCTCCGCGCACAGTGAGAGTGTTGAAGAGGAGGACGAGGAACCGCAGCCCGCGCAGACTGGGTTTCTGCCATTGCAGTCGGCGGACACGCCGGAGCAGAACGCGGCCTCGGTGGAACAGATTGCTGTTTCGATCGGTCCGCGTTCGGCGGCAACGGTAATCCCACAAGATGCAGCCCTTGCAGATCGAGTGAAGGGCCTTCTCGAAGATGCAGCAACGGCGAAAGCGATTCACGACTGGAAATCGGCGTTGCACGATTTGGCGGCTCGGGGAATCGCGCTGGCCGGAGTGCGGCACGACCCGATGCTTTATTCCTATTTGCTCAATCCGACGTACTCTTCGCAATCGCTCGCCGAGGCGGCGCTGCGGCGATTCAATCTGAAGCTGAGCGGCAGTCTGGCGGAAGCGGCTGACGTGACGGGTCGACTTGCTACGGCTCTGCGTGAAGACGTAGAGGAGCAGGGCCTGACGCCGGTGTACGAAGAGATCGACGCTCCACTCGTGCCGGTGCTGGCGCGCATGGAAGATGCGGGCGTGAAGGTCGACACGGCGGCGCTGGCGCAGATGTCAGAGAAGTTGCAGCATGCCGCCGAAGCGAAGGCGCAGGACATCTATCGGCGTTGCGGACTCGAATTCAACATCAACTCGCCAAAACAGCTGGGCGATGTGCTGTTCAACAAGCTGGGCTTGCCCATGCCAGCAAAGCATGGCAAAGGGAAAAAGATCTCGACTGCGGTCGATGTGCTGGAAGGTCTGGCCGAAGAACACGACGTTCCGCGGCTGGTGCTGGAGTATCGTCAGCTGACGAAGTTGAAGTCCACCTATGTGGATGCATTGCCGGCGCTGATTCGCAGTGAGAGCGGCCGCGTGCACACAACGTTTGGGCAGACTGGGACGGCAACGGGACGGCTGTCATCGGCAAATCCGAATCTACAGAACATTCCGATTCGAACCGAACTGGGGCGGGAAATACGCGCGGCGTTCATCGCAGAGCCCGGGCATGTGCTGCTGGCGGCGGACTATTCGCAGATCGAGTTGCGGCTGCTGGCACATTTTTCGAAAGACAAACTGCTGGTGGAGGCGTTTCAGCGCGGCGATGACATCCACACATTGACCGCGTCGCAAGTGTTTGGCGTGCCGCCGCTGATGGTGACGCCCGACCACCGCCGGCAAGCGAAGGTGGTCAATTTCGGGATCGTCTATGGCTTGTCGGCGTTCGGGCTCTCGCAGCAGTTGGGCATCGAGCCAGGCGAGGCAAAGAGGTTCATCGAAGCGTATTTTGAGAAGTACGCCGGTGTGCGCGCGTTCATTGATGCGACGCTCGAACAGGCGCGGCGCGATCAGAAGGTGGCGACGCTTTTCGGGCGCATTCGTCCCATCCCAGACATCAACAGCAAGAATACGAATTTACGCGGTTTTGCCGAGCGCACTGCGGTGAACACTCCGCTACAGGGAACGGCCGCGGATCTAATCAAGCTGGCGATGATCCGAATCGACGAAGATATGCGCAAGCGCGGGCTTCAGTCGCGCATGACCTTGCAGGTACATGACGAACTTGTCTTCGAAGTTCCGGATGGCGAAGTGGAGGGAATGAAATCGCTGGTGCGTGAGCACATGGAAAACGCGCGTGAACTGGCGGTGCCCCTGCTGGTGGAACTCGGGGTGGGCTTGAACTGGCGAGATATGAAGTAGGGAGATGGCGCCGGGGAGCGCTGGGCAAACAACAGACACAACATAGGGCACCGGTAAGGCACTTTCCGCGTTCTCGCCGGACCTGTCGGAACGAAAACCCGACCATGCGGGTCGGCGTGAATGATGAACTGAGTATTCGGTGTTGCGCGAAACTGCTGCCGCAATTCCGCTATACTCTCTGGAACAATTGTCATAAAGGCGCCGCTTTCGTCATAGATTCAAGCCGCAAGGCCAGTCGGTGGTTCCATCCTGCGGAGGCAGTTTGATGAGTGCAGCCCCCTCGTCGGCGCTTGAGAAGATGCAACGGCGCGCCTTGCCCCGGCACGCGGTCCGCGTGACGCTCGACGTTGTGGTGCTGCGATCCGGAGTTCCCGAACACTTGCCCGGCCGCTGCACCGACCTCAGTGAGAACGGAGTGGGCGCGATCATCGCGGGAAACCTGGCTCCAGATCAGCAAGTGGCTCTCGAGTTGCGGCTTCCGAACCTTGGAGTGCCGGTGCGCGCGCGCGCACGGGTGTGCTACCAGGAGCAACTGCGCTGTGGTCTTCAGTTTGCCGCCTTGCCGATCGACCAGAGGGAGATGATCCGCTATTGGTTGCAGCGCTCTGCGGCTTCGGGTATTCGCGCTTCCCAGGAACGTGAAAGTCCAAAGACTGAAGCGGTCACTGCGGCAGCGGTCAAGGAACGGCACGACCGCCGGATTCGGCTGCGGCTGCCGCTGCGTCGCTTGTATCCGCTCGCAGCATTGCTGGGGATCCTCGCTCTTGTTGGCTGGTGGCAATGGCAGAGGTCCTGGAATGAACTCGATGCACACGCGTCTTTCGCGGGCGCCGGGTCGCCGATAAGGGTTCCCGCGGAAATCATGGAGCAGCGGATTGTGTACAAGGCAAGGCCCGTCTATCCGGAGGAAGCGCGACTGGGCGGGAAGCAGGGGATGGTGATTCTGGACGCGGTGATTGGCGCCGATGGCACCGTCCGACGAGTGCGCGCGGTTAGCGGACCGGAATTGCTGGCGCAAGCCGCGGCCGACGCGGTGCGGTCCTGGAGGTTCGAGCCTTATCAAGCCGGTGGCAAGCCGGCGGAGGTCGAAACCAGCATTGCCGTTGATTTCAGACTGAACTGACGCTTTGCGTTCGCCTGCTGACGATCTCCAATCTCAGGCGAGGGGTGCGCGCCTCAAGCCCACGGATTCGGTGGGTGATTCGCGGCCCCCAGGCTCTGCCGCGGTCTCCTGAAGATCCCAGCCTAGTACCTCGTAATAGGATTGTTCGATCGCTCGGGCAATGGCCGGCCATGCGTAGTCGGTCTGGGTGCGCTGCTGGGCGCGGTTGGCCGATTGGCGACGCAGTTCAGGATTGCGGACCAGCAGATCAAGCATGCGCTCCAGATCGGCCTGGTCCCCGCGATGGAAGGTGAAGCCAGCTCCAGCCACGACCTCCTTGTTCTCAGGAATGTCGCTGGTCAGCACGCAGACCCCAGCCGCCATGGCATCCAGAAGAGCCAATGACATGCCTTCCAGATCCGAGGGAAGCACGAACAAAGCCGCATGGGAGAGCAGTTCCTCCAGATCGGCTCCCGAGGTCCACGGCATGAAGTGAATCTGCTCAGACTGGTGGCGCCGCAAGCTGTCCGCGTAGGCGTCGGAGTGGCTCGATCCGCCCGCCAGTACCAGCTTCATATCCGTCCGGATATGCTCAAAAGCTTCGATCAAGAGATGACAGTTTTTTTCCGGCGAGAATCTCCCGAGGAACAAGACGTAGTTGTCTGGCAGCAGGTCCCACTCCGCCAACTGCCGCGGGGTGCAACGCCGGATCTGGCTGGCGCCGTTCGGGATGTAGGTCGTCTGGCGCTTGTATCGCTGCCGATAATACTGCTGCAGAGTGTGCGAAACGACCATGGTCGCGTTGGGCAGCGCCACGGCCGCTCCTTCTCCCAGGCGAAGGATGTGGGAAGCGACCCAGCCCCACTTGCGGCGCTGCCAGTCGAGGCCTTGCACCGTGACAACCGTCTTCTTGCCTGCCAGCCGCGGGAGAAAGGAAAACAGCGACGGCCCCAGGCAGTGGTAGTGGACGATGTCGTAGTCCGAGATCATGGCATCCAAAGTGCTCAGAAAGGTATGGACCACGGTCTCCAGATGTTTCGAGCGGAACGTAGGCAGCCGGCGCACACGCATACCGCCGTGTTCGCGGATCGGAGGAGTGAAATAACTACGGCAATAAACGGTGACTTGGTGTCCGAGGAGGGCCAGTTCCCGTCCTGCCTCTTCGTAGTAGGATTCGATGCCGCTGTACTTGGCGACCACGCCTCGGCCCCCGATGAAGGCTACCCGAACGTGCTTAGGCGCTTGAGAGCGAGGAGCGGCGACGGGGAAGTTCAGAATCTTCGTGTGCGGCGCCAGGCGGGAATAGATTCCAAGCAGTGCATCCATGTGTCGGGCGGTATCGTGCTTTTCCCGCAGCCGGCGGCGGGCGCCCGCGCCCATTTTTGCCGCCAGGTCATTCCGATCGAAAAGGAACCCGATGGAATGCGCGAGCTCTTCGCGATCTCCCGGCCGATAGAGCAATCCGGTAGCGCCGTGGTCGACCAGTTCGCGGCGTGAGCCGAGATCGGAGGCGACCACTGGACGTCCCCAGGCATACGACTCCAGGATGGATTTTCCCAGCGTTTCATAGGCCTGCGATGGAAACACCGAAAAGCTGCAGCCCGCGATGAGTTGCTCGAGTTGCGCTCCATGGACCATGCCCGCGAACAAGACGTTCTTCAGGTTCAATTCGCGTGCCAGAAGCTCCAGGCGTCCGCGCTCGGGACCATCGCCCGCGATGACCAAAGGAATGTGAGGCAGGCGTACCATGGCGCGCAGAAGTTCGTACAAGCCCTTCTCCGGCGAGAGCCGTCCGAAGTAGAGTACGTAGCCCTCATCAGGCATGAGTTGTTCTTCCGCTGGCATGGCCTGGAAATGCGGCAGCACTTCGAGGCGTTCTTGGGGAAATCCAGCGGCGATCAACTTGTCGCGCACGAACTGGCTGGGAGCCAGGAACAGATCCACACAGCGTTCATACGTCCGCAACCATTTGTGCAGGTATGCTTCCGCAGCAAGGACGGCGGCACTGGAGCGCGGCCCGGCGTAGCAACCTTTCGTGACGGCGTGGAAGTATGCTCCACTTCTACAGGACTCGCAGGCGTAGCCATCGGCAACCATGTTGTACGTAGGGCACAGGATCTTGAAGTCGTTCAGGTGATAGAGCACGGGGACGCCCTGCCGCTTCAGTTCCCACAGGATCGAGGGCGACAAGTGATGGTAGATGCCGCGGATGTGGGCCACATCGGGGATGTAGTCATCCAGGCAGGCACGCATTGCGCGGCGGGCCGAGGTTGAGTAGAGAGCGTGCGCCGCCATGCGCGCCTTCTTCAGGAATCCAGCCTTCGGGTCTTTAAAGTCAACCCGCGGAATCCGGTAGCTCCGGCCTTCGAACGCAGTAGGCCGGCCGTGGTCCATGCTGAACAGAGCGGTTTCGTAACCGCGCTGGTTCATGTGGCGGATCAGCTCAAACAGGTAAGCTTCGGTGCCGCTAAACAGATAGTCGTATTTGTTGCAATAAAGGATACGCATGGTCAGGGCCAGATTTTGCGATGCGGGCAAGGAACTGGTCCGCAAAGCTCCGGAGATTTCGTTGGCGATTGTAGAAACAGGCGACGTTCGCAGCCGCGGCGCGCGGGATACCCGCCAGCGAAGCCTTGTTGCTCAGAATCCATTGCACGGAACGGAGGAAATCGGGCTGCGAGGCCGGCTCATAGAGAAATCCCGTGCGCCCGTGTTCCACGAGTTCCGGAATCCCGGTGATGGCCGGTGCGAGCACGAGCTTCTCGTGCGCCATGGCCTCCATCAAGACCACCGGGATTCCTTCGCTGCGGCTGGTCAACACGACAAGATCGGCATAACGGTAATAGTTGGAGAGATGAACCGGGGGCACGTATCCGATCAGGTAAACGCGTTCCTGAAGTCCCAGCGTCTTGATTTGGCGCTCGAGAGTTGCTCGTTCCGGGCCTTCGCCGACGATCCAACAAATCACATCGAGCCCTTGGTCGCGAAGAGCAGCACAGGACTGAATGAGAAATTCATAGTTCTTCACGCGGTGAAGCCGTCCGACGGCGAGAAGACAGAACCGGCGTTGTTCGCCATCGGCGGGGACTGGGCTTGGAAAGGCGCGATCGACGCCAAGGCGTTGGACAACGATTTTCGATGCGGGCGTTGCCGGGTAGTGCTCCAGGATGTGGTTGCGATTAAACTCCGACACGGTGACGCAGAACTGGCAGGCTCGCAGTTTGGCGGCCATTAGGTCGGCGCGCAGCAGCAGATCGGAGCCGTGCAGTGTAAAGCTGAAGCCGATTCCGAGCAGGCGCGAAGCAACCAGCGCCATCCAGGAAGCGAAGTATCCGTGATGGGCGTGGATGTGGTCGACTTCCAGTGGCGCTAACTCGCCCGCCATAGCCGCGCCCATCGCGGTGTGAGCCAGAGCGCGCAGCCGTTTGGTGGGAGAAGCGCCGCATTCCCAAAGCATGGGTTTTAAGAATTGCCACAGCGAAGAGCGATCGGAGGCAAGGCGCCGCGTGGCACGCGCCAGTTCTTCATCCGACAAGGGCTGGTAGTAGCGAGTTTCGTCCCAGAACAAGCGGTCCGCACGGCTCAGTTCCTGGGGCGCCACCCTCTTGCCGCTACAGCAGATCACGCGCACGCCGCGCCGGCGCAGCTCGCCGATCTCGTCTTTCACGTACGGCTCGACGGGGGAAGGAAACTCGTTTGCGATG
>Ga0209068_10000866_pt1 | contig 15521 bp, 11 predicted proteins | sample ColStrG_CSR_2012_FD_187200 | JGI IMG/M metagenome (GOLD analysis project Ga0209068, IMG submission 187200) | Freshwater sediment microbial communities in response to fracking from Pennsylvania, USA - Cold Stream Run_MetaG_CSR_2012 (SPAdes)... | ecosystem: Environmental > Aquatic > Freshwater >... | reverse complement strand
GCTAGGACCTCGATCCTCAGGAAGGGGCTCCCCGCCCCGTTACTGCTCTTCTCTCAACTGGTTACCGACCCATCGATCGAGCGCCCGCCGCAGCGGGCTGGAGCGCAGCGACTTCTGTGCTGTGGCCGTTCTCGACAGGGGCTGAACGGAAGCTATCAGATCACAACAACATGTCGCAGCCACGGGACCATCACGGCCATACAGGCTCGGCGGCAGTGAGCGCGACGCCGAGGACGGGCTTGAAATGACACTCACTTCGCTTGAGGAGAGACTGCCAGGACATGGAAGAGAAGCGCCCATCGAGTTTCGAGCCGCCTTGGCTCGACCCACGTAGTGACCGCAAGACGTCTTACACGGATGCTGAGTTGGACATCCTAACCGATGATTTCATTCTCGGGATGGCGGACACGCCGGCTTGGCGAGAACTCGTCGCCGAAGTTGGCGGGCAGCGAGCCAGAGACGTCCTGAAGCAGCGCCTAGCAGGTAAAGACCCGAACAACTTGATCAATTGGCAGCCCGCCGGCCCTATGCACTGATCGGCGATCAGCCTGCGCTTGCCGAAACGGTCGGGATCAGCTGTCGAACCGACGCCGGCGCTCGATCCCATTGGGAGACATCGGGCATCCTGCAATCGGCGCGGCATGTAGCGACGCCGACCATGTCCGGTCTCGGGAATACCGCGAGCGCGGACCAGATGCCGATCTTCTTCGCGATTGCGATGGCACCATCGACCTCGATGCCGATGTAGCACACGGCGCTCTCGATCTTCGAATGTCGATTGCTTGTCGTGTCTGGTTGGTCAGCTCGAACCAAGCGGGCCGCTCCGTCTGCTTCTGCCGGATGGCCACTCGGTCCATCGAGTAGCCGCTTGGGGCAACATCGTCGATGCGGATGGCGACCACATTCGCACCCAGCCTCCTGTCGATCGCTAGATTGAGGTTCCGCTTTCTCGCCCTCGGTCTCCACTTTCGTCCTGATCGACCAATCGTGGCACGGCGGCAGTAAGCGCCGACGAGCTCGCCCTCATGGGAGCAGCACCCTGGTGTCAGCCCGCTCTGTCTCCCGGACCAAGCAGCTGACCGGCTGCTGGACATGATCGATCACAAAATCGTGAACCAACTAATACCGATCGCCTTTTGATCATGAATTTACTGACACCAATATGGTGCCTAGTTCGATATAGAGACCAAAATGGCACGTAGATCTATGCCACCAACCGACCCGCAAGCTGATCTCACGCCCGATGATATTCGGCGCATCAGAGAGACGCTCGGGCTCTCTCAGGCTGAGGCGGGCGAGATCCTGGGGGGCGGGCCACGCGCGTTCACTAAATATGAGAACGGCACGATCAAACCCGCGGCCTGAGTCTCCAATCTACTGCGACTGGTCGACGGCAACCCGGGTGCAGCCGCCGCTCTCCTGGGCCGGAGTGTGAAACCGATAGCTGCCGAAGGGCTCGGGCCTTTCAAAGTATCGGGCGAGCACGTGGCGGTGCTGACAGACAGAAAGCTCGTCCTACTGGTCCGCAAGCTGATTAACGCCGAAGCGTTGTCGGAAGGCATCGGCATGGACCGCATCCACATTGCATCGAACGTGACAGAGCCCGATGGTGGAGAGGACGGAAGGATCGAATGGTCCGAGGGTCCAGAGCGGACGCGCTTCCTGCCGTCGCGGCTCTGTCAGTTTCAGATGAAGACCACCGAGATCAGCCCCGCTGAAGCGGGTGACGATGTGATCGATGCGGCCGGTGGCGTGAAATCCATGGTGCAGTCGGTGCTCTCTGCAGGTGGCACCTACGTCATGATGTGCGGTCGGTCGTACGCCAAAAAGAAGATCGAGAGCCGTGAAACAGCGATACGCAAGCGATTGGTAGCGGCGGGCATGACGGTGTCCGCAAACCAGATACAATTCCGGGATGCGGATCAAATCGCAGACTGGGTCAACACTCATCCGCCCGTAGCGGCATGGTTGCTGCAGGAAACCCAGCCTGGCCTGGTCGGGCCGTTCCGAGACTGGCTGCACTGGGCAGGGCGTCACGAGTATGACAGCTCACCGTGGATTCCCGACGGGCGGCTGGACGATTTCCGGGACCGGTTGCGAGCGCAAGTCACACCGGTGCGAGGGGTCGCCCGGGTTGTTGGATTGTCCGGCCGGGGCAAGTCACGCCTGACGCTCGAAGCGCTAGGACCGACGACCGAAGAAGAGCGAACGAAAATCAGGCTTTGCGATCTGGTCCTCTACGCCGTCGAGCAGGAGGCCGGCTCCGAGACGGTGAAAGCCATCGTGCAGAACCTCGTCGATGCCGGGCTTCGCGCCATCGTCGTCGTTGACCGCTGCCCACAGGAGAGCCATGGGGATCTGGCTGCGATCGTCAAGCGATCCGGCAGCCGCCTATCCCTGGTGACAATAGATCATGAAATCCCGCGCGGGGATGTGCTGCCGAATGACACGCTGCTGGTCGAAGCAGCACCATCATCGGTCATCGAGGGAATGCTGAAGCAAAATGCATCGCGTGCATCGGATGCGGATCGTCCGCGACTGGTCCGTCTTGCCAGCGGCTTCCCTCAGCTGGCGCGATTGATCGGGAACGCCTGGTTGCAGGACATCAGTATCGCTTCTGCGCCCGATACCGTTCTGTTCAACCGGATCCTACTCGGGCGCGACCGTAGCGATGCTGCGCAAATCGAGACATCAGCCATGCTGCTGAGCGTCTTCGGGCTTGTTGGGGCAAAGCCACCGCTTGAAGGCGACTTGGATTCAATCGCTGCTCTCGGGTCGGGAACGACAACCGGCGACTTGCGCAGGACAATTGATGACCTGGTGGAGAGGAGAGTTGCGCAGATGCGCGGCCGCCTGGTCACGCTGCAACCAAGACCGGTCGCCTTGCACCTCGCCGAGCGTGAGTGGAGGGCATGGGACTGCGCGACGTGGGACCACGTTCTCTTCGGCTCAATATCTCCGAGGCTACGCAAGCAGGCAGCGCAGCTGCTTGCGATGTTGAACAAATTGCCGATCAGCGCCGATGTTGCCCGGCATGTATGCCGTATAGGCGGACCGATCGCCTCGCTTGAGGCGTTGTGTGCGCCCGGAAATGCCGAGGTGATCTCGGCGTTGGCGGAGATCGACGCTGACATTGTCGTCACTCTTTTGGAGAGGCTCTTCGACGGAGCAAGCCAAGAGACGCTGCGCGCGATCTCGGGAGACGCAAGACGGCATATCGTGTGGGCTCTGGAGAAGGTGGCGTTCGTTTCGAAGACGTTCGAGCGCGGTGCCCTCTTGCTTCTTGAACTCGCGCTCGCCGAGAACGAAAGTTGGGGCAACAATGCCAGCGGACAATTCAAGGCCCTTTTTCCGGTGTTGCTTGGCAATACCGAGGCAGGCCCTGAGGAAAGGGTGCTCCTGCTGGATGAAGTGCTGCGCACGAATGATCATGCACGATTGAAGCTCGCAGTAAACGCCTTGCGGTCAGGTGCCAAGGCAGACTCGTTCACACGTACGATTGGGGTTGAGATTCACGGCAGTCGACCGGCGATGGAGCCGTGGAGGCCGGAGTTGTGGAAGGACGCCTGGTCGTATGTGCGCGAATGCGCCAACCGGCTTGCCGTCATCGCGACGCGTAGCGATGATATCGGCGAGATGGCCCGCGATGCGCTTGCCAGGCAATTCCGGATCTATGTGGGCCGCGGGTTGCTCGATGATGTCGAGCGATGGGCGTTAGACGTCTCAGCGAAGCAGCCCTATTGGCCGAAGGCTCTGACGTCGCTGGGCCACATACTTCAATATGATCGTGACGAACTCGACCCGGACGCGGCGGAACGCGTGCAGAAGCTCGTCGCGCACCTAAGCCCCGACGATCTCGCGTCGAAGGTGCGGTTTCTCGTGACAGAGATGCCGTGGGACTATCCAGTCGATGAGAAACTCGACTTCGAGGAACGGGACAAGCGGCAGTCGGCGGCCGTGAAAGCGTTGGCCGAAGGGCTCTTGCTCGATGAGCAACGGCTCATAGCATTTTTCCCAGAGCTGAGCGTCGGGAGCCAGAGGATGGCGGTCGAGTTCGGAAGGGCACTGGCTGTCAGCTCCCCAAAGCCCCTTGGGTTGAAGCAGCCTATCGCTGATGCACTGCTATCGGTCACTGCCGACACCCGTAACTATGGGCTGCTATCGGGATACATGTGGGGACTGGCGACCGCAGAACCGGCCGCCTTCCTTGAGCTAAAGGAGCAGTGCGCGGCTTCCGCCGATCTCGCCCCTGCATTTGCCTTCGCGTGTTTGAATGCGGGGATTACTCCGCCTGATGTGGAGCTGATGTGCGAGGCGATGCGTCACGGCGTCATGCCGGCATTCGCTCTGCGTTCGTGGGCTGGGGGCGGAAGGCTGGCGAAGCTGGCGTCTAACGTGGTTGCGCCCCTGTTCGACCTCTTGTTCGCGAAACCATCGCCATTCTACGCGATTGGGCTCGAGTTGTTTGGCATGTACGTGTTCCAGCATAGAGACAGGCTTGAGAGCCTGCGACCTCAGGTGAGACTCGCAGCGGTCAATCTCAAACACGCTGAGAAGCATCGTGGCGGATCGCACATGGATCAACATCACTTTGACGAGGTGATGAAATGGGTCCTGGCGAAGGGCGAAGGCGATCGGGACGCCTGCGCTGTGGCGTTGCTTCTCGCACAGCATCTGGTCGACGATCCGAACGAGGTCGGACAGGAGTACATCCGGCCCCAGCTGCCGAAAATGCTATCGGCATTCGCCCATATCACGTGGCCTATTATTAGCCAGGCGATTACCTCGGATAAACAGAAGGAGTGGCGTCTCCAGCTCACTCTCGGCGACTCGTTTGCATTCGACAATGTAAAGCGGCCTATGATTGCGCACCTGCCTGCGGATCTGCTGTTTGCCTGGTGCCATGCACATCCGGGCGTCGCTCCGGCGTTTGTCGCGGGGATCGCAAGCGTGCTCACACACCGTGATCGTGACGCAACGCCGCCCGATCTCGATCCGTTGACACGTCGTCTTCTGGCTGAGTTTGGCGACCGCGAGGACGTGCTGCGCGCGATCAACAGCAACATTCATTCGTTTGGATGGTCGGGCTCACGAACGAGCTACTATCAGCTCTACGAGCATCCGCTGAAGAGTCTCGAAAAGCATCCAATCGGAGCCGTGCGCCGCTGGGCCAAGAAGATGCTCGTAGCAATGAAGCGAGAGTTTGAGGCCGCCCGCGACGAAGACGATGAACTCAAAGCCTCATGGGGCGATTGAGGGAGTATCCGGGTGAATATATTCTGGCCCTGGTGAAGCGACGCTTCGCCAAAGTCATGTCGCGATTCATTCGTTGGCAACCCACAGATACTACCAAGCAAGTGAACTTCGAACGCGACGTTGAAGAAGCCGAGCGGCCGGAGATCGATCGATACGAAGGGCGTTCTGGTGATGGCCGACATACCCCAAGGCGTATCATGCAGAAGCTATCGCAAACTGCCTGTTTCGTTGCGGCATGACACCGATCGCGCGGACACCGGGCGGCAAGGCGGTAGCTAATCCGCGTTTGCCCGTGTCTGCATATTGATGTGGTGCTGACGCGGCTCGGACGATGACAAGGTCTCCAAGCGAAGCGGATCGCGATGTCTGCAAACTCTGCCCAGTCACCGTCAGACTGGCGCTGCTAGTCTGTTCTGACGAACGCGACATTTGTTCCTCAGTCCAATCGTCCTGGTGGCGAGCCCGCCAAGCGGATGCGCGGTAGTCTGTGTCACCGGCAAACTAAGTGCCCGCAATTCCAGCCGGCCGAACACGGCGCAAAAATCGACAGCCCACTAACAACGGTTATGTGCCCCACATCAGGACTATCGACTTGACTCCGGCAGAAGCCGGATGAAACATCAATGGGTCAGATGTCAGACCAATCGTCTGGTAGCAATCTGCGTGCGTGATCATGATGCCGAAGTTGCAAGGGCTTGAACCGCTGCTGCCCCACGATCGGACGGTGGACGCATTTCGAGCGGTGACGACTTTCATTGCGGACAAGGGGCTGAAAACCGGCGACCGGCTGCCCACCGAGCGGCAGTTGATGGAATCGCTCGCGGTTGGCCGCTCGACAGTGCGCGAAGTGATCCGCAAGCTACAGGGTCAAGGGGTCGTGGAATCCCGACGGGGCGCCGGCACCTATCTGCTGCGCCCAACTTCAGCAGATGCCATCCATATCCCGTTGCTGATCGACATTTCGGTGCTGCGCGATCGCCTCCTGCAAACTCTCGATGTACGCCGCGGCCTTGAAGCGGAGGCCTGCGCACTGGCCGCCGAGCGAGCGACTCGCGCCGATATTACCGAAATCGAAGATCGCCTTATAGAAATGGAGCGTGTGCATAGGGGTACCGGCAACGCCTCGCGCGAGGATCTGGCCTTCCATCTGGCGGTCTATGCGGCGGCGCACAATCCACTGTTCGACCAATTGCTGGGGCAGTTTCGCGAAGCCTTCGAGGGTTTCTGGAAGCGGCCATTCGACCGTGCCGACTTCGCGCTCCGATCATTCCCACTGCATCGCAAACTGTTCGAGGCCATCGTCCGCAAGGACACAAAAGGCGCCCGCCGGTATTCCCTCGCAATTCTTGCGATCGTGGAGGAAGACATCAAGGACATGTCCACGTGACCAACACCCTAGACCTTTTCGAGCGCGCTGGCCTAATCGTCGCCCACGACGGCGCCAATGCCTATGAGGCGGTGGTGCCGCCGATTGTACAGACATCACTGTTTACATTTTCGTCGTTCGAAGAGATGGCTGCCACCTATCGCGGCGAGCGGCAGCGCTATGTCTATTCGCGAACGACCAATCCCACCGTGCGCGCGTTCGAAGAGAAAATGGCTGCGTTGGAAGAGACCGATGACGCCATCGGCTTTGCCAGCGGCATGGGAGCGATCTCGGGCTCCGTAATAGCCTTTGTCAGTCCCGGTGACCGCATCGTGTGTGTGCGCCATGTCTATCCGGACGCGTATCGGCTGTTCGAGACGTTGCTGAAGCGCATGGGTGTTTCGACCGTCTATGTCGATGGCCGCGATCCCGACGTTGTAGCAGCAGCACTGTCAGGCGCCAAGCTGCTCTACCTGGAGAGTCCGAACAGCTGGCTAATGGAGGCGCTCGATGTCGGCGCGCTGGCAACTCTGGCGCGCAAACATGGGGCGATTTCTATCATCGACAACAGCTGGGCCTCGCCGGTTTTCCAGCAGCCCGTGACACTTGGCGTAGATCTGGTTCTTCATTCGGCCAGCAAATATATTGGCGGACACAGCGACACGGTCGCCGGTGTGGTTTGCGGACGGCAGGATCTTATCGACACAATCCGGCGCACCATCCATCCCTATCTCGGCGCCAAGCTCGCGCCGTTCGATGCCTGGCTGCTGCTGCGCGGGCTGCGCACGCTGCCGGCGCGCATGCGCAGCCATCAGGCGTCCGGGCTCGATGTCGCACGGCGGCTCTTGGCCCTAAAGTGTGTCACGACCGTCCACCATCCCGGCACGAAGAACCGCATGCCGCCGGGGTTGCACGGCTCGTCGGGATTGTTCTCGTTCGAGTTCGACGGCACCATCGACATTCCCACCTTCTGCAACCGGGTGAAACTGTTCAAGCTCGGCGTCAGCTGGGGCGGGCACGAAAGCCTCGTGGTGCCAGCCCTCATCACCCGCGGACAGGCGGCCGGGCCCAACTCCGCCATTGACTTCGGCGTTTCCGACCGCGTCGTCCGTCTGCATGTCGGGCTCGAAGGCTCTGATGCCCTGTGGTCGGATCTGACTCGGGCCATCGACCAGTCCACAATCAAAAAATGACCACCCCCCGCGCAAGAAAGGAGATAGCGACGGAACCAGCCGAACAACCAGACGTCACATCAGTACCCTAGGGAGAAGCACAAAATGATGCGTAAGTTCCTGCTTGCAGCCTCGACGTCGCTCCTGCTGGCGACGCAGGCCCATGCCGATACGACGTTGAAACTCACCGAAGTCATCACTAGCCCCGAGCGCACCGTGACGCTCAAGGAGATCGTAGCTAAGTTCGAAGCTGCCAATCCTGGCACCAAGGTCGAAATCACCTCGCTACCGTGGGGCCAGGCCTTCGAGAAATTCGCCACAATGGTCTCGGCCGGCGAGACGCCTGATGTCGTGGAGATGCCCGACCGCTGGATGTCGCTCTATGCCAACAACGGCATGCTGGAGAGCCTGGAACCCTATCTGGCCAAATGGGAGCACACGGGAGAGCTGAACGACCGCGCCCTGCAGATGGGCCGCTACGTCAAGAACACCGCCTACGGATTGCCCTACGGATTCTATTTGCGCGCGCTGTTCTACAACAAGAAGCTGTTCGCTGAGGCCGGCCTTTCGGGTCCGCCCAAAACGCTCGATGAATTCGCCACCGACGCCAAGAAGATTTCTGCCATCCCGGGCAAATCCGGCTACTGCTTGCGCGGAGGCCCCGGCGGCCTCAACGGCTGGATGATGTTCGGCTCCATCATGAACGGCGATCCGTCCTTCTTCAAAGCCGACGGCACATCGACGATATCCGATCCCGGCTTTGTAAAGGGCTTCTCCTTCCTCACCAATATCTACAAGGATGGCTCGGCGCCCAAGGACAGCGTGAACTGGGGCTTCAACGAGATCGTCACCGGCTTCTATTCCGGCACCTGCGCCATGCTCGACCAGGATCCCGATGCGCTCATCTCCATCGCCGAGCGCATGAACAAGGACGACTACGACGTCGTGCCGATGCCCAAGGGTCCGGCCGGCAAATCGTTCCCGACCATCGGCTATGGCTCCTGGTCGATGTTCTCCAACAGCAAGAACAAGGACCTGGCCTGGAAGCTGATCGCCACGCTCGACGGGCCGGAAGGCAACGTGAAGTGGAACCAGAAGATTGGCGCCCTGCCGATCTACAAGTCGGCCGACAAGGACCCCTTCTATGCCGACCCGAAGTTCAAGGGGTGGTTCGACGAACTGGGCGACAAGGATGTCACGCCCCTGGTGATGCCGACCTACCTCAAGGAGTTCGCCTATTTCGCCGATTCGATCGCGGTGAAAGCAACGCAGCAGACGCTTCTGGGCCAGACCAGCCCCGAGGACATGGCCAAGAACTGGGCTGACTACTTCACCAAGGCCCAGCAGAAGTTCATGGGCAAGTAGACCTGGTTTTCCTTCTCCCCCTGCTTAGGGGGAGAAGGTGGTCGCCGACCCGCGACAGCGGGGAGGAATCACGGCTGGACGGGGGGCCGCAGCATCATTCGTACCAGTGGCGCGAGGGACGGAACGAACTCCTGCCCCTCTCCGGCCGCGTGGCTCTTGGTGCCAAAGTGGGCGCCTGCGAGACGCGGGTTCCTCTCCCCCAAAATGGGGGAGAGCAAAAAAGTGCTGTCTGCCAAGTTAGCAGGCGAAAGCGTGCGATGTTGGAATTGAAACGGTAACATGGCTGCTGTGAGCGACTATGGCCCCACCGCGGCCACCATGCGCAAGCGCCGGTTCTTGCTGGCGGCGGAGCCGTGGATTTATGCTTCGCCGGCGCTCTTCCTCATCCTCACCATCCTGCTGGTGCCGCTCGGCATCGGCGTCTCCTACGCCTTCCGCAACCTGGTCCTGCTCGATCCCTTCAGCGGCGAGTTCATCGGCGCCGGTCAATTCGTCGAAATCTGGAACGACGGCAATTTCTGGAATGCGCTGCGCAACACGCTCGAGTGGACAGTCGTGTCGGTCCTGCTGCAATTCGTCCTGGGGCTGATTCTCGCGCTGTTGCTCACCCAGCCGTTTCCCGGCCGCTGGCTGGTGCAGGCGCTGGTGTTTCTTCCCTGGGCCGTACCGACGTTTCTGTCCGGTCTCAATTGGGCCTGGCTGTTCAATCCAGTGGTCGGCCCGCTGCCGCATTGGTTCGTCGCAGCGGGTCTGATGAGGTCGCCGGAGAACATCCTCTCCAACCCGGCGACCGCGCTGTGGGGACCGATCGCCGCCAATGTCTGGTGGGGCATTCCCTTCTACGCCATCACGTTGCTGGCGGCGCTGCAGTCCATCCCCGCCGATATCTATGAGGCGGCCGAGATCGATGGCGCGGGTCCGGTCACGCGCTTCTGGTCGATCACGCTGCCGTTCCTGGCGCCAACCATCGCTATCACGTTGCTGCTGCGCGCCGTCTGGATCGCCAATGCCGCCGACCTGATCGTCGTCATGACGCGCGGCGGGCCAGCCGACTCGACCCAGATCCTGGCCAGTTACATCTTCGCCCAGGCTTTCCAGCGCCTGGACTTCGGTTACGCCTCCGCCATCGCCACGGTCCTGCTAGTCATCCTGCTCGTCTACGCCGCTTTCGTCATCGCGCTGCGCCAGCTGATCATCCGGGCCCATTGAGGATCATGATGCGACCCGTCACGCTGCGTCACGCCGGCTACTGGACGTTCCACTATCTGCTGGTGGCGCTCTATGTGATCGTCGCGCTGTTCCCCCTGTTCTGGATGCTCAAGGTGTCGGTCACACCCAACGATCTGCTTTACACCGAGGGCGTGCGGATGTGGCCCTCGCGCACCACCATCGACCACTATACCTCGGTAATCCGCAATACCGATTTCCCGCTGTTCTTCCTCAACAGCTGCATTGTCTCGGCCACAACGTCCGTCTGCACGACGCTGGTCGCTGCGGCCGCCGGCTATGCCTTCTCGCGCTTCCAGTTTCGCGGCAAGGCCGCTATCGCCGGCCTGTTGCTGGTCACCCAGATGTTCCCGCTGGTGATGATCATCGCACCGATCTTCCGCCTGTTCGCCCCCCTCGGCCTCACCAACAGCCTGATCGGCCTGATCGTCATCTACACCACCTTTAATGTCCCGTTCGCGTCTTTTCTGATGCAGTCCTTCTTCGACAGCATTCCCAAGGAGTTGGAGGAAGCGGCCATGATCGACGGTGCAAGCCGCTTTGTCGCACTACGCCAGATCGTCCTGCCACTGACATTACCCGGGATCGCAGCCACTCTCGGCTTTGTCTTCACCGCCGCCTGGAGCGAGCTGCTGTTCGCGCTCATGCTCAATTCGTCCAGCAACGCCACGACATTCCCTGTAGGCCTGCTCTCCTTCGTTTCGAAATTCTCCGTCGACTTTGGGCAGATGACGGCCGCGGGTATCCTGGCGTTGCTTCCGGTTTGCATCTTCTTCTTTCTCATTCAGCGCCACCTGGTCCAGGGCCTTACAGCCGGCGCCGTCAAGGGCTGAAATGCTATCGCTGAAGGACGAAACGCATGACGACCATCGACATCCGCGGCGTGGAAAAGAACTTCGGCCCCGTATCTGTCCTAAAAGGCATCAATCTCAGCGTTGCCTCCGGAGAGTTCGTGGTGCTGGTCGGGCCGTCCGGCTGCGGAAAGTCGACGCTGCTTCGGCTGATCGCGGGTCTGGAAGATGCCTCGGCGGGCGAGATCCGCATCGGCGGCCGCGTGGTCAACGATCTTCCGCCCAAGGATCGCGACATCGCCATGGTGTTCCAGTCCTATGCACTCTATCCGCATATGACAGTGCGCAACAATATGAGCTACAGCCTCCGGCTGAAGCGTACGCCCAAGAAGGTGATCGCCGATGCGGTGGCCAAGGCCGGCGCCAAGCTCGGCCTGCAATCGCTGGAGGATCGCAAACCGCGTCAGCTTTCGGGCGGCCAGCGCCAGCGCGTCGCCATGGGTCGCGCCATCGTGCGCAAGCCCAAGGCCTTTCTGTTCGACGAGCCGCTATCCAATCTCGATGCGCGCCTGCGCGAGCAGATGCGCTTCGAGATCCGCAAGTTGCACCGCGAACTCGGCGCAACCTCCGTCTACGTCACGCACGACCAGATCGAGGCCATGACCATGGCCGACCGCATCGTGGCGATGAACGGCGGCATCATCCAGCAGGTCGGCACGCCGCTCCAGCTCTACGACGATCCGGCAAACCGCTTCGTTGCCGAATTCATCGGTTCGCCGGCCATGAATTTTCTCGATGCGTGGTTCGTATCGGCCGACGGAGCGCCAGGCCTTCAGGTCGGCGACCAGTCGATAGCCAAACTCGCCCCGCCGGCCGGGCTGCCTGCCGACGGCCGCGTGACGATCGGCATTCGACCCGAGCGCATTGCGATAGGGGGGGAAACGGAGAGCATCGGTGCGCGAGTGGAACTTGTGGAGCCGACAGGCGTAGGTACGGTCGTCCACCTCGAGGTCGGCGGGCAGTTTCTCAAGCTGTTCACCACCGACCGGCCTAGGATCGCTGCCGACGATCTCATCCATATCGATATAAATTCTGACGACGTTCGCTTGTTCCATCCGGAGACAGGAACGAGACTGCGGCATGCAACATAGCCGCATGTTTGGGCGACTGGCCGAAAGCGCCGCGCAATGGATGCGAGACTGAGCAAAGGTTGGTCAAACATTTTTTCGGCAATAGGCACTTCGCTACAGCCCGTCGACGGTAGGTATCTGATCATTGTGACCGTTGGAGATCTTTCTCACGCTCGACGTATCACTCCCCTCTCAAAGGACGGTGTCCGTTTACTGGGGTACTGCTGACGACAGCCCTTGTCGGTGTTGGCCCTGGTGTCACCGAGCTCCAAAGGCCTGCAATCTCTGCACCTCGACGGTCGGACCGGGGACGGATGTCGTGCCTGACCCGGAGCGTCGATTGCCCCCGGTTTGGGGTGGCCTCTGCAGTTGGGGCCATCTCGGCGGTCGCCGCCCGAATGCCAAAGATTGCCAACCTACGGCTCCATCAGCCGTGTTCGGTTTTCGTCCAGCATACAATTCTGGAACGTAGCATTGCGAGGTGGGAGTGTCCGGCGAAAAATCGCGACTCACAGGGGCCGGCGCGTCACCGCGCGGGCCAATCCCAATGTCCCTTGTCGCCCCGCCAGGCTTTGGCCAGGTGCTCGATAGCTTGGGTAGTGTTGCCTTGCTTTGCCGTCAATGCTTGCTCCATGCACTTCAAGTCTTTCTCTGGCAGATACCAGGAAATGCTCGATCGGGCCGAGTTCTCGAACGCGATACTGGTCAGTTCGAGACCGTCCGTGTCATAGATCTCCTTCAGGGCGTCGAGCGCCTGCTCGCTGCGGAATACCATACTACGCTCGCGGGCCGAGCCGAGGCTTTCTAGCGGGCTGATCAGCCAGCCGAACGGATCAAAGGTCTCCGTAGGCGCCTCTTCCCGACAGTCCTTGTCGATTGCACCGGCGGCGTCGCCGTCGGTGAGTACGGGGAATGCGTTGATCCGCACGAGTATGGCACCGGTGAGGCCTGCCTTGCGCATCCATTCGCGCACCTGCGGCCGATGCAGATAGGCGAGGGCCGCCGTCATGCCATAGTTGTCGAAGTAGCCCGCATCGACCACCCGGCGGGGCGGAGTTGTCGGCAGTGCGACCGCGGGGGCGACATAGGGGAACGTGGCGCTCATGCGCACGGCCGTCTGCACCGTGAAGGATGGCCACGTCGTCGGGAAGGTGGCGAAGAAATCCATGGTGTTGCGTGCATTGGGATCGGCGATTCCGCTGAGATCGAGGTCGCTGATGAGGAGAGGCTGCCCTGTCTCGACGATCATCGGCGAGACGATCAGCGACGCCCCCTCGCCCTTGGCCACAGATCCCGCCAAATGTTCGAAGGTGAAGCCCCCGCCGCCGTCGGCCACGTGGCCTAGCCGCGCCCAATCGCGCTGCAATGTTCGCCCGCGGTCGAAGCCAACCGGCGGGACCCCGAGCAGCGGTCCCGGCCAGAACAGGCTAAGACTGTCCCAGTTTGACAGCTGCTGCGCCACGTCTGAGAGGCTGTCGCGCGGGACGGAAATGTTCTCGATACCGGGAAAGATCTGTTGCTGCCGGTCCTGGCGTGCACCGATGTCCTTGGCGATCAAGTCGACCAGGGAGTGCGCCTTTGGATCGGTCAGCTCGGCCGGCGTCAATGAGGCGAAGTAGGCCCCGCCCACCATGCCGCCCGAGGCTCCGGTGACGAGCCGGATGGCGCCCGGAAGCCCCTCCGTGCTCTGCTCTTTGCCGAGCGCGCGCAACTTGTCGAGCACGAGTGCCGTCCAGAACGTCGCGCGATAGGCTCCGCCCGAGGTCGCAACGACGATCAGCCTGTGCCCGTGCAGTGAGCCGCTGTTTGCTGCCGCATAACGCTCGAGCGCCGCCTCGGGCGATAGCCTGAGCGGTGCAGTTTTGGGGGCATCAGCGAGGCAGTCTCCGCCTTTAGGCGGGTTGGCTGGTTGCTCGGCGGGTCCCGCCTGCCGCTCTGCGAGCACGACCGGGCAGCCGTAGAGGGTCTCCATGTCGGGGAAGGAGTACTTGTACTGGCCGACGCCCCCGGCAAGTAGCGGCAGGAACACGATGAAGACGAACACCCAGTAGCGCCAGCGCGGTACCGATAGCACGACCGGGATGTAGAACGCGGTAATGCCGGCCAGCAGCTTGAACAGCGACACGACGGTCAGCAGTTTCGGGAAAAAGTGAAGCAGGATGATCAGTCCAACGAGCAACGCCCACAGCACCAGACTGCGCGTATAGCGAACCTTGCGTCCCGTCACCTGGCGCAGCAGGTGGTCGACCGGTGACACCAGGACGCGGCTGAGGAGCGCATAGACTGCAAACACGACGAGGCCGACTGCGATGCCGGCAAGGCAGCGCAGCAGTTCGTAGCCCTTGACATGGGGAACAACCGGCGAGATCGGGATGGCAGCGGCGAAGAGCATCGCGCCCGAGACGATCAGAATGCGAACGACCAAATATCGCGCCTCACCCCACGCCGACAACTTTCGGAAGAGGGGATCTTCGTCGGGGTTCATGGCGGCGGCCATCAGCCAGAAAAGCCCGGCAAAGAACGTGGTGAAGGCGTGCGTCAGGAAGGAAGGACTGTTCGCCGTGAGCGCCAGTAGATCGTGGTCGCCGAGCGCGAGCCTCGGGTCCTCCCGGAAATGCAGCGGCAGTCCGTACGGGACACCGACAACGCCCCAAATGGCCAGAAACGGGAACTGCACCAAGAGGAAGAAAATGAACCAGTGATGGCTGAGCCGCCCCACCCACTCGGCGAACCACCGGCGCCAAATCCAGGTCAGACGGCCTGTGAGCGTATCCGGCATCTCTGTGTTCATGACATCGCCCCCAAACTCACGGCCGGTCGAAGAAGCACTCACTGTAGACATGTCGAAGGCCATGGCCAAGGGTCGGAACGGCTCACTGCCGACTATGCCGTGATGGGATCGGCACCGATGGCCCCGCTTGGTACGTAGACAAGTTCCCGCCTTCTGCGCCAGATAACCCCTCACCGCATCGCGCTATAGGCCTCAGCGATCAGTCGGACCGTTGGGAGTTGGCCAGGAACTCCAGCAGCCTGCCGCGCTTTTTTCCGCGCTCTAGGTCACAAACTCATAAAGGGGATTCCCTTTTTCCGCGAATACTGATTCAAGCTCCTTGGGAGGAGCTTGAATGCAAACACGACGTTACGAGCTGACCGACTTCGAATGGTTGATCATCGAGCCGCTGTTGCCGAACAAGCCGCGAGGTGTACCGCGCGC
>Ga0209068_10000865_pt1 | contig 15536 bp, 12 predicted proteins | sample ColStrG_CSR_2012_FD_187200 | JGI IMG/M metagenome (GOLD analysis project Ga0209068, IMG submission 187200) | Freshwater sediment microbial communities in response to fracking from Pennsylvania, USA - Cold Stream Run_MetaG_CSR_2012 (SPAdes)... | ecosystem: Environmental > Aquatic > Freshwater >... | reverse complement strand
CGAGATGAGCGTCGAGCTCATCACCCCGATCGCCATCGAGATCGGCCAGCGTTTCGCCATCCGCGAGGGTGGCCGGACCGTCGGTGCCGGCGCCATCGTCAGCATCGTCGAGTAGGGACCCCATGGCCAGAGTCGAAGCGCGCCCCACGATCCAGCTCGCCTGCACCGAGTGCAAGGAGCGGACATACACGACGCGCAAGAACAAGAAGAACGATCCGAACCGCATCGAGTTGCAGAAATACTGTCCGCGCTGCCGACGGCATACACTTCACCGCGAGGCGAAGTAGGCGGGCGAACCCCACAGGGGTGTAGCTCAATTGGCAGAGCACTGGTCTCCAAAACCAGCGGTTGTAGGTTCGAGTCCTATCGCCCCTGCCACTTCACTTCCGTAGTCCGAGAGAAGAACCACTGACGTGACCCGCATCCGCCGCTATTTCGACGAAGTCTTCTCCGAGCTCCGCAAGGTCTCGTGGCCGACGCGCGAGCATGTCCGGAATCTCACGGTCCTGGTGTTCGCCATCAGCCTCGTCGTCGGGGTCTATATCGCGTTCTGGGACACCGTCTTCCAGCAGGCGATCAAGTTGATCGCGGGCGGAGGGGCATGATGACCGAGATGACGACGGAGACGACCAAGGCGCCCGAGAAGCGCTGGTATGTCATCCACACCTATTCCGGCTACGAGAACAAGGTCAAGGCGAACCTCGAGCACCGCATCGAGTCGATGGGCATGGAGGACAAGATCTTCCAGGTGCTCGTCCCGATGGAGGACGAGATCGAGATCCGCCAGGGACAGCGCCACACAGTCCAGAAGAAGGTCTATCCGGGCTACGTGCTCGTCGAGATGATCCTCGACCCGGACAGCTGGTTCGTCGTCCGTAACACGCCGGGCGTCACCAGCTTCGTCGGCGGCGCCAATATCCCGGGTGTCCGCAGCGAGCCGATCCCGCTCGACGAGAACGAGGTCAAGCAGATCCTGCGGCACATGGGCGTCGAGACGCCGAAGTACCGCGTGGCATTCACCAAGGGCCAGAGCGTCCGCGTGACCGACGGGCCGTTCGCCGAGTTCATCGGCACGGTCGACGAGGTCAACCCGGAGCGAAACAAGGTCAAGGTGCTGGTGAGCATCTTCGGTCGCGAAACGCCCGTCGAGCTTGACTTCCTGCAAGTCGAAAAGCTGTGAGCGCCGCCCGGACGGCCAAGGCCGTCGCTATCGGCTCCGCTCGCTCGCTCACGCACGAATGTGCGCTCGCTGACGTGCTCGCTTCCGCCTCGGCGCGGACAGCCAGGAGCGGCGCTCACCGGGCCAGCGCCCGCTAGGAAAGGAACTCCCATCCCGTGGCCAAGAAGATACGAATCGTCCTGACCCTGCAGCTGCCGGCCGGCAAGGCAACACCCGCGCCGCCCGTCGGGACCGCTCTGGGCCCGCACGGCATCAACATCGTCGAATTCACCAAGTCCTACAACGAGAAGACCGCCGACAAGGCCGGCCAGATCATCCCGGCGCAGATCACGGTCTTCGAGGACCGCTCGTTCTCGTTCATCCTCAAGACGCCGCCCGCGGCGGACCTCCTGCGCAAGGCCGCTGGTGTCGACCTCGGGGCTGCCACGACCAAGCGCCAGACGGTCGGCCGGGTGACCCGCGACCAGGTCCGCGAGATCGCGGGCATCAAGATGGCCGACCTCAACGCAAATGACGTCGACGCTGCGATGCGTCAGATCGAGGGCACGGCCAGGAGCATGGGCATCGAAGTCGTCGGGTAGTCCCGGCCCTCGCGAGGCCCGACCCCGGGCGTCGATCAACGAGGAGATGGGGGAGGTCGGGCTCGACCCGGCCGCACGGAGGCATCGAAAACATGGCAGCACACGGCAAGAAGTACGCCGAGGCGGCGAAGCTCGTGGACCGCGAGCGCATCTACAGCCCGCTCGAGGCGGTCGAGCTCGCGAAGCAGACCACCTACGTGGCGTTCGACGCGTCGATCGAGGCGCACCTCCGACTCGGCGTCGACCCGCGCCACGCCGACCAGATGGTCCGCGGCACCGTCGTCTTGCCGCACGGCACCGGCAAGGTCGTCCGGGTCGCCGTCTTCGCCCAGGGCGAGAAGGCGCAGGAAGCCCTTCGCGCCGGCGCGGACGAGGTCGGTGGCGAGGATCTGGTCAAGAAGATCGAGGCCGGCTGGCTCGAGTTCGATGTCGCCATCGCGACGCCCGACTCGATGGGCATGGTCGGCAAGCTCGGCAAGATCCTCGGCCGTCGCGGACTGATGCCGAACCCGAAGGCCGGGACGATCACCTTCGACGTCGAACGGGCCGTCAAGGAAGTCAAGGGCGGTCGCGTCGAGTTCCGCGTCGACAAGACGGCCATCGTCCATGCCCCCGTCGGCAAGAGCAGCTTCGAACCGGCCGACCTGGTCGATAACCTCGCGGCACTGGTCGATGCGATCAATCGCGCGAAGCCGACCGGCGCCAAGGGCCAGTACCTCAAGGGCCTGACGATCGCGAGCACCATGGGCCCGGGCATCCGGGTCGACGTGCCGGGAGTCCTGGCGGCCGCGGTCGCCTAGCCCCAGCGAACCACGACCGGCGGTCAGCCGGTCACCAGCCGCGGTGTCGGCCGAGAGGCGTGTCACCCGTTCATACAGACGAACCGCCGCAGACAGCCTGCGTCCGCGGACCGCTCGACCGATCGCGGTCGGTGGCGGTCGGGACTTGATCCGTCGGACCGGATCGGCCTGGACCCTTGGGCCCGGCCGGGGACGCCGACAGGCACGCCGAGGCAGATCGGCGCCGCTCCACCTCCGGGTGGGCCGCGCCCCTGCGAGTGGGGTCGACCCTCTGACGAGGGCCGCCATGGGACGTCGCAGGGGCCATCCGACCGAGAACGGTCGGAGACCCACCGCCGCGCGCCGGCTGCGTGCTGGAGAAGGAGCAGGCATATGCCCACGGAGGCCAAACGCGAGACGGTCGCCGAGCTGCGCGAGGAACTCGCCAACGCCCGGACGATGATCGTCTCCGAGTACCGGGGCCTCAAGGTGAAGGAGATCGCCGAGATCCGACGCGCTCTGCACAAGCAGGACGTGACGTATCGCGTCGTCAAGAACCGGTTGATGCGGATCGCCGCGGACGACTCGGTCGGCGCCGCTCTCGGGCCGTTGCTCACCGGACCGACCGCGATCGCGTTCGGCCAGGACGAGGCCGCGACCGCGAAGGCCGTCCTCGACGCCACTCGCCCGTATTCGAAGATCGTCCGGGTGACCGGCGGCGTCCTTGGCGACAGGGCGATCAGCGGCGACGACGTCGTCCGACTGGCTGCGCTCCCGTCGCGCGAGATCCTGCTGGCCAGGCTAGCCGGTGGGATGCAGGCGCCCGTCGGCACCCTGGCCGGTCTGTTTGCAGCACCGCTGCGCAATCTGGGCTATGCCCTGCAGCAGGTCGCGGACCAGAAGGCCGCAGCCGAAGCACCGCGCACCTAGGCGCTCACCAACGACCCCACGACACATCGACCCCACAAGGAGAACGACCCCATGGCAACCCTGACCCAGGACGACCTGCTCGAAGCGATCGACAAGATGACCGTCCTCGAGCTGTCCGAATTCATCAAGCGCTTCGAGGACCGGTACGGCGTCACAGCCGCCGCGCCGGCCGCCGTCGCCGCGGCTCCGGCAGCCGGTGGCGGTGCCGCCGAGGCCACCGCCGCTCCCGAGGAGCAGACCGAGTTCACCGCCACGCTGACCGAGATCGGGCCGAACAAGATCCCGGTCATCAAGGTCGTTCGTGAGCTGACCGGCCTCGGTCTCAAGGAGGCCAAGGACCTGGTCGATGCGACACCGAAGGCCGTCAAGGAAGGCGTCACGAAAGACGAGGCCGACAAGATCAAGGCCGCCCTCGAGGAACAGGGCGCCAAAGTCGAGATCAAGTAATCGACGTCAGGTCACGCCGACTCCACTCCCCAATACCATGAAGTGGAGCGTTTGACAAGATGTGAAATCGCGGTATCCTACTCCTTCTGTGAGCCACGCCTCTCTTTCCCCCTCCAACCTCCGTCAAGGAGTGGTGCTTCATGCTGTCTGCTGAGTCTTCGAATCGCGCCCGGACGCCATCGGGCCGCATCTCGTACGCGCGCATCGACCGGAAGATCGATGGCGTCAGCCACGAGAAGTTCGAGATCCCCAATCTGATCGAACTCCAGCTCGATTCGTTCGCCTGGTTCGTCGACAAGGGACTCCGCGAACTGTTCGATGAGATCAGCCCGATCAAGGACTTCACCGGCAAGGTGATGGAGCTCCAGTTCCTCGACTACGAGTTCGGGGCGCCCAAGTACTCCGAGGAGGAGTGCCGGACGAAGGACCTGACGTTCAGCAAGCCGCTCTACGTCAACGTCGAACTCCTGATCAAGGAGACCGGGGAGATCCAGCGCCAGCGCGTCTACATGGGCGACTACCCGTGGATGACCGATCAGGGCACTTTCGTGATCAACGGCGCCGAGCGCGTCGTGGTCAGCCAGCTCGTCCGTTCGCCGGGCGTCTATTACAGCGAGACGGAGGATCCGGCCTCGGGTCGGATGCTGTTCAGCGCCAAGGTGATCCCGAACCGCGGGGCGTGGCTGGAGTTCGAGACGAACAACAAGGACCAGCTCTGGGTCAAGGTCGATCGCAAGCGCAAGATCGCGGCGACCACGCTCCTTCGGGCGGTCGGCTACGAGCAGAACGACGAGATCGCCGCGCTGTTCACCGCCGTCGATGTCGACATCGAGCATCCGTTCATCGCCTCGACACTCGACAAGGACCTGACTCACACGCAGGCAGAAGCCCTCATCGAGGTCTACAAGAAGCTGCGCCCGGGCGATCCGCCCACCGGCGACAACGCCCGGCAGCTGGTCGAGAGCCTGTTCTTCAATTTCCGTCGCTACGACCTCGGTCGGGTCGGTCGCTACAAGTTCAACAAAAAGCTGGACGCGGTCGCGGGGCGGCTGGGCGTCGAGCTGCCGCGCGAGGGACGGACGATCACCCGTGAGGACATCGCCGCCATCGTCGGCCACCTCATCGAGTGCAACCGCGGGCTGCACCCGAAGGACGACATCGACCACCTCGGCAACCGTCGCATCCGGGCCAACGGCGAGCTGATCCAGAACGCATTCCGCATCGGCCTCCTCCGCATGGAGCGGGTCGTCCGCGAGCGGATGACGATCCAGGAGCTCGACAAGGCGACCCCGAACGCCCTCATCAACATCCGCCCCGTGGTGGCCGCGATGAAGGAGTTCTTCGGAGGCAGCCAGCTCAGCCAGTTCATGGACCAGACCAACCCGCTGGCCGAGCTGACCAGCAAGCGCCGGCTGTCCGCGCTCGGCCCGGGCGGCCTGTCGCGCGAGCGCGCCGGCTTCGACGTCCGCGACGTCCACCACAGCCACTACGGCCGGATCTGTCCGATCGAGACGCCGGAAGGCCCGAACATCGGCCTTATCGGCTCGCTCGCGACCTACGGCCGGATCAACAGCTACGGGTTCATCGAGACGCCCTATCGCAAGGTCAAGCGGTCCGTCGGTTACGACGAGCCGAACCTGACCCAGTACGAGACGGGCGCCGATCTGGTCGCCAAGGGCGGCGAGGTCATCCTCAAGTCCGGCAGGCAGATCAACGCGGCGGCCGTCGCAGAGCTCAAGAAGCAGAAGGCCCACGCTTTCCCGATCCGGCCGATCGTCACCGACGAGATCCACTACATGCCGGCCGACGAGGAAGAGGAGCACGTCGTCGCGCAGGCCAATGCGCCGCTCGACGACGAGGGCCACTTCAGCGCCGAGCGCATCCCCTCCCGCTACCGCGACACGTTTCCTGAGGCGCGCGCCGGCCAGATCGAATACATGGATGTGTCGCCCAAGCAGGTCGTGTCCGTGGCGACCGCACTCATCCCGTTCCTCGAGCACGACGACGCGAACCGAGCGCTGATGGGTTCGAACATGCAGCGCCAGGCTGTGCCGCTCCTCGAGCCGGAATCACCGATCGTCGGCACCGGGATGGAAGAGCGCGCCGCGCGCGACTCGGGCCAGGTCCAGGTCGCCCGCCGTGGAGGCCTCGTCACGAGCGTCACCGCCGAGCGGATCCTGATCGAGACCGACGCCGGCGAACTCGACGAGTACAAGCTCCTCAAGTTCGTGCGCAGCAACCAGGGCACATGCATCAACCAGCGGCCGATCGTCAATGTGGGCGACCGCGTGGCCGACGGCAAGCCACTGGCCGACTCGAGCTCGACCCAGGCGGGTGAGCTCGCGCTGGGACGCAACATCCTCGTCGCGTTCATGAGCTGGGAGGGCGGCAACTACGAGGACGCGATCGTCATCAGCGATCGGCTCGTGCGTGACGACCTGTTCACCAGCATCCACATCGAGAAGCACGAGATGGAGTCGCGCGACACCAAGCTCGGGCCCGAGGAGATCACACGCGACATCCCGAACGTCGGCGAGGAGTCCCTCAAGGACCTCGACGAGGAGGGCATCGTCTACATCGGCGCCGAGGTGCGCCCGGGCGACATCCTGGTCGGCAAGATCACGCCCAAGGGCGAGACCGAGCTGACCGCCGAGGAGCGCCTCCTGCGGGCGATCTTCGGTGAGAAGGCCCGCGAGGTGAAGGACAGCTCGCTGCGCCTGCCCCACGGCGAGCGCGGCAAGGTCGTCGAGGTCCGCGAGTTCCGTCGCGAGAACAACGACGACCTCCAGCCCGGCGTCAATCGCCTCGTCCGGGTGTCGGTCGCCCAGAAGCGCAAGATCAGCGTCGGCGACAAGATGGCGGGTCGCCACGGCAACAAGGGCGTCATCGCCAAGATCCTGCCGGCCGAGGACATGCCGTTCCTTCCGGACGGGACTCCCGTCGACATCATCCTCAATCCGCTCGGCGTGCCGAGCCGGATGAACATCGGGCAGATCCTGGAGACCCACCTCGGATGGGCGCTCCATGCGAAGGGCCTGAAGGCCGCCACCGCGGTCTTCGATGGTGCGACCGAGCACGACATCAAGCGCGAGCTGACCGAGGCCGGCCTGCCCGACGACGGCAAGACCGAGCTGCGCGACGGACGGACCGGCGAGACGTTCGACCGTCGCATCACCGTCGGCTACATCTACATGCTGAAGCTCCATCACCTCGTCGAGGACAAGATCCACGCGCGGTCCACGGGACCGTACAGCCTGATCACCCAGCAGCCGCTCGGTGGCAAGGCCCAGTTCGGCGGGCAGCGCTTCGGCGAGATGGAGGTCTGGGCGCTGGAGGCCTACGGCGCCGCGAATATCCTCCAGGAATTGCTCACCGTGAAGTCGGACGACGTCCTCGGGCGCGTCCAGACATACGAGGCCATCGTCAAGGGCGAGGAGATCCAGCCGCCACGCGTGCCCGAGTCGTTCAAGGTGCTCATCAAGGAGCTGCGCAGCCTCGGCCTCAATGCCGAGATCCTCGACCCGAACGAGGAGGAGATCCCCTTGGCGGAGGACGATGCCTCCGGCTACCTGCTACCCGATCTCGGCGGGATCAATCTCGCCGGGTTCGAGGACTGATCGTCTGTCTCTGAACCCATTCCCGACCCGACACCCGCAGGTCCGCGTCATGGCCGACGCGAACCCGCTCGCCCACGGTCCGCATCGCGCTGCCGAGCCAGACGGCGGCGCGGAGGAGAACCATGCTCGAAGTCAATAACTTCAGCGCGATCCGCATCTCGCTCGCAAGCCCGGACCAGATCCGGGAATGGTCGAAGGGCGAGGTCACCAAGCCCGAGACCATCAACTACCGGACCCTCAAGCCGGAGAAGGACGGTCTGTTCGACGAGCGCATCTTCGGTCCGACCAAGGACTGGGAGTGCTACTGCGGCAAGTACAAGCGGATCCGCTACAAGGGCATCATCTGCGACAAGTGCGGAGTCGAGGTCACCCGCTCGAAGGTGCGCCGCGAGCGCATGGGCCACATCCAGCTGGCGAGCCCCGTCAGCCACATCTGGTATTTCAAGGGCACCCCGAGCCGGCTCGGGATCCTGCTCGACATCAGCCCGCGCAACCTCGAACGCATCCTCTATTTCGCGCTGTACATCGTCACCCATGTCGATGAGGACGCGCGCAAGCGCGCCCTGACCGTCATCGAGGAAGAGGCGGAAGGCCGTGGCGGTGAAGCCAAGGAAGGCCTCGCCGCTCTCGAGGACCGCCTCCGCGCCGAGTTCAACCGCCGCAAGGACGAGTTGAACGCGGAACTGGCCGCCACCAGGGCGGGCCTCGAGACTCAGCGCGCCAGCGAGACCGAGGCGATCGCTTCTGCAGCCAAGGACGCCGAAACGGCACTGGCCGCCCTCAAGAGCGGTGTTGCCGAGGACACGATCGCGTTCGCTCCGACCGGCGAGGTCGTCGTCGCGGCCGGCGAGAAGGGTGGCAAGGAGGCCACCGCTAAGCTTCGGAAGATCGCCAGCGGCGCATCCGAGCGGGTGGACGCCGACCTGCGCCAGCGCGAGGCCGACGAGGCTCGCGCCGTCGAACAGAAGATCGCTGACCTTGAGGCGGGCATGCAGGACGCACTCCAGCACGAGCGTGCCGGACTCGCCGAGCAGGCCCAGGGGCGCAAGGACGAGCTGCGCAAGCTGCGCGACGAGCTCGAATCGCTCAAGCCGATGCAGACGCTCGGCGAGACCGAGTTCCGCAACCTCGACGAGCGCTACGGCAGTGGCGCCAAGGGCGGCCGCGTCTTCGGCGCGGGCATGGGCGCAGAGGCGGTTCGCGAGATCATCAGCCGGATGGACCTCGAAGAGCTGGCTCGCTCGCTCCACGTCGAGGTCCGCACCAGCTCCGGCCAGCGTCGCAAGAAGGCCATCAAGCGGCTCCGCCTGATCGAGGCCTTCCGTCGCTCGGGCACCCGCCCCGACTGGATGATCCTGTCGGTGCTGCCGGTCATCCCGCCGGACCTCCGACCGATGGTCCAGCTTGACGGCGGCCGCTTCGCGACGTCGGATCTCAACGACCTGTATCGCCGCGTCATCAACCGCAACAACCGGCTCAAGCGACTGCTCGAGCTCGGCGCACCGGAGATCATCATCCGCAACGAGAAGCGGATGCTCCAGGAGGCGTGTGACGCGCTCATCGACAACGGCCGCCGGGGCCGGGCGATCGCCGGCACCGGCAACCACCGCCTGAAGTCGCTGTCCGACATGCTCAAGGGCAAGCAGGGCCGGTTCCGCCAGAACCTGCTCGGCAAGCGCGTGGACTACTCGGGCCGCTCGGTCATCGTCGTCGGACCCGAACTCAAGCTGCACCAGTGCGGGCTGCCCAAGAAGATGGCGCTCGAGCTGTTCAAGCCGTTCGTCATGCGCCAGCTCGTCGAGAAGGGCTTCGCCCACAACATCAAGAGCGCCAAGCGCATCGTCGAGCGCGTCCGGCCCGAGGTCTGGGACGTCCTCGAGGACGTCATCAAAGACCACCCGGTGCTGCTCAACCGAGCCCCGACGCTCCACCGCCTGGGCATCCAGGCGTTCATGCCGGTCCTCGTCGAGGGCTCGGCCATCCAGATCCACCCGCTCGTCTGCACCGCGTTCAACGCCGACTTCGACGGCGACCAGATGGCGGTCCACGTACCGCTCTCGACGGCCGCCCAGGAAGAGGCACGAACGATGATGCTCTCGACGACCAATCTGCTGTCGCCCGCCGACGGCAGCCCGGTCGTCGCGCCGACCCAGGACATGGTCCTCGGCTGCTACTACCTGACGATGGACGCCGATCCGATCAAGGGCAAGCGCGTCCGGATCTTCTCGTCGGAGGACGAGGCGATCCTGGGCTACCGGCTGCGTGAGAAGACCGGCGCGACGCTCCATGAGCTCATCGACGTCGAAATCAAGACGTGGGATGCCGAGACGGAGACGCTCAAGCTCGAGCGCCGCCGAACCACCATCGGCCGCGTCATCTTCAACCAGATCCTCCCGGATCCATTGCGGTTCCATGACACGGTCATGCGCCGGGCCGACCTCAAAGAACTGGTCGATATCTGCTACCGCCAGCTCGGACCGGAGGAAACGGCCCACCTCGTCGACGGCATCAAGAGCGTCGGGTTCGAATTCGCGACCCGGGGCGGCATGACCATCGGCCTGTTCGACATCGAGATCCCCAAGGACAAGCCAGCCCGGCTGAAGGATGCGGACGACTCCGTCAACGCGATCGACCGCCAGTTCCAGCGTGGCCTCATCACAGAGGACGAGCGCTACGAGCAGGTCGTCGGTGTCTGGCAGGAGGCCAGTTCGAGCATGTCCGACGAGATGATGCGGACGCTCGATCCGAACGGCCCGGTGGTCATGATGACTGCGTCGGGTGCCCGAGGGAACAAGGGCAACATCGGCCAGCTGGGTGCCATGCGAGGCCTGATGGCCGACCCGTCCGGACGGATCATCGACGTCCCCGTCCGCAGCAACTTCCGCGAGGGCATGACCGTCCTCGAGTACTTCATCTCGACCCATGGCGCTCGAAAGGGCCTCGCCGATACTGCCCTTCGCACGGCCGACTCCGGGTATCTCACCCGGCGCCTGGTCGACGTCGCCCAGGACGTCATCACCCGCGAGGAGGACTGCGGCACCGAGGAGGGTAGCTGGATCATCCGAACCGAGTCGAGCGACGAGAAGGGCGCCTTCCAGAAGCGTCTCGTCGGGCGCCTGGCCGCTGCCCCGCTGCCCGATCCCCGGGTCGCGACGAAGAAGGGCCAGGAGCCGACGCTGCTGGTCGACCGCAACGAACTGATCATGGAAGAGGCTGCCGCTCGAATCGATGCGGCCGGCGTGGACGAGGTGCTCGTCCGATCGCCACTCACCTGCGAAGCGCGACATGGCGTCTGCCGGGCGTGCTACGGCCGCAACCTCGCCACCGGCGAGATGGTCGGGTCAGGTGAGGCCGTCGGTATCATCGCCGCCCAGTCGATCGGCGAGCCGGGCACGCAGCTCACCATGCGGACGTTCCATACCGGCGGCGTCGCCGCGGGCGTGGACATCACCGCCGGCCTCCCGCGCGTCGAAGAACTGTTCGAGGCCCGCATCCCGAAGGGCAAGGCCGAGATCAGCCACATCGACGGTATCGTCGAGATCGTCCGCGGGGACGGCCCGACCAAGGTCAAGGTCATCTCGCGTGAGGTCTACGACACCTCGCTGGCGCTGCCCGCCGGTGCCGAGATGCTGGCGGCCCCCGGCGACGCCGTGTCGCTCGGTCAGGTCGTCGCTCGGACCGAAGCCGATGGCGCCACGACCGATGTCAGCGCGCCGGTGGCGGGCTTCCTCGTCAAGGGCGACGACGGTATCGTCGTGCGGGCCGAGGATATCGTGGAGCGCGAGTACCTCATCCCGCACAACGCCAAGATCCTGGTCGAGAACGGCGCGGAGATCCGAGCCGGCGACGCCATCACGGACGGGCCGATCAACCCGCAGGAGTACCTCGACACCCGGGGCAAGGACGCAGTCCAGCGCTACCTCGTCAAGGAGGTCCAGAAGGTCTACAAGAGCCAGGGCGTCACGATCAACGACAAGCACATCGAGATCATCGTCCGGCAGATGCTGCGGAAGGTCCGCATCGATCAGCCGGGTGACGTCGACCTGCTGCCGACCGAGCTCGTCGACAGGCTCGAATTCGAGGAGCACAACAATCGTGTCCTGGCGGAGGGTGGCGAGCCGGCAACGGCCCAGACCGTCCTGCTGGGCGTGACCAAGGCATCGCTGAACACCTCCAGCTTCCTCGCCGCCGCCTCATTCCAGGAGACGACCCGGGTGCTGACCGAGGCCGCCATCAACGGCGCCAGGGATCACCTGATCGGCCTCAAGGAGAACGTCATCATCGGCAAGCTCATCCCGGCAGGGACGGGCGCACCGGCGAACGTGGCGGCGCGCAAGGAACGCGAGCGGCGAGCGGCCCTCGAGGCCCTCGCCGGCGAGGCGCTCGAAGACCTCGGCAACGAGTTCAACCCGTTCCTCGAGGACGGCGAGGGTCGTACGGCCGACGACGACGCGGCCGGCCTGGCGCTGGCGGCGACGATCGCCGGCGCCGGGGACGACGACGAGACGGCCAATCCGTTCGTCGCGGACCTCGCCTCGACGACCTCCGGCGACGACGACGGGAACCCCTTCCGCGAAGAGGCCGCCGTGCTCGCCGAGACCGCCGAGGACGCCTGATCGAGGCCCCTCGGACCACCCACCGGGGGCCCGCCGGACGTTTGACACGTTCGTCGGGCCGCTGCTAGACTGCGCCTTCGTGGCCTCGGGAGGGGTCCGCCCTGGGCGCGTGCGCCGGGACCCATCTTCGACTAACGCAAACCCCGGTCCGTCGCCCGCCTGGACTACCGGCGGCGACACCCCAGGACCGGCCCGATCGGTGACGATCGACCATCCGTCCGACTCAAAGGAGTAACGTCTTCGTGCCGACGATCAGCCAGCTCGTGCGTCACGGTCGCAAGCGCAAGATCTCGAAGATCAAGGCGCCGGCGATGCGCAAGAACTGGAACAGCCTGCGCCAGCGACAGGTCTCGATCCCGGGCGCCCCGCAGAAGCGAGGGGTCTGCCTGCAGGTCCGGACGATGACGCCGAAGAAGCCTAACTCAGCCCTGCGCAAGATCGCCCGCGTGCGCCTGACCAACCAGATGGAGGTCACGGCCTATATCCCGGGCATCGGGCACAACCTGCAGGAGCATTCGGTGGTGCTGGTTCGCGGCGGCCGGGTCAAGGACCTGCCGTCGGTCAAGTACCACATCATCCGCGGCACGCTCGACGCGGCCGGCGTCCGCGACCGCAAGCAGGGTCGCAGCAAGTACGGCGCCAAGGCCAGTGCGAAGCCAGGGGCCCGCTAGATGCCGCGTCGAACCAGCATCCCGCGCAAGTCGAAGTACGAGACGATCCCAGCCAACCGGATGACTGCACGGTTCTCGGCCAAGCTCATGAAGGGCGGCAAGCAGAACCTCGCCGAGCGGATCCTCCGCCAGGCGCTCGCCCGAGCCGAGGCTCAGGCCGCGCGTCCCGGTCTCGAGATCCTCGAGGCGGCGATGCGCAACGCCACACCCATCATCGAGGTCAAGCCCCGCCGCGTCGGTGGCGCGACATACCAGGTCCCGGTCGAGATCCGCGGCGACCGCCGCATGTCGCTCGGTGTCCGCTGGCTGGTCCAGGCGGCCCGCAAGCGCAACGGCAAGAGCATGAGCGAGAAGCTCGCGGCCGAACTCGTCGATGCCATGAATGGTCTCGGCGCGGCGGTCAAGCGACGAGAAGACACGCACAAGATGGCGGAGGCCAACCGGGCCTTCAGCCATTTCAAGTGGTAGATCGGGGAGCGTAGGAAGACCGTGGCACGACAGGTTCCGCTCGCCCGAACGCGGAACATCGGGATCATCGCGCATATCGACGCCGGGAAGACGACCGTCACCGAGCGGATCCTTTTCTATACGAAGAAGATCTACAAGCTCGGCGAGGTTCATGAGGGCGCGGCCACGATGGACTGGATGCCCCAGGAGCAGGAGCGGGGGATCACCATCACCGCCGCCGCGACGACGGCGTTCTGGGGCGACCATCGCATCAACATCATCGATACGCCCGGGCACGTGGACTTCACGGTCGAAGTCGAGCGCAGCCTGCGCGTGCTCGACGGCGCGGTCGTTGTGTTCGATGGCGTCGCCGGCGTCGAGCCCCAGTCCGAAACGGTTTGGCGCCAGGCCGACCGTTACGGCGTGCCGCGCTTCTGCTTCATCAACAAGCTCGACCGCACCGGTGCCGATTTCTGGCGCTGTGTCGACTCGATCAAGGACCGCCTGGGCGCCAACGCGGTGCCGATCCAGATCCCGATCGGGCGCGAGGACAAGTTCCAGGGCGTCATCGACCTTGTCGAGATGAAGGCGATCTACTACCGCGACGACCTTGGCAATAACATCGAGATCACGGACATCCCGGCCGAGCTCGCCGCCGACGCGGAGAAGCACCGCCACACGATGATCGAGGCCGTCGCCGAGATGGACGACGCGCTGACCCACAAGTACCTCGAGGGCGAGGAGTTCACGGTCGACGAGATCAAGCACGGCCTGCGCCTCGGGACCCTGACGACCCGCATCATCCCGGTCCTGACCGGCTCGGCGCTCAAGAACAAGGGCGTCCAGAAGATGCTGGACGCGGTGGTCGACTACCTTCCGTCGCCGCTCGACGTCCCGCCGATGATCGGGCTCGACCCGAAGAACGGCGCGGAGATCATCCGGACGCCGTCCGACAGCGAGCCGTTCAGCGCTCTCGCCTTCAAGATCGCCGCCGACCCGTTCGTCGGGAAGCTCGCGTTCTTTCGGGTCTACTCGGGCACGCTCAAGGCCGGCTCGTATGTCTACAACCCGGTCAAGGACAAGCGCGAGCGGATCGGTCGCATCCTCCAGATGCACGCCAATCACCGCGAAGAGATCGACATCGTCTACGCCGGCGACATCGCCGCGGCGGTCGGCCTGAAGGACACCTTCACCGGCGATACGCTGGCTGATCCGGAGCATCCGATCATCCTCGAGTCGATGACGTTCCCGGAACCGGTCATCGAGGTGAAGATCGAACCGAAGACGAAGGCCGACCAGGACAAGCTCGCGCTCGCCCTGCAACGGCTGTCGGAGGAAGACCCGACATTCCGGGTCAAGACCGACCCCGAGACCTCCGAGACCCTGATCGCAGGGATGGGCGAGCTGCACCTCGATGTCCTCGTCGACCGGATGGTCCGTGAGTTCCACGTGGCCGCCAACATCGGCAAACCGCAGGTCTCCTATCGCGAGACCATCCGCCGCGCCGCCGAGGGCAATGGCCGGTTCGTCCGCCAGACCGGCGGCAAGGGCCAGTACGGCCACGCCGTGATCAAGCTGGAACCCGCCGAGAAGGGGACCGGCTACGAGTTCATCGACAAGATCGTCGGTGGCACGATCCCGCGCGAATACATCAAGCCGGTCGACCAGGGCATCCGCGAGACCCTCGCCACGGGCATCTACGCCGGCTTCCCTGTCGTGGACGTCAAGGTGACGCTGTTCGATGGGTCGTATCACGACGTCGACTCGTCCGAGATGGCGTTCAAGATCGCGGGATCCATGGCCATCAAGGACGCCTTCGCCAAGGCGGACCCGGCCATCCTCGAGCCGATCATGAAGGTCGAAGTCCTCATGCCCGAGGAGTTCATGGGCGACGTCATCGGCGACCTCAACAGCCGCCGGGGCCAGATCGAGGGGATGGAGTCGCGCGGTTCGACCCAGGTCGTCCGGGCGTTCGTCCCGCTCGCCCAGATGTTCGGGTACGTCACCGACCTGCGCAGCATGTCACAGGGTCGGGCGACCTCCTCGATGGAGTTCAGTCATTACGCCGAGGTGCCGGGCAACCTGGCCTCGGAACTCGTCCAGAAGTCCAAGGTCTAGCAGGAAGCCGGGAGCAGCCCAGATGGCCAAGAAGAAGTTCGAGCGCACCAAGCCGCACGTCAACATCGGCACGATCGGCCACATCGACCATGGCAAGACGAGCCTGACCGCGGCCATCTCCAAGTACCTCGCGTTGAAGGGCAATGCCGA
>Ga0209068_10000864_pt1 | contig 15547 bp, 16 predicted proteins | sample ColStrG_CSR_2012_FD_187200 | JGI IMG/M metagenome (GOLD analysis project Ga0209068, IMG submission 187200) | Freshwater sediment microbial communities in response to fracking from Pennsylvania, USA - Cold Stream Run_MetaG_CSR_2012 (SPAdes)... | ecosystem: Environmental > Aquatic > Freshwater >... | reverse complement strand
ATGATGTCCCGACGCGTTGAGCCCGAACCACTGACAATCCGCGGCGTGCGACAGCCATGTCAGAGGATGCCAGTTCGCTTGCTCGGTGGTCGTAAATGCCCACTGCACGGTGGACCACCGCAGTCCCGCTTGCACGTTCCGGTTCAGCGAAACGTAGCCAGGATCGTCGAAGTTAGTGAATGGAAAGCGCAAAACCTGCGAGTAGACCGCTCCAGTGAGTACGGCAAGCAGCACGCCGACAAGCGCGGGAGAGTAGGAACTAGAGCGCGGCTTGGAAACTTCAGCGGGAGGAGCAGAAGCCCGCGCAGAGACTTTCTTAGAACGCTTGGAGCCCACTTTCTATTCCACCCGCTTCCTTTGCTTGGAAGCATGCAGCAGACTGTGCCCCTCCACCAAGTGAAACAGTTCTTCCGCAAGATTCTTGGCGTGATCGCCCGCCCGTTCAAACGCCTGCGCCATCAACAAAATGCTGGTGCTGTCGGGACTGACTTTTTGCGACGTGCTTTCCAGGTGACGTTTGAAGACTGCGCGGCAAGCCGTATCCACTTCGGCATCCGCTTGCAGCACTGCCCGAGCAAGTTCAACGTCGTGGTTCAGAAAGCCTTCGTGCACTTCGTCCAGCATCTTCTCGATCACCACGGTCATTTCGATCAAATCCCGCGCGTCTTCCTTCGGCAGCGCGGCGCTGAGCTGTTCCAAGCGATGCGCCACAGTCCAGGTGAGGTCGCCAATTCGCTCCAGGTCAATTGTGAAGCGAAAACAGGCCAGCAGTTGCCGTGCCTCCGCTTCACTCACTTGCGTGATCGCTTTTGGCAGTTCGTCATCAATCTGCCGCTCAATGCGATCGAGTTCCTTTTCACAATCGCGCACCGCTAGCAAAGCCATCTTCGACGAGCCCTGAATAAAATCGCGCACGTTGAACGTGGCATCCTTGGCCACGAGACAGGCACGCAACGCGATCTCTGTAACTTGTTTCGTGGAATCCGGCTGAACTGCGGGCTTGCGCTTGACGGCGGAAGGCATTTGTGCTTTCTATCCTCTGGAACAACGATGGGGTTGGAAACCTGTTAGTTGCTTCAAGCTAGTTTGAGCGAATGTTCTCCGCCGAGAATTTGTCGGGCCGAATACACTCCGCCTGCCTGAAACAAAAAACCGTGTTCTTGCGCTCTGCGGGGCTCCGCTGACGCGTCGTGGATAAATCTACAAATCTCTCGGTCCCTATCCTACCAAGTCCGGTAGCGGGTACCGTCTAACCCTACACCATCCGCCTTCGAATACACGTCCCACACATTAGTATCGTCAAACGAGTCCGACTCGGGGTCGTCCTCCATCGAATGCATTCCCCATTCGGCTTTCCCGGTAATGGGGTCTTTCGGAATCTCGCGCAAGAAGCGCAGTGTCTTTCCGCCGCGCATCTCCACGCCTTTCGTCAAAGCTTCCAGGTCCTTGGGATACCCATACGAGTCTGCCTTTTGAATGAACCCGCGGTCAGCCGCATCCTTGTAGGCGTCGATCGCGTCCCGCAACATCCGAAGATCGTAGCGAAGTTCCGCTTCTTTGTGCCGGCGTATCGACGATCTTGCCATCGGCAATACTAAGCCAATAAGAGTCACGAGGATCATGATCGAGATCATCAGCTCGATCAGCGTGAACCCGGCAATTCCGCGCCGACTTTGTGTCGGTAAGGCCATATCTGATTTTATCCTGCCGGGGCGTTCCGTCAAAACACCGAAGTGACGGATCGCACACATGTGGGTCGTAGGGACCTTTTTACCGCTTGGAGGCCCCGCCCCTCCCCGCAACAATCCCTTCCCCGTTTACAATCTGTGCGAGACCCCATGGACAACAAAGCAATCGCCACTCTGCTTTACGAAACCGCCGACCTCTTGGAAATTGACGGCCAAGATTCATTTCGTATCCGGTCGTACCGTAACGCCGCCGAGGCTATTGATAACCTGCCGCAGCAGGTCCGCGACCTAATTCACGAGCCGAAGAAGGTGCTGGCGATCCCAGGCATCGGCAAGGGGATGCTCGCAAATCTGCAGGAACTTTTCGAAAAAGGCCAAATCACTGCCCGCTCGGAAATGCTGGCGAAATATCAGCCCTCCATGCTGGAGCTGTTGAAGATCCAGGGCCTCGGCCCCAAGACCATTGCGCTGATCTGGAGCGCACACAAAGTCGCAGACCTCGATGGCGTAGAGAAGCTGGCGAAAGAAGGCAAGATTCGTCTGCTACCCCGCATGGGCGAAAAGCATGAACTGAAGCTGCTCAAAGCAATCGAGGATTACCGTCGCATCTCCGGACGCTTTCTAATCGATGTCGCAGATGAAATGGCCGAGAAGTTGGCAAAGCATCTCAAGAAAATAGCTGGAATCGAAAAGATTACCCCGGCGGGTTCCCTGCGCCGCGGACGCGAGACGGTCGGCGACTTGGATGTACTGGTGACCGGCAAGGCGTGCGTAACGGAAGAGTCTCGCCAGAACATCATGGAGCACATCCTGCTGTTCCCAGAACTGACGGATGTCATCGCGCGTGGCGACAACAAAATCAGTTTCCGTAGTCGCAACGGCATGCAGGTGGATGTGCGCCTGCTCGCGCCAGAGTCGTTCGGCGCCGCGTTGCAATATTTCACGGGATCGAAGTCCCACAACATCGCACTGCGCCAACGTGCTTTGAAGATGGGCTTCACGCTGAACGAGTACGGTCTGGCGCGCCTGGAGGACGACAAACGCGTCGCCAGCAAGACAGAAGAAGACATCTATGCCAAGTTGAAGCTGGATTACATCCCGCCGGAGTTGCGCGAGAGTCTGGGCGAGATCGAAGCGGCCGAAAAACACACGCTGCCCGACCTGATTACCGAACAAGACATTCAGGGCGACGTCCACATGCACACCGTCGAAACCGACGGCAAGAACACGATTGAAGAGATGGCAGAAGCAGCGCAAGCTCGTGGATACAAATACCTCGCGATCACGGATCACTCAAAGAACCTTGCATTTGCCAACGGACTCGACGACAAACGCGCTGTCGAGCACATCGCCAGGATTCGCGCGGTGGATAAGAATCTGGCGGGAAAGATTCGAGTCTTTGCCGGAATCGAAGTCGACATCCTCGCCGATGGGTCACTCGATCTATCCGACTCAGTTCTGGAGCAGATGGATGTAGTAATCGCCAGCGTACACTCCCACTTCAACCAGGAATCTTCAGAGATGACAGACCGTCTATTGAAGGCACTGGAAAACAAGAACACCGCTATTCTTGGCCATCCCACGGGCCGCTTGCTCTTGCGACGCGATGCATACTCGCTAAACATTGAAGCGGTTTTGGACGCAGCTGCCAAGTTCAAAGTGGCCATGGAGCTGAATTCCTACCCCGACCGCCTCGACCTCAACGACCGCCACCTCCGAATGGCCAAAGAGCGCGGCGTGAAGATCGTGATCAATACCGATTCGCATCACACATCGCACATGGAGAAAATCAAGTATGGAGTGTTGCAGGCGCGGCGTGCCTGGCTAACAAAGGACGATGTGTTGAATACGCTGCCGGCGGCGAAGTTTTTGAAGGCGTTAGACGATGTTCGAAGCGGCCAAAGCAGCAAGAACGCATAGGTCTGAAAAGACACGAGCGTTAAACGGATCGGAGGAGCCGGAAGAACGCAAGAGCTTAGGGAGCTGCGACCGGAGCAAGCGATAAACAGCGAACATTTGGGGCACAGTTGGGCGGAGTGGTGTGCTGACAAATACTGAGCACAGCTCTCGAAAGACGCCGCGGACGGTTCCGGAGTGTACGAATGGGTCGGTGCCGTTAAGGTCGCTCAAGGATTTCTGGAGGCGGTGCGGCGAGGACTCAAGCACAACCCAGGAGTGACGCGGTGTCTTGCACCTTTGCAGCGCAACCGTGAGGCCCAGTTCAAACGGCATATTGAACCGAGGAGTTCTGGGATTGGAAGTATCAAGCTGGACGCGGGAGAGATCGTGGAGCGAATACTGGGAACGAGCGATCAGCGAAAGGATTCGGTCAAGGCGGCGCTTCGAAAGCGGTATCTCCAGCGTCGCGTGCGGGATTAAGCCAAATGAAGAAACGGCAGCAATATATGCCAGAAACAGACGAGTGAACCGTCGATCATAGGGAATATTGAGGAAAACGGATTTAGTCTTACCGCGCGCGGGTCGAGGTCTTCGCCTTGATTTTGGCATGGGAGGCAGGATGCGAGTTGGATGAATCGCGGATCAGCGAACGGTACAGGGCCGACAAACGGCGGAAGCGGGTCGGAGAGACGCTGAGTGCCTTTGCCGTCTTGCGCGGGGTGGTTGCGGGGCCGGTGGCGACAATGGGCTGCATGAAATGATGGTACCACTGCTTTCCAGCAAAGCAAATATCCAGATTTTAGCCGTTCAGTGCTTCTGCAAGAACTTCACCCGCCGATGCAGGTTGTGCCCGTCCGGAACGTCTTCGTACTTCAGAAAGCTAATATTGCCATCAACTTCCAGAACCGCCAGCGCCACTTCTTTTACGCTGGCAATGCCATGCTCGCGTAGGCCTTGCTGGATGTCATCCATAGAAACGTGCTCGTTGGTCATGGTGCGCTCGAGAACCTTGCCGTTGTGAATTAGAACGGCGGGGTCTCCCTTGAGGAGCTTGCGAACTTTGCGGTTGCGGCCAGCAATCTCGGCGACGCCATAGTTGACTACTAGAAGGGTGACAGCCGCTGTAGCCCCACCGATAACCGACGTATCGGGGCCGGTCATGGCGTTTTGCACTGCGTTGGAAAGAAGAAGGAGCAGCGTCAAGTCGAAGGGCGTCATCTGCCCGACTTCGCGTTTGCCGCTCAAACGCACGCCGACGAGTACGACCCCGTACACCGTCAGCGTGCGCAAAGCGATCTGGAGCAGGACCGGCCCGCCCGGAAATATGATTGGGTTCACTGCGGGGCGGACGCAGTAACTGGTGTTGGCGCGCCCTTCGGCGTGCTCAAATAGCCCGTCACTTTATTCTTGTCCACCGTCCACACGACGAGTTCATACAGCAAGTGGTCACGTCCGTTGTAAAACTGGATCGGCTCGTTCATGTTGCGGTCTTTCTTCTCAATGTTGCGATCGTCGGCGGTTACGTTCATGGTGAACTTGCCGCGCTTGGGGTCAGTCTTCTTCAATTGCAGCGCCACGGTCGAGATCGGTGAAGGCTGCGCACCCTTCATCAATGTGAATTCGAAGTAGTTCCGATCGCCTTTGTGCTTCAAAGATTCTAGGTCGTCGCGAGTATGCGCGATCAAGCCGCTCTGCACGCCGAGGTCGCCGATAGCGTGTTCCAGCTTCGCCTTGGTCGCCTCGAGGTCGGTTTTGGTGGACGCTACGTCCGTCTTGACGCCGCCTACGTCACCCTTGACGCTGCTGACGTCGCTGCTCACCTTGGTGACTTCCTGGTTTGTCTGGGCAATGTGAGCTTCAGCCGCTCGCGTTTGGGCTTGCAAGGCCGAAGATTTCTGCTCAAGCTCCTTCTTGGTCATGCCAAGCTGTGAAGCCAGAGTTTCATTCTGGGCCTCCGCCTGCGAAAGCCGCTTTCCTAGCTCAGTAATTTGGGTTGTGGCGGCCTTTTGACCAGCTTCCAGCGCCGCAGTCCGGTCGCTGGCATCGTGCTGGTAGTAGGTGGAACCGAACACGAAAATGGCGGCGAGCGCTCCAACAATCCACTTCCAGAGGCCTCCGCCAGAAGCAGGAGCCATTTCGTCAGACATGTAGATCCTCCAGGAATTTGAAATTATGGCTGTGGCGAGAATTGTTTAGCAGATTGACTCGGGTGTCAATGGCTTTGGGGGCACCGTCCATTGGTATCTAGTCCTTTAGAATGAACATATGCAGCGCTGGGACGCGATCATCATTGGCGGCGGAGTCATCGGGCTTTCGCTGGCCTGGGAATTGCGGGGTGGCGGAGCCTCCGTATTGGTGCTCGAAAAACGCCAATTGGGGCGGGAGGCATCCTGGGCAGCGGGCGGCATGTTGGCTTGGTGCGATCCCCACCTCCCACAAGCGGCACGCGGCTTGGCGCGGCTCAGCCAAAGACTCTATCCAGGTTTCGTGCATGCCATCGAGGCGGCTTCCGGCGGGAATGTCGATCTCAGGCGATTCGGAACGATTCTGCTCGACGAGGGGCCACCGGGAGACTTCGGGGAGGATTGCCGGAAGCTGGACAGAGCGGAGATTGCAGGACTCGAACCCAGCCTCAAGCCATCCCCAAACGGTCAGGTTCCGAATATCCAACTATGGCCCGAGTGGAGCGTCGATCCCCGGGCGCTCGTCACAGCTTTGATAGCAGCCTGCGCTACACGAGGCGTGAACGTTGTCACTGACTGTGCTGCGAAGCGCATCGTGGTCGTAAATGGGCGCGCCACGGGCGTCGAAACCGCAATCGGACAATTTGCCGGGTCGGCAGTCGTAAACTGTGCAGGAGCTTGGGCCCCAGAAGTTGCTTGCGGGTTACGCATTTCGCCGAGCCCCACGCGTCCGGTAAAAGGACAAATGCTGGCCCTGAAGCCACAAGATGCAATACTCCAACACGTGGTTCGCACTCCCAGCGTCTATCTGATTCCCCGAGGAGATGGCCGCATCGTTGTCGGAGCCACAGTCGAGGAGGTTGGCTTCAGCACCGAAACCAATCCTGAGACAACGGAACGCTTGCGGGCCGCTGCCTTGAATCTCGTTCCGGAATTGGCCTCCGCGGCCCTGCAAGAGACTTGGGCAGGGTTGAGACCGGGATCGCCTGACGGGCTACCGATTTTGGGCGAGACCGCGTTGCCAGGCTATTTCGTTGCGAGTGGTCACTTTAGAGACGGCATCCTGCTAGCCCCGGGGACAGCGCACGTCATGGCTGGCATGTTGCTTGGAAAAGACCTGATTACGGGATTCGAAACGTTGTCCCCCAAGCGCTTTGGATCGTAGCTGTGTTATCCGACCGACGGGACGCCGTACCGATTCAACCTAACTTGCCACAACCTTCTTCCGAGGACCTCTCCAACCCAATTGCCGAGAAATCCTTCGGGTCGCTTCTTTCAGTTGTTCGCTCAGTTGCGGCAACGTTTCCGAATTCACCTGTTGAATCGTCCCACTTAAGCCAAGACTTGCCTCAATCTCATCCGACTGGCCAAAGATGGGCGCCGCGAAGCATCTCGCCCCCACGCTATTTTCTTCGTTGTCCAGAGCGTAGCCAACTTCGCGTACTTGTTCCAATTCCTTAAAGTACTTGGCAGGCGTCGTGATGCTATGCGGCGTTCGCTTCTCCATACCCGCCGTCTCCAGAATCTTCTGTACCTTCGCGTGAGGCAAGTACGCTGCCAAGGCCTTGCCCACGCTGGTGGTATGCACGAACATGCGTCGGCCCACCCAGGTATCCACTTTCAAGAACCCCGGCGCTTCAACCTTTTCCACATAGACTGCCGAAGACCCATCCAGGATCGCCAAATGGCACGTTAGACGAGTGTTTTCGACGATATCGCGCATGAACGGAATGGCCACATCGCGCACATCCAGACCAGAAAGTGCACTGCGGCTCAGGCTGAGAACCTTGACACCGACGCGATAGTGGGCGGTTTCCCCGTCGCGGCGCAGGTAACCGTTACTTTCCAGCGTGCGCAGGATGTAACTGGCGGAACTCTTGGGAATGTTCAGCTTGCGGCTGATTTCCGCATTGGTGAGACCGTCGGCGCGGTTCGCGACCGCCTCCAGAATGGCGAGGGCGCGCTCAACTGCAACGGAAGGAGATTCCTTACTTTCGGCCATGCTTTGCACATGCTATCAGAGCGTCCTCTTGAACACATGAATTCGCAAAAACGATATTCTGAATTAGTGTTCAGTATGCTGAACGCACCAATTGACCTATTTCAGACTGTTTCCTAGAGTATCGAAAGTACATGAACACACGTTCAGCATATTGAACGCACCCGGAATCTCCCCCAGACAGGAAAAAGGCTTATGACGGTTTTGCAGTCTACTGCGAACGTACCGATGAATACCGCCCCCGCCGGCTTCGATGCCACACGGGACTTGCCTGAAGGCTTTCTGGAGTTCTTCTTGCCGCTGCACCGCGAGTTCACACCGCGCCAGGAGAAGCTTGCGTACCAGCGTCGGGAGATCCTACGACGCTCGCTCGCTGGCGTCCGTCCTACGCATCTGTCGACATCCGAGGCCCGTGTCGGCAATTGGCACGTCGATCTTCCCATTTGGTGCCGGGACCAACGCAATCAGATGACAGGCCCAGCTGACGATGCCGAGCTCTGCGTCAAGATGCTGAACTCCGGCGCGCCAGGTGTGATGCTGGATTTGGAAGACTCCTGCGCTAACTACTGGGAAAACCACGAGACCGGAGTAGAGAACGTACTGGCCTGCCTGCATGGCCACCTGACCTACTTCGACAAGAAGCGCGACAAGGTCGTTTCCATTCAGCCGTCTTCCACTGTGATTTTCACTCGCGCTCGTGGCCTGCACATGGGTCAGGCGGGGATTCTGCCCGAGCACGCCGTCTCGGCTTCCGTGTTTGACGTGGCTCGCATTTTCTTTGGCGTGAATTGGGACGCTCTGAAACATCCGCTCTGCTTCTATATCCCGAAGTCAGAATCGGCAGAAGAGGCCCTTTGGTGGCACGACCTGTTCCAAACTCTAGAGCGTTCGCGCAATCTGCCCAAGGGCTCCATCAAATGTATGGCACTGGTCGAATCGCATCCGCTCGCTTACCAAATCGAGGAATTCGCCTACAACCTGCGTGATCACTTGATCGGCCTCAACCTCGGCCGCTGGGACTACATGGCCAGTCTGATTCACTTCAACCTGCACGATCCAGCCTGGGTTTTACCGGATAGGAACACGATTCCGCACGACGTAGCCTTCTTCCAGAATCTGCGCACACTCCTGCCGGAAATCTGTCACAAACGCGGCCTGCTCGCGATTGGCGGAATGACGGCGCTCTATCCAAGCCGCGAGGATGCGGACTTGAATACCCGCGCCCTGGCCGCGCTTGCAACCGACAAGAAGAACGAAGCGAACTGCCTGATGGATGGCGCCTGGACTGGACATCCCGATCAGAACAGGATCGCGGTCGACCAGTTCCCTTGCCCCAATCAACTGAAAGCTCGTCCCCTGAACGCAGACCGTTACCCGGACTTGCGTCCCGAACCCATTGACGTGGGCAAGAGAACTCTCGCGGGAACACGCGCGGCGGTCCGCACGGTCATTCGCTACCGCAACGGAGTGCTGAACGGCAAAGGAGCAAGCCTGCTAGACGGCTACATGGAAGACCTCGCCACCGACCGCATCTATCGGCTGATGATCGCCCAGCGCATGCGGCATCGCGACTCTGTCGACATCGTGGACGAGCGCAACAAGCCCGTGCTTCACACCCAGCAACTTATCACGCGCTTATTCGACGAAGAGTTGGAGCGGTTGCTCCGGGAACTTCCGACCGACACCGATCCACAGGTCGCCGCGCGGTACCGCGATGCTCGATATATCAGCGAGGAAATGATTGAGAGCGGTGAATTTGATCCGGTTTAGTTGAGAAGAACTGTAACGAACGTGACAGAAGAAGATCCACAACTCCCCGCAAGCCCAATTTCATTACGAGGAGATCGCCATTATGAACAACCAGGAACAAGCAACCGCAATCACCAAAGACTGGAACTCCAACCCGCGCTGGAGGAACGTCGAGCGCCCTTATACCGCCGAAGACGTTCTGCGTCTCCGCGGCTCGCTAAGGATCGAGTACACGCTCGCCCGCATGGGGGCTGAGCGCCTCTGGGATCTTCTCCGAAGCGACGCCTACGTTAACGCGCTGGGCGCTATGACCGGCAACCAAGCCGTGCAGCAAGTGCAGGCCGGGCTGAAGGCGATCTACATCAGCGGCTGGCAAGTTGCGGCTGACGCGAACGATGGCGGACAGATGTATCCCGACCAGAGTTTGTACCCGGTAGACAGCGTTCCTAATCTTGTTCGCCGCATTAACAACGCACTTCTCCGTGCCGATCAGGTCCATCACGTGGACGGCAAGAACGGCACCTACTGGTTCGCGCCGATGGTCGCCGATGCTGAGGCAGGCTTTGGCGGTAACCTCAACGCTTTTGAACTCATGAAAGCGATGATCGAAGCAGGTGCAGCCTGTGTGCATTTCGAAGATCAGCTTTCTTCAGCCAAGAAGTGCGGCCACTTGGGAGGCAAGGTTCTTGTTCCTACCTCCGAGGCGATTCAAAAGCTGGTTGCCGCGCGATTGGCAGCGGATGCCATGGGCGTGCCTACGTTAGTTATGGCACGCACCGACGCCAATAGCGCTCACCTGCTCACAACCGACGTCGATCCGCGGGACCGCCCATTCCTCACCGGCAACAGAACTCCAGAAGGCTTCTTCTGTATCCACGGCGGAATTGATTCCGCGATTGCTCGCGGCTTGGCCTATGCTCCTTACGCAGATTTGATCTGGTGTGAGACCTCCGAGCCGAACATTGAAGAAGCTCGCAAGTTCGCTCAGGCGATTCACGCCAAGTATCCCGGCAAGATGCTGGCTTACAACTGCTCGCCTTCCTTCAATTGGCGCAAGAAGTTGGATGAGGCATCCATCGCCACCTTCCAGCCAGAACTGGCCAAGATGGGATACAAGTTCCAGTTCGTGACTCTCGCAGGGTTCCATGCCTTGAATCTGAGCATGTTCGACCTGGCACGCGGCTACAAAGACAGCGGCATGGCGGCGTATTCCAAGTTGCAACAAGCGGAGTTCGACCGGGAAGCCTGCTACGGCTATGAGGCGGTAAAGCATCAGAAGTTTGTCGGCACCGGATATTTCGATGCCGTACAACAGGTGATCACCAGTGGATCAAGCTCCACCACTGCGCTGCAAGGATCGACAGAAGCGGAACAGTTCCATCACGAAGCTGAGCCGGAACCCGCGCAAGCAGCGGCGTAGTGCAGTATTAAGAACTGGCGCAATTGAGCGGTGGGGCTTGGCGAACACTTTGTTCATCAAAGTTTCGCGGGGCCGCACCGCTCTCCTTTGCCCTTCCAACTCTCCCGTCCGGCGTGAAACCCCGCACGAGGGCGGTACAATGTTGTCGAGGATTCTCAATGTCGACGACGCACAATGCACACCCCAAGGCCGCGGCGGAAATGCCCGCAGTGCCCCTCACCCTCGAGGGATATGCGGTCTTGCACCAGATGATGCGCTTCCGGCGTGTTGAATGGCGCAAGCTCAGCGCGTCCGATCAGCTAGCCATCGCCAACGAAGCCGAAGCTCTCTTCGGCGAACGAGAGAAGCGCGAAGATGGCCAGTCCGCAATTTTCACATTGCTCGGACACAAAGGCGATCTGATGTTCATTCACTTTCGCCCCTCGTTTGCCGACCTGAACCAGGCACAGCTCGAAGTCGCGAATCTCCGCCTGTCGGATTATCTTGAACCGACAACCTCCTACGTCTCGGTGATTGAGCTGGGCTTATATGAATCCACCACGAAGGTCTATAAAGCTCTCATGGAGCGCGGCATCGAACCCCACTCTCCCGAATGGGCCGTGGGAGTTCAGGAAAATATGGAGCGTCAGCGCGAGGCCATGAAGACCCGCATTTACCCAGCCATTCCTCCAAACCGCTACGTGTGTTTTTACCCCATGGACCGCCGTCGTGGCGAAGAACTCAACTGGTACACCGTTCCTATCGAAGAACGCGCCCGCCAAATGGGCGAGCACGGTATGGTCGGACGCCGCTATGCGGGCGAGGTCAAGCAGATCATCACCGGCTCCATCGGCTTCGACGACTGGGAATGGGGCGTCACTCTGTGGGCCGACGATCCCGTCTCGTTCAAGAAATTGATTTACGAAATGCGCTTTGACCATGTCAGCGCAGTCTATGCGTTGTTCGGGCAGTTTTATGTTGGGCTGCGCTGCCCAGCGGAACAGTTGGGGAAACTCTTAGCTGGCCAAGTCCCGCACGTTTAGTCCCAGCCGCAAAGCCACGATTTGTCACTACAGCATGATTTGTCATTACGGAGTGATTTGTCATTCCGAGCGCAGCGAGGAATCCCTTTATTGTCGGCACACTTTTAGTGAGCTAGGGTTCCTCGCTTTACTCAGAATGGCAACTTCCATTTCATAAACAAACGCAAGGAGAGAGACATGGCCATCTTTGGCTTGATCGAGTACGAGCAGGCAAGTCCCGAAGTACGCGCGGTCTATGACGACATCATGGCAACGCGCAAGGTCGATTGGATCAGCAATTTCTGGAAGGCGATCGCGCACGATCCTGTTACGCTGAAGCGCACATGGACGGATCTGAAGCAAATCATGGCGCCCGGCGCCATCGATGCCGTCACCAAGGAAATGATTTACGTCGCTGTGAGCGTGACGAATCAGTGCGAGTACTGCATCGCCTCCCACACCGCTTCTGCGCAAGGCAAGGGCCTAAGCGATGCTCAGTTCAAAGAACTGATGGCAGTGGTTGGCATGGCCAGCGAAACCAACAAGCTGGTGAAGGGATATCAAGTCGAGCTGGACGAAAGATTCAAGAAACGCTAACCCGTCTGTCGCCCTGACCTAAATTGACCTCAGAGCCGGCGCGGGCTCGGCGGAAGCCGCCCGCGCCGCCGGAAGCGCCGACGCCAAGACCGCCATGACCATCATCACCAGAACTCCCACCACATAAATAGTTGGATCCGTCGCACTCACCTCGAACAGGAACGACTTGACCAAACGTGAGACCGCCAGCGACCCAAGCACGCCGAGAACGCATCCGAGAAGAGCAAGCTTTGCTCCGGAAATCAGGACAAGCCGTGCAACGCTCGCACGCTGGGCCCCGAGCGCCATTCGGATCGCGATCTCCTGCGTTCGCAGAGAGACGGTAAATGCAACCACAGCGTAAATTCCAGCAATTGCTAGAAGTAATGCGGCCACAGCAAATGCGGTGATGAGATTAGTGTTAAACCGCCGGGGAGCCTCTATATCCGAGATCGCGGCATCCATAGGCTGCATTTGCTGTAACGCCAGCAGTGGGTCAATTTCGGCGATCGCCGCACGGACCGTCTTCGTTATTTGTTCGGGCGGCAAGGCAGAACGCACTGCAACGAATCCACTCGCCGGATCTGGCAGCCGTTCAATGTTAGCGGACCCAAACAAAACAGTCGGTTGTTGGATTGGGAAGTAGATCTGGTCGTCAGCAGGTTCGTCGCGCGCACCTATCCTTATGTCGGACACAATGCCCACCACGGTCGCCCACGGCAATTGTTTCTTCGGGTTTCCTATATGAATGCGTTTGCCGATGGGCTGCTGTCCCGGCCAACCGTGTCTCGCCATCGATTGGTTCACAAGAACTACTAGAGGCGCCTTTGAATCGTCGTTCTCCGTAAAATAACGGCCGTCGAGCAACTGGATTCCCATAGCGCGAAAATAATCGCCGGCGGTCCTCGAGAACACAGTGAATTTCAGCTTCCAGTTTTCTGCTGCGTCGCCCTCAATCGTGTAGGTAGCCTGCCCGAAGCCTCCCGTTGCCGGAATAAAGTTGGCGATGCCAGCCGTGATGATCCCCGGCTTGCCCAGTAACCGATCACTCACTGCCCGGTTAAAGACATCAACGGAAGCACTCGTCGGGTATTGCTGCAACGGAAGTTGATAGCCTGCGACCAGAACGTGATCGGGACGATAGCCAGGATCAACGGCACGCATTTTCTGGAAGCTGCGCAGGAAAGCTCCCGAGACCGTAAGGAGCACCAACGCTATAGCAATCTCGGAAACGACCAATCCTGAGCGCAACCACGCATGGCTCGGCGTACCCCTGCCCGAACCGCCATCTTTCAGGCTGTCCGTCAAGTTCGTTCGCAAAGCCGCGAAAGCAGGCGCCAGGCTGCAGAGTACGCCAGTCACAAGCGCAAGTCCGAAAGCAAACGCTGCGACAGTGGCATCGATGGAAATGGCACCCACCCGCGGCATGGAATCCGGCAGAAGATGCAACGCTGCTCGAATTGCGATCGCTGCAAACGCCAAACCCAGTAGCCCGCCGAAAAAACTGAGCAGCAATCCCTCCTGAAGGGATTCGCGAAGAATCACGCCGGAACGCGCACCCAACGCCAATCGTACGGCGTATTCACGCCGCCGCCGGATGGCTCTCACCAACAGCAGGCTCGCGGCATTGACGCAGGCAATCAGTAAGACAACGCCAACTGCAAAGAACAGCGTACGTAGCACGGGTCGAACGTCCGCCACGGCATCCTCGCGCAACGACTTCACATCGCCCCTGATCTTAATCGCAGACATGTGCGCCGGAAAATCGCGCATGATCTGCCCAGCCACGCGGTTCGCATCCTGAGCCGCCTGCTGGGGAGTAACTCCATCCTTCAGCCGCGCAACCATCCTGTATCCCCAATGGCCAGCACGCTCGTCCGAAAGCTCTTCCGCGGCGAAGCTCATGGGCACCCAAATCTGCGCCTGTTCTAAATGCCCAACCTCCAGAGGAAAATCAAAATTGCGCGGCATTACACCAATAATCGTAAAAGGCCTGCGATCCAAAGTGACCGAACTACCCAGCACGCCGGGATCGCGATGAAAGCGATTCATCCACAACGCATAGCTGATGACTGCCATGGGTTGATTGCCAGCCTCTTCCTGCCGGGTGAAAAAGCGGCCCAGAATGGGTGGTGTGCCCAGAGTGGGCAACAGACTCGCCGTCAATCGAGCACCGTAGATCTCCTCCGGGTTCGCACCGCCAGAAAGCTCATAGCTCGAGGAAGCATATCCGCCCATGGACGAGAAGGCGCTCGTTGCGCCCGAATAGGTGGCAATCTCACGCGCTGTGACTGCGACATTGGCACCATCTCCCAGGTGATCTCCCAGAATAACCAGGCGGTCGGGATCGTTGAACGGAAGCGGCCGCAGGAGGATGCCTTGGACCAGCGAGAAAATAGCGGTGGTCGCGCCAATTCCCATTGCAAGCGTCAGGACCACGACTAAGGCGAACCAGGGAGTCTTCCACAGTTGCCGGGATGCGACCCGGATTCCCTGCTTGATTGCGTACATGTGCGGCCCTCCAACTCGGTTGGACTGTCTACGGCCAGATTCGTCACCCGACTAGTGAACGTAAGGACATCATTTCGTCCGCGCACGAAATTTATGCTCGTGCAGTTTCATGTCGACCCGCTTCCCCCGGAACGTGACCCCTTCCGATTGCAGCCGAAAGCGCTGCTCGAAGGCATGCTCACCCGTCAGTTTAATCGCGCCACCCGCTCCCAATACACGTTGCCAGGGCAATCCATGCGCTCCGCGCAGCGCACGAGCAGTTTGCCGAGCGCCGTTCGTGATGCCTGCAGCGCGCGCAAGAGCACCATACGTGCTCACTTTGCCCCGCGGAATTTTCGCAATCAGCGCCAGCAACTTCATCCGAGCGTCCGGCGCCGATTTCTTCGATTTGCGCTTCATCTTTGCTTTGCGCGCCTTACTCACGGAAAGTCCTCGCTCGTCACGTATAATTTTAGGTTTGCATGAGCTATCAGGTTCTAGCCCGTAAGTATCGTCCACAGCGTTTTTCCGAAGTCATCGGA
>Ga0209068_10000863_pt1 | contig 15575 bp, 10 predicted proteins | sample ColStrG_CSR_2012_FD_187200 | JGI IMG/M metagenome (GOLD analysis project Ga0209068, IMG submission 187200) | Freshwater sediment microbial communities in response to fracking from Pennsylvania, USA - Cold Stream Run_MetaG_CSR_2012 (SPAdes)... | ecosystem: Environmental > Aquatic > Freshwater >... | reverse complement strand
CGACGTCGGGGGGCGTCCCGCCATCGTCGTGGAGTTCGACCCCGCCCTCAAACGGGGGGCCCTCACCCGCCCCGACGGCGACACCTTGGCCGAGGCGGCCAGGGTGGCCGGCCACGAGCGCCTCCCTCTGGTGGTGTTCATGGCTTCCAGCGGTGCCGATGTGGCGGAGGGCGTCGACGCTCTGGTCGGGTGGGGCGGGGCAGCACGCGAGATGGTGCGGTGCTCGGGCATCGTCCCGATCATCGTCGTGGTCACCGGACCTGCGGTCTCGGGACCCGCCCTGCTGCTCGGCTTGGCCGATGTGGTGATCATGACCCCGGACGCGTACGCCTTTGTATCCGGCCCAAGGATGGTCACCGCGTTCACCGGAGTCCCGATCTCGGTCGATGCCCTCGGCGGACCCGGGGCCCACGCCCGCTCCAGCGGGGTGGCCTCGCTGATCGCCGCCAGCACCGAGGACGCCCGGGAACTGGTCGAGGTACTGCTCGCCCATTTGCCCAGCCACAACGACGAGGAGGCGCCGCGGCTGGCCACCTCTGATCCCGCCGATCGCTTGACTCCCGAGGCGGGGGGGATCCTGCCCCCAAGCCCGACCGGGAGCTACGACGTCCGTTCCATCGCCCGGGCCATAGTCGACGAGGGGGAGATCCTCGAGCTGAAGGCGGGCTGGGCCTCGAATCTGGTCACCGCGCTGGCCACCATCGGCGGTCGACCCATCGGCATCGTCGCCAACCAGCCGCAGACCCTGGCCGGCACGCTCGACATCGCCGCATCGCAAAAGGGTGCCCGCTTCGTGAACTTCTGTGACGCGTTCAACCTGCCGCTGCTCACCATGGTGGACACACCGGGGTTCGCCCCCGGCAAGGATCAGGAGTGGCGGGGCATGATCCGCCACGGCGCCGAGATGGCGTTCGCCTACGCCCGGGCCACCGTTCCCCGCATCAGCCTCACGCTGCGCAAGTCCTACGGCGGCGCGTTCATCGTGATGGACTCGAAGACGATGGGCAACGACCTCGCGCTGGCGTGGCCCTCGGCCGAGATCGCCGTCATGGGGGCCCGCGGGGCGGTCGAGATCCTCCATCGGCGGGCGACTCCGGAAGAACGGGTGACGCTCGAATCCGAATACGAGACCCGGCTCCTGAATCCCTATCTCGCTGCCGAGAGAGGGCTTCTCGACGCCGTCATCGACCCCGCCGACACCCGGCTGGAGATCGCCAATGCCCTCGACGTGTTCTCCACCAAGCGCGAGCGCCTGGTTCCCCGCGCCCACGACAACACACCGCTGTGAGCCCGGCGGTTCCCTTCGGGCCGGGCGCGATCGCCGGCCGCCCTGTGAACCGTTTGTGAACCTCGATCGACTCGGGTACTCATGACGCCTATCTGGCCCTAGTCTTGAGGCGGAAACACCACCACCGACTCAGGCCAGGAGAAGCAGTGGCAGAGACCGTGACCATCACTGACAACCGCACCGGTGATTCCGTCGAGGTGCCCATCAACAACGGTGGAGTTGACGCCCGGGAATGGTCGAAGCTGCTGCCCGGCGTGTGGTTCTACGATCCAGCGTTCTCCACTACGGCGGCCGCCACCAGCGCCATCACCGAGCTGGATGGCGAGGCGGGCATCCTGCGCTATCGGGGCTACCCCATCGAGCAGCTGGCCGAGAAATCGACCTACCTCGAGGTGGCCTACCTGCTCATCCACGGGGAGCTGCCCACCACTGAGCAGTTCGAGGCGTGGAAGCACGACATCACGTACCACACGTTCATCCACGAGAACCTCCGCAAGCGCTTCATGGACGGCTTCCACCACGACGCCCACCCCATGGGCATGTTCGTGTCGACCCTCGCCGCGCTGTCGACGTTCTACCCCGAGGCCAAGGACATCTTCGACGCAGAGAACCGCCAGAAGCAGATCATCCGCTTGATCGCCAAGATGCCCACCATCGCGGCGGGCACCCATCGCCACAGCGTGGGAATGCCTTTCGTCTACCCAGACAACAACCTCGATTTCGCGTCGAACTTCTTGTCGATGATGTGGAAGGTGGCCGAGCCCCACTACGTGCCCGATCCCGTGCTGGCCCGGGCCTTGGACGTCTTGTTCATCCTCCACGCCGACCACGAGCAGAACGCGGGCACCACGACCATGCGAGTGGTGGGCAGCTCCCACTCCGACCCCTATATCTGTACCTCGGCGGCCGCCGCCGCCCTCTACGGGCCCCGCCACGGTGGCGCCAACGAGCAGGTCATCCACATGCTCGACCGGATCGGCTCGATCGACAACGTGGACGGCTACATCTCCGATGTGAAGGCGGGAAAGGTCAAGCTCCAGGGCTTCGGCCACCGGGTGTACAAGAACTTCGATCCGCGAGCGACCATCATCAAGAAGACGGCCTACGACGTGTTCGAGGTGACCGGCAAGAACCCTCTCCTCGACATCGCCCTCAAGCTCGAAGAGGTGGCCCTGGCCGACGATTATTTCGTCAGCCGCAAGCTCTACCCCAACGTCGATTTCTACTCCGGTCTGATCTACCAGTCGATGGGCTTCCCTATCGACATGTTCACGGTGCTGTTCGCCATTCCCCGCACGTCGGGTTGGCTGGCGCATTGGCTGGAACTGCTGGAGCAGGACGTGCGCATCGCCCGCCCCCGCCAGCTCTACGACGGCACCAGCGTCCGGGACTACGTGCCCGTCGACGCTCGCTAACCACCCAAGCTTCTTCCCAACCGGCGTAGCAATTTCTCAACCGGCGATTTTCGGGCGCGCGACAGGGAACTGGCTTCCGTTGGTCCGGGGCGTGGGGCAGGCTGGCTCGATGACGGACTCCCCCGCGGTCTGCATCACGCAGATCGACGCCTTCGCCGACCGCCCCTTCACTGGCAATCCGGCGGGCGTGCTGCTCCTGGATGAACCGGTCGAGGCCGCGTGGATGCAATCGGTCGCCACCGAGATGAACCTGTCGGAGACCGCGTTTCTCCTGCCGGTGGACGGAGGATGGAACCTGCGCTGGTTCACGCCAACGGTCGAGATCGATCTCTGTGGTCACGCCACGCTGGCCTCGGCCTTCCACCTCTTCACTGACCACGGTTTCATCGGTGACGAGCTGCGCTTCGACACCCGCAGCGGCTGGCTCACCGCTATCCGCCAAGCCGACGGCTGGATCGAACTCGACTTCCCTGCGGATATCACCACCCCACTGCCACCCACGGACGCTCCGGACGGCTTGTTCCACGGGCTGGAGCTACACCCCGAAGACGTCGTCGCTCTGGCCCGGGGACGGACCGACATTCTCGTCGAGCTGGCCGACGCGCGAGCAGTGCGCGCGCTGGCCCCGGACTTTCGGCTCTTGCGAAACGTCGCCGCCCGCGGGATCAGCGTCACCGCGCCCGGCGACGAAGGCTTCGACTTCGTCTCGAGGTTCTTCGCTCCCGGCTCGGGGGTCGACGAGGACCCGGTCACGGGGTCGGCGCACTGCACCCTTGGGCCCTACTGGGCCGAGAAGTTCGGTCGCAACGAGTTGGTGGCCTACCAAGCCTCGTCCCGAGGTGGCACGGTTCGGGTGAGCGTCCCCCCGGAGGGTTCACCGTTGTGGCGAAAACGAGTCCGCCTGGCCGGCCGGGCCGTCCACGGGCTGCAACGCCAGTAGTTCCGACTCGCGAACCGATCCCAACCGAGCTGGTCAGGCGGGGGCGACGTCGATGAGGATCTTGCCGACGTTCTCGTTGGCTTCCATGGCGGCGTGGGCCTCGGCGATGTTGGCGAGCGGGTAGCGACGGTCGATCACCGGGTGCAGAACACCACGGTCGAACAAGGGCAGCATCTCGTCGGCGAAACGCCGGGTGATGGCGATCTTCTCTTCAAGGGGGCGAGCCCGCAGCACGGTGCCGATGAGGGCGGCGCGCTTGGGCAACAACATGCCCACGTTGACGCTCGTGACGCCTCCGCCCATCACCCCGACCTGGATGATCCGACCGCCGATCGCCACCGCGGCGATGTCGCGGTCGACGTAGTCGCCACCGATGACGTCGAGGACGACATCGGCGCCGCGGCCGGCGGTGAACTCCATGGTGCCCGCCACGAAATCGTCGACGGCGTAGTCGATGGCAACGTCCGCCCCTAGCTCCAGGCAGCGGTCAATCTTGCCCGCGGAGGCGGTCACGATGATCCGGGCCCCGATGGACTTGGCGATCTGGATCGCCGCGGTGCCCACGCCCGAGCCACCGGCGTGCACCAGTGCGGTGCGTCCCGAGGTCAGACCTCCCTGAGCGACAAGCGCGTCGAACGCGGTGATCCACACCTCGGGGATGGCCGCGCCATCGGCCACGCCCACCCGTTCGGGTACGGCCATGAGTTGGCGCTCGTGCACGGCGATGCGCTCGCCATACGCTCCCCCACCCACGATGCCCATCACTTCGTCGCCCAGTGACCACAGGGTGGCCCTCTCACCCATGGCCGACACCCGGCCGCTGAGTTCCATGCCGGGGATCTCGTGCGCCATGGGAGGACCCGGGTAGAACCCGCGTCGTTGCAGGAGATCGGCCCGGTTGAGGGCGGTGGCAACGATGTCCACCACCACCTCCTCGGGGCCGGGCTCGGGGTCGGGCACCTCACGGAGGGTCAGGACTTCGGGCTCTCCATAGGATTCCAACACCACGGCGCGCATAGATCGGACGCTACCTCTCGCCCGACCATCTCGTTCTGGCGATGATTTGGTCCGGCTGATCCCTAGCACCCGCCTCCCCACTGGGGGACAGAATCATCGCCGGAATGGGGGGAACTCTTCGTTGTGTCACGATGCGGCGATGGAGCAGCGCCACGAGGTGAGCGACATCACCGTCGACCGGGCCCGCGGCGTCACCGTCGTCTTCGCTGATGGAGTGAGCGCGGACTACGACCTGCTCGAGCTCCGTCTCAATTGTCCGTGTGCGGAGTGTCGGGGGTTGCGGGACCGTGACGAGGCGCCCTGGCCGAAGCCGGCCAGCCCCCTGCCGTTGGCCATCACCGATGCGTCGCTCCACGGCGCCTGGGGGCTCGGCATCGAATGGAACGACGGCCACTCCACCGGCATCTACCCGTGGGAGGCCCTACGTACATGGGCCGACGAGGGCAAACCCAGCTTCACCCCCGATTCCGGTCGAGGCGGTGTCTGAGCGGTGGAGTTCGAGTTGAGCCCCGCCCTGTTGGCCCTCCAGGCCGACGCCCGTACGGTGGGACGTCGGGTGGCGTCCGACCTTCCCGTGCAGGAGGATTCCTGGCTCATCGGCACATCCCGCGAGTTCTCCCTCGAGTTGGCCGAACGGGGGTGGCTGGGCATGACCTGGCCCACCGACGAAGGCGGGCATGGGCGCAGCGCACTCGAACGGTTCGTCGTGTTCGAAGCGTTGATCGGGGCCGGGGCACCGGTGGCCACATCGTGGTTCGCCGATCGCCAGATCGGGCCCACCTTGTTGCAATTCGGCACCGCCGAGCAACGTCGTCGCTTCATTCCCGACATCGTGGCTGGGACCAGTGCCTGGTCCATCGGCATGAGCGAGCCCGACGCCGGCAGCGACGTCGCCTCCATTCGGACCCGGGCCGAACGCGATGGTGGGGACTGGATCCTCAACGGCACGAAGGTGTGGACGAGCGGCGCGGCCGATGCCGACTGGTGCTACGTCATCGCTCGCACCGATCCCGACGCGGCGCCGCACGCTGGGCTTTCTGAACTCATCGTCGACCTTCACAGCCCTGGCGTGGAGATCATCCCCATCACCGACATGACCGGCAATCGGCACTTCTGCGAGGTCGTCTACACCGACGTGAGGGTGCCGGCGGCCAACCTCGTGGGGGAGGAGAACGGCAGCTTCCGCCAGGTCATGCGTCAGATGGAACACGAACGGGGAGGCATCGACCGTCTCGTCAGCAATCGAGCGCTGTTCGACCAGGCCCGGCCGCTCGCCGACGGCGATGACCCCATCGTCCGTCAAGAGGTCGCCGCTCTGGAGACGGGCTACTTCATCGGAAGACTTCTCGTGCTCCGAGAGGTACTCGGTCAAGCACCAGCGGGATTCTCGGCCGCCACCAAGACCTTCTGCACCGAGTTCGAGCAGCGTGTGGCCGACTTTTGCGTGCGCGTCGCCGGTGCCGATGCCCTCCTCGCCGGTCGAGTCGCTCGAGGGGCGTGTTACGCGCCCGCCTACACGATCATGGGCGGCACCACCCTGATCCTGTGCAACATCCTGGGCGAGCGGATGCTCGGTCTCCCCCGAGAACCTCGCTGACGGGCTCGCCGACCGGAGGGCCAATCCAGGAAAGCCTTCGCTGCGCAGGCGCCAGCCGGAGCAGCGGCACCGATGACACCCGGATGGGCGAAGCCGCCCGCAGGGAGGCTCGCCGACCGGAGGGCCAATCAATTAGTGCAGGCGGCGCACATCGGGGTCGGGGGTCCAGGTGGCGGGGGCCACCCGCACGCGGGCCGCCGTAATGGACACGGCATCGTCGGCGGCCAGCACGGGGTTCAACTCCAAGTCGGCCAGCTCGGGCAGATGCTCCACCACCCACGCAGCCCGCACTAGTAGCTGCTGAAGGTCAGCTACCCCGCGCGGACCCTGCTCGTCGAAGAGCGGGAGTAGCGGGGATTGCTCGATCAGACGGAGCGCGTCGGCATCGGTCACGGGCAGGACCCGCACGGCCCGTCGTAGGTTGGCCTGGGCCGCGGATCCGCCGAGCCCGAGGCTGATTACTGCCCCGTAGAGCGGTTGTTGGTGCGTGGCCACGCGCACGTCGACGCCCGAAGGTGCCATCCGTTGCACGATGGCCGGCATCATGGCATCGCCGAGCAGAGCCGACATCCGCTCGTGCGCCGCCCGCACCTCCTCGGCCCCGTGGACGTCGAGAGCCACCCCGCCCGATTCGCTCTTGGACAGCCGCTCCAGGCCGGTGGCCTTTACCACCACCGGGTGGCCGAGCGCCTCGGCCGCGGCGACGGCCTCGTCGGCCGAACGCACGACCCGGAATGGCGCCATGGGCAGACCGATGGCGTCGAGGAGGCTCGCCGTCTCCTCGATCTCGAGCCAGGCTCCGTCGGGATGCCGTTCCAACAGATCGGCCAGCAGGGCCCGCGCCGGATCGAGCTCAGCCGGGTCGGTGTCGGGATAGTTGCCCTCCGGTTGGGCCAGCCAGGCGCCGTGATCCGCCATGCGCCCCAGCACGCGGGCGGCGCTGTTGGGGAACTCGAACAAGGGGATGAAGATCTCGTCGTGCCCGAGCGGTGCGTCGATATCCGCCCCAAGGAACGTCGCCACCACGGGAACCCGGCGGGCCGCACCCCTTTCTTCAGCTCGGAGTCCGTCGGCTTGCACGGCGCGCACGATGGCCTCGCCCACTGCTTGGCGCTCCTCCCGGGCGGGAGGTGCATAGACCACGATCACCGCATCCACCCCCGGGTCGGCCAATACTTCGCCCACGGTCATCTCATAGGCCTCAGCATCGGCCGCAAAGGTCAGGTCGACTGGGTTCGCCACTTCAGCACCAGCAGGCAACCGTGACGACAGCCGATCCCGCGTTCCCGCGTCGAGTTCGGCCAGCACCAGTCCAGCCCCGATGCAGGCGTCGATGGCCAGGTTGCTGGAGCCGTGCGAGTTGCTCACCACGGCGACGCGTCGGCCAGTGGGGATGGGCTGGTGCACGAGCACTCGAGCCACGTCGAACAACTCGGTGGGCGTGTCCACCCGAATCACGCCCGACTCGGCCAGCATCGAGCCGATGGTGGCGTCGGTCGGCCAGTCGGGGTCGCGGGGCCAGGCATCGGTTCCGGTCACTTGGGCGCTCGGGGGACGGCCGCGACCGAGCACCGCCTCGGCCGCCTTCACGGCAACAACCGGTTTGTGACGCGACAGCCGGCGCACGATGCGCGTGAACTTCCGGGGATTGCCGAACGATTCGAGGTACAGGAGCACCACGTCGGTGCGCCCATCCTCCTCCCAGTACTGGAGGACGTCGTTGCCACTCACGTCGGCCTTGGCCCCAACGTCGACGAAGGTCGAGATCCCCAGGCCCACCCGCCGGGCGTGTTGCAGCGCGGCGATCCCCAGCGTGCCCGACTGGGTAAGGAACCCAACCCGGCCCCGAAGCACATCCACCGTGGAGATGGTGGCGTGCAGGGCAACCTCCGGGTCGGTGTTGATCACCCCCAGCGACTCCGGCCCGATGACCCGCATGCCCTGGCTGCGAGCCCGATCCACCAGGGTCTGACCCAAGGGACCGGCCCCGAGGAATCCGGCGCTCATGACCACGAGACCCTGCACCCGCTTGCGGGCGCATTGGTCGACGACGGCCAGCACCTCGTTGGCCGGCACGGCGATCACCGCCACGTCCACGTCATCAGGAATGTCGAGCACCGTGGCGTAGCTGGGCACGCTGGCCACATGCCCGCCCAGGGGGTTGACTGCGTACACCGGCCCCATGAAATCGTGGGACAGCAGGTTGCGGAAGACCTCGTGGCCCAGGCCCCCCCGCTCCCGGCCCGCTCCGATGACGGCGACCGACGTCGGGTTGATGAGTCGCTCTACGGAACGGGCTTCGGCCCGACGGGCCCGCCCCTCGACGGCCTCCAGCGCGGACGCTGTCGGCTCGAGGCTCATGCGCACCTCGACGACGCCATCGGTGAAGGTGCTCGTCGCCTCGAACCCCGCCTGGTGGAACACCGCCAGCATGCCCCGATTGGTGGGCAACACCTGAGCGACCAGGGCCCGGAACCCCACCTCGCGCGCCGCCACCACGAGCCACTCCAGCAGCACGGTGGCCAGGCCCCGCCCATGGTGTTGGTCGTCGATGATGAAGGCCACCTCGGCCTCGTCCCGGGCTCCCCAGCGGTCGTAGCCGGCGAGGCCGATCACCTCGCCGCCGAGCAGCGCCGCGAACGTGAGGTGATCGAGATAATCGACTTGGGTGAGGCGGTCCAGTTCCCGGACGCTCAGACGCGGCATCGGACTGAAGTAGCGGAAGTAGATGCTCTCGCGCGACTGACGGGCGTGGAACGCCTCCAGCAGGGGGCCGTCCTCGGGCCGCACCGGGCGAACCTGCACGGTGCCGCCGTCGGCGAGGGCGACATCGGCCACCCAACGCTCGGGATAGGCCGGCGGCTCGAGCGGGATATCCGGCATGACGCGACTCTATGGCGTCGGCCATAGGCTCGGGTCTGGGACGACCACGGGGAAAACGCACCGTGACGAACGACCGGGGGGCCAGGATCGTGACCATCACCGACCGCAACGACGCCAAGCAAGACACCGATGGCGACCTCGAGGTCCACCATCGCACCTGTCCGCTCTGTGAGGCCACGTGCGGCCTGGAGATCACCACCCGCGGCCAGCAGGTCGTGCGCATCCGAGGCGACCGGGACAACGCGTTTTCTCAGGGCTTCATCTGCCCGAAGGGTTCAAGCCTCAAGCAGTTACACGAGGACCCGGACCGCCTCCGCGCCCCACTGATCCGGCGGGGCAACGATCCCGCCACGGCGACTTGGGAGGAGGTGTCGTGGCCGGAGGCGTTTGCCGAAGTCGAGCGGGGCCTCACCGCCGTCCTCGACGCCCACGGCCGGGACGCCGTCGCCCTGTACTTCGGCAATCCGTCAGCCCACACCCTCGCCGGGGTGCTCTACAACCGCACCATCGTGAAGGCGCTCGGCAGTCGCAACCTCTACTCGGCTAGCACGGTCGACCAGATGCCCAAGCACGTCTCCAGCGGCCTGATGTTCGGCAACCCGTTGCTCATCCCCGTTCCGGATCTGGATCGAACCGACTACCTGCTCATGCTGGGCGCCAACCCGTGGGAATCGAACGGTTCGTTGTGCACGGCACCGGACTTCCCCGGCCGCGTCAAGGCTATTCAGGCCCGCGGCGGCAAGGTGGTGGTGGTCGACCCCCGACGCAGCCGCACCGCCGAGGAAGCCGACGAGCACGTGGCCATCCGCCCCGGGGCCGACGCGCACCTGCTGGTGGCGATGGCCAACGTGTTGGTCGCCGAGGGCCTCGTCGAGCTCGGTGCCCTGGCTGACCAGGTGGTCGGGCTCGACGATGCCTGTGCCGCCGTCGCTCCCTTCACGCCGGAGGCCGTGGCGCCGCTGTGCGGTGTCGACGCCGACATCATCCGCCGCTTGGCCCGCGAGGTGGCCGCGGCTCCGAGCGCCGCCATCTATGGCCGCATAGGTACCCACACGGTCGAGTTCGGCACGCTGGCATCGTGGGCGGTCGACCTGCTCAGCGCCCTCACCGGCAACCTCGATCGCCCGGGCGGGGCCATGTTCCCTTTGGCCGCCCACGATCGCGCCAGCCGAAAGGGTCCGGGCCGTGGATTCGCCCTGGGCCGACACCACAGCCGGGTGAAGGGCTTTCCCGAGGTGAAGGGCGAGTTCCCGGTGGCGGCATTGGCCGGCGAGATCGAGACAGCGGGCGAGGGGCAGGTCAAGGCGTTGATCACAGTGGCTGGCAATCCCGTCATGTCCACCCCCAACGCCGGACGGCTCGATGCCGCGCTGGGCCAACTCGATTTCATGGTGAGCGTCGACATCTACCTCAACGAGACGACGCGGCGGGCCAACGTGGTGTTGCCTGCCCCTTCGCCTCTGGAACGAAGCGAATACGCGCTGGCCTTCTACTCGCTGGCCGTCCACAACTTCGCCGACTGGTCGCCGCCCCTCTTCGAGCCCACGGGTCCTTCGGAACACGACGTCCTGGCCAAGCTGTCGCTCATCGTCAGCGGCCTGGGGTCCGAGGCCGATACGGCGGGCATCGACGAGATGATGATCACCGGCGTGCTGCAAGGGGCGATGAAAGCCGCCGACTCCCCCATCGCCGACCGTTCGCTCGATGAGCTGGTGAGCCAACTCCGCGGACACAGCGCCATCGACAAGGTGGTCGACGCCATGATCCGCACCGGCCCCTACGGCGACTGGTTCGGTGCGGTACCCGACGGTCTGTCGATCGCTGCGCTCGAGGCGAATCCCCACGGCATCGACCTCGGGCCACTTCAGCCGCGGATCCCTGATGCACTGCGCACGACCAGTGGGAAGGTAGAGCTGGCGCCCGAACCCATCCTCGGTGACCTGCAACGGCTCGAGGACGCGCTCAGCCGACACGTCAACGGTGACCTCGTGTTAGTGGGACGGCGCCATCTGCGATCGAACAACTCGTGGATGCACAACGTCAACGTGTTGGTGAAGGGCAAGGAGCGGTGCACGTTGCAGGTACACCCCGACGACGCCGCCAACCTGGGCCTCACCGATGGAGGCAACGCCCAGGTGGCCTCCCGGGTGGGCAAGGTGGTGGCCCCGGTGGAGGTCACCGATGCCATCCGGCCCGGCGTGGTGAGCCTGCCCCACGGCTGGGGTCACGACCTGCCCGGTGCCCAACTCGGGGTGGCCCGGGCCCACGCCGGGGTGAACTCCAACGTGCTCACCGACGAGGACCAAATCGACCCGTTGTCGGGAAACGCTGTCCTCAACGGCATTCCCGTCACCGTCGCGCCCGCCTGAACGGGCGGCTAACCGGTAGTCGACGTGGGGGTTGAGCTGGACGGCGTCGGCGGCACCGACAACGTGTCCGGGGCTCCGAGATCCACGCCACATGCTTCCTGGGTGTACTCGGTCATCCCCTGAATCGCGCCCTGACCGGCCACGACCGCCGTAGCTGCCGATCCGAGCGCCGCGGACCGGTCGACCTGAGACCCGTTCTGGTAGGCGGTGAGTCCCGCGAGCAACGTCTCCGCAGTTTGACGCAGCGTGATGACGTCCTCGCGCACCGGCGCGGGAGCGACTGATTCGAGTGAGGTGAGCTGGTGCACCAGGGCACCGGCCTGAGAAATCCCATCTGGACCTGTTCCGAGCGCGCTGATCGAAGTGAGCTGCTTCACGTTGCGGACCTGCTGGCAATAATGGCCCACGTCACCAACTGTGCCGCTCAGATCCGTGCGTTCCGCGGCGAATGAGAGGACGACGGCCAAGACCACGCCGATGGCAACCAAGCCGAGCCAGAACAAGGGACGGTCGAACAGCGATCGCCGCGTGGGGGGCAGGTCATCGGTGGGGCCTCGGTGGTCGTCCATGGGTCGAGGGTCACGATACGACAGCGGAGTTCCACCGGCGGGTCTGGTGGGCGCGCCGTATAGGCCAAACGACCTAGTCTGGTCGGATGCGGGTACAGGTTGGCCCCCTCCCATCAGGGGGTGTCGGGATGTGGATCGCCTACGCACGCACCGTGATTGGGCAACTCCTGGCCCATCCCGACCAGGTCGGTGCTCCACTGCCGACTGATGTGGTCGAGACGTTCGAGAGCTACCTCGACCAATGGGAAGATCTCGCCGGCCGCGGGCCCGAGTTTCTCTGGGTCACAGAGGTCGAGCCCGAACGTGTCGAGTTTCTCGGCAAAGCCTTCCTGACCATCGCCGACGGACTGGCCCGAGCCGCCGAAGCCCGGGGCTACCCGATCTCGCCCCCCGAGGGCGATCCGTTCTACCAGGCCCTGGTCCAGGGCTTCCTCGACGCCCTCGCTCAGGAGGGCCGGTCGCGCCTGGAATTCTCCGAACAGCTCCGCGACGACTGGCCCGGACTCAAGCCGGAATAGCCGAATTGCGCCCACGAAACCCGGTGGCGGGGCGGGCGACCGAAACCGGGAAGCCAGAACCGGTATATTGAGCCGCTTCGGCTGCGGTTACCCCGGGGGGTGGCTACAGCCCTGAGGCAGGGATCGAGACAAACTCGATGAGCAGCACCCGCGGAACCCGCTGGCCAGCGGTCATGGCGATCGGCTTGACGTTGGCGTTCGTCTCCCTCGCCGCGCCCGCCGCGCCGGTCCTCGCCGCGCCCCCGACATCGCCCACATCGCCCGCACCCTCCACGCCCGTTCGGCCGGTGGCCGGCAACCACACCCCGGCGGCGGGCATCGCCCGCCCGGCCTCGCCGGGTACCGGCGCGGCGCCGCCCCCGGTCACCGCCGACGGCGGGGCGCAGACATCGGTGGTGGGCCAAGGCGCCCCACTGGCCATCGCCCAGCAGAACTGTCGTTCCTCCGCGGCAACGGCGGGAGACCTTCAAGCCCAATTCGATCAACGCGGACCCGTTTGGGGTGGCGGTGATGGAGCCGAGCCGATCCCCATCGACAACGGTCGCACGCTGTGGCTGTTCGGCGACACGTACCTCGGCGGGGGCCCCTACGGTGGACCTCTGGACAACCAAGGCTTCGTCCACAACTCGATGGTCGTGCAGTACGACGGGTCGTGCTTCGCCTACCTGTTCCGCGGTGACCCGAACAGCGGTTGGTACTCGGCCATCCCCGAACCGAGCGACTCCGACTACTACTGGCCCAACGCCGCGGCTTTCGACCGCGTCAGCGGGGTGCTGTCGATCGTGGCCATGCGGGTCCACACGGTCACCCCCGGGGATCCGTTCGGGTGGGAGCTGGTCGGCGTTGACGTGCTCCATTACAAGGTGTCGCCGAGCCTGACCTTGCTCAACACCGAGCGGCTCTTCACGTACGGCACCGCCGACCGTGCCCAGTTCGGCACCAACCTGCTCGTCGACCAAGGTGTCGTCTACCTCTACGGCTGTGCGCAAAGCGAACCGACCGAATGCTTCGTGGCTCAGACCGACGCAGCCATGCCTGCTTCCTCGTTGCGCTTCTGGTCGAACGGGGGATGGGTCACGACCCTGGACGCGGCCGACCCCATCAGTCTCGAGGATCCGGTCGGCACCCAGCTTCATGTGGCCAGGGTCGGTGACGGCTACATCGCCAGCAACCAGATCCCCCTCCTCGGGTCCGGCACCTGGGCCTGGTGGGGGCCCACCGCGACTGGTCCGTTCGCGCCGATCGGCCAATTGTGGGATGCCAACGACGCGCCCTACGGCCCACTCCACAGCAATTGGTTCAGCTACGGCGGCCGCGTGATCAACACCTCGGCCGGAGCCATTGGCGTGTTCAGCGTGAACACCGCCGATGACGAGGCCTCGCGGGTGGCCGGTGTCTATGGGCCCCGGTTCGTAACCATGAAGGACCACCTCCTTGATCGCAATCCGTTCGGCCAGCTCGACGCCACCGCGGCCGGTCCGGGAACCACCCGACTCGCCGGATGGACCATCGACCCCGACACGACCGCCCCCATCGACGTACGGGTGACGGTCGACGGGCAGCCCGCTCTCACCGCCACCGCCAACGCGTCGCGCCCCGACGTCGGTCTCGCCTACCCGGGCTTCGGTCCGAACCATGGCATCGAAACCGACGTCCCGCTGACGCCCGGGGTCCATCAACTGTGCGCCACCGCCATGAATGTCGGATCGGGTCGTGTCAACCGTCCGCTGGGATGCCTGCTGGGGAGCCCGGCCGGCCCGCTGTCCAGATATGTCCCCCTGGACCCGGCGCGTGTACTCGATTCCCGCAGCGGCACCGGGGGCTACTCGACGCCCTGGTCAGCCAACCAGACGCGATCGTTGACCGTCGCCGGGCCGGGCTCCGTGCCCGCGGATGCCACCGCGGTGGTCATGAACGTGACCGTCACCAATCCCACCGCAACCGGGTTCGTGTCGTTGAGTCCCACCGGTGGACTGGTGCCGTTGGCTTCGAACCTGAACTTCGTGGCCGGCCAGACGATCGCCAACCTCGTGGTGGTCCAGGTCGGGGCGGGTGGCAAGGTCGACATCACCAACCTCGCCGGCCACACCGACGTCATCGCCGACGTCGTCGGCTACTACTCCGCCACTACGGGCGACCGGTTCACCGGCGTGACGCCCAGTCGGATCCTCGATTCGCGCAACGGGACCGGCGGCTATTCCAGCCCGTGGGGCGCGGCGCAGACCCGCTCACTCGCTCTTGCCAGCGTCGGCGACGTCCCGCCGAATGCCACCGCCGTGGTCATGAACGTGACCATCACCAACCCCACGGAGGCCGGCTGGCTACGCGTCACGCCGACCGGGTCACCCCCTGCCACTTCCTCCAACCTCGACTTCGCCGCCGGCCAAACCATGGCAAACCTCGTCGTCGTCCGCATCGGTACCAACCGCAACGTCGACATCACCAACCTTACCGGCCACACCGACGTCATCGCCGACATCGTCGGCTACTACACCGCCGCGACCGGAGCGACCTTCGTCCCACTGGCTCCTACCCGTATTCTCGACTCGCGCGACGGCACTGGTGGGTTCTCCAGCCCCTGGGTTGATCACCAGAGCCGCTCACTCGCTCTCGCCAGTGTGGGTGGCGTGCCGGCCAACGCCACCGCGGTGGTCATGAACGTGACCGTCACCAATCCCACGGCGGCCGGCTGGCTACGCGTCACGCCGACCGGGTCACCCCCTGCTACTTCCTCCAACCTCGACTTCGCCGCCGGCCAAACCATCGCCAACCTCGTCGTCGTCCGCATCGGCACCAACGGCAAGGTCGACATCACCAACTTCAGCGGCCACACCGACGTCATCGCCGACATCGTCGGCTACTACACCGCCGCTCCCTGACAACCTCGCCAGCAACGTTCCTGCCCAAGCGCACCGTGGGGGTAGCGGGATGCAGGAACGTCTGCTCGCCGGGGGCCTCGACGTGATCAACGAGTGGACC
>Ga0209068_10000862_pt1 | contig 15591 bp, 14 predicted proteins | sample ColStrG_CSR_2012_FD_187200 | JGI IMG/M metagenome (GOLD analysis project Ga0209068, IMG submission 187200) | Freshwater sediment microbial communities in response to fracking from Pennsylvania, USA - Cold Stream Run_MetaG_CSR_2012 (SPAdes)... | ecosystem: Environmental > Aquatic > Freshwater >... | reverse complement strand
CAGCGGGTCCGGGCTGAACATGCGGGCGATCACTGTAGGAATGGACACGAAGACCAAGCCGGAGCAGGTCATGAAGGTGGCTCCGAGCAAGATGGCCGACCATCCCGCCCTCCGCGCACCTGCGGGATCCTTCCTGCCCAATTGGTGTCCGACTCGGACGGCGGCCGCAGAACTGATTCCCAATGGAACCATGAAGCTGAGTGCGGCGCAATTCAACGCGATCTCGTGACCGGACAGCGGTACTGGCCCGAGTTTCGCGATCAGCGCCGTGGCGGCGGAGAACGCCCCGATTTCGAAAATAATCTGGGTCGCTGCCGGCGTTCCCAGCTTCAGCAGTGCCCACACTCTTTGTGTGTCGACGTGGAGTATGCTGCCCCATCCTGGCGGCGTCCGTTTCGCTTCCACCCACACAAGAGTGACGACCAGCACGCCAGCCATGTAGATGCGGGCAATGCAGGTTGACCAGCCGGAACCGGCAATGCCCATGGCGGGAAATCCGAGATGTCCGTAGATCAGTGCCCAGTCTCCGACCAGATTGACGATGTTCGCCGAAATCAAGGCGAACATAATCGGATTGGCAACATTGACTGCCTGCAAGTAGCGGCGGAGCGCGAAGTAGGCGAGCAGCGGCAGGGTTCCCCAATTGAGCGCGCTCAGGAATGGGCGCATCGGTCCCACCAGTTCCAGGCTGACCCCGAACCGGGTCATGAGCGCTGGCCAGAACGACACTGCGAACATCAGGATCGGCGTAAGCGCGAACGCCAGAAACAGTCCGTTTACCAGCGATAGCCTGGCATCGTTCAAATCCTCGCGACCGTATGCATGCGCGACGAAAGTATCGAGTCCAAGCAGCAGGCCGCCTCCGAAGATCGCGATGCTGTGGTAGAGGCTCTGGCCCAGACCAGTGGCGCCGATGGCTACGGCGCTGTCGGGCAACCGTCCAACCATGATGGTGTCCACGATGCCCATGCTCATCCAGCCGACTTCGGCGATGATGAGGGGCAGAGCCAGGCGGAGCGTCAGGAGAAAGTCCGCACGCAGGACCTCAGCCGGAGTTTTGTTGTATATCGTGGGCATTTGCCAGTTGTGAATATATCAACTCGGGGGCGACCCGATATTTGAATGCCGGGTATTCGAACTCTGGAATGCCAGGCAGATCGATCATGGAGTATGAATGTAGCTGCGTGTGCGCCCTGTCTACAGCGCCGAGGAAATCATGAGCAGCTTCTTACGAGGGTTCGTTACAAGGTTCCTGCTTTTCACTTCATGTGCCGTCTCGCTTTACTCCCAGACCGTCGCGCCGGTGTCGCCTATTCCAATCAAAGTCGTAGTTGTGACTATGTTCGAGCGCGGCGAAGACACCGGCGACGCGCCCGGTGAATTCCAGCTTTGGGTAGAGCGTGAGCATCTGGATCAGGTGATGCCGCTGCCTTCCGGCTACCATCACGTCCGCTTGAATAAGGCCGGAGTTCTGGGCATGGTCACCGGGGTCGGAACTGCGAAGGCCGCAGCGTCGGTGATGGCCCTTGGCCTCGATCCGCGATTTGATTTCTCGAAAACCTATTGGATCGTCGCCGGAATTGGCGGCGGAGACCCGGCGGACGTGTCCCTGGGCTCGGCGGTTTGGGCCGACCACGTCATCGATGGCGATTTGTCATTTGAAATTGACGCGCGCCAGATTCCCGACAACTGGTCAACTGGCTATGTTCCGCTGCGCAAAGGGACGCCCTACGAGCTGCCGGTCGCCACCGAAGGGTACGGCGAGGCGTACACGCTCAATCCTGAACTTGTGGGTTGGGCCCTTCACCTTACGCAAGATGTATCCCTCCCGGACTCCGATACGCTACGCAGGTTTCGGGCCCGCTTCAACGGCTTTCCCAATGCATTGAGACCTCCGTTCGTGACGCGGGGCGACACGATGTCCGCAAGCACGTTCTGGCACGGTTCGAAAATGGACGAATGGGCCAACGCCTGGGCTCGTTACTACACCGGCGGCAAAGGCAACTACATGATTGCGGGCATGGAGGATTCAGGAACGCTGCAGGCTCTCAGTTTCCTCAATCAGGCTGGCCGCGTCGACCTGCAACGCGTACTGGTCTTGCGCACGGTCAGCAACTACGACCGCGAGCCTCCGGGCACAACCGCCGCTGACAGTCTGAAAGAAATGGTCTCTGGAAACTACTCGGCGTACATGCCCGCTCTGGAAGCGGCTCAGGTGGTCGGTGGCAAGGTAGTGCGGGACATCGTGGAGCATTGGGCCGAGCGCGAATCCCATATTCCGCACTCGCCGTAGCTAAGGTACAGGCGTGCCTGGCTTCACATCTACATTGTGGTACGACGCGATTCTCCACTCGCCGCCGTCTTTCACCAGGACCTGTAATAGCCTGGTCCGCAGGCGTCCCTGTGCATCGGCACTCGTGCCGGGAAGGAGTTGTTGATACCCCGTTATGGTTTGAAGGCTCTCCACGATGGCGACATCCGGACGAACGAATTTGATCGAAACAATGTCTTCGTGCTTTGAACTTCCGCGGAACACGGTTTTGAATATTTGGGCATGTCTATCTCGAAACCCTTCGCGACCGATGAAAAACATTCCCAGAATGTTTGTAAATGTGCCATCGGAAGCGAAATGTTGTGCATAGGCGTCCGCATCCCCGTTGTTCCAGGCAGTAGTTTCATCCTGGACGATCTTTCGAAGTGCCGCTTCATCCGGTCCAGTTTGGGCCCGGAGCATTGTCGCGAACAGCACCATCGCAAGAATCGACGCAGTTTTCACAGTCCCTCCCCTGGCACTTCTTATTTCTCGAATTCCCAAGTGTGATAGATAGTCTGCCCCGGATAAGCCGGCGGATAAGACTATCACCGCCGCTCGGACCACATCGCTCGAAATTCCCTGTGGCGAGACAACGCACGATTCAGTTCATGCGGAAAGTAATGCCAGAGCTTCGGCCAGCACCAGAGTTCCCCGGGCGATGTCTTCCGGAGATGCGCATTCGTCGGGGCGATGGCTGTATCCGTTGCGGCATGGGATAAACAGCATGGCAGTAGGAGCGATTCGGGCCATGAAGAGCGAGTCATGGTAAGCGCGGCTGATCATCGGAAGAAACCTCTGCTCATGCTTTCTGCAAGCCTGAGAAAGTGCCTCGACGACCACGGGCGAACATTCGGCCGGCGCATCCGCGTTCAGCATCTCGGTATGAATTGCGACCTGGCGAGTTGCTGATATCGATTTGCAGGCGTTCTCCATCGCCTTGATCACGCCATCGCGCCGCCTGAGATCCGTATCGCGAATGTCAGCGCTGAGGCGGACCCGGCTGGGAATGCTGTTGACTGCGCCGGGGAAGACCTCACAAATGCCAACCGTGGCTACGGTATCAATCGCGCCGCTGGTTCGCGCTGCATTCTCGATTGCCAGAATCAGTTCCGCGGCCGCGCACAGGGCATCGCGACGGTCCGGCATCAGGACTCCGCCCGCGTGACCGCCCGCGCCTTCGATGAGAATGCGAAGGCTCGCGGGAGCGGCAATGTTCGTGACCACTCCGAGCGGCACCTGCTGACGTTCCAGCACGGGACCCTGTTCGATGTGCAACTCGACGAATGCCTTGTAATAGCTGCTGGGTAACTTTACCTCTTCCAGCTCTCCGCGCATTCCCGCCTTGCGACGTACTTCCTCAGTCGACTCGCCATCGCCGTCCTTTAGCCTTTTCGCAGCATCGGGAGAAAGAGTTCCGGAGAGCAAACGGCTGCCGAGGCATCCGATGCCGAAGCGCGTCGGTTCCTCCGAAGTGAAGACCAGCAGCTCGATCGGGTGCCTGGGGCGAAATCCGCTCTGCCGCAACGCTCGTATCGCTTCCAGACCACCCAGAACTCCGACCACGCCGTCATATTTCCCGGCGTTGGGGATAGCGTCAATGTGTGAGCCGGTACCGACTGGCGGGGCTTCGGCATCAGAGCCAGCCCAGCGGGCGAAAGTGTTTCCGATGGCATCTTGACGCACGATGAGGCCGGCTTCGACACATCGCGCTCTCAGCCAGGCACGAGCTTTGAGATCGGTGGGGGTGAAGACGATTCTGGTGACTGCAGGCGCTTCTGCATCGGAAATAGACGCCAGGGCTTCGATCTCAGACAGCAGGCGATCCCGGTCAATGTGGAGCTTCATGGTTGAACGTCGGCCAGGGGATGGCGGTTCCAATCCTTGTAGATAAGATATTTTGCCGGAACTTTCCCGAGCGCCCCGAACCATTGCGGGCACCACGGCCCCATCCAGATAAAATCTCCGGCGGTGACGGAATACCACGAATCGCCCAGCCGGTAGATACCGCCGCCTTCGAGCATGATGAGGCCGTGCTCCATCACGTGCATCTCGACCATGTTGAGCGCTACTCCGGGCTCGTACACCATGGTATTCACGGCAAAATCAAAATTCATCGCATCGGGAAGCAGGCATTTTACCTGCAAGCCAGGATCATCCGCGAGAGGATGGGCCGGGACCGCATCCTCATGGGAGATGATGGCGCGCGGGGGCGGAGTCGCGGCCATCGCCTGGTAAGGTTTTTCGATCACGGCGACCCGGCTAGGTTTCGTGGCTACCACGCGGTGTCGCGATCCCTCGGGAAGATAGGCGTAGCCGCGCGCGCCCAACTCTTTCTGTTTGCCTTCGGCTTTCAGCTTGACTCCGCCCTCAATAACGAAAATAAACCGTTGCGCCGACGTGCGTCCAAGTTCGCCGCCCGCTTCAAACTCAGCCGTGTACTGGGTGAACTTTGCTCCCATCGCCGGAGCGGCATGCACAATGGCGGAGCACCCCTTCATCCCCGGCAGAGTGGTGCGGACGAACGTGTCGGCAGTCAGCAGCAGGTGATTTCTGTGTTGAGAACTTCGCGTCTGGCCAAGATTATGCACGGCACATCCTTTTTTGAAATGGGGTTGAAGAAGCAAGCTGATCCAGCAGGCACAAACCGCAATCGATTGCTTTCGCCACAACCTCAAGTTCGACTGATTCGCTGGGGTCGTGACTGATTCCGCCTGGAGTTCGAAGAAAAATCATGGCTGAGGGAATTCTTTCAGCCAAGATCATGGCATCGTGTCCAGCGCCGCTGACCATGCGGTACGGCTCGCACCCGGCCTTCTGGATCGCCTGCGCTATTTCATTGACGAGGAACGAATCCATCGCCACTGCGGGCTGGTTCAACAGTGTGCTGAGACCCACGGATAGCCCGCGCCGCTTAGCAATTTGCTCCGCTTGGTGAACAAGGTCGTCGACTACCCGGGTTCGGATCTCGTCCGAGCCGTGACGCACATCGAGGGTCAGCCGAGCCTCTCCGGCAATGACGTTGGTCGCACCGGGCTTCGCATCGATCCGGCCTACGGTCGCCACCAGGTTTGGAACTTCGTTGGCTTGCCGCTCAACCGCGACGATCCATTCCGCTGCTGCCGTGATAGCATCGTGGCGAAGATGCATCGGCGTCGTACCGGCGTGGTTGGCGCGTCCGAGGAAAGTGACCTCCAGCCTGCTCTGGCCGGCGATGGCTTCGACCGCCGCAAGTGGCCGTCCCACTTTCTCCAGGACCGGTCCTTGCTCAATATGAAACTCCACGTAACCCAGGGCATCGTCTTTCAAAGCGACTTGAGGAATCTCTTCGGGGTTCAAGCCAAAGTGTTCGATGGCCTGGCGCACGGAAATTCCCTGTCTATCCTGGAGGCTCAGGAGTTGTTCATCGAGTCTGCCGATCAGCGCGCGGCTGCCAATGAAAGGTGCGCCGAAGCGAACTCCTTCTTCCTCGGAGAAGCCGACGACTTCAATCCCGAAAGGAAGCCTTCGCCCTTTCAGGGCCTCCAGCAACGTGATGGCGAGGACTACGCCAAGAACGCCGTCGTAGGCTCCCGCGTTGGGGACGGTATCGAGGTGTGAACCCAGCAGAAGCCGCGGTGCTTTGGACTCCGCCGCAGGATAGAACGCACGCAAGTTTCCGGCGGCGTCAATTCTCACCTGGGTTCCGAGCGGTTCGAGCCAGCGTGCGATTTCGTGGTAACAGTCACGCATGGGCGCGGAGAGAAAAGTCCTGCGCGTGCTGCCGAAGACTTCGCTGAAGCGAGCGAGCTTCTGGCATCTGGCGATGACTTCGACTGCGCGATTTGTGGTGCCACCGTTTGTGTGCACTGCTTTCAAACTTCGAGAAGGAATATGTGCCGGCGGGAATCAGGCCCGGCGTATGGCCGCCGCTGCCGCCCAGCCGATCACGACGAGGCCAACCAGAACTTCCCAACTGTAGGTGTTTCCATATGTGGCCACGGGAAAATGATTGCTGAGCATGATAAAGACGACGGGAACCGCCAAAAACGTATTGTGCCTGGATCGCAACTTGGCCTGAGCGCCGAGCGATGCGTCGAAGGTTGTGCCCGCCGCCGCAGCAGTGATCATCTTCCGCTGGGCGGGAAGAATTCGCTCCCACACATTGAGAGCCATAATGGTCCCGAACATGGCGCCCACGTGGATATAGGCGGCGCGACCGCTGAAAACGTGCAGCAAACCCCACGAGATCGCAGCGATCATAATGAGCGAAAATATCGCAAATGCGGCTTCGGACTTGGCCAGGGCCGACCTCACTGCCACGTCATAGATGATCCATCCGAAGACCATAACGCCCAATCCGATGGCGACGCCGCGCCCTTGGGAAATGTCGGCCACGTCGGTGTCGATAAGTCCTCCGCTGAAATAATAGACGAGGAACATGAGCACCATTCCGCTCAGCCAGGTCATTGCGGCTTCCCAGCGGAACCAGTGGACCTGGCCGGGCGCGACCCACAGGGACTTCTGTTTTTCGACGGTGTAAAAACCGCCGCTGTGAACCATCCACAGCGCGGGAGGCGCCCCTTCCGCGTTTTTCTCAAGCTTTCCGAATTGCCCGTCCAGCCAGGTGAAGTAGTAGGTCTGGCCGACCCACATGATGGCGGCAAAGACATGGAACCAGCGAACGATCAGGTGAATCCATTCCCGGGCTGAGGATGTCACCAGATCCGCTCCTTATCGGTTTTCGGCGGGGCGATCATGAGCTCAGCTTCCCCGGTACGTGGTGTAACCATTCGGGCTGAGGAGCAGCGGAATGTGAAAATGGGATTCTCCGTCGCGTACCTGAAACGTAACTTCTACCAGCGGGTACAATCCGTCGCTTTCCTGCGCTGCGAAATAGCCTGCTGTGTCGAAAGTCAAACGATAGATGCCGGGCAGGAAAGCGGTTTCGTCCGGGAGCAACTGAGCGCAGCGTCCGTCCTGATCGGTACGGGCCGAGGTCACAGCGACCCAGTTGCCGGATGCCCCCCGCCGATCCAAGCGCACCGGCACGTCCTTCGCTGGCTTGCCGCGGGCCAGATCGAGAACGTGAGTTGAGATTCGCTTCATGCTGTTAGCCATCGTTTAAGCCGAATCTGAGTGATCTGCCGCTGCTGTTCCGCGGCTTCACGAAGTTCAGTTTGTTGGTCATTCTCCAGCCGGCAACGCAGAATTTCCAGAATCTCCAGACCGGATTTTCCGGTAGCGCACACGATGAAGATGTGGCCGAACCGGCGCTCGTATTGGCGGTTCGCTTCCGCCAGCGCGATCTTGACCGCGTCCCCGGCGGCTGTGACGCTCTGCTGCTCCTGCTTCGACCAGGTTGCAGACTGGGTTGGCGCAGATTGAGGCGTCTTCGACTCGCCAATCCGCGGGTGACTTTGGAAGGCTTCCATCCAATCTGCCTCAGTCAGATTACGCCAGATTTCGTCAGACGCAGCTAGCAGAGTCGCTTCCTCGGAGAACGGCCTTCGCGCTACCATCTTTCCGGCCCATGCCTTCGAGCCGCAACAGGGCAGAATTTCCGTCACCGCTTCTTCTGTTGATAGGCAATTCCACCGGTCCAGGACGTGACTCATGTCTTCCCTTTAAGCCTTGGCCCCGGAAATGCTCAGCTTCTCCAGGAACTCTGCGACCAGATTCCCCGCCACCGACGACCGATATCTCACGGTCGACCGAATATCATCGATCGGGCGGATTTCTGCGGCCGCTGTTTTCCTCGCCACAGCAAGGATCGACGGATCGACGGATTTTCCCTTCACGGCTCTCTCGGTCTCTGCCAGGCGAAGTGGAACCGGCGCAACGCTTCCCAGAGCGATGCGGGCTTCCTGCACCACGCCGCCGGACATCCGGCCGAGCGCGGCAATGCACGCCTTGGAGATGGCCTGCGCATTTCGTGCTCCCACCTTTCGGGTGTAAGAAAAATACCCCAAGAAACGGCGGGGAAGGCAGACGGCCTGAACCAGTTCGTCGGCGGCCAGTTTGGTTTTCTTGTAACCAGTGTGAAAGTCGAGATAAGGCAGTCGCCGCTCCCCTCGAACCGAAACCAGGATAAGTTCGGCCTCGTACGCGAGCAAGGCAGGCAAAGAATCCGCCGCCGGCGAGGCGTTTACGATGTTGCCGCCAAGCGTGCCCCGGTTCTGATTGGCGATGCCACCAGTCCAGCCTGCAGCACTTGCGAGCAACGGAAACTCAAGTTTCACAACTTCGTGCTCTCGCAGATCGGTGTAGGTGCAAGCCGCACCGATACGAATTTCGTCAGACAAGACTTCGATTCGCCTCAACTCAGGAAGGTTCCAGATACTCACCAGCTTCCGCGCGGAAAGTTTTCCGGCCGCGTATTGCACCATCACGTCCGTTCCTCCTGCGATAGGGAGCCACGCGCCGGGCTCTTCAGCAAGAAGTGATACCACGGCCCGCAAACTGGCCGGTGCGACCAGTTGGTAGTCGGCGGGGTCGGACCTCATGTCGTTGCCCGGCGCCGCGCCGCTTCGGCCACAGCTTCGAAGATCTGGATGTAGCCGGTACAACGGCAAAGATTTCCCGACAGTCCTTCGCGGATGTCTTCTATCGTAGGCTCAGGCTTCCTATCTAAAAGATGAGAGGCGGCGAGAATCATTCCCGGAGTGCAAATACCGCACTGTGCGCCGCCGAAGTCGAGAAAGGCCTCCTGCAGCGCACTTAGCTGCGTGCCTGCCGCCAGTCCCTCGATGGTAACGATGTTTGCGTCCCTGGCCTGGAGAACCGGGATGAGGCAGCTATTGACCAGGGCTCCGTTCATCAGCACCGAGCACGAACCACACTCGCCTTCTCCGCAGCCCTCTTTTGCGCCCGTCAATCCGAGGTGATGGCGCAGTGTGTCCAGCAATCTTTCCATGGGGTAGACGCGCATGGTCTTGCGCTCGCCATTGACGGTGAACGAAAGTTCGACTGGGGAACGGTTCTCGACAGAATCGGTCATCGTTCTCCGCCGGCGTGCTGAGGCTCACTCTCGCGCTCCGAGCTAGCCGCAAGCGCTTCGAAAATATCTTCGGGAAGCAGGGGGATGGAATCGAAACGAACTTTGAGCGCGTCTTCCACGGCATTGACGATCGCCGGTGCGGGGCCGTCCATGGGAAGTTCACCGATTCCTTTCGCGCCAAACGCGCCGTGAACATTTCCCATCTCTTCGAAGAAGACGCGAATGCTAGGCAGGTCGGCGGAAGTGGGCATGATGTAGTTCGTCATTTGGCCGTTTTGCATGCGCCCATCCTGCCAGACCACTTTCTCATAAAGCGTATAACCGATTCCCTGCGCGACGCCACCTGCGATTTGCCCGCGGGCCAGGACCGGATGCAGAACTTTCCCCACTTCCTGGAGAGCGACGAAGTCGTCTACCGACGCGTTGCAGGTGATCAAGTCGACCGTCACTTCGGCGACATAGACTGCCCAGGCATACGCCGCATATGCTTCCCCGCGGTACTTTACGTCGTCCCAGAAGACGTCTTTCGGCGCTTCGTAGCGTGCCCACGAACGGAATTCGCCATGTGCGGCAACATAACTGCGGCACGCGGCACGAAACTCCTCGGATGAATAAGAGTCGCCCAGCATGCCGCGACTGGTCAGCGTCTGCTTGATTCCCAGCGCTGCGGACTGAACCAGTTTTCCTACTACCATCACGGTTCGCGACGCGACTGTTGGGCCGCTATTTGGCACCACGTCGGTGTCCGCCTGCGCAATTCCCACGTCCTCATAGGGGAGCCCGAGACTCTCGGCCGCGATCTGACAAAGCACCGTCTTGGTTCCCTGGCCAAATTCCGTGCTTGAGACCAGCACTCGGACTCTGCCATCATCGCATCCTTCCACGCCGACTACAGAACTCAGATAGCGCTCTCCCGAACCGGTGAATCCCGCGCCATGCAAAAAAGCTGCAATACCCATGCCCTTGCGGATCGAGCCAACCTGATTCTGTTTTGCGAAGCGGTCTTTCTTCGCCTGATAGTCAGAGAGCTCGAGAGCGCGATCGAGAAGGTGTTGTAGATCGATGGGTTCGCGTATGGTTTGTTCCGTGGTGGTCGTTTGCCCGGGCTTAAGGAAATTCCTGCGCCGGATCTCGACCGGCGAAAGGCCAACCACCTGCGCGATGCGATCCATGTGCCGCTCCAGCGCAAACAGGCTTTGCGGCGCTCCGAAGCCGCGGAAAGCACCGTGGGGCGGAGCATTGGTGGCTACGGCCCTGGCACGGACCCGGATGCTGGGCCAGAGGTAGGCGCCGCCGGCATGAATTGTGGCGCGCGAAAGCACCACAGGCGACAGTGTCGTGTAGGCCCCACCGTCAACCGCAAATTCAACTTCTCCGCCCAGGATCTTTCCGTCTTTCGTCACAGCCGTTCGGTGACGGGTTCGCGACGGGTGGCGCTTGGTGGTGGCGGCCATGTCCTCCATGCGGTCGTAGACGATCTTCACGGGCCGTCCGGACTTGATGGCCAGCAGCGCGGCGTGCGCTGCAATCATCGACGGATATTCTTCCTTCCCGCCAAACGCGCCGCCAGTCTCCATTTGCACGACGCGAACTTTGTCGGCCGGCAGAGCGCACAGCCCCATCAAAGCCTTGTGCACGTAGTAGGGGCACTGCAGCGAGCCCCACACCGTGATGCCCTGCTGCGGATCGAAAGCCGCGATCATTCCGTTATTCTCGATGTAAAGCTGTTCCTGCGCGCCGGTCCTGTATTCACCTTCAACGATGTAGTCGGCTTTCTCCCAGATGCCATCGACGTTGCCTTTTTCTACCAGATAGGTTTTGAAAGTGTTGTCCGTCCCCCAAATGATTTCAGAATGGCGTTCACTTTCTTCGATAGTGAAGAGGGCGGGAAGGGGATCGTATTCTATTGTGATCGCTGCAACCGCCTTGGGAAGAATGTGGCGGTCGGGATGGGCCAGCAGAAGGATCGGCTCCTCGGGATGGTTAACCATTGTGTCCGCCAGGCAGGGTTGATCGTCAACGATCAGCGCAACGACATTTTTGCCGGGGATATCTTTTGCCGAGACGATCACGAACTCGTCCCAGGGGATTTCCGGGCTGAAAGTGATTTTCCTGATTCGCCCGCGCGGAATCTGGCTGCGAACCGTGGCCCCGTAGATCATGTGCGGCAGGGCCATGTCATCGACATATTGAGCGCGTCCGGTGACCTTGTCGCGTCCTTCTTTACGCGGGACGGACGAGCCGACGATGCGGTCATTGGTCATGCGATGGTCGTTACCTCAACAGCTGAAGCCGCGATGGTAAATAGCGGCTGGAATGCAGCGCTAACGCGCTGCTCCACCCAAGACCGCAGAATGCCCAAAAGCCGCCTCGCCACCAGGGTGGACAACATAATCACTTAGAGTATTGTGAAGGAAAACGTGCAAGATTGGTACCGGCTGATTAGCGGCGCCACTCGCGGCCACTCGGCTCTCCCGGGAATTTGCCTTCCGCAAACACAGGCCGTCCTCGGAGGTAAGTGGCCTTCACTACCCCGCGCAGGGTTTCTCCCAGATAAGGGGACACTGGATGACGGCAGTGCAGCCGCTCATCGGTCACCTGGAACTGTGTGTCCGGATCGAACACAACCAGGTCCGCATCGTAGCCCGCGGCGATGCGACCCTTGCGCCCATGGCACCCGGCCAGCCGTGCCGGACCCTCTGCCATCCAACGCACGATATCGACCAGCGTAAAGCCTCGCAGTACGGCCTCGGTCCACATCAGTGGAAGCGCCACAGAAAGGCTTGAGATGCCACCCCACGCGGTTCTGTAATTACCTTCGTCAAGCTGTTTCATAGCCGGCGGACAGGGAGAGTGATCCGTGGCCACCAGATCGATCACGCCTTCTTTCAGACCCTGCCACAACGCTTCACGGTTCTCGCGGCTGCGCACGGGGGGCGCACACTTGCGCAGGGTCGCACCATTGGCAGTCTCTTCCGCAGTCAGGCGTAGGTAGTGCGGGCAGGTTTCCACGCTGAACGCCAGTCCCTCCTGGCGCGCCGCTCGCAGTTCCGGCAGCGCCCTGCAGGTCGAGAGGTGAACGATGTGGAGGCGAAAATCATATTCCCGGCAGAGCGACAACATCATGCGAATGGCCAAGAGCTCCGCTTCGTCAGGCCGCGATTGCAAGTACGTGGCATAACTTTTCCAATCGGCATGGGCCAGGCGCTCGGTGGCCGCATCCACTGGACCAGCGAGTTCGGCGTGTACCAGCAATGGCAGGCCGGTCCGCGCAACATGAGGGAGAGCTGCTCGTAGATTCTCCTCAGTCACCATAGTGAAACCATCGATCCCGGGATGGATCAGAAAGCATTTGAACCCCAGCACGCGGGCAGCCGCTAGGGCTTCGATGTCTGCCTGATTGTCGTGGACTACGCCACCCCAGGCCGCCCAATCTACGCGGCACTTGCCATCCGCTGCGGCACGCTTGGCTTCAAGTGCGGAGACGGTCGTCGTCGCCGGGAGGCAGTTCAGAGGCATGTCGACCAGCAGCGTGTAACCTCCCGCTGCCGCGGCCCGCGTTGCGGTCCGGAACCCTTCCCACTCGGTTCGTCCGGGCTCGTTGATGTGAACGTGAGAGTCCACCAGCCCGGGAAGAATGGCGGCATCTCCGAAATCGTGCGTCTCGTAGTTGAGCGGAACTTGTCCCATCGGGACGACGGCCTGAATCTGCTCGCCTTCCACCAGTATGGCGCCCGGCTGGATGCCTTCCGAGGTAACCACTCGCCGGCAGATGAAGGCTTGGGAATCCATTGGATCAATCGTATGTTCCGCGAGGGAGCGTGGGCATGAAGAGCCAAAGCGTATCCCGACAGCCTCACTTTTTCAACTCGGCATCATCGAGAATTCGAGAGGAGAAAAGTTTTGCGCAGTTCCGGCCTCCGCTTATACTTGCTTGCTCCAGCGCTGTGGGCGAACAGAATCGAGGCTGCGCCGCGCTGGCAGGCCGGGAATTATGAGCAGCGCTTTCATGGCACGCGCCATTCAACTCGCGATTGAGAATGTCCGCTCCGGACAAGGCGGGCCGTTCGGCGCTGTAGTCGTGAAAGACGGCAGCATCATTGCTGAAGGTGTGAATCAGGTGACCCGGACCAGTGATCCCACCGCGCACGCAGAAGTGCTTGCCATACGCCAGGCTTGCCGGAAGGTTGGCTGCTTCGAACTGAAAGACTGCGAACTCTACACTTCCTGCGAACCTTGTCCCATGTGCCTGGGGGCAATTTACTGGGCGCGTTTGTCACGAGTCTACTACGGCGGCTTCGCTGCGGATGCGTCCAAAGTCGGCTTTGACGACTCGTTCATCTATCGTGAAATCGCTCAGGCGCACGCGCTGCGCGGCATTCCCATGATTCAAATGATGCGTGAAGAGGCGCTGGCAGCGTTTCGCGCATGGGAAGAAAAGCCCAACAAGATCGAGTATTAAATACGCTGGCTGCGAATCCAGGCTGTTGAGAATCCGGAAGCTGAGAACCCAGGACAACGATTGATCGACCGCTATTTCAAGCTCACCGAGAACCACACCACCGTGAGGCAGGAGGTTCTCGGCGGCCTCACCACTTTTCTGACGATGGCCTACATCGTCGTCGTGAACCCGCAAATCCTGGCCCAGGCGGGGATGCCGCTCGACGGTGTAGTTTTCGCGACCTGCCTTTCGGCCGCGATTGCAACCCTGGTCATGGGGCTTTACGCCAACTATCCCATCGCACTGGCTCCCGGAATGTCGCTCAACGCTTATTTCACATATTACGTTTGCTTGAGCATGCACGTGCCATGGCGCACGGCGCTGGGCGTGGTTTTCTTTTCGGGCGTTGTTTTTCTGCTGCTCACGGTCACGCGAGTCCGCGAGCAGATCGTCAATGGCATGCCGGATTGCCTGAAGCATTCCACCGCAACGGGGATCGGGTTCTTCATTGCGTTCGTCGGCCTGCGGAATGCAAAACTGGTGGTGGCAAACGCCGCTACGTTCGTTGGCCTGGGCAGTTTTGCCGACCGCGAGGTGCAAACCGCCTGCTTCGGTCTCGCTCTGACCCTCGTCCTGATGGCGAGAAAAGTCAACGGCGCTATCCTGATCGGCATTGTCGGGACAGCCCTGATGGGCATGCTGCGCGGCATCTCGAAGTGGCCGTCGGCGATCGTCTCGATGCCGCATCCTTCGTCTACTTTTCTGCAGCTTGATTTTCGCGGCGCCATCCATCTGGGCTTCCTCGAAATTCTGTTCGCCTTCCTGTTTGTGGATCTTTTCGACAATGTGGGTACTCTGGTAGGTGTCTGCGAGCAGGGCGGTTTCATCAAGGACGGGAAAATACCGCGCGTCGGAAGAGCGCTGCTGGCGGATGCGGCAGGAACCATTTTCGGATCGCTGGCAGGTACATCGACGGTGACGAGTTACATTGAAAGCGTCGCCGGCATCGCAGTAGGAGCTCGCACCGGACTGAGCAACGTAGTGGTGGCAGCCCTGTTTGTGCTGGCCATGTTCTGCTCGCCGTTGGCGACTGCGATTCCCGGCTACGCCACCGCCCCGGCGCTTATTCTGGTGGGCGCGTTGATGACCCAGTCCATTGCGCACGTCGACTGGGCGGATTTCAGCGAAGCCGTGCCGGCCTTTATCACCATGCTGGCCACTCCTCTGACCTTCAGCATTGCCACCGGCCTCAGCCTGGGGCTGATCTCTTACACCGTGGTGAAGATTGCGGCGGGGAAAATTCGCGACATCAATATTCTGGTCTGGATCCTCACGGTGCTGTTTATTCTGCGCTACGTTTATCTTGCCGCGGCCTAGCCGTTTCTCTTGCATCTTCTCTACGCGGGCGAGCCGCCCGCGACCACACCAGCCAGCCCATCCTCCATCAACGCATTTAGACCACGACCATCGCCACAGAGCAGGTCTTTTGTTGGGTGTTATGTGGCCGCGGATTTGGTCCGCTTCAACAAAGACCAGCCTGCGCTGCTATCCAAACTTGCATGGATCACGTCTAGCAACATCGAGGCACTCATCGAAGTCCCAAGGAGCAAAGCGATGCGTCGAACTGATCTGAGCCGCGTGGTGCTGGCCGTGGTGGTTCTGCTGGGCACGACAACAATCTGGAGCGCATGCGACAAAACAGGCAACAGCGGAGGGTCCGCAGCTGCTTCCGACGGCAAGATTCCCATCACCGCCAAGTCAGAGGATGCCAGGAATGAATATCTGCAAGGGCGTGATCTCTCGGAAAAGCTTCTGGCCCAGGAATCCATCCAGCATTTTGACAAGGCCATCGCCTTGGAT
>Ga0209068_10000860_pt1 | contig 15594 bp, 17 predicted proteins | sample ColStrG_CSR_2012_FD_187200 | JGI IMG/M metagenome (GOLD analysis project Ga0209068, IMG submission 187200) | Freshwater sediment microbial communities in response to fracking from Pennsylvania, USA - Cold Stream Run_MetaG_CSR_2012 (SPAdes)... | ecosystem: Environmental > Aquatic > Freshwater >... | reverse complement strand
ATCCCAAGCCGCCCCAGGGCGTGAACAGCAAGGGCGAGACCGCGCCCGAAGCGCCGGCCGCGGCGAGCAAGTAGGGTCACCATGTCGCTCCCGGCCCCGGCGCACGGCCGGGTGCTCCCGACCCTCAATCCCGACGGCACGCGCCGCTGGCTCCGGCCGCGCCTGTTCGCGGGCCGCTTCTTCAAGCGGCGCCGGGCCCTCGCGTGGGTGCTGATCGCGCTGTTCACCGCGATCCCCTACCTCCGGCTGAACGGCCGGCCGCTCATCCTGCTCGACGTGATCCACCGCGAGTTCACGATCCTGGGCGCCACCTTCCTGCCCACCGACAGCGTGCTGCTGATGCTGCTGCTCGTCGGCCTCTTCCTCGCGGTCTTCCTGATCACCGCCACCTACGGCCGCGTGTGGTGCGGGTGGGCGTGCCCGCAGACGGTCTACATGGAGTTCCTGTACCGGCCGATCGAGCGCCTGATCGAGGGCAACGCGCGCGCCCAGGAGGGCCTGGACGCGCGCCCGCTCCATCCGCGGCGCGCGCTGAAGTACGCGGTGTTCCTCGGGCTCAGCATGTTCCTCGCCCACACCTTCCTCGCCTACTTCGTGGGGGTGAGCGAGCTCGCCCGCTGGGTGCACCACTCGCCGTTCGAGCACCCGGTGGCGTTCCTGGTGATGGCGGGCACCACCGCGCTGATGATGCTCGACTTCGGGGTGATGCGGGAGCAGATCTGCATGGTGGCGTGCCCCTACGGGCGCTTCCAGTCGGTGCTACTGGACCGGCGCTCGCTCATCGTCGGCTACGACGGCCGGCGCGGAGAGCCTCGTGGCCACCTGCCAGGAGGGCGCCTCGCGGTGGTGGCCGCGCCGCCTCCGCTCGGGGACTGCATCGACTGCGGGGCCTGCGTCACCTGCTGCCCGACCGGCATCGACATCCGCGACGGGCTCCAGATGGAGTGCATCCACTGCACCCAGTGCATGGACGCGTGCGACTCGATCATGGACGGCATCGGCCGGCCGCGCGGCCTCATCCGCTACAGCTCGCGCGACGAGCTGGCTGGCCAGCCGCGCCGCCTTCTGCGCCCGCGCGTGATCATCTACCCGCTGCTGCTGGCGGTGGTGTGGGGCGCGCTCGCCTACGCGCTTTTCCATCGCGCGCCCGCCGACGTGACCGTCCTGCGCGGCATCGGCAGCCCGTTCACGGTGACGCCCTCGGGCATGGTGATGAACCAGATCCGGGTCAAGATCGTGAACCGCGACTCGGTCGACCGCCGGTACCAGGTGGACCTGGTCGAGCCGGCGGGCCGGGCGGAGGGCGCCCTCGGGCTCATCGCGCCCGAGAATCCGCTGCCGGTGCACGCGGGCAAGTCGGCGACCGCCCCGTTCTTCGTGACCGCGCCGCGCGCCGCCTTCGACGCGGGCCGGCGCGAGGTGCAGTTCCGAATCGACAACGGCGCGGGCTGGAGCACGGTGATGCCCTACCGGCTGCTGGGCCCGGGGGATGACGATGACCACGAGCACAAGCGCAAGGACAAGAACGAGCACGAGGCCGAGCGTGGCCGCTAAGGGCTGGTACTGGCCGGTGGCGATCGTGGGCCTGCTGGTCGCCGGAGCGGCGGCCAATATCGGGTTCATGATCGTGGCCAACCGCGACGCGACGTTCGCGGTCGAGCCGGACTACTACCGCAAGGCGGTGGACTGGGACCGGACCATGGCCCAGGAGGCCTGGAACGTCGAGCTGGGCTGGCAGGTCTCGACGCAGCTCGAGCCGATCGACGGTGGCCGCGCGCGGCTCGTGGCCCGCGTGGCCGACCGGGACGGGCGCCCGGTGACCGACGCGGCGGTCGTGGTCGAGGCCTTCCCGAGCGCGCGGGCGCGCGACATCGCGAGCTTCACGCTGGCCCCCGCCGGGCCCGCCGGCGCCTACGCGGCGACGCTGGCGCGCGCGCGGACCGGGCTCTGGGAGCTGCGGGTGCGCGTGACGCGCGGCGAGGAGGTCTTCACGCGGACGATCAGCCAAGACCTGGCCGCGGCCCGATGACCGCACTGATCGCCACCGTCCTCGGCGCGAGCCTGCTCGGCAGCGCCCACTGCGCCGGGATGTGCGGCGGCTTCGTCGCCTTCTACGCGGGCGGCCCCGCCTCGCGGCGCGGCCGCGCGGCGTGGTGGTGCCACCTGGCCTACAACGGCGGGCGCCTCGCCGCCTATGCCACGCTGGGCGGCGCGGCCGGCCTGCTCGGCGCCGCGCTCGACACCACCGGCGGCGTGCTCCTCGGTATCCAGCGGACCACCGCCATCGTGTCGGGCGTCCTGATCACGCTCTGGGGCGTGCACACGCTCCTCGAGGCGCTCGGCGTGCGCACGGTGCGGCTCGGTGCCCCCCGCGCGCTGCGGTCGCTGGCCGGCCGGGGCATCGGCGCGGTCGCGGAGGCGCCGCCGCTGCTCCGCGCCCTCGCGGTCGGCCTCGCCACCGGTCTTCTGCCTTGCGGCTGGCTCTACGCGTTCCTGGTGACCGCGGCGGGCACCGGCAGCGCCCTCGGCGGCGTGGCGCTGATGGCGGGGTTCTGGCTCGGCACGGTGCCGGCCATGCTGAGCGTGGGGGTGGGGCTGCAGGCGCTGGCCGGCCCGCTCCGCCGCCACATCCCGGTAGCGTGCGCGACCGCGATGATCGTGGTGGGGCTGCTGGCGGTCGGCGGCCGGCTGCACGCGGTAGACCCGGGCGCGGGCGCGCCGGAGCACGCGAGCCATGCCCACCACTGAGCCCGTGGCCGCGCCGATCACCGCGGGCGCCGTCGCGTGCGCGCACTGCGGCCTCGCGGTGCCGGCCGCGGCGGTGGCCGCGGCGGCTCCGCGCCAGTTCTGCTGCGAGGGCTGCCGCGCGGTGTGGGCCATCCTCCACGAGCACGGGCTCGAGCGCTACTACGCCCTCCGCGGGGGCACGGCGCCCGCGCCGGCCCCGGCAGTGGATCGGCTCTACGCGGAGCTCGACGACGCGGGCTTCCAGGGCCGCGCGTGCCGCCCGGCGCCGGGCGGGCTGCTCTCCACCGAGCTGTACCTCGAGGGCGTGCACTGCGGCGCGTGCGTGTGGCTGGTGGAGAAGCTGCCGGGCCTGGTGCCGGGTGTGGCGGAAGCGCGCCTGGACCTGTCGCGCTCGCAGGCGCGCGTCGTGTGGGACCCGCGCGAGGTGCCGCTCTCGGCGATCGCGCGGCGGCTCGGCTCGCTCGGCTACGTTCCGCATCCGTGCCGCGGCCAGGCCGAGCAGGCGGCGCGGCGGCGCGAGGACCGGGCGATGCTGGCGCGCATCGGGGTGGCCGGGGCGGTGGCGGCCAACGTCATGGCCATCGCCTTCGCGCTCTACGGCGGGATGCTCGACGGCATGGAGCCGGAGTTCGCGGCCTTCTTCCGCTGGCTCAGCCTGCTGCTCACGGTGCCGTCGCTCATCTGGGGCGGCGGGGTGTTCTTCCGGAGCGCGTGGGCCGCGCTGTCCGTCCGCACCCTCGGGATGGACCTGCCGATCAGCATCGGCCTCCTGGCCGGGTTCGTCCACGGCACGGTCAACACGGTGCGCGGCACCGGCGAGGTCTACTTCGACTCGGTCACCGCGCTGATCTTCCTGCTCCTCTCCGGCCGCTACCTGCAGCGGCGGCAGCAGCGCGCGGCGGGCGACGCCGCCGAGCTGGCCGCCTCGCTCTACCCGTCCTCCGCGCGGCTCCTCGAGGACGGGCGCGCGCGCGAGGTGCCGCTCGAGACCCTCGCTCCTGGCGTCCTGGTCGAGGTGCGCGCGGGTGACCTGGTGCCCGCCGACGGGGTGATCGTGGCCGGCCGCTCGACGGTGGACCTCTCGCTGCTCTCGGGCGAGTCGGCGCCGCAGGAGGTGCGGCTCGGCGAGCGCGTCCACGCGGGCACGCTCAATGTCGCCTCGCGGCTCGAGGTGCGCGTGGAGCGCACCGGGGAGGAGACGCGGGTGGGCCGGCTCATGGCCCTGGTGGAGGAGCACGCGCGGCGCCGCGCCCCGATCGCCCAGCTCGCCGACCGCATCTCCGGCCGCTTCGTGGCGGTGGTGCTGACGCTGGCCGCGGTGACCTTCGCGCTGTGGGCGCGTATCGACCCCTCGCAAGCACTCGACCACGCGGCGGCACTCCTGATCGTCACGTGCCCGTGCGCGCTCGGCCTCGCGACGCCGCTCGCGGTCAGCGCCGCGATCGGCCAGGCGGCCCGGGCCGGCCTCCTGATCAAGGGCGGTGACGTGCTCGAGAAGCTCACCCGGCCCGGCCGCATGTGGCTCGACAAGACCGGCACGCTCACCGAGGGGCGCGCGGCGCTGGTGCGCTGGCACGGCGACGAGGGCGTCAAGCCGCTGGTGGCGGCCGCGGAGGCGCACTCCTCGCACCCGCTGGCCCGCGCCTTCCTGTGCGCGCTGGGGGAGCCGCCGGCCGGCACGCGCGTCGAGATCCAGGAGACGCACGGCGGCGGAGTCGAGGCGCGCGCGGATGGGCGGCGCCTCGTCGTCGGCTCGCCCGGGTTCGTCATCGGACGGGCCGGCGAACCTCCCGCGGCGCTGGCCGTCGCGGTGGGCGTGCTGGTCGGCGAGGGGCTCACCCCGGTGCTGGTGGCGCTGGACGGGCAGGTGGTGGCCGCAGCCGGCTTTGGCGACCCGCTGCGCGGCGACGCGGGGGCGGCGCTGGACCGGGTGCGCGCGCTCGGCTGGCGGCCCGGCATCCTGTCCGGCGACGATGCGCGCGTCGCGCGCGCGGCGGGCGAGCGGCTGGGCGTCCCGGCGCCGGACTGCCGCGGCGCGGTGACCCCCGAGGACAAGCTGCGCGCGGTGCTGGCCAGCGCGGGCGAGGGGCCGGTGGTGATGGTCGGCGACGGGGTCAACGACGCGGCCGCCCTCGCCGCGGCCACGGTGGGCGTCGCGGTGGCCGGGGGAGCGGAGGCCGCGCTCACCGCGGCCGACGTGTTCGTGGTGCGCCCCGGCGTGGGCCGCATCGTCGACCTGCTCGACGGGGCCGGGCGGACGATGCGGGTGGTCCGCCGCAACCTGATCTTCTCGCTCGGCTACAACGTGATCGGGGTCGCTCTCGCCATGACCGGCGTGCTGAACCCGCTGGTGGCCGCGATCCTGATGCCGCTCTCCTCCCTGACCGTGATCCTCAGCTCCTACCGGGCGCGGACGTTCGGCCGCCCGACGACGGAGGCTCGGCGGTGAGCGTCATGTTCGTGCTGCTACCGGTGGCGCTGCTCTTCGCGGCGGGCGCGCTCGTGGTGTTCCTGTGGGCGGTGCGCGCCGGCCAGTTCGACGACCTCGAGACCCCCTCCGTCCGCATCCTGCACGACGACGACTGAGCCCCGCGCCGGCGCGGTATCACGCGCTTCGGCTGAAGCGGGGGGCCACGTCGCGTGAGCCGCTCATACCACGAGGACGACTGGATCGACTCGTTCGTGCTCCACTACCACCAGCACCTCTTCACGCGCCTCGAGTCTCACGTGCTCCGGGTATTTCATCTCCGCCGGAAGCTGCAGGCCAGCGGAATGCCCGAGCGCGAGATGGAGAGTCCCTGATGGAGGTCGGCGAGGCGGAGTTCGCTCGCCGCGTGGTCGAACGGGTGCGGTGCGAGCAGGGCGACCAGCTGGAGCTGAACCGATGTCCGCGCACGACGGGCACTGAGCGATGTCGGGCCCCGCGCGTCAGCGGCGCGGGTCGAGCACCTCGTTCAGGGCCTCGCCGGCCAGGTTGAACGACAGCACGGTCAGGAAGATCGCGGTGCCCGGGAAGAACGCCATCCACCAGGACTGCTGCAGGAAGTTCTGCGCCTGGTTGAGCATCGCGCCCCAGGAGAGGCGGCTCGGGTCGGAGAGGCCGAGGAAGCGCAGGCTCGCCTCGGCCAGGATGGCGGCCGGGATCTGGAGCGACGCGGTCACCACGATGGGGGCGAGCGCGTTGGGCAGGATCTGGCGGAGCGCGATGCGCTGGTCGGAGGCGCCGAGGCCGCGCGCGGCGGTGACGAATTCGCGCTCGGCCAGGGTCAGGAACTGGGCGCGGGTGAGGCGCGCGGTGGTGGGCCAGGAGACGGCGGCCAGCACCGCCACCACCAGACCCAGGTCGGCGCCGAAGATGGCCGCGACCACGAGCACGATGAGGAACTGGGGGACGACCAGCACCCACTCGGTCACGCGCATCAGGACCTCGTCAACCCGGCCGCGCGAGTAGCCGGCCAGCACGCCGACCGCCACGCCGATCACCACCGCGCCGAGCGCGCTCAGCAGGCCCACCAGCAGCGAGACGCGCGCGCCGTGGAGCACGCCGCTCAGGACGTCGCGGCCCACGTCGTCGGTGCCGAACCAGTAGGGCGCGCCGGGCGGGCGGAGGGTCTCGGGCCGGAGGACGAGCGGATCGTAGGGCGAGAGCCACGGGCCCACGACCGCGATCAGGACGAACAGGAGCGAGCCGATCACGCCCAGCAGGCCGAGCGGGCGACGGCGCAGGCGGCGGAGCAGGTCGCGACCGGACGGCATCAGGAGGCCCGGCCCTCGAGGCGGATGCGCGGGTCGATCAGCGCGCAGGCCAGGTCGGCGAGCAGGTTGCCGATCACGACGAACACGCTCGTGAGCAGGAGGCCGCCCAGCATCACCGGGTAGTCGCGGTGGAGGATGGCCTCGAAGATCAGGCGGCCGAGGCCGGGCCACGCGAAGACGGTCTCGGTGAGCACCGCGCCCGCCACCAGGTGCCCCACGTTGAGTCCCATCACGGTCACCACCGGGATCAGCGCGTTGCGGAGCGCGTGCTTGTAGACGACCACGCGCTCGGCCAGGCCTTTGGCGCGCGCGGTCGTCAGGTAGTCCATCGCGCTTACCTCCACCAGGCTCGTGCGGGTGAGGCGCACGTTGAGCGCCACGTAGCGCGTGGCCAGGGTCACCGCCGGGAGGACCAAGTGGCGCGCCACGTCCCACAGCCGCTCGGCGGGCGAGAGGTTGAAGGCGATGGTGCGCATGCCCTGGGTGGGCAGCAGGTCGAGCTTGATCGAGCAGCCCATCAGCAGGAGCTGGCCGAGCCAGAAGACGGGCAGGGAGTAGCCGACCAGGCCCAGCAGCATCAGCACGTGGTCGGCCCAGGAGCCGGGCCGCCGCCCGGAGGCCACGCCCAGGAGCACGCCGGCGCCCGCGGCCAGCACCAGCGCGGTGCCCATCAGGAGAAGCGTGGGGCCGACACGGCTCGCCAGCACCTCCCGCACCGGCTGGTTGTAGAAGAAGGAGTGGCCCAGGTTGCCGCGAGCGACCTCGCCCACGTAGCGGCCGAGCTGCACCCAGCGCGGGGCGTCGAGGCCGAAGCGCTCGCGCACCTGCTTGACGTACTCGGGCGGAGCCGGGTAGTCGCCCACCAGCACCTGCACCGGATCGCCCGGGGCGAGCTGGACGATGGCGAAGCCCAGCAGCACCACGCCCAGCACCAGCGGGAAGAGCGCGAGGAGACGCCGGGTCAGGTAGCCGAGCACGCGGGCGTGCTACTTGCCATCGGTCACCCAGACCTCGTCCCAGCGCTCGTGGGAGGAGCGGCTCAGGAAGATGCCGCGCACGCGCGGGCGCGCCACGTTGGAGTCGCCGTACTCGAGCAGGGGGATGGTGGGCAGCTCGCGCGCGATGATCTCCTGGGCCGCGTAGTAGAGCTTGGCCCGCTCGGCGCGCGTGGGGGCGACCGCGGCCTGGTCGAACAGCTCGTTGACCTTGCGGTTGCAGTAGCGCTCCACGTTCGTGAACGGCGCGGGCACGATGTTCTCGCAGTCGTAGACGCGGGTCACCCCGACCGCGGGCTCGCCGTAGGTGGTGTAGTTGTGGATGTAGATATCGAAGTCGTACTGCTTGAAGACCTTCTCGATCATCACCGACCGCTCCATCGTCACCGGCCTGGCGTTGATGCCGACCGCGCGGAGCTGGAGCGCGACGATCTCGGCCGCCTTGTTGACCGCGGAGTTGGCCGGATCGTAGACCAGGCGCAGGGTCATGCGCTCCGGGCCCTTGTAGCCGGCCTCGTCCAGCAGGGCCTGAGCGCGCGCGGGGTCGTACGCGTAAGTCATGACCTTGGGATTGTGAGCCCACGCCAGGTTCGACGGGATCGGGCTGATGGCGGGCCGGCTCAGCCCGAAGTAACCCTTCTCGGCGATGAACGCCCGGTCGATCGCGTGCGCGATGGCCTGCCGCACGCGCAGGTCGGCCAGCGGCTTGCTGTCCTTCTGGTTGAAGAACAGGGTGATCACCTCTGGGAAGAGCATGTAGTCCTTCACCACCACGCCGGGCAGGGCCTTCACGCGGGCGGCCTGCTCGCGGGGCAGGAAGAACGAGTAGAGCACGTCCACCTCGCCCTTCTCGAAGGCGAGCACGCGCGAGGGCGGGTTCGGCATGACGCGCAGCACCACGCGATCGAGGTAGGGCCGGCCGGGCTTGAAGTAGTCCGGGTTGCGCTCGAGCACGTAGTGGCTGCCCTTGACCACCTCGCCCAGGCGGAAGGGGCCGGTGCCCACCGGCCGCTGGTTGAACTCGGCGGTGGCCATGTCCTTGCCCTCCAGCAGGTGCTTCGGCAGGATCGGCGCGTTGTTGAGGTTGGTCATGAACAGGAACGGCGCGAACGGTTTCTTGAGGTGGACCACCACCGTGAGCGGATCCGGCGTGTCGATGGAGGCGACGACCGCGAAGGCGGTGCGGCCGGTGGGGTGGTACTTCGGCAGGATCTCGAGGTAGGTGAACTTCACGTCGGCCGAGGTGAAGGGCTTGCCGTCGTGCCACTTCACGTTCGGGCGGAGCTTGAAGGTGTAGGTGAGCCCGTCCTTCGAGATCTCCCAGGACTCCGCGAGATCCGGGTGGTTGCGGTACTCGAGATCGAGGTAGGTGAGTCCGTTGAACATCTTGCCCATCAGCGACCAGGCCTGGGTGTCGGTGGTGGTACCGGGGTTCATGGTGGGCGGATCGGCGCTGATGGCCTGGACCACGGTGCCGCCGCGCACCGGCGGCTCCTGGGCGGTGGCGGGCGCGGGCAGGGACGCCAGCAGCCCGACCAGGGCGAGCGAGAGGAGACGGATCATTGGGCGCTCCCGATGATGGTGTCGATCGCGGCCTCGAGCTTGCGGGCCGACCCGGCCAGGCGCTGCTTGATGTCGGCCACCGTCTTCTCGTCCGCGGCGAGACCCTGGGCGAAGAGATCGGCCTGGCGGAGCGACTCGGCCGGCGCGGGGCCGCCCCGGATGGTGCGCGCGGCGATGAAGCGGCCCGGGTCGAGCGCCTCGCGGATTTGCGCCGCGTCGAGCCCGGCCTTCTGGCCGTGGTAGAGCGTGGCCGCCTCGTCGAGCAGCGCCGGGGTCACCGCATCGGGGCCGAGGCCGCGCTCCTCGCAGAGGCGCACCAGGACGCCCACGATCTGGTGCGAGGTGCGCCACGGCAGGTCTCGCAGCTTCACGAGGGCGCCGGCGAGATCGGTGCCGGTGGCCCAGTGGCGCCAGGCCATGTCGCGCATGCGCTCGCGCCGGATCTCGAGCGCGGGCAGCAGCTCGCAGAACCAGTCCAGATCGCGCGCGCAGTTGTCCATCACCCGCCAGAGCTGCTCCAGCGCGTAGGAGCGCTCGGTGATCGGCAGGCCGGTCGGGCCCTTGAGCGCGTGGTAGGAGGTGACCACGCAGCCGAGCGCCTCGGCGGAGGCGCCCTTCACCTCCGCGGGGCCGATCACGTTCTTCTTCTGCATCATGATCGACGAGGTGTTGCAGAAGCGGTCCGGGATGCCGACGAACCCGAACTCGGCCGTGCTCCACAGGATGAGGTCGTCGGCCCACTTGGCCATGGTGTGGTAGAGCAGCGCCACCGCCATCGGCACGTCGAGCGAGTCGTCGCCGTTCAGCTCGAGGATGGCGTCGGCGCAGTTCTCGTGCAGGCCGTCGAAGCCCAGCAGCTCGGCGGTGCGCACGCGGTTCAGGCCGAAGTCCGAGCCGACCATGATCGCCGCGCCGGCCGGGCTCGTGTTGACCCGGCGGTAAACCCCCGCGTGGCGGTCGAAGTCGCGCGCGAGGTTTGCGGCCCAGGACAGGAAGAGGTGGGCCAGGGTCATCGGCTGGGCGTGCTGGCCAAAGCTGTAGCCGGGCAGGATGGTGTCGGTGTGCTGGCGGGCCAGGTCCAGCAGCAGCCGGCGCAGCCGGTTGATGCCTTCCAGGATGCGGAGCACGCCCTCGCGCTGGGCGGTGTTCATGCCGACCGAGGAGAGATCGCCCGAGCTGCGGCCGAGGTGCAGGCGGCCGCCGATGTCCTCCCCGAGGCGCCGGATCAGGTACTGCTCGCCGGAGTGCAGGCCGCCGCCCTCGCGGCTGCGGGTCTCCACCGCGCCGTCCTTCTCCATCTGGCGGAGGGTCTGGAGGATGGCGCGGCCGTGCTCCGGGCGCAGGAGGCCTTCCTCCACGAGCATGACCGCCTGCGCCTTGTCGAAGGCGTGCAGCGCGTGCAGGTAGCGGCGGGAGCGCCCGGCGGCGAGGTGCTGCAGATGCGGCAGCATCTCCTCCTTGAGGCGGATGCCCGGGGTGCGGAAGCCGCGGTACTCGGACGAGGTCTGCTTGAGCATCACGGCTTGCCCGCGAGCGCGCGCTTGAGCTGGTCGAGGTGGTTGTCGTCGTGCCAGGCGATGAGGCCGACGAAGTCCGTCACGGTCATGCGCCCGCGCGTGGAGTGCACCCCGCCGCGCTCCCAGTGCTCCGGCCGCAGGCCGTGCAGGAACCGCAGCGTCTCCTCGCGCCGCGTGCGAAAGGCCTGGAGCGCCTCGCCCGCGTCGTTGCGCTGGTACTGGCGCTCGGTGGCCCAGCGATCCGGCTCCGCGGCCATGAAGCGGGGCTCGTCCATCTCCATGATGGACTGGAAGCGGGCCATGAAGGACTCCTCGGTGTCCCGCACGTGGCACAGCGTCTCCTTGGCCGACCAGCTCTTGTCGTCCGGCCGCTTGGTGAGCGCCGCGTCCGAAATGCCCTTGATGGTGGCGGCCAGATCGTCGGCCGTGCGCGCCATGCGCGCCATCTGCTCTTCCAGACTCGCCATGAGAATCCCCCCGTCGGTGACCAGTTGGTGGAACAGGTGCGACTCCCGCGCGTAGAACCCCTGGGTGTGGAAGGAGTCGCCCAGCCGCAGCAAAGTATAGTCCACGTGGTGGCCGACCTCGTGGAGCAACGTGCGCAGGAAGGTGCGGAAGGCCACCACGCGCTTCTGCCGCGCGGTGCGCATCCAGAGCGTGATCAGCGGCGGCTCCGCGGCCCGACGCGTGGTCTCGTAGAGCCCGTGCAGCTCGCCCCAGCCCGCGTGCGGCCGCGCGGCCAGCACCGTGACGCGCGCCGGCGGCGCCCCCAGCGCGGCGGCGAGGCCGAGGACGAGACGCTGGGCGGCGGACTCGGTGTGGGCGCGGTCGCCGCTCTCGAGCGCGCGGGCCAGCGCGGTGACCAGGGGCTGGACCCGGGGGGCCTGCGGCAGCGGCATCGTGACGATGCCGTCGCTCTCGAGATAGATCGCCTGCTGCCGCCGCGTGAGCCGGTTGAAGTAGGCGAAGGGCATTCGCTCACGAATGCTACCGCGGGGGCCTGGTCCACGACAAGCGCCACCCGGCGGAGATGGGTGCGCCCGAGATCACCCGATTCCTCAGCGCGCGGGCCATCGAGCGCAACGTGGCCGCGTCGACCCGGAACCAGGCCCGGTGCGGTTTTCCTCCACGGCATGGGCACCTCCTCCGGTGCCCGCCAGTGTGGCGTCACCCATGTCCCTGGACTAAAGTGTTGCCGATGTCTCCGAACCGTATCCAGGCGCGGCCTATCCCTCCGCGGCAGCGGACCGTGGCTCGCCGTGCTCGCCCCCGCCGCTGAGCGGGAGCGTTGGGCGGACAAGAGGATCGGTGAAGTGACCGAGCGGACAGTGCGAGAGACGATGATCCGCGCATACGCGGCCTCTTGGGCTGCTCGCGATCGAGAGGCATGGTTCCGAACGTTCGCGACCGACGCGACCCAGGAGGATCCCGTCGGCGTTCCGGTACGCCGGGGGCACCGCGAGATCGGCGAGTTCTGGGATCGAGAGATGGCCGATACCAGTCGATCGAGATCGTCCCTCGTGAGATCTTCGTGATCGATCATGAGGCAGCGATGGTGTGGACCATCAATGGCGTGACCGATGAAGGGCCGGTGTCGTTCGACGGCGTTGACGTGTTCCAATTCGACGATGCAGGTCTTGTCAGCAGCGTCCGCGCGTTCTGGGAGCGTACCTCGCTTCACTGTCAGATCCGGCGCCTTCCGCGACACGGAAGCCGATGAAGGGACCATATGGCAGTGCACGGCGAGGGCCCCCGGTACGAGATGTTCGAAATGCTTGACGTCTACCACTGGAGATAGGAAAGGCGCGGAGGAAGCCGGGTGATCGCCGGACGCGGAACATGCTAGCCGGCCGGATCGTGGCGCGATCTGATCGGCTCGAGCTTCGCCGGCTCGATGGGGATGACGCCGCGTTCGTGCAGTCGCTGTACGCCAACGCGGAGGTGACCCGAACCCTTCTCCGGATCCAGGGGCCGATCTCGATCGAGGAGGCGCGCGAGTTTTGCCGGACCCCGGCGGAGGCCGGAGGCGAATACCGTTTGGGTGGCGTGCTCAAGCGTGATGGCAATCTCATCGCCTTGGGCAGCGTTCGCGGGCCGGGCGAGCGCTCCGGGGTAGCGACCATCGGGTACTCGGTCCTCCCGGCGTTCTGGGGGCAGGGCCTCGGCACCGAGATGGCTGCCATGCTGGTCGAGTTTGCCGCCGGCACCCTCGGCGCCCTGGAGGTCCGTGCGACGACTCTGGAAGACAATCCGGCCTCGGCGCGGGTTCTCGTGAAGCTCGCCTTCGTGGTCCTGGAGGTGGGCGCATCCGAGGTCGACTCGCGCGGTGACGAACGCCGCGTCACGCGTTGGTGTCTTCGCGGGCGTTCTTCCGACGCGGAGCGCCGATGCCCTACTTCGCCGTAAGCGCCGGCTTCAGCGTCGCGGCCGCACTGGGGCTCGTGAGATGAGGTAGAGTACCGGCAATTCAGTGAGAGAGGAGGATTCGCCATGCCCTTCTACGAGAGAGGCCCCGTCCGGATCCACTACGAAGAGGTGGGCTCCGGCTTCCCGCTGCTGCTCATCCCGGGGGGCGGGCTCAACTCGGCCCTGTCGTCCTGGCAGACCGCCTCGCCCTTCAACCCGATGGAGCGGTACCGGGACGACTTCCGCTGCATCTGCGCCGACCTGCGCAACGCCAACCCCGGCCGGTCGACCGGCCCGCTGGAGATCGACCGACCCTGGGACGCCTACACCGACGACCAGCTCGGCCTGATGGACCACCTGGGCATCCGGGAGTTCCTGGTCATGGGCTTCTGCATCGGCGGGCCGATGATCCACAACCTCATCAAGCGGGCGCCGGAGCGTGTCGTCGCGGCCGCGATGATGCAGCCCAGCGGCTCCCGGCCCGAGATGCGGGACCTGTTCTACCAGAACAACATCAAGGGCTGGGGGCCGGCGCTGTGCGAGAAGCGCCCCGACGTCACGATGGCCATGGTCCACGACTTCCTGACCAGCATGTACACCAACCGCGCCGACTTCGTGTTCACGGTGTCCCGCGACTTCGTGAGCTCGATCAAGACGCCGCTACTGATCGCGCCCGACGACGTGCCCGCGCACCCGTACAAGGTGGCGATGGAGGTGGCCAGCCTCGCCCCGAAGGCCGAGGTGACGATCTACCCCTGGAAGGATTCGCCGGCGCACATCGACGAGGTCGTGGAGCACGCGCGGCGCTTCCTCAAGGCGCACGAGCCCAAGACGGCAAGGAGGTGAGCCGGGAGCTCCTAGGGCACCTCGCTCGATGGCCAGGATTCGCATCATCGCGTGCCCGCCCGGCGAGGCGCCACGGGCGGTTCGCGAAGCCTGGATAGGGCTCGAGCTACCGTTGCCCCTCGGGCGATCGGGGCACCATCGGGTGTGGCTGACGACCGGCGTCCTGTCCGGCCCAAGGACCTGGTGGCAGCGGCTGGTCGGCATCCTTCGCGGACGCGTGCAGGTGCACCCTGGCTACGGGGTGAACGGCCTCGATGCCATCAATGTCCTTGCCCTCAAGGACCCCCTCGCCGCGACCTGGTGGCGCGACAACTGCCCCTACTTGCTGGATGGGAAGCGCCGTCTCATGTTCCCGGCGGATGTCTGCCAGGAGTGCCAGTGACTGGCTGCTCACTCAGGAGGGGCTGTGATGAAGGGACGGGGGAAGATCAAGGGCATCCTGATCGAGGGGGACGACGGGCATGAATACCTGCTCGGGTTCGGGCCCACCATGCAACGTGGGTCGCCGATCTTCAGCCGCCGGCAAGTGGACGGTACGTTCGAGCCGCTCACGGATACCGTCGCGGCGTCCAAGCTGGCGATGAAGCAGATCGGGCACACGGGGGGACCGATAGGGCCCGGCATGGGGAAGGACACGTGGCTCTGGGGCGCGTTTCGAGCGGCCCTGGAGGCATTGCCTCCAATCCCGACCTGGCCGACCTGGTCCCCCTGAAGCAGGATGAAACCGTTCCTCAAGGTGGCCGTGGTCGCCGGCGGGTACGTGGCGGCCTTCCTCATCGCCACCGCGGTGGTCGCCATCCGCATCGCGAGCACGAGCGGGCCCGACGCGCAGGCGTCGAGCGGCATGTATGCGGCCGGGGACGCGTTTCTCTTCGCCGCCGTGTTCGGGGTGTGCGCTCTCGGGCCCACCGGCGCGGCGCTCTTCTTCCTCCGGCCCTACCGTCGCTTCTGGAGCGCGCTCTCGGTGCTGGGCCTGGCGGTGGCGGTCACGGGTGTCACGGCCGCAATCCTCTTCGCCGCGGGCCGGTATGCGACGGCTTCGCCCCTCGCGACCTGGGCCGCATTCTCCGTGCTGAGGATCCTGGTTGCGCCGCTCCTCGCGCTCACGTTTCTGGTGTGCACGATCTTCTCGCCGTACCGCTCCCCGCGGGTCGCCCTTTTCGCGGCCGCCGTCACGGAGGGGGCCGTGAGCGCGTACGGTGGGGCCGTCTGGTTCGTGCCGCTGCTCTTCCGCGGGCCGTAGCGGTCGCGGGCTAGCCCGACGCGAGTGACTTCTCGTAGCAGCGGCTCAGCGGGTCGTCGGTGTAGGGTCCGAACGGCGGGATGCGCCGGAACCCGAGGCGCTCGTACAGCCGGATCGCGGCCTGCTGGTGGATGCCCGTCTCGAGGCGCAGCAGCGTGACCCCGTTCGTGCGGGCGTGCTCGGCGAGGCGATCGACGAGCAGCTCGCCGTACTTGCGGCCGCGGAAGCCCGGCCGGACGTACATGCGCTTCAGCTCGCCGAACTCGCGGCCGAAGAGCTTGATCCCGCCGCAGCCGGCCGGCGCGCCGTCGACTCGCAACACGAAGAACGCGACGCCCTCCTTGATCAACCGCTCCACGCTGAACCCATGCCGGCTCTCCGGGGGGTAGAAGGACTCCAGATGGGTCTGCAGCTCGTCGATCAGGAGCAGGGCGTCGGGGGTGTCGGGGCGCTCGGGGAACATGGTGATCGCCATGGCGCGATCCTGCCCCGCCGGGCCGGGAGGGTCAAGGCGGTGCTG
>Ga0209068_10000859_pt1 | contig 15598 bp, 11 predicted proteins | sample ColStrG_CSR_2012_FD_187200 | JGI IMG/M metagenome (GOLD analysis project Ga0209068, IMG submission 187200) | Freshwater sediment microbial communities in response to fracking from Pennsylvania, USA - Cold Stream Run_MetaG_CSR_2012 (SPAdes)... | ecosystem: Environmental > Aquatic > Freshwater >... | reverse complement strand
CCCCCTGAGAGCGTGGTGGCTTTCACGTCCAGATTCTCAAAAACCTCTTCGAATCCAGCTCGCCCCAATGTTTCCGCGAAAATCGTGCCTCGTTCGGCGTCCGGGATGCCGGCCTTTTCCATGGCTTTCTGCGCCACAGAACGAATCGTCGCGTCTGCCGGAAACTCCGAATCCTGGGTTACGCAGCTCAATCGGCTGCGTTTGCGCCGCGCGACATCGCCGCTATCGGGATCGACGTCCCCGGCCAAAATCTTCAAAAGCGTCGACTTACCCGATCCATTCGGGCCAATCAGCCCAACCCGGTCACCCTCGGAAATGGTGAAGGAAACGTTCTGAAATAGCGGAAGAGCGCCAAACCGCTTGGAAAGGTCCTGTGCATTGATAATCGGTGGCAACGGGCGAATGAACTCCTGAAAAGGCTTACTCCTCGAGGTTAACAGGTGCAGGCACCACTAGGATCGATGGAGGCGCGGGCGTCCTCGCCCATGCGGGCTAGGCGCTGAACCGGGGATCAAACTCCCCCACCATATCGTCGGCCACGCCGTCCGCGAGAAGATCCTCCGCGTCGTCCGAAAACGCGAACTCCTCCTGCGAATACCGGACCGGCGCGAATGTCATTCGGTGCAGCGGCGTAGGCCCAAATTCCAGCAGAGCTGCGCGATGCGCCCGCGTCCCATAGCCCTTGTTCGAAGCCAGCGCGTACTGCGGATAGGTCACGTCAAACTCGCGCATCATCCGGTCGCGCTCGACTTTGGCAATGATCGAGGCCGCTGCAATCGAAGCCGAGAGGGCATCGCCGTGAATGATGGCACGCTGCTCGCAAGGGTGGTCGAGCCGTACGGCATCTACCAGCAGAAAATCTGGAGCCGGCTGAAGCAGCAGCACCGCGTTCAGCATGGCCACCCGCGAGGCCTGCAGGATGTTGATCCTGTCGATCTCGGCGGCATCGACCGCTGCATACGCCCAGCCAAGGGCGCGTGCGCGGATGTGCGCAGCCAGGCGTTCGCGCTCTTCCTCAGGCAGCAGCTTGGAGTCTCTAAGGCCGCGGATGCGGTCAGCAGGGTCCAAGATCACAGCCGCCGCGACAACTGGGCCAAAAAGACAGCCCCGGCCAGCTTCGTCCACTCCCGCCACCGCCTGGGAACCGCGCGTCCAGGCTTCCTTTTCGTAGCGTAAGGTACATCGTAAGCTCTTGATTAGGCGAAGCTTAAGAGCGGCGGGATAAGGTGTACGGTCGGTGGCGGCTTGACGAGGGCTTGGCATTTCGGGAGGTGCTAAAGGCATCATCTCTCCCAGCGTCGCGTCGCGCAAGCTGGGAAAAACTCTCCTCTGTGGATAACGTCGATACTTCAGCTTCACCCCGCATCCGTAACTACCCGACCGTTGTAGCCCATGTTACGGGGGTAAATTGCTGACGGCACAGATACTTGTTAACTTTAAGCACTGCCTGGGGATAACAATGGCTTCCACGAAGAAAAACAAGACTGCAAAACACGATCCGCCGACTGCCGCTCCCGACCGCTACGACAAACGCGTACAGATGGCCATTCCGCTTCGCGTGGTGACCTGGGACGCGCAGAAGCGCCCTCAGCTTGACATGGCCTGTACTTTGGACGTTTCGCTACGTGGCGCCCGACTGTACGGCGCGCGACCGAACCTGAAAGTTGGAGAGGTGGCGACAGTGGAGCGCGGCCGTCAAAAAATCTTCTGCCGCGTGGTCTGGATCGGAACGCCGGATGGCCCGCAGAAGGGCCAAATCGGCGTTCAAGCTGTAGAAGCCGGGAAGTCTTTGTGGGAGAACGAGATGCGGGAAGTGGCTGATCAGTTCGCGCCGATCGCGGCGCAGCCGGACATGAGGTCACCTTCGGAGCGCAAGCGTAAGTACCATAGAATTCATACAGATGCACAGGCTCGTGTGTTGCCCCAGAGTCCCGGCATGGCGGATGGAGAATTGGCCGAGGGGCGCATCACCAACATATCGGAGTCGGGCTGCCTGCTGATCAGCTCAGCACGCCTGGAGATTGGCACGCCCGTGCAGGTGGTTGTGGAACTGCCCAACTACGATCTAGCCGTTCGGGGCAAGGTGCGCCACGTTGGCGCAGATGGCTTGGGCATTCAGTTCAGCGAGGTGCGCAAGAGCGACCGGCAACTCCTGCGCTATTGGCTGCGCCAGATTGGCGCGCAGGTGGCTCCAGAGCCCGCAGCCGTTTCTTAGAGACCGAGCGACCTGGATGCGCGTGTAAGCCCGCGCAAGTTGGATTTTCGTTCGCTAGAAATCAGTCGAGGGCGGGACGACAACGCTACTTTCACCGATTTCCGGCCAATTGCGCCGCCACCGACCCTGAAATCCCGTTTCCCAGGTATCGATTTATGACGGGCGCGAGAAGCATTGCCCCGTGGGTACTGAGATGGTTGTCGTCCACGTACAGCGTGTGCTTTCCAGCTATCACGGAACAAAGCGCATCGTCGCAGAGCGCCTGGTGGGGATAAACGACGGGAACTGAGAACTCTTTCCCGATCGCGGACAGGACCTGGAAGGCGCGCGCCTGACGCTCCATGAAATCGGAATACTTGGGCTCGAGTTGGACGTTGAACGGGTGAACAATGCTACGGGCGAGTACGGTTGGGACGTCGAGTCCCACCTCGGGCACGCTGGCAATTACGACGACGTTGATGTGACGCCGCTGGAGTTCCTGGATGGTGGCCCGGAAGAGTTTTTCGAATTCGCTGTTGTTGTCCGCAGGATTCCGGCTCGGCGTGAGCAAGGCCGGAATACCATCCTCCCGCTTGTAACGATAGCCCTCGGCATAGAGGCCCCAGCGCCCGTGCAGGAAGACTGTGCGAATGTGCTTGGCCTCGATCAAACCGAGGACTGTTTCCTGGAATTGCGTGCATTGGCGGGTGTTGTCCTGATCGTATCGCCGCAATCCCAGCAGGGGGGCACAGGCCGCGTGTACGGCGATATATCCCGGGACGTGATTCGCCGTGGCGAGCTGTTCGAACACTGGGGCGGCAGCGCTGGCGTGGGAGTCGCCCCATAGAAGGAAACTTGGTTGCCCGTCGATCGGTTCAGTCGGCCCCACCTGGCAAACGCGTCTCTCGCAGGCTGCGTGCCGCTTCCAAACGTCGTCCTTTCCGGCATAGACCTCGAGTACCGCCGGGCTGAACCGGGACGGGATCCCGTGACGCACAAAGAGAATTCCGCCAACGAGGGCGAGAATGGCTGAGCCGGCTACGGCGCCGGAAAAGATCCAGCGGCGGGAAATCCATTCGTGCCCTTTCCGCCCGCGAAACGGGGATTCGACGAACTTCCAGGAAAGGCTGGCGAGCGCGATACAGAGCGCAATCTCAAAGGCTATTTCCCAGCCGGCAAGGGGGCGCAGCAGATACGACTTCAGGAAGACGACTACGATCCAATGCCATAGGTACAGGGAATAGGAGATGAGCCCGATAAAAACGACGGGTTTGAAGCTGAGAACCTTGGCGACCCTCGTTCCTTCGGTGGAACCGCTGTAGATGATGAGAGCCGCCCCCAGAGTGGGATAGAGAGCCCTGACGCCGGGGAAGGGAAGGGCACCGGACAAGGTCAGATAACTGAACGCAAGAAGGCCGAGGCCCAGAAGTCCAAAGAGGTCAGCCCATCCGCGCCGGCGCAAGGGCGGGACCACCGAGAGCGCCAGAAAGCCACCAAGAATTAATTCCCAGGCGCGGGCGGGAGCCAGAAAAAACGTCATGGACTGGTGTGTGCTGACGCCCAGGATGCAAGACGCCAGCGAAACAACAAACACCGGTAATAGCGCCAGGACGTAACGTTTCCGAAGGAACCGGTGCACAAGGAGCAGAAAGAGCGGGTACAAAATATAAAACTGTTCCTCGACGGCAAGGGACCATGTATGCAGTAACGGTTTAATTTCGGGCGCTTGAAAATATCCCGATTGCTTCCAAAAAACGATATTGGAGGAAAAGAAAACGGTCGCCATCAGACTCTGGCCAAAATCGCGGGCCCGGTCCGGCATCAGCAGCACCAAGGTGGCGACGGTGGCGACGAATAGAACGACGAACAGGGCGGGGAGAATTCGGCGGGCGCGCCGCTCGTAGAAAGTCACGATGGAAAATCGGTCCTTCGCTAGATCGCCGAGAATCAGCCCCGTGATGAGGTAGCCCGAGATGACGAAGAAAACGTCGACTCCGACGAAGCCGCCGGAAATCTGGGCGACTCCGGCATGAAATAGAACAACTGGGATGACCGCCAGCGCCCTTAAACCGTCGATGTCGGACCGATATTTCATGTCGATTTCATGGCAGACGCGGCAAAACAGTTGACACAAAAAAGCCGGACGCTTGTGGCACCCGGCTCGGTTGTACGTTCAATTTTGGCGAAGGAACTATGACCCTTTGCTAGGCCCGACTTATCGGGCCTTTTCGACCTCACGCAGGCGGGCGGCTTTGCCGCGGAGCGAGCGCAGGTAATAGAGCTTGGCGCGGCGGACCTTGAAGGAGCGGACCACTTCGACCTTGTCGACCACTTTGCAGCGGTAGGGGAAAATGCGCTCGACGCCCTGGCCGAAGCTCATTTTGCGTACGACGAACGAGCCTTGCTGGCCGTTCCGCTGGGAGATGACGAGGCCTTCAAATACCTGAACGCGCTCTTTTTCACCTTCTTTGATCTTGACGTGGACGCGGACGGTGTCGCCAGGATTGAACTCGGGCAGGTCGGTCCGTTGGGATTTTTCCAGGAGCTTATCGATGATTAGGTTGGACATTGCGGCAACTTTCTGAGTTTGATAACTCCTGATTATAGCGAAAGTTGGGTTGTTTTGGCGAATCGTGAGGCACCTGTTTATTGTTCAGGCCATCTACCCATTTGGCGCGAAGCGATTGTCGAACGATTTGGAGTCACGGTTTGCCGCTTCTTCGAAGCCCGTTTTCAGGCCAACTTTCGAGTTGCCGACAATCCTTCCACTAAGAGGAGGACCAGGTCCCCGCTGAGCCAACTGAACCAGAAGAGCTTGTCTCAACTTGCTTTGAGCCGAGGCAGCAGAGTCAGCGCATTGTTACGGCCGATGCGGTCGAGATCGTCTGCCGAAAAACCGAGCTGCATAATGCCTTCAGCCGTTTCGGCGAGGGGCACGAAGGGATCATCGCTGCCAAACAGGATCTGTGTGGTTGGGACCAAACTCTTGAGTGCCGCAATCGCTGGTGCATAGGCAGTACCGGCGATATCGTAATAGTGGCGTTTCAGTTCGTATTCGATTCCGTTGGGTGCCATTTCGGCGATATTCTTGGGACCATATTGGTGCATGCGACCCAGCAGCATCGGCACGTTGCCGCCCGCATGGGTAAAGATGAACCGAATGTCTTTGAATTTCGCAAATGTCCCGGTAAACAACAGATTCGTAACCGCCCGAGCGGTATCTTGTGGGATTTCAATGAGTACAGGAGAAACGTCCGGCAGCAATGTTCGACAGCACAGCGGCGTTGTCGGATGCACAAAAACAACGGCCTTGCGGCGGTTGAGCTCTTCAAAGACTGGCTGGTAATCAGGGTGCCCCAACCACTTGTCGTCGTAGCTCGTCACCAATCCAATCCCGTCAGCCTTGAGCACGCCATAGGCGTACTCGATTTCGCGCAGGCTGGCCTCCGTATCGGGAAGGGGGATGATGGCAAACAGGCCGAAGCGCCCTGGGTGACTTCGCACCAGATCGGCGGTATATTCGTTGACTCGGCGAGTTGTACGCGCGGCTGCCTGCGGGTCTCCAAACCAGTAAGCGGACACCGAGAGAGATAAAACAGCGATCTCTACGCCGTTTTTGTCCATCGCTGCGAGCGATTGCTCGGGAGTCCAGCTCGCGTAAGCGGGGTTAATCCGACCGCCACCCGCGGCGATGATTCGATCACGATTCTCTGCGAGGTAAAAAGGCGGGACGATGTGATGATGCACATCGATCAGGCCCCGCTTCGTGCTGGAAGCCGCTGTCTGCGCGAACAATTTCCCGACTGGTGCAACTGAAGCTAAACCGAACGCCCCAACCGTTGTAAGAAACTCTCGTCTGGAACGATCCAATGTTTCGGATCGAGAGCTGTTTGCCCGATCACCGCCCGCACCGGTGATAGGACAATCGACATTTCGGTCTGCCATAGGTCTTCCTCCAGCAGGATTCCAAACGGCCAAGTCTATCAGCGAAGTGCTCCAACAGTCGCTTCCACAGTTCCGCTGGGGGTCACTGGACACGTATTACGGGCTAAGCGGAAGTTATGCCCCAAAATAAACGGATGAGGTCGCGACCGGGAGTCGTCTTCTGGGAAATCTACCTACACCACCAGGCCCAAGAGGGATCAAGAACAAGAAGTCAACCTCCAGGCACCCGCGTGTCGCCTAAGTGAGTACGGCCTGTTTCGACTTCGACCTGCTCTCACGCAACCACCGGCGTATTCGCCACACCCGCGGTGCCGAACACCCGCCGATAGCGTTCGATCTCCGATTCCGGACCCATGGCCTTGGCATAGTTGTCGGAGAGCTTTACCGCAGGGCGCCCTTCGACTTCCGAGACTTTGCAAATCAGGCTGATGGGATCAAACTCGCGGGTGCTGTTGGGATCGCAGCCGCGGAAGTCATTGGTGAGCAGGGTGCCCCAACCGGCGCTGAAGCGGATGCGACGCCCTGGTACCCACTTTTGCGGGTCGGTGAAGGCGGCTGCGCTGCGGAAGTCCTGGGCTGTCGCGCCGCGTTGCATGGTGCCGCCGAAATAGGCGTGCAGGCCGATGATGTCATCGACGTCGAGGGCATCGGAGGCGATGAGCCTTTTGTCCTGCGGGTCGCGGCCTCGCGACTTCAGCCATGTGATGTATTCGTCGCCCGCCTCGTAAGGATTTTTGCTGTCCATGCGCTGGCCGGTCCAATCGGCGACCCAGTCGGGGGCGTCGCGCAGGAATTGGGTTGTTCCGAACGTATCGGGAAGCATGATGCGGAGTGCGCCGTCGTAGGTGCGCTGCCAAAGGTCGAGTACGAGATATTGGGAAGCTTTCAGGTCCTGGTCGCCATTGGCCAGCGCGCCGAGGACCATGGGGATTTCGTGTGCGTTCGTGCCAATGGCTTCGAGGTCGTGCTTGTGGGCGAGGAAGGCGTTCGAAGTCCCGATAAAGCCGCTGCCGAGGCTGGAGGCCATGGCCTTGACCGCATATTCCTGCCATAGAAAGCTGTGACGGCGGCGGGTTCCGAAATCAGCGACGGTGAGATTCGGCACGCCGCGCAGGCGTTCTATCTTGTTCCAAAGCTTTGTTTTTGCCTGGGCATAGAGAATGTCGAGATGGAACTCGCTCAATTTCTTCATGCTGGCCCTTGTCTTGAGTCCGCCCAGGACCGAGAGCGCATAGAGTTCCCACATGGTGGTCTCGGGCCACGAGCCTTCGAAGGACAGATGGAATTGGCCGTCGTTGACGGAGAGCGCGTAGTCCGACAACTTGAAATCTTTTTCCAGCCATTCGAGGAAGGCCGGCTCAAAAATTCCGCGGCGTCCGTAGAAGGTGTTGCCGGCCAGCCACACGAGTTCCGATTTGCGAAAACGCAGTTTGCGCACGTGCTCCAACTGCTCGGTAATTTCTTCGGTGGCGAACATGCCCGCCAGGCGCACCGAGGAAGTACGGTTGAATAGCGCGAACGACACCCTCGTTTTCGGGTAATGCTTCCAGATGAATTGCAGCATCAGGATCTTGTAGAAATCCGTATCCAGCAGGGATCGGATGATCGGGTCGAGTGTCCAGTTATGGTTATGCGCCCGCTCGGCGAAGTTTACGATCATGGGTTAACGGGTCCGATTGCGCCGGGACAGAGAAGGCGCATGTGTTGGCTGCAATGATTCTACAGAATCTCAGGTTTAAGTCCTGGAGTGTGCCCATCAGGGAAGGGCGTTGATCTTTTCGCGCACTGCGACGGCGCTTTTGGAGTTCGGGGAGAGCGCCAGGTACTGTTCATAGGCCGCTTTCGCCTCCTTGGGCTGATGGAGATCGACGTAGGCGTCGCCGAGATTCAGGAATGCGACGGCGCGTTTGGGATCGAGGGCGATGGTCTTGTGGAACCACGTCACCGCATCTTGGAACTGCGCGAGGCGGTAAAAGGCGAAGCCTGCGTTGTTGGCGAACAGGGCGGTGGCGGGCTGGAGGTTGGAAGCTTCGATGAATTTGGTGGCGGCCTCGGGGTAGCGCTTTTCCTTGTACAGGCGCATGCCTTCGTCGTTGGCGATCAACGCCGGATCTGGTGGTGGCGCCGGACTGGTTGCGCTGTTTTGTGCGGGCGCGGCCCCGGCGACCGTGGCGCCGGTTGCCGGTGTGGACCCGGGCGTGGAGCTTTGCTTCAACTGAGTCTCGGCCGTCTCCAATTGTTTTCGCAGTTCCTCGTTCTTGCGTTGTTCTGCGCGCATTTGGCCACGGAGTTTTTCGAGTTCGGAGTTAACTTTGATGGCGTCATCGCCGAGTTGGGCTGAGTCTTCGTTCAGGAACTCGGTTTCATGTTTCAGATCGAAGATGAAGTCTCCGCCTTCGGTGCCGGGCAGGTTGCCGAAAGCCGGTGTTTGATGCGACAACGCGGAGACCGCGGGTGCGACGTAGGCGGCGAGTTCGGTCGCGGTAATGACGCCATCGCCGTTTAAATCGGCGCGGCCATCGAGGCCTTGCAGCAGGGTCCAGGTAAAGACGGAATGCCCGTTGGGTCCGTTGTCGGAAACTTGCTGGTCAGCGCCTCCCGCGGTGAACATCTGGCGGGCTTCGCGGCGGGAGATTTCGTTGAGGTAGTTCTGCGAGGGCGCCATGCCGCCGCCGCGAGTGAGAGCCAGGCCGCTGTAACACGAGTCCATAACGAAGAGCAGGTGCTTGGCCGGGATGGCTTCGGAAATGTCCTGGAAGTTCGTCATGGAAATGGCGCTGCCCTCATAGTTGCTGAGGTCGGCGTCGACCGGAATGATGTAGCCGAGTTCGCGGCCGGAGGCGAGTTTGCGGGTGGCTCCATGGCCAGCGTAGAAGACGAGGACACGATCTTCGCGCTGGACTAATTTGGGGTCGGCGAGCTTGTCGCCGAGCAGGGAGAGGATGTTCTGGCGCGTCGCTTCACGGTTGAGGAGTGTGAAGATGTGATCGGGCTTGAAACTGTATTTCTGGATGAGGAGGTCTTTGACGCCCTGGGCATCGTGGGCGGCGTACTGGAGTTTTTGCCAGGAGGCGTAGTCATCAATGCCGATGATGGCTGCCCAGCTTTCGTGGTAGGGCTGAATGGCGGGAGGAGCGACTGCGACTTCGGCCTGTCCTCCGCGCGTGTTGGGCACGGCGAAGGCTGTTCCGTTCCATGAAGCGAACTTGTAGCCATCGGCTTGCAAGGTCTCGATGACTCTCGGAAGAGCATCAATGCCGACTTTGTGAATGTCGTGAAAAAGGATGATGCCGCGGTGTTGCTTTTCGACCTGCGTGATGACACGCTGCGCGACGGAGTTGGGAACGGGATCGGCCCAATCTTCGGAGTCGACGTTCCAGATTACGGTTTGCATGTTGTCCGCATGGACTTTGGCCAGGATGTCGGCGTTGGCGGCGCCATAGGGCGGGCGGAACAGCACTGGCGGGGACTTCAGGATGTACGTCAGGAGCGAACTGGTGGAGTCGATTTCCTTGGTCAGAGCCGCGGGGTCCAGCTTGGGCAGAACAGGGTGGCTGTAGCTGTGGTTGCCGAGCGTTGACCCGGCCTCAAGAATGCGATAACTGGCGGGGGCAATCGGGCCAAGGGTAACTTCGTTCTGGTCGCTGGAGGTCCCGAGATTCTTGCCAATCTCAAAGAAAACGGCGTGGAGGCCGTACTTCTTGAGTATGGCGAGCACCTGATCGGTGTAACGGGGATGGGGACCGTCGTCGAAGGTCAAGGCGATGGTTTTTTGAGGTAGCTCGTTGCCGAACATTTCCAGCTTGCTCTCGGGAGCCGCTCCGCCGCGTGATTCGGTGGGAGGAAGTTGCGATTGGACTTCCTGGAGAATTGTTTCGCGGGTGTATTTCGTCTTCAGGAAGGCCAGGTAATCTCCCCAAGCTTCGCGGTGCACGATCATACCGCGGGTCTGGAGGCCGGAGAAAATCTGCGAGATTTCTTTCTGGTAGAGAGTCTGAATTTGTTCCACAGCGGCGGCATCGTCGCTAATGCGTTTGCGCATGGAGGCGTCCGAGGCTGGCTCGGATGCGAGTCCATCAAGGAGGTCGCGGAAGGCCAGTTTGTCGGCGTCGCGAAAGTCGGTATTAGTTTCGAGACGGGTCAGAAAGGCTGTGGTTAGGGGAGAGGCTTTTTTATCAGGAACTGGTTTTGCGAGATCGGCGCGAAGGTCTTGTTCCAGGTCTTCGAGACGATCCCTGTTCTGTTCGAACAAAATCCAGGCGGCGGTACGAACCCGCTCGTGGTTGCCCTCGTCGAGAGCGGGGGCATTGTCCACGAGCACGATGATTTTGCGGTAGGCGGCGACTGTTTCGTCCATGGTGGCCGTCACGGTAGCAGCGCTTCCCGCGACGGCGGGAGTCGGCGGTGGCCCCGAGGCGGCCTGCTGCGCGGAAGAAGATACGGCGAGCAAGACCGCGGCCAGCGTTTCGGACATCAGAAAAGAGGGTCGACACATACGAGCACCTGGAACGAGATTACTCTTAAAGATTAAGTCCAGGAGAGTTCGCTGGCGTGAATCTCGGCGGCTTTCCGGTTCACTGAGGTCTCGACTCGACCGCGCGGGCGGGGACGCCCGCGCCTCCATAGCCGTTAGTAGACGGGAATCATCGTGATTGCGTTTTTCCCGAAGTTCGTCACCCAAATGCTGGATCCATCGAAAGCCACGGCGTAGGGGTAGCCTCCCAGGGAATAGGTCCCCAGTACCGCGCCAGTGCTCGCGAGCAGTTTGGTTACCGTGCTGGGAGCGGCGTTCGTTATCCAGATGTTGGTTCCATCAAAGGCGATTCCGCCCGGTGTTGCTCCAGCGGGGTAAACCCCCACCGTGGCGCCGCTGCTGGCCAAGAGCTTGGTTACGGTGCTGCCATTGCTATCCGTGACCCAAATGTTGATCCCATCGAAAACTATGCCCGACGGCGTGCCTCCAATCGTATAGGTGCCCACCACGGCGCCGCTGCTGGCCAGCAGTTCCGTGACGGTGCCGCCGCTCTTGTTTGTGACCCAAATATTGGTGCCGTCGAAGGCCACGCCGAATGGGCCCGACCCTACTGCGTAGGTGCCCACCACGGCACCGCTGCTCGCCGACACCTTGATCACCGTGTTAGCAGTGTTGTTTGCCACCCAAAGATTGGTTCCATCGAATGCGATTCCCATCGGACTATTCCCAAGGACATAGGTGCCAACGAACGTGCCGCTGCTGGCCACGATCTTGGTCAAGTTGCCCAAACCGGGATCGGTGACCCAGATGTTCGTGCCATCGAAGGCCATGCCGAAGGGATAAAGCCCGACTGCATATTGGGCTGCGATTGCTCCGGTGCTGGCCGAAATTCTGGTCACGAGCGAGCTGGTTTGGTTCGTCACCCAGAGGTAAGACCCATCGAAAGCAACTTCAGTGGGAGAGTTTCCAGACGGGAAAGTCTGGTTGTACCACCGCAGGAGTGCGGCGTTCTTTGCTGCCAGCGTGGCCGGACCCGCAGGCCCGGTCGGTCCTTGCGGACCCGTGGGTCCTGGAATACCCTGCGGACCGGTGGGTCCGGTGGCTCCCGGTAAACCAAGCTGTCCCTGCGGTCCTTGCGGACCCGCAGGGCCTGGATAGCCCTGGGGTCCGGTAGCTCCTGTGGCTCCTGGGACACCCGGCAATCCTTGCTGGCCGGTTGTCCCTGGAACGCCGGGTAACCCCTGCGCTCCAGTCGCTCCCGGAACACCGGGCAGCCCGGTCGCCCCGGTTGGACCCTGCGGCCCTTGGGGTCCGGATGGTCCTGTCGCACCAGTTGCCCCGGTCGACCCGGGGAAGCCCATGAGGCCTTGTGGCCCTTGCGCCCCGGCGGCGCCTTGTTGCGCTAACATGCTCCAAGAGCTTGTATTTTGATCCGGGGTCACCGTATTCGGTCCGGTCGCGGTGATGGCCACATAGGTGGAGCCGCTGTAGGTGACAAGATCATTCACGGTATACGTGGCGGACGGATCGAAAGCGTTACGGAAGGTGAAACCAGCGCCATTGGCGCCCGCCGCGCCCTGGGGGCCTGCGGGTCCAGGGTTGCCCTGCGGGCCCTGCTCTCCGGTTAGTCCCTGAGATCCCTGCGCACCGGTCGCTCCGGCAGGTCCGGTCAAGCCGATCGGACCCTGTGCGCCGGTTGTACCTTGCGGCCCCTGCGGTCCGGTAGCTCCGGTTGCACCGTTTGCCCCTCCCGCTCCGTTCGCCCCAGTGGCGCCGGGAAAGCCCATGAGCCCCTGTGGTCCTTGCGCACCAGCGGAGCCCTGCAGCGCCAGGACACTCCAGGCGCTTGCGTTCTGATCCGGGGTCTGGGTATTCGGCCCGTTCGCTGCCGTCGCCACATAGCTCGACCCGCCGAAGGTCACAACGTCATTCACCGCGTAAGTGGCTGTCGTACTGAAGGCACTGCGGAAGTTGAAGCCAGCTCCATTTGCGCCAGCAGCACCTTGGGGGCCGGCCGCGCCAGGAACACCCTGGGATCCCTGCGGTCCCGCCGTCCCTGCCGCTCCGGTTGCCCCAGCAGGCCCTGTTAATCCTACCGGACCCTGGGCTCCGGTCGCGCCCATTGCTCCCGATGCGCCGGGCAAGCCCATAGGCCCTTGCGGCCCGCTGTTGACGAAGACAACGTCAAGTTCCGCGGGATGGCTTGCGTTCGTGTTTTCTTTGCTGTTGAAGCTCGCGTTCAGCGCACCATTACCCACCAGCGCGATGCCGTTGTTCGCCTGGGTTGCGTTCAGCCACGCCTGAAACGCGGTAGTGATGTCGATGAGGACATACTGGTTCGCGCTGGCGGTGGTAATCGGCACGGCGCTTACGATCGTGCCCCCCAAGGCCGGGGAAGACTTGGCGGTGATGGTTGCCTCCGACCATGCGCCGCTCACATAGACGACGTTAAAGTTACCCGCTGTGCCTACGGCATTGACGTAAAGCTTCAGCGTGGCCTTGGCAACAGTCGCGCCGGTATAGCCAGTGGGTACCGACGACAGACTGAATTGAATGTAAGTGGTCTGCGAGCCGCCGACCACGTCGAGCAGCGCACTCGTGCCGAAGTTCGTGGAGGACGAGCCGGTGTTGGTGTAAGAGTCGGCGGTGGGCGTCAGCTGGGCGTTGGCGACGGTCAGACAGCAGAACGAGGAAAGAACGAGTACCGCGAGTTTGGCCTTCAAAGGGAACATAGCGCACCTCAACTCTTGTTTTTAGCAAACACTTCGGTAACGCAACTCGTGCCGGATTTCGACCGGTTCAGTTTTGGCGACTCTACCGGGAATCTGGCGTTCCTGGTTCCGGTTAAGGAATTCTGGCTGATTTACCGCAGATAATACCGAAGCTTTCCGTGGAAAGCGAGAAAAAGAACCAAAGTTGCGCACAAAGGTGACTTAAGAAAGTAACCATCGATCCGTTAGCAGAACGATTCCAGCCTCAGGCACGGCCCTGGACACGATTCACCCCTCGTTACACCCTAAAATCGCAGATATTTCGGGTCAGGAATCTGTTTTGACGAGGGTACGATCCGCGTATTTTGAGGTTTTTCTTGGAGGAACTGATGGAGGGGGCGAGTTGTTCAGGTGCAATTACGTGCGCGCCAGCCGAGGATCAGGACTCTTGCATGAGGATGTGGTCTCGAATTTTGCGATCCTCGTCGGTGAGATCGACGCCTTCAAGCAGATCGGGACGGTTGCGGAGCGTTTTTTCAAGGGCGGATCGACGGCGCCAAAGGCGGATTTTCTCGTGGTCTCCCGAGAGAAGGATTTCCGGAACGGAGATACCTCGGAACTCGGCTGGGCGAGTGAAATGTGGGTAGTCGAGGAGGCCTCCTGAGGCGCACGTGGAATCCGGGCCGGGTAGGGCCGTCTGTGGCTCGGGAGAGGCTGTAAACGACTCCTGACGGGCAGAAGCGGCGTTTCCCAGAGCTCCCGGGAGGAGGCGGGTAACGGTATCGAGGATGGCGGCTGCGCCCAATTCGCCGCCGCTGAGGACGTAGTCGCCGATGGAGACCTCGCGGTCGGCCAGGGCGGTGTTTACTCGTTCGTCAACTCCTTCGTAGCGGCCGCAGATCAGGGCGATTTCGTCGAGCGTGGCGAGTTCGGCGGCGAGCTTTTGATCGAAGCGTTCGCCTTGGGCCGAGAGCAGGATGATGGACTGTTTGGCGGTTCCGGTTAGGCGCTCGGTGCGGGGCGCGAAATTGAGCCGATCGAGGCAGGCGAAGATTGGTTCGGGCTTGAGGACCATGCCTTCGCCGCCTCCGAAGGGGCGGTCGTCGACGGTTTGGTGCTTATCGGTGGTGAAGGCGCGCAGATCGTGGATTCCGATTTCGACGAGGCTGGCCTCGCGGGCGCGGCGCACGATGCCGTAGTCGAGCGGGCCGTGGAAGAAGTCGGGGAAGATGGTGACGATGTGGAATTTCATTTTTCTAGAATCATTTCACCACGGAGACACTGAGACACGGAGAAATTCAATTCATTTGGCGCGAGTCTTCTTCTCGACGGGCGCGTTCATGTCCAGCAAGCCTTCTGGCAGGCGCATGTGAATTTTCTTGTGCGCGACGTCTAGAGCTTCGATTCCGTTTGTGGTTTCCAGAAATTCTTTCGCTAGTGGAACGAGGTGTTCTTGCTTCCCTTCTCGTACAACGAGCAGAGCTGCTTCGCCCGCTCCGAATTGGATGGCATGGACGGTGCCGATCTTGCGGCCGCGGTCGAACACTTCGCACCCGACCATGTCGCTGATGTAGGCTTCGCCGGGTTCAAGTGGGGCGCGCTCGCTTGCGGGAACTTGAATCTCGTTGCGGAGGAAAGTCTCGGCGTCGTTCATAGAGTCGATACCTTTCAGCTTCAGGACGAGGCCACCTTTGTGTGGCCAGAGGCTTTCGAGTTCGACTTCGCGGCGCTGGTTGGCTTCGCTGAGCGCGAACAGCTTCATGCCGGGGACAAACCGATCCGGGTGGCTGGTGTGGATTTCAACGGCGATCTCGCCATGTCGGCCTTGCGTTTTTAGAACGCGGGCGAGGGTGATGAAGTCGTCGGGAATGGCGGTCTCCTGAGCAGGGCTTGCCGGTCAGATTCGAAAAACGCAAGACCTCGCGGGTGAGGGCGCCCGCGCCGCATAAAACTAGTCTTCGACGATTTCGAGGGCGAAATCGCGGTCCTGCTTGTTGCCAATTGCGCGGACCAGGCTGCGCATGGCCTTGACCACGGAGCCTTGGCGACCAATCACCTTGCCGACATCTCCGGGAGCGACTTCGAGCTCGAAGACCAGTTCGCCCTGGTCGTCAAACTGGTCGACGACGACGGCTTGCGGCGCGTCCACCAAAGCCCGGGCAATGTGTTCGACCATGGCCTTGACGTTGGCACGCGGGACTGGTTGGGAAGAGTTCATGGCTAAAGCTCCTTGGGCGGGCTGGCTACGCGCTCACTGCGGCACCGGCCGCAGTG
>Ga0209068_10000856_pt1 | contig 15641 bp, 13 predicted proteins | sample ColStrG_CSR_2012_FD_187200 | JGI IMG/M metagenome (GOLD analysis project Ga0209068, IMG submission 187200) | Freshwater sediment microbial communities in response to fracking from Pennsylvania, USA - Cold Stream Run_MetaG_CSR_2012 (SPAdes)... | ecosystem: Environmental > Aquatic > Freshwater >... | reverse complement strand
GCCACCGGCCCATCGACTACATCCCCGGCATCATGCACGGCGACTATCAGTTCGCCAACGTGATGTACCGCCACGGTGCGCCCGCCCAACTGGCAGCCATCGTCGATTGGGAGATGGGCACCGTGGGCGACCCCAAGCTCGACCTGGGCTGGGTGATGCACACCTGGCCCGAGGACACCAGCAGTGGCGAGGGAAGCGTGGGCGGCTACGTCGATATGACGAACATGCCGTCGCGCTCCGAGGTGCTCGACCACTACGCGGCGATGTCGGGACGCCAGGTCGATGACATCGACTACTACTGCGTACTGGCCAAGTGGAAGCTGGCCATCATGCTCGAGCAGGGTTACCAGCGCGCCAGCAACGACCCCAAGCTGGCCGGATTCGGGCCCTTCGTCCTGACGCTCATGCAGGGCGCGGCGGACTTGGCCGAGACCACGGACTACGGGTCATGACCGAGGCCACCGAATCGACCGAAGTGCTCGTGCGCACGCGGCAGGGCCCCGTCCTGATCCTGCGCCTGAATCGCCCCGAGGCGCGCAACGCGCTCACGATGGGATTGATCGCCGGCATCGGCAACGCCGTCGCCGAGGCAGAGTCCGATCCGGAGATCCGTGTCGTGGTGCTGACCGGTACGGGAGATCGTGCGTTCTGTGCCGGGATGGATCTCCGAGCGTTCGCCGAAGGCGAGGGCCCGCCGCCGGGATCAGCCGAAGGTTTCGCCGCCTTTCAGCGGCTGGTCCGGGGCGAGGTCACTGTGCCCCTCGTGGGCGCGGCCAACGCCACCGCGCTCGCCGGCGGGTTCGAGCTCCTGTTGGCCTGCGACATAATCGTGGCGTCGTCGCAGACCGAGCTGGGGCTGCCCGAGGTCAAGCGAGGGCTCTTCGCGGCCGGCGGTGGGACCTTCATCGGCACGAGGGTCCCGCTCAGCATCGCCCTGGAGATGGCGCTGATCGGGGAGCGGATCAGTGCCGAGCGCGCCTACGCCCTGGGCCTGGTGAACGCTGTGGTGGAGCCGGCTGACGTCCTGGCCACGGCGCTGGCCTACGCCGAGCAGATCGCGCTGAACGCCCCGATGAGCGTGACCGTCACCAAGGAGCTCGTCCGTCTCGGCGTCACCGATGCGGCACGCGCCCTCGAGCGGTTGGAGGAGCTGCGTCCCGTCGTCTTCGCCAGCGAGGATGCGCATGAGGGTGCGGTGGCCTTCGTCGAGAAGCGGCCGCCGGTGTGGCGAGGTCGGTGACCGCGTCTCGGCGCCGGGCTCGGCCGGGCGTTCGCTGACGTGCGCGCCGCCATCTGTCCGTGGCACGGACCGCCCGAGGTCATCTGGATCGAGGACGTCCCCTCGCCGGCGGTAGGGCCCGGGCAGGTTCGCGTCATGGTCGGGTTCGCCGCCGTGAACTTCCCCGATGTGTTGCTCGTGGCCGGCACCTACCAGATCCCGGTGGCGCCGCCCTTCGTCCCTGGCAGCGAGTTCGCCGGTGTCATCGATGAGGTCGGCCCCGGGGTGAGCAACGTGGCTGTCGGCGACCGGGTGATGGGGACCGGACTGGTGGGGGCCTTCGCCGAGGAGGCCGTCCTTGGTGCTGACGCCCTCACGCCCATCCCCGACGGCGTGGACCTGCGCGTCGCCGCCGCCTTCGGGGTGGCGCACCGGACGGCGTATCACGTCCTGCGTTCGGTGGCCCGGCTGCAACCGGGCGACGAGCTCGTGGTCCTGGGGGCCGGGGGCGGCGTAGGCCTCGCCGCCGTGCAACTCGGTGGCCAACTCGGTGCGTCGGTCACGGCAGTGGCCTCGTCGGCCGAAAAGCTGGAGGTGGCCGCCTCCTACGGAGCCACCCATCTGGTGGATCACCGAGCGGGCGACCTGCGTCAGGCGCTGCGCGACTGCCTTCCCGGCGGTGCCGATGTCGTCGTCGACCCCGTGGGCGGCGACCTCGCCGAGCCGGCGCTGCGGTCACTGCACTGGGGTGGTCGGTTTGTGACCGTCGGCTACGCGTCCGGGGTGATCCCTCGCATCCCGCTCAACCTGGTGCTCCTCAAAGGCATCCAGGTGCTGGGCTTCCAGTTCCTGGACTTCACCCAACACGCACCCGATGACTTCCATCGCAACGAAGCCGAGCTCAGGGAGCTGCTCGCCTCGCAGCAGGTAGCTCCTCACATCGGAGCCACCTTCGCCCTAGGCGATGTGCCCGCTGCCCTGCGCCTGGTGGCCGACGGAGGGGCCGTTGGCAAGGTCGTCGTCGAGGTGGGAGGCGCCGGGGTCCGCCCCCGGGCGCGGTGATCTCCCCGTTTCTCCCGTTCTTGCGTCAATAACTTGCGCTGGGCGCGAGTTACTGACGCCGAAACGCGGGTCTTGCCCTCGCCCACTCGGCCGGCCCTATGTATAATGATGCTCTGCGCCAGCGGAAAGCACGTTCTCTCAAGGGGGCACCACCATGGACGTCGACGACCTCATCCTCATCAGTGTCGATGACCATCTGATCGAGCCGCCGGATCTGTTCCTCAATCATCTCGATGCCAAGTATCAGGACCAGGCCCCGAAGCTGGTGCGCACCGACGAGGGCAACGACGTCTGGAAGTTCGGCGAGATCGTCATGGAGACGGCGGCCCTCAATGCCGTGGCCGGCCGTCCCAAGGAGGAGTACGGCCTGGAGCCGCAGAGCCTCGACGAGGTTCGGCCCGGTTGTTACGACGTGGATGAGCGGGTGATGGACATGAACGCCGGCGGTGTCCTGGCCTCGATGAACTTCCCGTCGTTCCCGACGTTCACTGCCCGCGTCTTCGCCAGTGACGACCCCGACCTCTCGCTCGCCCTCGTCCGCGCCTACAACGACTTCACCATCGACGAGTGGTGTGGCGCCCATCCGGGCCGCTTCATCCCGATGGCCGTCCCCGTCATCTGGGACGTCGAGCAGACGGCGGCCGAGGTGCGGCGTTGCGCCGAGAAGGGGTGCCACTCGCTCTCGTTCACCGAGAACCCGGCCGCCCTCGGCTACCCCAGCTTCCACAGCGACTACTGGGATCCGCTGTGGCAGGCCTGCGTGGACACCGCAACGGTGCTCTCGGTGCACCTGGGCTCGTCGGGGCGGCTGTCCATCCCCGCCGTGGACTCACCGCCGGACGTGATGATCACCCTCCAGCCCATGAACATCCAGTCGGCGGCGGCCGACCTGTTGTGGTCCCGCGTGTTGAAGACCTACCCCGACCTCCGGATCGCGCTGTCCGAAGGCGGGAATGGTTGGGTGCCCTACTTCCTCGATCGCGTCGACCGGACCTATGAGATGCATCGGGCCTGGACGCAACAGGACTTCGGTGGTCGGCTCCCCAGTGAGGTGTTCCGGGAGCACTTCCTCACCTGCTTCATCAGTGATCCCATCGGGGTCGAGATGCGCGATCACATCGGCGTCGACAACATGTGCTGGGAGGCGGACTACCCCCACAGCGACTCGATGTGGCCGACGGCGCCCGAAGAGTTGCACGCCGTCTTCGTGGCCAACGACGTCCCCGACGACGAGATCGCCAAGATGACCTATGAGAACGCCATGCGCTGGTACTCCTTCGACCCCTTCGCCCACGTGGCGAAGTCCGAGGCCACCGTCGGTGCGCTCCGGCGCCAAGCGGCCGGCCATGACGTGTCGATCATGTCGCGGAGCACCCGGGTTCGCACCGCCGATGAGAAGCTCGAGGGGTTCCGCTCCCGGGCCCGGCGGGCGATGGCCGCCCAGGCTTGACCCGTCCCTTGACCGGATCCGAACCCGCCGTGACCCGGCCTCTCCCCGAACTCACCCCCGCCACCGAATGGTTCTGGACCTCCGGAGCTGACGGCATCCTGCGCGTGCAGGGGTGCACCGAGTGCGCCACGCTGGTCCACCCACCAGCGCCGATCTGCCCGAAGTGCCGCAGTCGAGCCTGGGCGCCCACGCCGGTCTCGGGCCGGGGCACGATCGTCGGCTTCACGGTGAACGCCCATCAGTGGCTGCCCAGCCTCCCGCCTCCGTACGTGATCGCCAACGTGGCCCTGGAGGAGGACGCCGATGTTCGCCTCACCACCAACATCGTCGGGTGCGATCCGGGCGAGGTGCGCATCGGTCAAGAAGTGCTGGTGTCGTTCGAGCACCAAGGTGATGTGTGGCTGCCCCTCTTCGCGCCAACCGGGGGTCCGGACACCCCCGACCGCGTCCCGGAACCGGTGGTGCCTACGCCCCGGGCGCCGCTCAGCGATGACCGCTTCGAGCACCGGTCCGTGCTCTCCGGCATCGGCCGTTCCGCGTTGGGGCGGCGGCTCATGGTCGATCCACTCTCGCTGACCATCGATGCCTGCGTGGCCGCCGTCGCCGACGCCGGCCTGACCCTCGACGACATCGATGGCTTGTCCACCTACCCGGGCGCGGCCGGCTTCGGGATGAGCGAGGGCGGCGTCACTGCCGTCGAAGAAGCGCTGCGGCTGCGGCCCACATGGATCAACGGCGGGGGTGACCTCCCGGGGCCGGGCGGGTCGGTGATCGCCGCCATGTTGGCGGTGGCCAGCGGGCTGTGTCGCCATGTGTTGTGCTTCCGCACCGTCTGGGAATCAACCTACGCCACCCTGCAACTGGGGGGGACCGGCGGCGGTCGCGCCTCGGGATCGTCGCAGTGGCGGTCGCCGTTCGGGGCGATATCGGCGGCCAATTGGATCGGCATGAACGCCAACCAGTACCTCCACCGCTACGGCGCCAGCAGGGAGATGCTCGGGTGGATCGCCCTCAACGCCCGAGCCAACGCGGCACGCAACCCCGCCGCCATCTACCGCGACCCGATGACGATGGACGACTACCTCTCGGCCCGGCCCATCACCTCACCGTTCGGGCTCTACGACTGTGACGTTCCCTGCGACGGTTCCATCGCCGTGATCGTCTCCGATGCGTCGGTGGCGGGAGATCTACCCAAGCCGGCCATCCGGGTCGAGGCGGTGGGCACCCAGATCTTGGAGCGGGTGTCGTGGGACCAGGGCACGATCACCCACGAGCCCCAAGTGCTCGGTCAGTCGGCGCACCTGTGGACGAGGACGAGCCTGCGTCCCGCCGACGTGGACCTGGCTCTGGTCTATGACGGCTTCACCTTCAACGCCATCTCGTGGTTGGAGGGCTTGGGTTTCTGCGGCCTGGGGGAGGCGCAGGATTGGCTCGACCGCGGCCGGCGGATCGCCCTCGACGGCGAGCTCCCGGTCAATCCCCACGGCGGTCAGCTGTCTGAAGGTCGCACCCACGGGTACGGCTTCCTCTACGAAGCGGTCACGCAGCTTCGCCACGACGCCGGTGAGCGACAGGTCGCCGAGGCCAGAACGGCCGTGGTGACCTCGGGTGGGGGCACGCCGTCGAGCGTTCTGCTCCTGCAGCGCGATGGGGTGTGAGTCCGATGGCGCGCCCGGAAGACGTGGCCGTCGTGTCTGAGACAATGATGTGCCTCACCGTCGTGCCCGTGCGACTCCACCGAGCGACCGCGTCGACCGCGGCCCCGTCAGACTGAGAGCGGTTCAATGCGCCTGGGAATGCTGCTGCAGATGGCGGCCGACGCCATGGGCGAGCGCACCGCGCTCGGCTCCCGCTCCGGCGGCGTCACTATGGCCGAGCTGGCCGAGCGAGCTGGACGGGTGGGCACCGTGCTGGCCGGTCTTCCCGGCGAGCGGGTCGCGCTCGTTGATCTCAACTCTGAGGCTGTCCCCCTGGCGCTGTTCGGCGCCTCCCTGGCCGACAAGCCCTTCGTGCCCATCAACTATCGGCTCACCGACGATGGGTTGCGCGATCTGGTGCGGCGCACGGCACCGGCCACCGTCATCGTCGGGGAGGGCATCGCCGAGCGCCTCGGGCCGATCGAGGGAATCGACGTGCTCACCCGCCAAGAGCTCCTGGACCTGGCCGTCGACGTCGATATCCCGCTCGCCGATCCCTACGCCGGCGATTCCGAGTCCATCGCCGTTCTCCTCTACACCAGCGGCACCACCGGCGAACCGAAGGCGGCGGTCCTACGTCACCGCAACCTGGTCTCCTACATCATCTCCACGGTGGAGTTCGCCGGCGCCGACGAGGACGAGGCGGCCATCGTCAGCGTTCCGCCGTATCACATCGCGGGGATCTCCTCGGTGCTGTCGTCGACCTACTGCGGTCGTCGGCTCGTGTACGTCGAGACGTTCGAGCCGCCGACCTGGGTCGACGAGGTGCGCTCCGAACGCGTCACCCACGCCATGGTGGTGCCGACGATGCTGAACCGCATCCTCGATGTCGTCGAGGGGGACGGCGGCGGTCTGCCGTCGCTGCGCGCCCTTTCCTATGGCGGCGGTCCTATGCCGCTCGCCGTCATCGAGCGGGCCATGACGCTGCTGCCGGGCGTTGGCTTCGTGAACGCCTACGGGCTGACCGAAACGTCGAGCACCATCGCCCTGCTCGGGCCCGATGACCACCGAGACGCGTTCGCCAGCGACGATCCCGCCGTGCGGGCTCGGCTGGCATCGGTGGGACAGCCCTTGCCCAGCGTGGAGGTGTCGATCCGCGACGACCTCGGTGAGATTGTCGGCCCCAGTAGCCGCGGCGAGATCTGGGTTCGGGGTGAGCAGGTGTCGGGCGAGTACCTCGGTCGTGGCGATGACCTCGACGACGGCTGGTTTGCCACCCGCGACGCGGGCCATCTCGACGGGGCGGGGTACCTTTACGTCCACGGCCGGCTCGACGACGTGATCGTGCGGGGCGGCGAGAACCTGTCCCCGGGCGAAATCGAGACGGTCCTCGTGGAACATCCGTCCATCGAGTCCGCCGCCGTCGTCGGGATCCCAGATACCGACTGGGGTGAGCGGGTGGTGGCCGCGGTGGTTCCCGTCGAGGGCGCCACCGTCGGCGAGGAAGCTCTGCGCGAGTACGTGCGGGCCCAGCTGCGCTCCACCAGGACTCCCGAGCGGATCGACATCCGTACCGAGTTGCCATTCAACGAGACCGGCAAGCTGCTGCGCCGGGTACTCCGGGCCGAGCTGGAGGCTAAGTTCGGCTCTCCAATGACGTAGGGGGCAATTCGAACGTGAAGACGATTGTGGTGGGTGCATCGAGCGGGCTCGGTCGATGCATCGGCATCGGGCTCGCCCAGCGGGGGGCGCACGTGGCCCTCATGGCCCGACGTCGTGACAAGTTGGACCAGGCCATCGAGGAGGCGGGCCACGGGGCGGTGGCCGTCACCTGTGACGTCACCGATCCGGCGTCTTGTCAGGCCGCCATCGACGAGGCCGTCTCCGCCCTGGGCGGGCTGGACGCGCTGGTCTACGCCCCGGCCATCGGTCCTCTGGCCCGGGTCGAGGACACCGACCGCGACACCTGGCGCAATGTCTTCGACACCAACGTCATCGGCGCGTCGCTGGTCACCGCGGCGGCGCATACCCATCTGGCGGCGTCGGCCGGCCGAGCCGTCTACCTCTCGTCGGTCAGTGCGTCGATGACCCCGCCGTGGCCGGGGCTGGGCGCCTACGCGGTGAGCAAGGCGGCGTTGGACAAACTCATCGAAGCGTGGCGAGCCGAGCACCCCGAGATCGGGTTCACCCGCCTGGTCGTGGGGGATTGCGCCGGGGGAGAAGGTGACGGGATGACTCAGTTCATCCAAGGGTGGGACCTGACGCTGGCCGCGGAGCTGCACCCCGGGTGGGTCAGTCGCGGCTATATCGCCGGGTCGCTGATCGACATCGAGGACCTCATCTCGACCGTCGATGCCGTGCTGCGCTGCGGCCCCACGCTGTCCATGCCCACGGTCGTCGTCACTCCCCGCGCTCCGCTCGTCCCTGACCCAGCCGAGGCCCGGCGCCTGCCTGACGCGGGGGACGGCAGTGACGGTTGAACCGACGGCTGAACACTTCGACGTCGTGGTGGTGGGGGCGGGGATCTCCGGCATTGGGGCCGGCTATCACCTCCAGGAGCAGAGCCCCGACCGGACGTATGTGATCCTCGAAGGCCGCGACGACCTCGGGGGGACGTGGGACCTATTCCGCTATCCCGGGGTGCGTTCCGACAGCGACATGCACACGCTCGGCTACGGCTTCAAGCCCTGGACCGCGGCCAAGGCCATCGCCGACGGCCCCGACATCCTCGAGTACCTGCGGGCGACCGCCACCGAGTTCGGTATCGACCGCCACATCCGCTTCGGCCATCTCGTGACGAAAGCCGAGTGGTCCAGCGAGGACGCCCACTGGACGTTGGAGGCCCACCGCACCGACACCGGCGAGACCGTCTCGTACACCTGCGGCTACCTGTTCATGTGCTCGGGCTACTACAGCTACAAGGGCGGCTACACCCCGGACTTCCCCGGCATGGCCGACTTCACCGGTGAGATCATCCACCCTCAGGCGTGGCCCACAAATCTCGACTACCAGGGCAAGAACGTGGTGGTCATCGGTTCCGGCGCCACGGCCATGACCCTCATCCCGGCCATGGCCGAGACGGCCGGACACGTGACCATGGTCCAGCGCTCGCCCACGTACGTGGTGTCGCGGCCCGACACCGATCGCGTCGCCGACACCCTGCGCAAAGTGTTGCCCGAGAAGGCGGCCTACAGCCTGACCCGCACCAAGAATGTGGCCCTGCAACAGTTGTTCTATAAGCAGACCCGCACCCAGCCCGCCAAGGTCAAGGCCCGACTGCTGGGGATGGTCCGCAAGGAGCTGGGGCCCGACTACGACGTCGACAAGCACTTCACGCCCAGCTACAACCCGTGGGACCAGCGCCTCTGCCTCGTGCCCAACAGCGACCTGTTCAAGGCGATCCGCTCCGGTCGGGCCTCGGTCGTGACCGACGAGATCGTCACCTTCACCGAACGGGGGATCGAGCTCGCCTCCGGTGAGGTGGTCGAGGCCGACATCATCATCACTGCCACCGGCTTGGAGCTGGTGACCCTGGGCGAGATGGATTTCTTGGTCGACGGCGAGGCGGTCGACTTCGCCACGACCTGGACGTACAAGGGATTCGCTTACAGCGACATTCCCAACCTGGCCTCCTCGTTCGGCTACATCAACGCGTCGTGGACGCTGCGGGCCGACCTCACCTGTGAGTATGTGTGCCGGCTGCTGAACCACATGGCCGAGACCGGAACCGTGCAGTGCACGCCGCGGCTGCGGCCCTCGGATGGCTCGATGCCTGAGCGGCCCTGGATCGACGGCTTCTCGGCCGGGTACATGCAGCGCGTGATGCATCGCTTCCCCCGCCAAGGTGACCGGGAGCCGTGGATCAACCCGCAGAACTACACCCAGGACAAGAAGCTGTTCCGCAAGGCGCCGGTCGACGATGGCGTGATGCGCTTCACCGCGTCACGAACCCCGGCTCGCACGGCCCTCCCTACCTGAACCGACCTGAACCGTCCTCGAGCACAGGCGCGCTCAGGTTGATGACGGGCTGCGAGGGACGTCCCGAAAGGCGACGTCGCGATCGAGGGATAGTTCGCGGGGCATGCCGAGCACCCGTTCGCTGATGACGTTGCGCGCCATCTCGGTGGTGCCGCCGCCGATGCAGCTGATCTGACGCATGAGGAAGTCGGAACCGCGCTCAGCCGCCTCGCCGTCGTCGTCTGTCCACGCCGCGCCGGCGCCGCCCGCCAGCTCGAAGGCGATCGTGGTCCGTCGGGCGGAGACCGAACCCCCGAACAGCCGGACGACGGCGGAGGCCTGATCGGACGTCGCACCGGTGACGATGCCCTGGCTGATTCGCTGCCGGAGCGCGTCATCGACGAGGTCCATCGTGCGGGCCTCGCCGATGAGGTCGCGGGCGACGGGGTCTTGTAGCCGCCCTGCATCCCGGGCGATGTCGAGCAGCGAGGCACCCCCGTCACCCCCGCGGGTGGTACCCGTGGGCACCGTCACCAGCGGCGAGTTGTAGAGCATCCGCTCGTGGAACATCCACCGGGTCCCGACGGTCCACCCGTCGTTGACCTCGCCGATGCGGTCGCCGTCGGGGACGCGCACGTCGGTCAGGTACTCCTGGCAGAACTCGCGGTTGCCGTTGAGCATCTCGATGCGGTGCACCTCGACGCCTTCTCGATGGATCGGCAGCATGAAGACCGTGAGCCCTCGATGCTTGGGGACGTCCCAGTTCGTGCGGGCCAGGCAGAGGCCCCAGTCGGACCACCAGGCGCCGGTGGTCCACACCTTGGAGCCATTCAGGATCCACTCGTCCCCGTCGCGCACCGCGGTGGTGAGGGCGGCAGCCACATCGGAGCCACCGCTCGGCTCGGACAGGACCTGCATCCAGATCTCCTCGCCCTTCAAGATGGCGGGGATGTGGCGTCGCTTCTGCTCATCGGTCCCGAAGTCGAGGAGGACCGAGGCACAGGGCGTGAAGGTTGGGACCTGAAGCCGCATGGGGTACTCGTAGCCGGCCAGTTCCTCGTTCAGCGCTTCTTGATGGGCGAGCGTGAGTCCTTGACCGCCGTACTCCCGCGGCATGCAGATCCCGGCCAGCCCGGCATCGAAGAACATCCGCTGAAGCTGGCGATCGCGGGCGACTGAGGCGAGCTCGTCCTCGTCGCTGAGCACGGCCCCCAGCGCAATGTTGAGGGGGCCCACGGGCGGCAGGTTCTGGTGGATCCACACCTGGGCCCGGTGGCGAAAGGCCTCGACATCTTCAAGCTCGTCGAGTTCGTCGACGCTCATGCCGCGTGCTCCTGCTGCTCGATCAGATCGGTGAGGCGTTGGCGATGGTCCGCCGGCGTGCCGTACAGCGCTCGATTGACGGTGTGACGGCGGAGCAACAGGTGCAGGTCGTGCTCGAAGGTCACACCGATTCCGCCGTGGAGTTGCACGCAGTCCTGCAACAGCTCGCCGCCGAACTGGCCGATGAAGGCCTTGGCCGCGCTCACTAACTCGGCGGCGTCTGGCGATCCCAACGCCACCGCCTCGGCCGCCTCATCGTTGATTCCATGGCTCGCCTCCAGCCACGCCTTCATGTCGGCGAAGCGGTGCTTGAGGGCCTGGTACGACGCCAGCGGGCGACCAAAGGAGTACCGGTCGAAGGCCCACTCGACGGTCATGTCGAACGCGGCCTGCATCGCTCCGACGGCCTCGGCATTGACGACCACGATGGCCCGCTGGAGCTGGCGTTCGACCTGAAGTTCGGCCTGGCCCACCTCACCCACGACCGCGGTGGCCGGTAGTCGTACGTTGTCGAAGGAGACGACGGAAAACCGGCGGGTCAGATCGACAGTATGCATGGGCGTCACCGAGATCCCTGGCGTGGCCCGGGGCACGAGCACTTGGGTCAGCCCGGTGTCGGTGCGACCGGTGACCAGGAGGTGATCAGCCTGACCGGCCGACTCGACGGGACGCTTCACCCCGTTGAGCACGACCTCCTCGAGGTCGAGACGGACGTCGAGCGCCACGGCACCAAGACCACCGTTGGGGGGTGGTTCGGCGAAGCACCAGGTGGCGATCGACTGGCCGGCCAAGAGGTCCTTGAGTAGGGCGGTCTGGGCCTCGGTTCCCACCTCGCCGAGCGTGGCCGCCACGACGTTGGTGGCGGCGAGCGGCCCGGGCGCGGCGTGGCGTCCGAACTCGTGGGCCACGAGCGTCAGGTCGACGAGGCCGAGGCCCCCGATGGTGCCGCCCCCGAGGTCCTCGCTGACGAGCACGGACGTCCAGCCCAGGTCGCCTCCCCGGACCCAGTAGTCGTCCCGGAATCCCACCGGGTCGTCGCGCAGCCGGCGCAGCTCAGCCATGGGTGCGTTCTCCGTGAGGAACCGGTCAGTGGTCTCCCGGAAGAACTCCTGGTCTGCACTCAATTCGAACCGCAAGATGGACACACCCCTCAGGTCACTGGCGATCGGCGGAACGGATCGCCGCTCAGGTCTCCGTCCCAGCTTGTCAGGCTGCCGTCGGGGCCGTTGCCCCTCATGGAACGGACAGGACGTCGGGGGCCGGACCCCCAAGCGGAAGTTAGGTTACACTTTTCTAAGAAGAACGTTCTCCATGTCGAGAGGGGTGGTCCGGGATGCGGATCGGGGTGATGTTGGGCCCGGAACGTGGCCGGTACGGCACGAAGGTCGAGCGTCTCCGGGCCGACGCCCGGTGGGCCGAAGAGGCCGGCCTGGCTTCGGCCTGGATCCCCCAGATCCCCGACGACTTCGATGCGCTCACCGCCGCCACGCTGGTGGGAGCGGAGACCTCCCGCATCGAGATCGGCACCGCGGTGGTGCCGATCCAGCCCCGTCACCCGATCGCCCTGGCCCAGCAGACCCTGTCGGTTCAGGCGGTGTGTCAGGGCCGCCTGGCCCTCGGACTCGGGGTGTCGCACCACTGGGTGATCGACGAGATGTTGGGGCTGGACTACGACAAGCCGGTGGCGACCATGCGGGCCCACCTCGACGTGCTCGACCAGGCCTTGGCCGGTCCGGGCATGGTGGATGTCGAAAACGACCTGTTCCGGGTGCGCAACCCGCTCGACATCACCGACATCGCCCCGACCCCGATGCTCCTCGCCGCCCTGGGTCCGGTGATGCTGCGCCTGGCCGGTGAACGCACCGACGGCACGATCCTGTGGATGGCCGACGAGAAGGCCATTGGTGATCACATCGCCCCGACGATCAATGCCGCGGCCGACGGGGTGGGACGGCCCCCGCCGCGGATCGTGGCCGGAATCCCGGTGTGCCTGTGCACCGAGGACGAGATCGACGTTGCCTTGGCTCGCACAAATCGGGTCCTGTCCGAGGCCGAGGTCTCGCCCAACTACCAGAAGCTCCTCGAGCGCGGTGACGCTCGCACGGTCGGGGACATTCTCGCCGCCGGGACCGAGGCCATGATCGAGAAGCGCCTCCGGTCCTTCGCCGATGCCGGCGTCACCGACGTGTCGGTGCGGGTGGTGCCCATCGGTCAGGGACGCGACGAGCTCATTGCCTCGTCCAACCGCACCCGCGACTACCTCGCGTCCCTCAACGGAACGCTGTGAGCCGCCTCGCCATGGCGTCGACGACCGGAGGATCCCGATGAACGCCGACGGCACGTCTCCTCGCCTCACACCGCTGCCGCCGCAGGAGTGGCCCGAGGAGATGCGCGACGCACTGGCCGCGCTCCATCCGCCCAACCCTCGTCACCCCTTCCCCCCTCGCAGCGACGATCGGCCGAAGGGCTTGAACGTGCTCGGCACCCTGGCCCGTCACGCCGAGCTGACCCGCGCCTTTCACACGCTGACCGGCCACGTGCTGTTCGCCTCGACCCTGTCGCCGCGCACGCGTGAGCTAGTCGTCCTACGGGTGGCGGCGCTGCGCCAGGCGGACTACGAGTGGGCCCAGCACGCCGTGCTCGCCGGCGATGTCGGCCTCAGGCCTGAGGAGCTCGCCCGGATCATCGAGGGACCCGATGCGGAGGGGTGGACGGCACTCGATCAGGCCCTGTTGCGCGCCGTCGATGAGCTCCTGGCCGACGCCAAAGTGACCGACCGCACCTGGGGGCTGCTGGCCGGGGGACTGGACGAGCAACAGCTCATGGATCTCGTGTTCACCGTCGGCACCTACGACCTCCTGGCCATGGCTCTCCGAACGTTCGGGGTGGAGCTCGACGACGATCTCCAAGAATGGAAATGACCTTCTCATCTCAGGAGATTCATGATATCGTGCTCTCCATCACCTCGACAGGAGGACCACACCGCCATGGCTCACTTTCCGAAGCCCGCTGAAGGCAGCTGGACCGAGCACTTCGGGCTCGACACCGCACCCAGCTCCTACGACGACTCGATCTCGCCCGAGTTCTACGCGCTCGAACGCGAAGCCATCTTCCAGCGCACCTGGCTGAACGTCGGCCGCGTCGAGCAGCTCCCCCGCACCGGGACGTACTTCACCAGGGAGCTCGACAGCGCCGGCACCTCGGTCATCGTGGTCAAGGACGGGGGTGGCGAGGTCAGGGCCTTCCACAACATCTGCCGTCACCGGGGCAACAAACTGGTGTGGCAGGACTTCCCCCGCGAAGAGACGAGCGGCTCGTGCCGGCAGTTCACCTGCAAGTACCACGGGTGGCGCTACGACCTCGAGGGCGCGCTGACCTTCGTGCAACAGGAGTCGGAGTTCTTCGATCTCGACATGGAGAAGTTCGGTCTCGTGCCCGTCCGCTGCGAGGTGTGGGAGGGCTTCATCTTCGTGAACCTCGACGCCGATGCTCAGCCCCTGCGTGACTACATGGGACGGCTCGGGGCCGGCATCGAGGGCTACCCGTTCGAGAAGATGACCCAGGTGCACAAGTACCGGGCCGAGGTGGGCTCCAACTGGAAGCTCTTCATCGACGCCTTCATGGAGTTCTACCACGCACCCGTTTTGCACGCGAAGCAGGCCGTGGCGGACGAGTCGACCAAGCTCCAGGGCTACGGATACGAGGCGCTGGCCTACGACATCGACGGGCCTCACGCCGTGGTGTCGTCGTGGGGCGGTATGTCACCCCCCAAAGATCTGAACATGGTGAAGCCCATCGAGCGGATCCTGCGCAGTGGGCTGTTCGGGGTGTGGGATGCCCCCGACATCGGTCTCGACGAACTCCCGCCCGGTCTGAATCCGACGCGCCACCCGTCGTGGGGTGAGGACTCGTTCCTCTTCTTCCCCAACTTCATGCTGCTGGTGTGGAAGCCGAACTGGTACCTCACGTATCACTACTGGCCGACCGCTCACAACACCCACATCTTCGAGGGCACGCTCTATTTCGTGCCGCCGGAGAACGCCTACGAGCGCTTGCAGCAGGAGCTGGCGGTGGTGACGTTCAAGGAATATGGGCTCCAGGATGTCAACACCCTCGAAGCCACCCAGACGATGCTCGAGACCGGTGTGGTCAACGCGTTCCCGCTGTGCGACCAGGAGGTCATGCTGCGCCACCTCCACACCACGGCCCGAAAATACGTCGACGATCACCAGAACGGCCGCAAGGCCGACACCCCGGTCCAGATCTCGGCCGTGTCCTAAGAGGAGAGAACGAATGGCAATCCTTCCCGAGCAGTTCGCCGACCTTGAGCCCTTCGCGGCCGACTGGGCGCTCCCCAGCGAGTTCGACCGCTACGCCAAACGCCTCGACAGCACCATGGACGAGCTCCAGGCCTTCTACGACGCCGCCTTCCCGCGCCTCGCCGACAGCACCGACTATCTCAAGGGCGTCGCCCTTGACGGCATCTCCGACGAGGATCAGCACCTCCTGTGGCTCTTCTCGTCGCTCGTCACCGTGTCGTTCCCGGTCGAGGTATGGCGCCAACCGCGCGTGCCCGAGAGCGGCGCCTCGTCCATCGACGTCGTAGTGGAACCGGCCGTCTGATCCCGGCCCTGACGACCACGGGTCGGTCATCCCGTGTCCCACAGCGTCAGCTCACCGCCTATCGGTGAGTTCCACGGGTCGGTCACCTTCGGTGGATACCAATGCCACTGGTCGCCGTGACGCTCCAACCGGGCGCCGTCGCGTGTCTTTTGGTGATGGTGGAACAGGCACAAAAGGTTCAAGTTGTCGCTCGAGCCGGGTCCGCCTTTGGCGAACTGGCGGCGGTGGTCTTGTTGCACGAATCGGGCGTTGCCGCAGCCCCGGACAACGCATCGCCAGTCCCGAGCCTTCACGGCCAGGCGCACCGCTTTACGGATCGATCGGGTGGCCGAGGCGTAGGTCGTGATGTCGACACCGTCATGCACTAACG
>Ga0209068_10000854_pt1 | contig 15646 bp, 19 predicted proteins | sample ColStrG_CSR_2012_FD_187200 | JGI IMG/M metagenome (GOLD analysis project Ga0209068, IMG submission 187200) | Freshwater sediment microbial communities in response to fracking from Pennsylvania, USA - Cold Stream Run_MetaG_CSR_2012 (SPAdes)... | ecosystem: Environmental > Aquatic > Freshwater >... | reverse complement strand
GGTCGCCATCTCCGGGCGCTTCGCCGGCACCGGCCCCGCGGGCCGTATCGCCTGGCCGGCAATTGCAATGGCGGGCTGATCGCCCTGGAGATGGCGCGGCGGCTCGCCGAGGAGGGCGAGACGGTCGACCCGCTGCTCGTGATCCGCACCTCCGCGGCCAACGTGCGCTTCAGCCGGGTGCGGCGGTGGATCGAGCGCGGCGGCCGCCTGCTCGGCCTCCGGGAGGCCACTCGGCGGGGCCTCGTGCGACGCTGGCGGTGGTTCGTCGGGGCCTGGAGGGCGGCATCCCCGTCCGGGAGGGTCGGCCTGGTCGCGGGAAAGCTGATCCGGCTGGTGCGACCGCCCGCCGATGGGGCGGGCCGACCGCGCCCGGAGCCGTCCTCGGCACCGAACGACCGGGATACGCTGATCGCCACCTTCACCGACGCCGCCGACGACTACGTGCCCCTTCCGTATCGGGGAAAGCTCGTGCTGTTCTGGCCGGCCGAGGAGCCCGAGCCGGCCGCCGACACCCTGCGGTGGTGGCGGAAGATTTCACCCCAAGCGGAGGTCGAGACGATTCCGGGCGATCACCTCACCTCCATCACGGTGCACGGCCAGGCCTTCGCCCGGCGGCTCGCCGCCCGGCTCGACGCGCGGATCGGCTAGGACGGGAACGCGGGCGACGGGATGCCGTAGCGCTTCATCTTGGCGTGGAGCGTGGTGTAGCTGACGGACAGGACGCCCGCCGCCCGTCGTATGTCGCCTCCCGACGCCCCGAGCGCGCGTCGGATGGCCTCGCCCTCCGCCCGGGCGACGGCGGCGGCCACGATCTGCCTCAGCGAGAACACTCCGACCCGCATGGGGCCGGGGTCCAGGATCGCGATCGGGCGCATGGGCTCCTCCTCCCTTGGGGGGCCGATGGTGGCGGCGCGGCAGAGGCTCACAACCCGAGCTCGCGCCTTCTCTTCCGGCGCCTGGCGCCATACCAGCCGGCCAGGGTCATGACCGCTCCCACGACTCCGATCGCGGTGGGCTCCGGCACGGGGGCGAGGGGCGTGTTGTCGGTCGCGGTGAACGACGTGAACGCGTATCGGGATTGGAATTCCGTGGTGGCGGTCGAGCTGTTCCGGATGAAGAACCCGATACCGGGCTGGCCGGTCAGGTAGGTCGAGTCGGTGGCCGAGAGTATCAGGGTCCCGTTCACGAAGGCCTTGAACACCCCGTTCCCGGAGACGCTGGCCGAGAACACGTCCCCGTCCTGGAGGGCGTGAGGGTTGCCCGTCCCGTGACTGATGAACGTGTAGGCGCCCAGGGGACCGTCCCACCGGACGAGGGCCGCATTGCCGCCGGTGTCGAAGTTCATCTCGTAGCCGCGGGTCGTGCTCCCGGTCTGCGCCATGCGGAACAGGAGCTCGACCTCGTGGGTCTGCCCGTCCGAGATGTTCGGTGAGACGTGGACGACGGCGCTCAGGGTCACGTTGGGTGAGAACCCCGACAGGAGCGCCACCGAGTCGTTGAAGTTGGGCGGCACCTCCTGTCCGGTCTGCGTGCCAAAGGCGAGCCCCCCGCTCGTCTGCACGTTGGACCACGGGGGGCTGATGTTCGACCACCGGTTCCCCTCGGAGATCACCAGCTGCGTGAGGTTGAAGTCGGTGGTGTAGACCGGCACCGCGCCGCCGACCGTCGGCAGGGTCATGAGCGCCAGGCCCACGACGACTCCGGTCACGAAGGGTTCCCGCCGAGGGAGCGGCCGAGGCGTGGCAACAAACGCAGCGACGATTCGGATCAGGGTCATGGTCCAGCCTCCCTTACCGTGTCGATCTGGTGTGCCGGTTGGCGAAGAGCATATCGGGCGCATCATCTTTCCCCGCTACTTTTTGTTGCGATGGCCGCGTCCGGAGCCTGTAACATCCGGGGCGCTCTACATCCGCTCCCCATCCCGAGAGGAGACGTGACCATGCCGATCGAAGCCCGCCGGGCGCGCCCGCGTCTCGCCGTCTCCGCCGCCCGATGGGTGACGGCCCTCACCCTCGCGCTCGTCGTGATGGGCGGCGGCTCGGGCCGGCGCTCGGGCGCGGGCCGGCTCGTGCACGGCGGCCGCTAACGCGACGAGCACGAGTGGCCGCTGGCCCGCACGCGCTTCACCGACTTCTACCTGCACGGCGACGGGTCGCTGACGACGGACCCACCGCGCGAGGCGAGCTCCGCCATCACCTACCGGTTCGACCCGGTCCGCCCCGTGCCGTCCATCGGCGGCAACGTGCGACGTGCTGCCGCTGCCCCCCGGCCTCGCTGGGCTCCCGGCCTGACTTGCTGGGACACGCCCGATTGGATGTTGCGGGAGGACGTCCACTCTCAGCCGGCGGCCGCTAGACGATCACGCCCGAGGGGGCGACCACAAGGTGGGTCCCTCCCCCTCGGGCGAGGGCCGGGCGCCTCGGCGGCGCAACCGGTGATTGCTCCCCTTGTAACGTCGGCTTACCAGTCGTGGTGATGGTGATGGTGCCCACCATCGCCACCGCCGATCGGCACCGGTATGATGCACGCTTGAGTGCCCACCGTCACCGCCAGGAGCAGAAGAGAGCGCTGTACCGAAGTGCGGACGGGAAGACCCGCGTGGCTTGCGCGGTCTCCAAGCAATATGAAGACGGCGGGTACTGGTATGCCTACCACCCTGCCTGGGAAGACTTCCTTGCTCAAGGAGAGGGCGCGTTCTTCGTCCTTGGCTGCGTGTATCAGGACGTGGCCTATGCCCTACCCTACGACGAAATCCATGGCGTACTCGAATGGCTGCACACCACCGTGCGAGACGACGGGAAGAAGTACTGGCATCTGGTCCTTGCTAGAGAGGTGGATGAGACGCTGGCCTTGTCCCTGCCCAAGAAGGGAAAGCGGCTTAATCTCCAGCCGTATGCGACGCAGTTGCCGCCCCAGTAGTCGGGCCTGCGATCTGGTCAGTCCCCGACCGTCCGGGCCCACGCAGAAGGTACGGCCGCTGTGCCTGCGGTTCTAGCGGGGGGGGCGGCGAGCGGCGCGGCGAGAAGTGCACCTGTCACGGTGCCGATAAACGCTTGTCGGTCCACTACCAAGCTCTCACTTGGCCGCCTCGTTGTAGGAGGGACGGGGCAGGGCGGCCAGGTCCACCGTACACCAGCGTGGCGCTGTGGGTGCGGGCTAGAATTTCCGGGGTCTAATCTCGTTGGGGATCCGAGCCTGTGTCGCCAGACCGAGAGGCGATCGTTTGCTACCAGCTTGCTACCAGTACACCCCGTACCAGGACGATCCAGGAAGACATCCGGTTAGTCCGAATCGCTTTGGCCTGATGGACTTAGGTCTGCTTGGGTATCCTGAGTACGTGGTTCGGGGCAACTCTTAATCAGCGGGTCCAAGGTTCGAGCCCTTGACGGCCCACCAGTCGAATCGGCCACTTCGAGAGCACCGGGGTGCTCTGCTTCCAGATCAGGAATCAGAATCGGACAACATGGTCGAGGGAAACTCGGCCAGACTAGCGTTCGTCCTCTTCCGCGTCTCCACTCGCAGGCGAGGATGGTCGCCGTCGCTCCGCACGCCACTCAGCGAGCAGGCGTGCACGAAAGTCCCCCAACTCTCGCTCGATCCGACGCTCGAGGTCTCGCAGCGAAGTTTCAAGTAGCGCCCCCGCCTCGGCCCTGACCGCATCAAGTCGCTTGAAGTACCGCTGCACGTAGGGGCGGGGGAGACGTCCCACCTCCGGCGCGAGACGCTCTCGGTCGAGGAGGGTTTCGATCGCAGCCGGAAGGCCATGGCGAGCTAGCTCTGCTGATTTCTCGGACGGTGTCCCACGCGGCTTCCCCCGTCCGGACGCGAGCCACTCGGCATCGACGCTGAGGGCGCGCGCTAGCGCTTGGCACATCAGGGGGGACGGCACGCGCTGGCCGAGCTCCAACCGGCTGATATGGGCCTCGGAGACCTGGGCGATCCGAGCCAGGGCGCGCCGGGAGAGGCCAGTCGCCTCACGGGCCTGGGTCAAACGTGCTGAGAATCCGGTCTTTGCGGTAGGCGATTTGTCTGTTGACAAACGATGCCCCAGTCAATTACCATTACGTCTAACGTTGCCCCGGGGACCGTATCACAGCGAAGACGGGGCCCAAACAACGGAAGCACGAGCCAAGGGGATAACAAAATCCAAGGGTCAATCGCGGTCGAGCAGGAGGCGTTCACATGAGTAGTCTCAAGCGCTGGCGACGGGTCGGGCAGGGGCAGTTTCACAAGTGGGACCAGGCGGGAGAGGAATTTGAAGGCACATGGCGGGGGGCTCATGACGGTCGTTATGGGCCCCTCGGCACTCTCGAGACGTCGGAGGGGTTGATCACGTTTCCCCTGCCCGCCGCGCTGCTCGACCGACTCCGGCGGGTGGGCGAGGGCGCGGAGGTACTGATCCAGTACACGGGCATGCACACCTCAAAGGCCGGTCGCGCCTTCAAGGGGTTCGAGGTCTATGTGGCCGGCGACGGGGCACTGGCAGAGCCCGTGCAGCACGCCGGGTCATCGCGGCAAGCGGAGTCACCCGTGGCTGACGGTGACCCTAAGGAGCTGTGAGATGGCCGCGACTGTGATGAGCGCACCGCCGCGCGTCGATCGGGCTCGCTTCTATACCATTGAGGGCCAGCACTGGCCCTCGGTGACCACGATCCTGGACATCATTGCCAAGCCGGCCCTCGGGCCCTGGTACGCCAAAGAGGAGCGGCGCTATTTCGAGGCGGCGATGCTGGAGGTCCTGAGCAAGCCCGGGGCACGCGATCCAGAGTACGTGCTCACGGCGGTGGCGGAGGCGGTCAGCGGGGTCAAAGCGGCCGACCGTGCCAAGCAGCAGGCCTCCAGCATCGGCACAGCCATGCACGCGGGGATCGAGTGGGCCTTGCATACCCAGCTGGGGGAGGATGCCGGTCCCGAGCCCCGCCTGCCGGATGCCGCGGCCTGGGCAGTGGAGAGCTGGAAGGATTGGGCGAAGAGCGTGGCCCTGGAACCGCTGGCCATCGAACGCACGGTCTACTGCGAGGTCTGCGGCTACGCCGGCACCCTCGATCTCTACGCGCGCGTCAGCGGTGTCCTCACGGTACTCGATTGGAAGAGTGGCAAAGCGATCTACCCGGAGGCCTTCCTCCAGAACGTCGCCTACCGGCACGCGGCCACGCGCCGAGGCATGCCCTCAGCGCAGGGGCTGATCGTGCGGCTGCCCAAGTATCACGATGACCCCGCCTGGGAGGCAATGCCGGTACCCGAGGCCCTCACGGTGGAGGATTTTCGGGCGGCGCTGTGCCTGTGGCGCTGGCAGCGGCGCATGGCGGGCCAGCCTGAAGGCGACCGGCCGCCGGGCCGTTCCGGCAACCATCCGATCGAAACGGTCGGTGCCCCACGAAGCTCCCGTCGGATCGGCTAGCCCCAAACGCACGGGCATCCCCCGTGGCACACACGCCTGACCCGAACGAGGCCATCCAGCGCTTCCTGGGCCAATGGTCCCCGCTGACGCGGGCGGAGGCCCTGCACCTCGCGCTCCAGAGCCTGCGCGACCGAGTGGAGCCGGATCGGGTGCTGGCCTGCGAGCTCGCGTGGGAAGTGCACGCCAAGGGTTACTGGAGCCAGGTCCGGAATGCCGATGGGACCACATACCCCACCGAGGAGGACTATTTCCGACACGTACTGGGACTCGCCTCGTGGCGGACCGCCTATAAGCGGCTCGCCATTGGGCGGATGTTGACGCGCTTCGAGGAACCAGAGCGCTCACTGCTGCGCTCAACCCTCGCCCAGGTGGGCTTGGCCAAGGCCACGGTGGTGGCGCCCGCGATCGAGCGGTTCGAGGAGTGGCGAACCTGGCTTCAATGCGCCAGCGAGTTGTCGACGGTGCTCCTCCAGGCGAAGGTCTCGGAGGCTCTTGATGCGCTGCCGCGGGGGCGAGAGCCGGCGCCGCCCGGAGAGCGCTTCCGGCGGGACGTGCTGAGCGCCATGCCAGACATCGAGGCGATGGAGCTGGTCGAACGCTTCTTCCACCTCGGAAAGCGGGTCGTGGGCTCGCCGAACCCGATCGCGATCTTCCTGGCGGGCTGCCGCGAGTGTCTCCCCGAGTGGGAGCTGCAGGCCGCCAAGCGTCCCCGGGGACCCTCCGCGGCGTCAAATCCGTCCGTTTGCCCACGTGGGCAAAATTCCATCTGACCCCATGCGGCGCTCCAGCGTCCTTCGTACACGCGTCCGGGTCGGTCAGGCCTCGCGCCGCCGGATCCAGGCGGGTGGGCCACTCGCCCTCGGCCGACCGTCGGCGACCCTCGAGGCCTGGCGTGAGATCCGCGCGCAGGTCTTGGCCCGAGCCCAGTGGCGCTGCCAGGCCTGCCGCGTCCGCACTCGGCTCGAGGTCCACCACGTGGTCAAGCGCACCCAGGGCGGCTCGGACTTCGACCTGGACCGTCTGGTCGCGCTCTGTCCGGCGTGTCACGCGCAGACGGATGCCCCCTACGAACGAGGCCGGCTGGTGATCACGCCGTTGGGGCAGGGGCAGTTCACTATCACAGTGGTCCGAGGGGCCGACAAGTGGGCGACCCGCGGCTAGACGAACCCCGCCGCTGGGGCGCCTTCTGGATCCACCATGAGGCCGAGGAACTGCGGGTGCATCATCGGGCGACCATCCCGGCCGGCCACGCGCGGGCCCTGGTGGTGACCCTCTTGGCCTCGGGACGCGTCCCACCGCGACAGGCTACCCTCTTCGACAGCGAATCCGCCCACGCGCGGCCTGGCCTAGAACGGTTCTGGGGCACGACCTGTCGATGCGACGCAGTCGTCTACCTGATTCTCTTCATCAATGAGCGATGTGTCGTGCTGGCCCTGTCGGGCTGAGCGCTCGCGCGCCGGTGCGAACGGACGCAATCGCCGCCACCACGACCGAACCAATGGAGGGGAGCAATGACAGATCGAGAGGTCGAGGCCATCTCGGACTTTCTGCGGCACTTCGGGAGCTTCGGCTGCCGGCAGATCTGTGTGCGACGGACCGAGCCCAAGCCGCGGACCCCCGAAGACGTGGGCCGCTTCGTTCTGGCGAGCCTGGCCGCCTGGCGGGCGGAAGGGCTTGATGCCGAGCGGTTGTACAAAGTCGCCACGATCGCCATTCACTTCGATCCCTACAAGCTGCCTGGAATCATCTGTATGCCCGCGTGCTGCCGGCCGTGGGGCGAGATAGAACCCGCATGCCCGCTAGGGCCGGGCCGCCCGCTGACGGGCGCGCAGCTCCAACAGGCGCTGCTCCGCGCGGTTCCGATCGGGTCCCCGCAGGGACCCGGCGCCCCGCTCCCCGACGACCTGGATGAGGACTTGAAGCGCACGGGGTTGGCTGCATAGTACGCGGACAGAGTGTTGGAGAGACCTAGGTAGGGCCGTGCCTGAGGAGGCGAGGATGAACGAGCGAGCGCCGGATCTCACGCAACAAGTCCTGCACCCCGCGATGCACCGGAAGCTCTTGCTGCGCGCCGCGGAGCTGGTCGCCATGGGGTGGACGCGCGGGACGGCTGCCCGGGACGCCAGCGGCCAGAAGGTCCGCTCCACCGCGCCGCAGGCCACCGCGTGGTGCGTCGTGGGGGCGGTGGATCGGGCGCTGTATGAGCTATGGGCCATCGACGTCTACGCCCTGCTGGGCCTCGACGTCGACGCCTACGACTCGGCGCCGTGCCCCGTGGAGCTCCTGCGCGCGCTCCGGCGGCCGCTCCAGTGCGTGCTCGGCCGCCGCGACCTGGCGTGCTGGAATGACCACGGTTGCGCCGGCCCCGCCGCGGCCGAGCAGTTGTTCCGGGAGGCTGCCGCGATGGCGGCCCGGTCGTGAGACTGCTCCAGACCATGTGGGGCGCGTTCCGCTCGATCGGGCAGGCGGTGATCGCCCCGCGCAGCAGCGCACCACCCGCGCGCCCCGCGGGTGCCGGCGTCTCCTCGGGCTGGATCGGGCCCGACGGGCGCGTCGAAGAGGCGGCGGGCACGGCGATCCATGTTGCCCTGCTGACACGGTTTGGCGAGCCGACCAAGGACGCGTTCTTCGCTAAGGGCGCCGTCCGGTACGTGGACGCCATGGATTACCTCAGCCTTGAACTGGTGGGCGATCACCCCGTCGCGCTCAAGAAGACGATCGAGGCCCTGACTGGCCGGTGGGCCCAGGTGGCCGACGTGGACGTGGAGTTCCTGGCGCCGCCGGAGGTCCTACGGGCATCCAGCGCGGAGGTGCGGCAGATGCTGAGCCGACGTCTCGACGTGAGCCAATTCTGGAGCGAAACCCCGTAGAAGCAGAATCCCGACCTGTGGGTCACTGCGCCAAGGGGCGAAGGATGAAACGTCGCGACTGATGGACGCCGTGGGCGCTCCTCACCGACCGACCGATATTCTTGCTCGCCTCGATACCCTGCACGGCTTGAAGGTACTCGTGATGGTGAGGGCCGGCGCGGGTGAGCATCCGCAGCGTGCGCTCGACCATCGGCGTCTTTCGTCCCACGGGCGTGGGCGGCCTCCGGAGAGGGTACTGAACGCTCACCCCTCGCGCATGGCCCGGTCGGACGGCGCCTCGCCATCCGCCGCCACGCCCACGAACTCGCTCAGCACGTCGGCGTGACGCAGCTCCTCCGGCCGCAGCTCGCGCAGGATCGAGCCCTTCTGGATGATCAGCACGCGTTGGGCCAGCTCGGCGATGAACTCGAGGTTCTGCTCGACCAGGAGGATCGTCAGCCCCTCGTTCTGGTGCAGCTGGCGCAGGACGCCGACCAGTTCCTCGATGATCGAGGGCTGGATGCCTTCGGTCGGCTCGTCGAAGAGGATCAACTTCGGCTGGCCAGCGAGGCAGCGCGCGATGGCCAGTAGCTGTTGCTCGCCGCCGCTCAGCGCGCCGCCCCGGCGATTGAGGAGGGGCGTCAGGCGCGGGAAGGTGGCCAGGATCGCGTCGATGCGTTCCTCGGCGCCACGTCCAGCGAAGCCCATCCGGAGATTGTCGCGAACGCTGAGGCCGGGGAAGATCTCGCGACCTTGCGGCACGTAGCCGAGGCCGCGCCGCGCGCGGACGTAGGGCGGTTCGCGGGTGATGTCGGCCTCGTCGAAGGTGATGCGCCCACGCTGCGCGGGCACGAAGCCCATGAGCGTGCGCAGCAGCGTCGTCTTGCCCATCCCGTTGTGCCCCAGCACGCCGACGAGCTCGCCGGCCGCCACCTGCAAGTCGATCGCGTTGAGGATCGGGATGCGTCCGTAGCGGGCGCTCACGTCGGTCGCGCGCAGGAGCACCGCTCAGGCCCCGCCGTGCTTGCCGAGGTAGATGTCGCGCACGGCGCTGTTCTTGAGGATCCGGTCCATCGTGTCCTCCACCAGTACCGCGCCCTGGTGCATCACCGTCACCGTGCGGGCGATCATCCGCACGAACTGCATGTCGTGCTCCACCACGATGAGGGCGTGAGTCCGGTTGATCTCGCGGATCAGCTCGGCCGTGCGCGCCACCTCCTCGTGCGTCATGCCGGCCGCCGGCTCGTCGAGCAGGATCAGCTCCGGGTTGCCGGCCAGCACGGTGCCGAGCTCCACCCACTGGCGCAGGCCGTGCGAGAGTCGGCCGACCACGGTGCCCGCCTCCGGGCCGAGCCCGACGCGCTCGAGGATCTCGTCGGTGATGGCGTCGGCGCGCGCGCGGGCGTTGGTGCGGCGCGCGGCGAGCCAGAGATGCTCGCGCACGGTGAGCCCGTCGAAGAGGTTCGGCACCTGCGTCTTGATGCCGATGCCGCGCCGAGCGATGGCGTGCGTGTGGTCGCCGGTGATGTCCTCGCCATGGAACAGGATGCGTCCGGAGGTTGGCTGCAGCTGGCCGGTGAGCAGCTTGAACAGGGTGCTCTTGCCGGCGCCGTTGGGCCCGATGAGGCAGCGCAGCTCTCGTTCGGCCAGGCAGAGGTTCACGTCGCGCACGGCCTCGACGCCGCCGAACCGGATCGACAGCCCGATCGCCTGCAGGATCGGGTCGGTCATGCCCCGTGACGCGCCTGAGCGGCGGGACGCGCCCGCGCGGTCGACAGCCGCGCCCGCAGGAGGCCGACGGACGGGACGATGCCGCGGGGCACCAGCAGGACGAAGACCAGGAAGATGATCCCGAAGATCAGGCTGGTGTTGGCGAGCTGCTGCGTCCCGAGCTCGGTGGCCAGGTACTGCATGACCACACACCCGATGATCGGCCCCACCAGCGTGCCGAGCCCGCCGACGATCACCCAGATGATGATCTGGGAGGTCGTGGTGAGACTGAAGACGTTGGGGCTGACGAAGGCGCCCCAGTTGGCGAAGAGGCTGCCGGCGAGACCCGCGATGGCGCCGCCCAGGGTGAAGATGAGCATCTTGTGTCGACGCACGTCGTAGCCGAGCAGCTCGCAGCGCGTTTCGTTCTCGCGCACCGCCACCACCACCCGACCAAAGTGGCTGGCCAGCAGCGCGTGCAGCCCCACGTAGACGATCAGCAGTAGCGCCATGACGAGGTAGAAGGTCTCGGTGGGATCCAGCAGGCGCCCCGGAGTGCCCGGCACGTTGAAGGTGGGCAGCGAGGGCATGCCGTTGAAGCCGTTCAGGCGCGCGCGGCCGATGCGATAGGCGTCGCCCGCCGTGCTGTTGGTCAGGTTGAAGAAGATGAGCGTGACGCTGAGCGTGATCACGCCGAGGTAGACGTCGCTCAGCCGGCCGTAGAACATGAAGTAGCCGAGCAGCGCGGCGAACACCGCGGGCACCACGAGGGACAGCGCGATGGCGAGCGTCGACTCGCCGACATTCACCGCGGTGACCGCGTAGGTGTACGCGCCCAGCCCGAAGAACGCCGACTGGCCGAAGCACAGGATGCCACCGTAGCCCCACACCACGCCCAGGCTGAGCGCGAGGATGCACATGCTGGCGAACACGGTGAGCTGCAGCAGCTGGAACTCGTCGACGACGAGCGGCGCGCCCACCGCGACCGCGACCATCGCCGCGGCCGTCACGACGATGCCCGCCCCGACGCGGCGGAAGATCACAGGCTGCCCCGGAACAGCTTGCCGGTGATCCCGTGTGGGAGCACGCGCAGGAGGAGGATGGCCGCGGCCAGCAGGCCGGCCTCGCCGATGACCGGCGTGGTGAGGTAGGTCAGCAGCTGGTTCACCGTGCCGAAGAGCAGGGCGGCGCTCGCCGTTCCCGCCATGATGGCGGTGCCGCCGCTGATCACGGTGATGAACGCCTTGGCCACATAGGCCGCACCCACCGTGGGCAGCACGCCGGAGATGGGCGCGAGCAGGCCGCCGGCCAGCCCAGTGATCGCGGCGCCCACCCCGAAGGTGGCGGCGTACACGCGCGGTGGGCTCACGCCGAGGGCGGCGGCCATGTTGGGGTTCTCCATCGTCCCGCGCGCCAGCAGGCCCAGCCGCGTCGTGCGCAGCACCGCGTAGATGGCCAGCAGGATGGCCGCCGCGATGCCGACGAGGAGAAGCCGGTAGAGGCTGATGCTGTAGCGCCCCACCGCGATGCTGCCCAGCGGCGCGCCGATGCCCGCGACCGTGTTGCCGAAGATCGTCGTCACCAAGCCGATGAAGAACAGACTGAGCCCCCAGGTGGCGAGCAGCGTGTCGATCATGCGGCCGTACAGCACGCGGATGATCAGGCGCTCGGCGACGACGCCGATGATGCCGACCACGATCGGCGACACGACCAGCATCGCGATCCAGATGTTGACGCCGTGGTTGGTGGCCACGATGGCGGCGTAGCCGCCGAGCATGAGGAACTCGCCGTGGGCGAGGTTGATCACGCGCATCATGCCGAAGACGATCGCCAGCCCGACGCTGATGAGCACGAGGCTGGCGATGCCGTTCAGGATTTCCAGGGCCAGAACGACCGCGAGATCCATCGCGCGCGCACTATAGACCCGCGGGGCGACGCAGGCAAGAGCGCTCGGGTTGCCCGCGGCCTGGGCCAGGCGTCGGGCGCCTTGACATTGCGAATTGTCGGGAACTAGACTCGGGCCCTCGCAACGTGCGGGGCCGGTCCTCAACCATTCGCCCGGAGGTCCTTATGCGAGTCGACCGTCGGAGATTCCTCAAGACCGCTGGCGCAACACTCGGCGCAGTGTCTTTGGGCCCGTGGGTCATGCGCAGCTCGCACGCGCAGGCCAACGTCATCAAGGTGGCGAGCATCCACGATCTCTCCGGCGGCCTCGACATCTACGGGCGGCCGATGGTCGACTGCCTGATGTACGCGGTCGAGGAGATCAACGCCGCGGGTGGACTGCTGGGCAAGCAGATCAAGCTCATCAGCTACGACGCGCAGTCGAACATCCAGCTCTACACGCAGTTCGCCACGGAGGCGGCGACCAAGGAGAAGGTGGCGGTAGTGCACGCCGGCATCACCTCGGCGTCGCGCGAGGCCATCCGGCCCGTGCTGAAGCGGTTCAACACGCTGTACTTCTACAACACGCAGTACGAGGGTGGCGTGTGCGACCGCAACTGCTTCTGCACCGGCTCCACCCCGACCCAGAACGTCGACAAGCTGGTGCCGTTCACGCTCAAGAAGTTCGGCAAGAAGGTCTACGTCGTGGCGGCCGACTACAACTACGGCCAGATCACCTCCAAGTGGGTGAAGAAGTTCACCCAGGACAACGGCGGCGAGGTGCTGAATATCGACTACTTCCCGCTCGAGGTGAGCGACTTCGGCCTCGCCATCACCAAGATCCAGGCGGCCAAGCCGGACTTCGTCATGTCGGTGCTGGTGGGCGGCAACCACATCTCCTTCTATCGCCAGTGGGCGGCGGCGGGCATGAACAAGACGGTCCCGGTCGCCTCCACCACGTTCGGCAACGGGCTCGAGCAGCAGGTGACCACGCCCGAGGAGCACAAGGGGTACATCGCCGCCCAGAGCTACTTCCAGGAAGTCGACACGCCGGCGAACCAAGCGTTTCTCAAGAAGTTCCTGCCGAAGTACGGCGCAACGAGCAAGTACGTCACCTCGCTCGCGATCCAGACCTATCACGGCATGCATCTCTGGGCGCTGGGCGTGAAGAAGGCCAACAGCGTCGATCGCATGAAGGTGATCGAGGCGCTCGAGGGCAACGTGAGCTACAGCGGGCCGGCCGGCAAGACCGCGATCGACCCGAAGACCCACCACTGCAGTCTCGACGTCTATATTGCCGAGGCCCAGAACCGGACGTTCAAGGTGGTGGAGCGGTGGCCGCAGCAGCCGCCGGCGGACACCGCGGCGGTCTGCGATCTCAAGAAGAATCCGAACGACAACCAGCAGTACGTCATCGACGTCAAAGCATGAGCAGCGGGCTGCCAACGTAGCACCCGTCGGAGCCCGGAGGGAGGAGTCCCGTGGCCAGTACAAAGCTTCCCACGCCAGACGAGCTCAAGGCTGTCGGTCGGCAGCTCGGCATGGCCCTGTCCGACGCCGACGTCGCGTTCTTCCTCGAGACCATGGGCGGCAGCGTGGCCGCGTACCACGTGATCGAGGCGATGGCCGATCCCATGCCGCCGGTGAAGTATCCGCGCACGCCGGGCCATCGCCCCGAGGGCGCGGCGAACAAGTACAACGCCTGGTACTACAAGAGCGAGGTGCAGGGCGCGCCCACCGGCAAGCTGAAGGGCAAGCGCATTGCGCTCAAGGACAATATCTGTCTGGCCGGCGTGCCGATGATGAACGGCGCCTCCTCGCTGGAGGGCTATGTGCCGGACGTCGACGCCACGATCGTCACGCGCATGCTGGATGCCGGTGGCACCATCCTGGGCAAGGTCCACTGCGAGTACTTCTGCTTCTCGGGCGGCAGCCACACGAGCGCCGCCGGGCCGGTGCAGAATCCGCGGAAGCCGGGCTACTCCGCCGGCGGCTCGTCGTCGGGGAGCGCCGCGGTGGTGGCGGCCGGCGACGTCGAGATGGCTATGGGCGGCGACCAGGGGGGCTCCATCCGCATCCCGGCCGCCTACTGCGGAGTCTACGGCATGAAGCCCACGCACGGGCTGGTGCCCTACACGGGCGTCTTCCCCATCGAGAACACGCTGGACCACACGGGCCCGATGACGGCGAACGTCGCCGACAACGCCCTGCTGCTCGAGGTCCTCGCCGGGCCGGATGGGCTGGATCCCCGCCAGATGAACGTGAAGACCGCGCAGTACACCGATGCGGTGACCGGCGACGCCCGCGGCATGAAGATCGCGGTGATCAAGGAAGGCTTCGGCCATCCCCAGTCCGAGGCCGACGTCGACGCGCTGGTGCGCAAGGGCGCCGCGCTGTTCCGCCAGCTCGGCGCGCAGGTGGACGAGGTCTCCATTCCGCTGCACCTGGCCGGCCTTGCCATCTGGACGCCGATCGCTGTCGAGGGCGCGACGTGGCAGATGATGAACGGCAACGGCTTCGGCTTCAACTGGAAGGGCTTGTACGTGACGAGCCTCATCGACGCGCATTCGGCGTGGCGCCAGCGCGCCGACGAGTTCTCGGACACGCTCAAGACCACGATCCTGTTCGGGCAGTACGCGCTCAACAAGTACCGCGGCCACTACTACGCCAAGGCCCAGAACCTCGGGCGCTCGCTCCGGGCCGCCTATGACGCCGTGCTGAAGGACTACGACCTGCTGCTGATGCCGACCCTGCCCCTGAAGGCGACGCCGATTCCCAAGCCGGATGCCCCGCGCATGGAGACGATCCAGCGGGCGTTCGAGATGCTGCCGAACACCGCGCCCATCGACGTGACCGGACATCCCTCGATGAGCCTCCCGTGCGGCATGAGCGACGGGCTGCCGGCGGGCATGATGCTGACCGCGAAGCACTTCGACGAGGTGGCGATCTACCGGGCCGCCTCGGCGTTCGAGAAGGCGGGCGACTGGAAGAGCATGCGTCCGTAGTCGAGCCGAGGAGCGCATCGGCCCTCCGGCCGGTGCGCTCCGGGCGCCGCGCGCGGGCGGCCTGCGGGCGCGGCGGTCAGCGCGGGCTGCGCGAGGCGAGCTCGGCGATGACGTCCTTCGCCGTCGAGACCCAGCCGAACTTGTGCGCGAAGTTCTTCAGGACCGCCGCCTGCAAGTCCGGCGCATAGGTCGAGACCGCGTCGGAGATCAGCGTCGTCCGATAGCCGCGTTTGAAGCTCTCCCGCGCGGTCTCCTCCACGCAGATCTGGGTCACGGTGCCGGTGATCAGCACCGACTCGACGTGCCGCGCCTTCAGGAGATCGTCGAGGTTCGTGTTGTGGAAGGCGCCGTAGCCGAACTTGTCGACGATCGGATCGCTCGGCTCCGGATAGATCTCGTCGATGATGTCCGCGCAGTCCAGCTCCTTGTCGACGTCCTTGTAGTACCGGCGGAAGCCCTTCCAGCAGCAGCACACCGGGGGGGCCACCGGCGGCGACCACTCCCAGATGGGGGTCCACGCGGGCCCAGCCAGGAACTTGGTGTAGAGGACGGGGATGCCGCGCGGGCGGCAGGCGGCCAGCAGCGCCTGGTGCGCGGCGATCGTCGGTCGCGCCTCGGGCACTTCGAGCGGCGCCCCCGCCCGCACGAAATCGTTCTGCATGTCCACGATTACCAGCGCCGGTCGACTGAACCGATCGAGCGTCATCGATGGCCTCCTCGCACGCGTCACCCTGCGGCGGTGCCTGTTGTAGCGCGGCCGCGCGCCGGACGCAAGGTCGACGGCCGCGCCCACGCGC